>Ga0100403_1003173_pt1 | contig 12396 bp, 11 predicted proteins | sample CryGeymet201501t_FD_83663 | JGI IMG/M metagenome (GOLD analysis project Ga0100403, IMG submission 83663) | Groundwater microbial communities from Crystal Geyser aquifers in Utah, USA - Crystal Geyser metaG 2015-01t | ecosystem: Environmental > Aquatic > Deep subsurface > Groundwater | place...
ACGCTGCCTTAAAATGTGAAGTTATTTAATTGAATAATCTGGGGTGACTGAGGGAAGCCTTAAGGTCTCTCGGGGCTGAATCTATTTTGCCAAAAATACGGTCCTTGGTAGTTATGCGGGCTGGTGATGGTAGCGGAGCCCCTCAGACTCTTGGTGTAGATGAGGCCGTGAAGATGCCCACTGAGTAGACGCATGTCCGCTCTAGGGGCCAAAATGGAAGCTTCCCAATGGGTATTTCCTAAGCAAAGACTCTGGACGTTCGGGAAGTTGATCAGAACTTGCTCTGGAGAATCCTCATAGTGTTGCAAAACTTGAACCTCTAAATCGGACAGGTTCAATACAGATTTGCCTTGAATGTTGATGATCACTTGACCACGGTGGTGGGGATAAATCACAAGACGGCGCAAGTATTCCGCCTCTCTTCCGGAAATTTCGACGATGTTGAGTCCCGGGCGCACTTGGAGGCGCGCTTCTCTAAGAGCGGTTGGTTGAATTGTATTGTTTCTCCTGAGCAAACTCACTTCGAAGCTGTAATCTTCAAGGTGACGATGCAGGTTGATGTGAGAAATGGTGTGGTGGTATCTCTTGTATTCATGAATGCCGCGAATGCTGGCACGTATCTTCCTGACCGAGCTCTGAGCTTTAGCGTGTCCCAAAACATCGGCGTCTTGTACTCTGATAGCCCCTCCGCTGTTCACGTCACCGAAAACCGCAGCATGGTCAATAGAGATACTGTCATTTGCTGAGATGCCTCCATGGAAGACGTCTCCGTGCTGAAAGGTGACCCTTCCGCCGGACAAAAGTGTGTCCTCTTCACGATACTGTTTTCTTCCGACGCCTGTATTCCTTAGAAAGATGTCACCTCCGGATCCAACACGTCCATCTATTGAGCTGTGGCTAAGGTCCACGCCATCAAAGGAATACACATGGAAGGGGGCCCGGGCAGTCGGTTGGGGTCGGTCATGAGCCTTTGCATCAGACACCATTCCTATGGAGAAAAAGGCGAGGGCGCAAAAGAACAAACGAGCTTTTTTTAAGCAAACAAAACATTTCATGGGGGAGGTCCTAGTCATCGTCTTAGCGTGAAGCAATTGTAAAAAACCCCAGTTACAGGCGCAAGCGTTACACTTTTGTTTCGCCAGACTTTGCCTAGCCCTCACCTATGCAAATTAATTTATGTGAAAATTGCCGAATGTATCGAAGAAAACTGGGGTGACTGACGGGGGTCGAACCCGCGACCTCTAGAATCACAATCTAGCGTTCTAACCAACTGAACTACAGTCACCACTCATGGTCTCTCTGGTTACAGAGACTCCCAAGCTTTTACACTCTCATCTTTGGAAGATCAATGCCGTTGTTATGTTCGGGGCCTGAATTCAGGGCGGCCCGTTGGGCTAAGAAGCCGAATCTTCAGACTTCTTTGACGAATAGATTGCGGTCGAAGCGGATTTGAGGGCCGTAGAGGCCGCCGTCATCGCGCTTTCCTGCCGCAATGCCCATGACGACGATGGCATCACGAGCAAGGCCGAGGGCCCTCGCCACTCGCTTGGAGTCCATGCCTTCCATGGGGCAGGTGTCGTAGCCTTGAGCTGAGAATGCCAGCATCAAGTTCTCACAACCGAGCGCTGTGCTTTTGATGGCCCAGGCTCGCATATCACTCTCGCAAACGGGTTCACGAGGAACCGGCTTAACGACTCCAACGATGGCAACGGCCACGCGCTTAAGAAGACCAAAAACTCCGAAGAATCCTTGATTATAAACCATGGGCACTAACTTTTTGTAGTAATCCATGGCTCCGGATGGAGTCTTAGGATTTTGCTCTAGAATTTCGATCATCAACTTCTGACTGCGTCTCCATGTTTTCGTTCGCGCAACAGCTACGATCAATGTTGGTGCAGTCTTTACTGCGGGCTGTGACAAAAAAGCAATGTCCAATTCTTTGCGAAGCTCGGGCGACTTGACCCAGTAGTATTCCCATTGCTGCAAGTTGGAAGAGTTGGGCGCTACTAGCGCGAGATCGAGGGCTTTGTTGACGACCTCATCAGGCACAGATTCGGATTTGAATTTGCGAATGCTGCGTCTTGCACGCACAACGGCTTCAAATTCTTTAAGGTGTTCAACAACAGCTTCTTTGTGGTCCAGTCCTGGGGCTTCGATCATAAAAATTCTTCCTCGCCCGTTGGGCGTGTTTAGGTCTTTTGTGAATTAACAGTCCATGCGCTGCCGTCTGGTCCGTCCATAATGACGAATCCTTCGGCTTCTAGTTCTTTGCGAACGGCATCAGATTCTTCAAACTTTTTGTCTTTGCGGAGCTGCTCGCGACTTTCGAGAGCAGCCTCTACTTTTTGTGCCGTTTCTTCTGAGACATTCATTCTCTTAAGACGACGTGCTTGGATAGCCTTACAGGCGGCAGCTGGGTTGTTTTCTAAAATTGAAAACACTTTCGAAAAAAGTGGCAAGCACTTTTTGCCCCAAGCTGACCATAGCTCTGGCTTGTCTTCCTTGAAGCAAGTTCGGAGTGCGCCTAGGGCAAATCCAATAGCTTTGGCGCTATTGAAATCGTCGTATAGCGCCTCGTCCATCTTCGCTAAGTTGCCAAAGGTTCCTGGTAATTCCGAGTCCTGGCAGCTAGCTGATTCGTGTTCCAAATATTTTGCCTTCGCCCTATAAAGTCTTTCCACAAGAGCTTCAGTTCTAAGGTTTAGTTCATCAGAAAAATCAATCGGTCCGCGGTAGTGATGTTGCAGGCAAATCAATTTCAAAGTCTCAGGCCCAAACTCTTCTAGGAAGGCATTGGTTCTGAAAACGTTACCAATCGACTTGGACATTTTCTCTCGTTGAATCGTGAGCATCCCGTTGTGGATCCAGTATTTTGCAAAAGGTTTTTCGGGATGTGCACATTCACTCTGTGCGATTTCATTTTCGTGGTGCGGGAAAATGAGGTCGAGTCCGCCCATGTGAATGTCGAGACCTTCTTGAAAGATGGCATCGATCATGGCCGAGCACTCAATGTGCCAGCCGGGTCTGCCCTCGCCTACGCCTTCAAAATTCCATGAAGGTTCACCAGGCTTTGCCGCTTTCCATAGTGTGCTGTCGACGGCAGCTTCTTTGGCTTCGCCGACTTCAATGCGCGCGCCGTCGAGCATGTCTTCAACTTTGCGCTTGGAAAGTTTGCCATAATCTTTCATGGCAGAAACTCTGAGGTAAACATCTTTTCCAAAAGGAGTGTCAGCCACATAGGCACAGTCTTTGTCGATCAAGGTTTGAATCATGCGGGTCATATGTTCCACATATTCAGTGGCATGCGGAGTATGATTGGGTTTGCGAATGCCGAGCGCATCCATCTCTTCATTATAAGCCGTTTCAAATTCAGTGGTGACATCGTTTGTGGAGCGGCCTTCTTCGTTGGCTTTTGTGATGATCTTGTCGTCAATGTCTGTGATGTTTTTTGCGAAGTTGACCTTGTATCCTGCGTATTCAAAAACACGGGTGACGAGATCTCCAACGAGGGCGGCACGAGCATTTCCAATGTGCGTGTATCCGTAAACTGTTGGGCCACAGAGATAAATCGAAACTTCGCCTGTTTTGAGGGGCTCAAAAACTTCCTTTTTGCCCTTAAGGGTGTTGATAAACTGAATCGTTGGAAGAGTCGTCTGGCTCATGGGGTCACCATAGCGAAGCTCTCGCCCAAAGAAAAGTTCAAATATTAACAATGCGTTGGCGCCTGTTTGATAAACCCAAAAAATTTGCTTAGCTTTGGGGCTTAGGGCAAGCAATCAGATCGTTATTTCGGCTTGTTTTCTGGGAGGAATCACTATGAAAATTACTGCGAAAAAATCCATACTATCTCTTTTGGCCTTAATTTCTTTCTCGGCTTCAGCTTCTGATGTGGCTGTTGTCTGGGGAACTCCGAACTTTGATCTTGAGTTCATTCAAAACACCGTTGTGGAACATGTGAATGTTCATCCTGGCTCATTAGAGACCCGACATTCAACTGATGTCGCTATGAGACTTGTTCGCTCTGGCGCAAAGACGATCAGCTCTATTGGTGTGACGCGCCCGAACGGTTCTGCGACAGCAGAAGACTTCGCGTTGGGCCTAAGATGGGCCGCGATCCGCTCAAAGGTTGTTCTTTCAACTGTGGGGCCTATCAATGGATTTGCTATTTGTGATGTGATTCGTGAATTCGAGAATGAAACCGTATTTGTCTATCCTGCGAAGCGCGGAGATGTTTACTGTGGTTCCAATAATACTCTACAGGTTTTCAATGATGGATTTGCTTATCCGGGAGCACATACTGCTGCCGACCTAAGCAATTTCTCTACATTGCACCCAAGTCTTAGCGGCTCGGATTTGCTTCGCGCCTACCGCGGTGGACGTACTCTTTCTGTCGAGAAAAACGAAGCTATAAAAAATTAGTTTAGTGTTTGATCTGAGGCCTTGTGTAGGGGATGAGTTGATAGCCTTCTTTGCTCCTCACAAGGTGCTCAATGATTTTTCCGTCTTTAATGACGAAAACCTCCTCTAGTCCTCCCAATACTCCCTTAGGTCGTCGAGAGTTTCCGCGAATATCCTTTATCACTAATTTTGAATCTAGGCCCTCAGCTCTCGAGAGGTTAACGACGATCCTCCTGGCCTGTTTTCGAACTTTACTCGAAATGGCTTTGATACTGATTTCTTCGCCGGCCACAGGGGAGTAAACATCAAAGGGTCGACCTTCAACCAGTAAGTCCGGATTGGATTTATATGGAATTCTGACTCCATCGTCTCTTAGGTAGGTGCCATGTCCGTTTCCACCTCTTAGTTCTGGCAAATGTTCTGTCTTGTATCCGGCAGTCGCCAAGGCTCCGCCAGATTCAATTTCCAGATAAAGCGATTCTCGTTTTCTGGCCTCCTTCATCAGGTGTGGACGCGGCAAATCTCCTCCAGCCAATATGGAAACATTGCTTTTGCTTAAGGAGGGGGATGTTGGCTTTCCATAGCGACCCCTTTGGCTTGCGCGCCGGATAAGCTCGTTGCAAGAGCTGCCCATGTTGTAGAGGCGCAGATCAGTTTGGTGTCCGCTTACTTCGGGGGCGCTAACATTGTATTCGGCGGAAACTTGAGGGGATGAAAGTGCGCAAACGATAGCAAACGCCGAAGCCGCAAATGCAAAACTTCTCCAAATATCGCGCGTAGAAATACCCATCTTTTACTCAGTGACAAGTCTACCGAGTTTGTGGGGCTGAGACCTGTTAAAGTTCGGTGAAGTTGGCAGCTAAAGGGCTGATTATAGAAAAGAAAACCCCACAAACCTTTCGGTCCGCGGGGTCTGACTAGTTTTGTTGTGCTTCCTACCTACGCATTATAATCGAAGATCTCTCTAATCTCGTTTTCAACAGCTTCTTCTTTGACCTGTTGAGCGAGGGAAAGTTCTTTGATCAAAAGACTTTTTGCTGTGTCGAGCATCTTGCGCTCTCCGAAGCTTAGGTCTTTGTCGCTCTTGAGGCGATAAAGATCTCTCATAACTTCAGCAATTTCGTAAACGCTTCCAGTTTTGATCTTTTCCATGTATTCGCGATATCTGCGGTTCCATGTTTGGTTGTCCACAGCGACTTCGCGAGTCTTCAAGATGCTGTAAATCTTAGGAACATCTTTCTTCGCGATGATGGATCTCAATCCAACGTCTTTAACTTTGTTTGTAGGAATAAGAATGGTGCTTCCGTTTTCGAGAAGTTGCAAAATATAGAAATACTTCTTTTTGCCACCGATTGATTTTTCTTGGACTCCCCTTACGACTCCTACGCCGTGAGAAGGATAAACTGCATTGTCACCGACCTTAAATATTGCCAAAGCTTGCGCCTCCGTCCTTGGTTTTCTGCATCTTGTGGATACGGGCTAAATTCCTTTGGCCTGTTTTAAAGTCATGGGCAATCTGCCCTGGGCGAATGGTGCTTCGCGTTAAATTTGACTTAGTGCATCCTAGACGCTAGGGGATTATACCACGAATGCGTTATATCACCAAGCTTTTACTCGCGTCAGGCTCACCTAGGCGCCGGCTACTCATATCTCAAGTGTTCGAAAATAATGAAGTTTTGGCTTATTCTTGCGATGAACCTAGCTGGGAAATAGGGCAAAAACCCGAACAATATCTGGTACTTTGCCTGGACGCCAAGTGGGACGCGGGCCTTAAGTCTGAGGGGTTTTCCGGGGCAAAAATTGGCTATGGGCTGCTGGTTGCGGACACCATAGTGGTCATGAATGGCAAGGTTATGGGCAAGCCCGAGAATAAAACCCAAGCCATTGAGATGCTCAAAAAACTCTCCGGATCGCAGCATGAAGTCTGGACTGGGTTTAAATTGGGGAAGCTTTTGGGAGCTTCAAGCAAGGGCTATAGAGACTTTCAATCCATGACTCGAATCGTAAAATCCCAAGTAGAATTTCGAAAACTAACGAACAAAGAAATTTCAGACTACGTGAAGTCCGGCGAGCCCATGGATAAGGCGGGGGCGTATGGTTTCCAGGGGATTGGGATGCAGCTCGTTCGTAGCGTGAAGGGCAGCTATACCAACATTGTTGGTCTTCCATTGATCGAGCTAAAAGAAGTCGCCAGGCGGTTAGATTTCGCCTGATGAGCTTTTCCTAGTGTATTTCCTCAATACAAGTTCTCTTGGATGGATATTTCTATTACAACTTAAATCATGACTGAGAATGTGGCCCCGCGAGAGCTCGATGAAGTTTATGAACGAGTTTTATCTGCGGCGAAGAGGTCTGGCCGCGACCAATCTCAGATTAAGATCATTGCTGTCTCGAAAGCACAGAGCAATGAAAAGATAGAGACATTTCTAGATTCCAAGAAAAACTACTGGGCTCTTGGAGAGTCGTATCTTAATGAGATGATCGAGAAGCAAAAACATTTTGCAGCCCAAAACTTGGAATGGCATTTCTTGGGGCGATTGCAGTCTAGAAAAATTCCTGAGCTGTGTGCAGCGTCGAGCGTTTTGCATTCGGTATCAAGGTTTAAAGAATTGGAGATTCTACTTTTGGGTTTTCAGACTCAGAAGTTCTATTTGCAGATCAATGTTTCGGGTGAGTCATCTAAGGCAGGTATTTCTCCGGGTGAATTGTCGGGAATTATGGGCGACGAAAACTCGTCGAAAAACAATGTAGAATCCAAACTTCGAGCACACCTCTTGGGAGCGTCATGCCTGGGGCTCATGTGCATGCCCTCTCCAATTGATGAAGTGAGCGAAGAAAAACTAAGGAGCGAACTCGCTACCCTAAGAGAGCTCCGCGACCGCTTCCTGCCAGGGAAAGAACTTAATATGGGAACCTCAAACGACTTTGAAATTGCTATTGAGGAAGGAGCCCAAGTCATTCGCCTGGGCTCCTGTCTCTTCGGAGAAAGAGATTATCAAAGGTAGGCGGTTTTGGGTCAATTTCCGCAATAGTTTGTTCTCGGTCCAGTTTTTTCCATCAAAGTTTGCATGAGAGCCGCGTTGGCTGGGCTTGGAGTGGCTTGGTAGAAGTCACTTCTATTGAAAACGTTGCTTGGCATATTTTCAACAATTCTTGCGCCATTGATGAGTAAGTCGCCTGAGCTTTTGACGTAGCCATCGCTTTCTCCGCCAGCATTCTCCCTTAGGGTAATGGCTTCTTTTTTGATTTCCCAACCAGACTTGCCGTCTGGAGTGTTGGGGTCGGGACAACCACCGCCACAGTAGTCTCCAGGTCTCGCCTCAAAAATATTATTCTGACTTAGAGTTTGGGCGCCGTCGTGACTTACGACTCCGTATTCTACAAAATTCTTATGGTAGTTGTTAAAGAAATCTAGGAATCCGTATCCAAACTTGGGTCCACGACGAGAGATCCACTCGAAGAAGTTGTGATGCATCGTGACCCGCATTCCTGGTGACGGTTTGCTTTCGTGGTTCTTCCCCATCAAAAAAGCTTTTTCATGATGGTGCACATAGGACCAGGAAATAGTAACCCCCGTAGCTCCTCTGAGGTCGATGGCGCCGTCGTTACCCCGGGTAAGTTCGAGATGGTTGAACCAAAGATCTCGAGAAGTATAGTCTTTCGGGTCCATGTCGCCAGAGCCTCTGACGGTTATGAGGTCTTGATTGGTTTCTTTTTTTCGATAACCCGCTGGAAAGGTAAACTTTAAGTCGGAGAAAATGATGTTTTTGACGTGCTTCAAATACATCTCACCACCATCTATCGTAATCGTGCGGCCTCTACCATCGACGGTTTTGTTGGACTTCACTTCAACTTTGGAATCTAGCTTGATCGTGCCATTCACGTCGAAAACAATCCAATAATCTTTTGAGCTTTCGAGGGCATCTCGGAGAGAACCTTTCCCAGAATTGGCAAGTGTTGTAACTCGGTAGATGTTTTTGGGGTTTCCACCTTTAGCATTGGCGCCGAAGCCGAGTCGCTCATTCAGTAGCGAAGATGCACTATAGGGGTAGCTACCGTCACAATCCTCGGGCGGAGTTGGTGGTGTGGGCGGCGTTGGAGGATTGGGGTTTGTAGGGGGATTCGGATCTGGCTGCGGATCGGTCGGTGGATTCGAGGGCGGGTTTGGATCCGGAGTGGGCCCGGGCCCAGGCCCTGGACTCGGGTCGCTGCCTTCGACGTTTCGAACATAATAAAGAAGTTTTTTAGAGTCGATGATGGCTCCTGTTCCGTCGGCTCTTTCATAGACCTTTACGTCGAGCGTATGGTTTCCTTCTGACAAAGCGGCGTGTGCTTCGTTCGAGTTGGCAAAAACCCAATAATAAGAGTCATTGTCGATGCGAGGTGTTTGTGAATCCCACTGTGTCCAAACAGAGTTTGAAGAATCTTCGTTGAGTTCAACACGGACGTTAAGAGGAACCTGTGAATGATAGCTAGAGATTGGGATTATGGAGTTTTCATTCATTGGGTAAACAGTTTTTCCGGTGCTTGTCTCAACCAGGGAAATGCTTTTGATGAATTGACCTTCTCTTGGAGGGGCTTGCTCAGAAGGAGGTTTGGGCGCAAAGGCAGACACTTGTAGGGTGAATAATGTTAGCAGTCCCCAAAGAGATTTTTTTCTAAAGTTATTTATTTTCATACCAAGAGCATCGGAAGATGAGTCCCTGAAACTGCGAAAATTGCACTTGCTCAGAACAATTACAGTTAACGTCAGGTTAACTGTTTAATATTAATGGGAAGGATTGAGTGGAAAAGTGTAAATCATTTCACTATACATAGTGATGTGAGCAAGGATAAAATTTTTGAAGGCGGCTCTAGCGATGGCTTGCCTGCTTCCAAAATTAAATCTCAAAAATTCGTTACGGACGATAAAGCTCACGTTCGTCCGTCACTTTTAGATTTCGAAGACTATCGAGACTTCCTTGAGGCCTTTGTGGAGTTTCAAAAGAAAAAGAATCCACGTCTCTCAACCCAAGCCGTGACTCGAAACTGGGGCCTATCTCGAGCATTCCTAAGCATGCTCTTCGCAAAAAAAAGACATATTAGTTTGGCTTCCTGCTCTGCCTTGTTGGAGCATCTCAATCTTAGCGACGAAGAAGAGATGCTTTTGACACTGGAGCTTCTTTATATGACGGCGTCCGGCACACACAAAAAGTATTTTCGAATGATCAAGGCACAGCTCAAGGGGATAGCTAAGCTAGAGATTAAAGCTACTGGAAATTCTTTCGATGAAGATGTGCTGAGGTTTGGGTCGGAGTTAAACCTGATTCTAACTGCGTTGATGGAGACGACAGATTTTCGTCCAGATGTAGATTGGATCATGTCTCGCCTTGTAAATAAAGCTTTTTCTCGCGACGAAGTTGAAGCAGCACTGCAAGCTATTATTGGTAGCTCAAAGGAAAAACCAAAGAATGGACTCACGCCGGTGTATTATGTTGGCGAAAGTTATGCTGAGCTATATGGCCCTGGACATAAGGCTTTCGGAACTGCCCTGGAAGATCCCGCATCCCATATGCCCCAGGCCTTTACCTCCATGGCGTTGTCTCTTTCTGAAGAAGGACAAAAAAAAGCTGTAGTAGAGTTCGGAAAGTTTTGCCGAAAGCTCGTAGAGTTGGCAACTCCGGAAGAGCCCGAAGATCAAAACCTAGCCTTTGTGTTTAGTGGTGGGTTGTTTTGTGTTGCTAAGCCGCAAGATGCGCAAGCCGAATTGCCGCGGATTCAGAAAGAATCGACTAAAGCACGCAAACCGCGTTAAGCCGTCGAATTTCATCTTCTAATATTTCAAGAATAATTATTAAATGCTCTATTTGTAACTTCGTGTGAACACTTATCTTTTGTTCGCATTAAGGCAGGCTTTGTTCGCTCCGAGAGAGCTTCTGTAAAAAAACCAAAAAGTCTTTTAACAGTGGTTTAAAAAAGGAGTCTCTCAATGAAAGTTAGAAATCAATTAATGGCGGCGGCATGTGCGCTGCTTTTTTCAAATGTTTTGGTAGCTGGAGGAAGTCCAGCTCCGGCACCAGTGGATCCCTGTAATGGTTTTGATAATCCAGATCTGCCCGTTCCGCCAGATACAGGGACACCAATATTGCCGTGTCCAGAGCCGCCACCTCGCGCAGAAGTCCCCGACCTATCTCCTCCCGAATTTTCTCGAACTAGGAGGATCCCCAAAACTTTCGTGGTTGATCGTCCTGGGACATATGATTTTGGGATGGAGTTGCTCGAGTGGTCAGGAGAAGAAAGATGCCGTTCCGTTAAAGATCCCGTTCCCGCGGTTTTGGTTCGCTCTTCGAATGTGACGATCAAAAATTTAGGAATCACGGGAGCTCAAAATGGAATTGAGATTCAGGGGGTGAATGTAAGGCTGGAGAATGTCAACATTTGGTCCTGTGGCACAGGCGTCTCTATAGAGGAAGGTGCTGGCCGAGTTTTTGTTAGCAACTCAAGGTTCTATGGAAATCCAGATACAAAAGATGTTCTGCTCGATCTAGGAGTAGGGAATGTAAACGTAAGTCAGTCACTCTTTGTCGATGGAGAAACCTGCATTGCCTTTGGTGGCAGACAAGACGTTAATGTTGCGGGGTCTAACTTTGTGGGGTGCCAAACATCAATTCTGGGAAACACCCTAAACAATCAATTCTTTTCTACCATGTTGTCGGGTGAGAATCAGTCTTGGTTTGGAGAGACGTTTCTTCACTTGATTGGACACGTAAGAGCCACAAGTCAAAGCGATCTTGTCTACGACGGCGCAAAATCAAAACTAGAGAAAGATGCTCACTTAATTGAAAAGTGATCGGGGGAAAAATGAAATATATGAATTTAACAAAAATACTTTGTGCCACGTTGGTCTTTGGAAGTCTTGGGGCAAGGGCGGAACACGCGCTTATGTCGGGGGCTGGATCTCTGGGAATTATTCCGGGTGAAGATGCTTCTCTAGCTGTTTTACTCGGACAAGGGATCGATACTATCACCTATAATGCCAAGGGGCATTGTGTTGAGCTTGGGAATCTAAGAACTCAAAGTGGAAATACTGAGGGCCGAATTGCAGAATTTAAGGTCGAAGAGATCAGGTCTGAAACAGACTTAAGAGAACGTTTGGGTTTATCTGCCACGGTTTCGATGATTGCAGCTTTGTACGGTAATCCTTCGGGACGAATGAATTTTGTTTATGAGTCTCGAGTTAACACCCAAAATAGGTATTTACTTGTAAAGTCTAGAGTCGCTAACCAATTGGAAATCGCGGATGAATTTACGTTTAAAGAGGATATTCAAAATTTATTGAGGTCGACAAATGGTGCTGAAGCTCCGTTTGTGCAAGCTTGTGGAAACGATTTTGTTTACTCTCGAAGAACAGGGGTGGAATTCTACGCCTTGCTTGAATTCCTAACAATCACACATGAGCAGGCGAGACGCTTCGATTTGGCTGCGGAAGGTAGTTACAACGGATGGCGAGGTGTCGTGGACCTGGACTACGCTTTGGAGAGATTTGCAGGAATTGCTGAAACTAGAGTTAAGATGGTTCAGCTCGGCGGATCTCGAGTCTTCCCTCAGGTTGGAGACTTAGAAGAGTTTGCGAGAACTTATCCAGCCTTTATTGATGCCTCGCTTTCTGGAGCTGTGGCTTTAGAGATGGTCACGAAAGATTACGGCGGTGTTTCGCCAGTGCTCATCGGCCCGGATATGACAGAAACTCGTAAGCGTTCTGTCACCATGGACACAGTGGCCAAAAATCGCGAGAAAGTAGAGGACCTGAGAAGGGCGATTGATTACATTCGAGGCAACTTGAACTTCTACCAATATGATCGCAGGGTGCATACTTTTGATCAATGGCTGACTCAGTTAAAAGAGTTCTCAGATGCGAATGATGATATTGCTAGCGCTTGTTTGACCGGATATTGGGAGTGGTGCTCTATCACACCCACGCATCGACTTCCTGACATTCAGTTGCCAGTTAGAAAGATA
>Ga0100403_1003174_pt1 | contig 12395 bp, 11 predicted proteins | sample CryGeymet201501t_FD_83663 | JGI IMG/M metagenome (GOLD analysis project Ga0100403, IMG submission 83663) | Groundwater microbial communities from Crystal Geyser aquifers in Utah, USA - Crystal Geyser metaG 2015-01t | ecosystem: Environmental > Aquatic > Deep subsurface > Groundwater | place...
GAGATAGATGTTTACGATTGCCGTAATAAAGAATATCATGGCAGATTATTAATGCTTGTGAAAGCATTTGTTTCTGGTAATAAAGACAAGAAAGAGGAGTTGTTGGCCTGGTTTCAAGAACATTATCCAGACATCACTTAATCTAGACTCTAGTATTAGGATGATGGCGAAAAGCTAAGGCCTGATCCTTGTCCTACCATACATACAAGCGTTAACTTCCTTAGTTAAGTTGTTCCTCAAATTTAAAACGACCTCCTACAGGATCAGCATCACTGTAAGTTTCCGTATTATTATCCAGTTTTCCTTTCCATTGTTCATTCAGACTAATGTTGCCTAGTGAAATCCTCCTTTTCTTATTAACAATCCCAGTCTCTTTAATATTTTTAATAAATTTCTTAAAGATATTTTCCTTCATTGCAAATTATATCACCAATATTTAAACCTCTATCATTGCCACCTTCTCTCTTTTTTTCTATACTGACTTACGAGAAGTATTTCTCACCACTCTTAAAATAATGAAAATACTAAAGGTTAAAAACTTCATCAGAACCCTCTTTCTTCTACTGCTAATACTAAGCACCCCCTTTTCTGTATCCATGTTAAAAAATAGTCGCGATAGTCGCTCAAAAGCCTCAGGCTCAGAATTTACTATTTTTTATGAAAAACATAGCAATCCCGACTTTCCCTGCGATCTTCCTGCTAATCTGACACCTTCACTAAATATCACCGACTTACTCAACACCAACCCCTCCACTAGATCTAAGACTGAAAGCTGGTCTCATGTCTCCATGCCTGTCCCCGACAACTGTCTTGTGACTCATCAAATCTGTCCTAACTATAACTGCAATAATCAAGCTACCGTTCAAGGCAATGTCGCCAACTTTATCCCCACTGCCGATTCCTACACTATCAAATGGTTTTTCACTAAAGTTGATGCACCTATGGCCACTCTCTCAAACAAGTCTTTATTAATTCCAGAAGTTGGCCGCTACGCTTCACAATACTCTCCCTACGCTCTCTCTTATCCTGGTTGGGAAGGTAGTCTCACATACTACTGTAAGCTTACTAATATCAACGGAGTCTCCCGCGATAGAGTCTGGCGGGCAGAAGAAAGAGATGGAGTCCTCGTCGATAACCGCGTTGTCATTGATGGAGTCTTAAACCAAATTGATGATATGTCTTGTTCTCCTGGAGTCATTATCGACAACAACAATCTTTGGCACATGTATTACGTTGCCGCCAAAAGAGACGCTAGTGTCAACAACGGTCTTTATCTCTTACATGCCACCGCCCCTCCTCCGGGTACGGCCTGGACTAAAAAGGGGCCCCTAGCTATCGAAGGCCTCTCCCAACCCTTCCCATACTATATAGAGACACCCAGCCTTGTCTTAGACGGTTCAAACATCATCCTCTATCTTATTGGTGACAATGGCAGACTCCTAAGGGCTACTAGTACTGATGGCTTTAATTTTTCTAATCTTACCCAGGTCTACCAGGTACCCTCAACCTCAGCTCAGTCTGGTAGAGTTAGTCTGATTAATGGTACCTATTACTTCACCTGGGCCACTAATCGTTCTGGAAAATATGATCCACCTACAGAAATCTGGATTGCTTCTTCACAAAACGGTATAACTTTCTCAAACCCTCAACCTCTCTTTGGACAGTCACAATCTGATTGGGATTCTACCTATACAATGACACCACATCTCTTTAAAGATTATAAAAACAATCAGATCAAGTTAATATACGCCGCCAACAAAGGTAAATACGACTGGTTTGGCTCCAACACTACTATTGGTACTAAAGTCATCAGTAACTTAAACCATACAACTCCACCTCCTTCTTTAACGCCTAGTCCTACAACACGACCACCTAGACCCACTAGAATCCCCACTCTTGTACCAACTTCGACCCCCACTAGATTACCCACATCTACTTCCACCCCCAGACCAACTTCAATCCCTACCTTAATTCCAACTGCAAGCCCCACTCCCCGAAATCAAGTAACACTCACACCTACTTCCACCTCAACACCTATTCCAACCCTAATTGTGGGCGCTCTTTGTACACCTTGCCCTAACTCCAATCTAAAATCAAAAGGTGATGCCAATTGCGACGGAAGAATTGACGTTCTCGATCGCTCCATATGGTCTTCTGAATTCTTAGTATCGGGGACTTCTCAAATCAAAAAATCTACCTGGCTCTCCGATTTCAATTGTGATGGCTACGTCGACATTGTTGACCGAACAATATGGTCATCAAACTTTACTTTCTAGTTAAGAACACAAATTTTACAGCCAATCGTTTTTAGAAAACCACCAGATTAATACCGCCATTAGTATTAACGTCGATATAGCTATTAAAGCAAAAGTCCATTCACCTGATGCAAAGGGTAGTCTTACATTCATTCCATAAAAAGAAGCCACAATAGTCGGTATCGTCATAATAATTGTCAATGAAGTGAAAAACTTAATTACTCTATTAAGATTATTCGTCATTATCGTTGAATAAGCATCCCTGGTGTTTTTAGCAGTCTGTAAAGAATTTTTGGTTAACATCACCAGTTGCTCATTAGCCAAGAACAAATCCTCAATCATATCTCTGTCTTCTTCATAAAGCTTTAACATCTTTCCCGATAAAAGACTATTTAGTATTGTCCCTGTTCGCACCAAAGCATTTGAGTAATCATTCAAAGCTTGTTCATAAGCCACCAACTTTACAATTTCCTTATTAGAAATTCTACTTAGTCTTGTTGACACCTCATAGATATCTTTACTTAACTCGTTAATGGTATTACTAAAAAACGAATTGATTTGAAAAAATATCTGAATAAAAAACTTAACTTTTTGAGTCGTCGAAAAAAGAGTTTTTTCTTTAATGAACTTGTCAAATATTGGAATTTCTCTTAAACTAATTGTTGCCAGGAAATCATGATTAATCACTATCAAAAGGGGAGTCGTAAACTGTGTTTCAGCCCTAAGCTTGGGTAATCTGGTGTAGATATACATCATCTCACCTTCAAGTTCTAGTCTTGGCACCTCATGTGGATCCAAAGCATCTTTAATGTGACCTCTGTCTAGACCATGTTTTTCAACCAACTTTTCAATTTCTTCTTTAGACGGATCTTCTACATAAATCCAACTGCCCTTAGTAAAGTTTTTAGTCTTAATTAGTTTCTTGTCTTTAATCTTACGATGATAGTACTTGAGCATAAAAAATTATAGCCCTACTCTCTGCTAAAATACTATATGCAAAAACTCAACACTTCTCTTCTCGAAAAAATATCCAAACTCAAAGAAGAGATTAAGCAAGCCCGAAACATTCTCATTACCTCCCACTACTCTCCCGATGATGATGCCATAGGTTCACTCCTCTCTCTCTATCAAATACTCAAGAACCCAGATCAGAAAGTGTACATGTCCCTAGAAGATTCCCTCCCGCAGCGCCACTCCTTTCTTAAGTATAGTGACAAGGTCATCTTTTCCGATCTCTCTGACGTCATCAAAGATAAAAGAATCGACACTCTTATTCTCTTAGACGGTAACGAACTCACCAGATTCTCCAGAAGTATCCAAAACTTCCTCGATGTCATCAAAGATAAAGACTTGAAAGTCCTTTGTGTCGACCATCATCTCTGCCAAGACCCCTCCGTCTTCGATCTCTATATCAACATGGGTCGCAAATCCACCGCCGAACAACTCTTCATCATCTTCCAAGAAGAACTAAAAGAAAAACTAGACTTTAACATAGCCCAATCTCTTATGGTAGCCATCTTAGGTGACACCAACCGTTTCCTCTATAAAAACGACTTCTACAAAGACACCTTTGAAATCTCAGCCAAGCTTATCGAAAAAGGCGTTAGTATTGAAGATCTCAACTCAAACCTCGGTAGGATAGATTCAGCCGAACTCCGTCTCATGTCCACTCTGTTTAATAATCTTCATGTCACCGACTCATACAACTACTCTTACTTTACTGACCAAGACTTAACTAAATTCAAAAAAGAAAGATTCTCTTCAGATTCTTATTCCTCTGCTTACCACCGCTTTGTTGATGCTTACATTAGGTTTATCGACAACAATCATTGGGGTTTTGTCTTTGTTCCCGACTACAACGAGAAAGGAGTTTACAAAGGTTCCTTTAGGGCTACCAACGGCACCGTTGATACCACTAAATTTACCGTCCCTCTAGGAGGTGGTGGTCATAAACCCGCCTCAGGCTTTAGAATCGAAGCTAACTCCTGGCAAGATGCTCTTACCATCCTTATTCACTCCATCGAATCTAATTTAGATGAAGCTATAAAATCAGGTCAGGAAAAATAACATGCAAAAAGACAACTGTATCTTCTGTAAAATCATCAAAGACCAACTTCCTTCCTACAAAGTTTACGAGGACGATGACTTTTACGGCTTTTTAGACATCAACCCCCTTAATCCTGGCAACTCTCTTCTTGTTCCCAAAGATCACCACCGATGGGTTAACGATGTTCCTAACTTCGGAGACTATTGGCAGGCTGCCAAGACACTTTCAACTGCTATTCAAGAAGTTACTAGGGCTGAATCAATCTCATACCTAACTTTAGGCTATGAAGTTGAACATGCCCATATCCGAATAATTCCTAGATTCCCCGGTGATGCTCACCAAAATGGTATAAATATTAAAGCTACATTACAAATATCTCCAGAAGAGATGAGGAGCCTCTCAGATGAAATCTACGCAAAAACTAACTCTCGAAATTAAGAAACTTAATAGAAAACTTGAAGACATTAACAACAGGTCAAGATATATGATCTATTCAGCCAAACCAGGTAAGTTCATGCTCTATAACTTCCTAGCTGGTACTTTTCACGCCCTAGGCTCTCTTATTGGTACCGCTCTTATTCTTGGCGCCCTTGCCTACTTTGCATCACAAATAGACCTAGTCAAACCAGTTGCCACCTGGATGGAACAAGTCGTCTCACAAGTTAAATGGGAAGAAGTGGTTCCAACTTTACCAACACAATAAGTAACTCTACGATAGAATATGAAACTAAACAAAAACTCTAAATTTGTACTACTACTAGTTTCTTTTATCGTCATCGCTTCTTCTTTTAGTTTCATCATAAGCGAGAAGACAAAAGAGTTAGACAATAACAACACACCTAGTGGAACAGACAGTAGATCTGAGGATAAAAAAGTTTATGAGAAATGTGCATCAATAGATATTTACGAAATACCTGCATTTACAGATGTTACTACTACTTATACTAAGGAAAATTCCATTTATGAGATAGAGTTTAATCAGAATAATAATAAAATCTCTACCAAATTATTAGCCCAAGGAGACACTCCTATCTCTAGTTATGATATCTCAGATATTTATGATAGTTCAGGCAAATATCTCGTATATACATACTTTGAGGGTGGACCAGACACTGAAGAAAAAATCTATGACTTAATTCATCAAACAAAAGAAGAAGTTTGGATGGGTGCTGGAAATGTTGTCATTTTGAAAGACTTGCTTAGTAATAAAGAAAAGACTGTGTTTAGTACAGGTGTCACCAAAGACACAATTACCTTTCTTACTCTGATTGATAATAATCTCTACATTTCCTTAAGCAATGGAGATATTTATCTATATGATATAAAAAATAGCAATCTCACTATATTCTTTACTGAATACAGACCTCATATTTTGGGAAAATACGAGCTACGTTTTAAAGTATTAGACGAATCAACAGATGGTCGCAGATTATTACTAAACCAATATGGTGGCTGGTCTCCCCCAGATCAGTATGTCTATGATTCTGATACCAATTCCCTTACTATGGTTTCAACCTCATTTCCAGATATTGGCCCTGTTTATGACAAGTTTAAGGATGTAGAAGAAATTTCTGGATACTATTATGAAGGACTAACTATGGGTAGTGTGGGCGTTTATCCTAAATACTCAATAGTCGCTAATCAGTACGGTTCTATATTACACAAAAGTGAGGTGTTTACTTATGGTGGCTATACATTAAAACCCTTGTTTTCATTTGACAGATCTAACAACGCAATAGTCAAATGCATTTACGATGAAAACAAGAATCTTTTAGATACAGAAACTATAGAAGAGAATGTCAGTGACTTGCGCAGTCTGTATCCCAATTTCTAGCTACTTCTTACTCTTTCTATCTTCTTTTACTCTATCTGTCTTAAGCAACAGTCTCTTTCTAAGTCTGATGTTTTTTGTACTAACATCAATAAGTTCATCCTTTTCAATAAAGTCTAAACATTCTTCAATGCTGTACTTAATGGCAGGAGCCAATGCTAAAGCATCATCGTTACCAGAAGATCTCATATTGGTAAGCTGTTTACCCTTACATACATTAATCTCCATATCACCTTCAACAGGTCTAAAGCCTACTATTTGTCCCTCATAAACTTGTTCACCAGGGAAAACGAAAGTAATTCCTCTCTTTTGAGCCAAATCTAAACCATAACCTAAAGCCTTGCCAGATTCAGAAGCAATCAAGACACCATTTCTGCTCTTTTTATGAGAGTCAGTCTTGGGCTCATAACCTAAAAATAGGTAGTTTAGAGAAACCTGACCTTTAGTCTCTGTCATCAAGTTGCTTCTCATACCCAAAGCGTTAAGCTCAGAAATCTTATAAACCATTTTCGTATTCCCGTTACCGTCAGCTTGCATGTCTTGCATTACTGCCTTTCTTTTACCTAATTCGGAGGTAATAGCGCCTACAAATTCGTCAGGAGTTAAGATTGTTAATTCGCTGTAAGGTTCACAAAGCACTCCATCAATCTTTTTAAAAATGACTTCAGGCTTACCTACTTCCATAGCGTAACCTTCACGACGAAGTTTTTCAATCAAAATTGCCAAATGAAGTTCACCTCTACCAGAAACAAGCATTCTAATACTGTCTGTTGGATCATCTTCCAACTTAAGTCCTAAGTTTGTTTCCACTTCAGACTTTAATCTTTCTTTAAGCTCACGAGAAGTTAAATACTTAGATTCATCCTTGGCCAAAAAGGAAGTGTTAGGTCCGAAAGATGCTTTAAGTGTAGGTTCTGCGACTTCAATATTAGGTAGTGCTACTTGATGATTTGTGTCAGTCAAGGTTTGTCCTATCTCAATACCTGAAATTCCTGCGATATAAACAACTTCACCCGATTCTGCTTCGTTCACATCCACCTTGTTCATACCTTCGTTCACATAAAGTTTTTCAACTTTAAAGTTACCCTGAGTTTTTTGATCAGGATTTACCAAAGACACATAATCACCCTTCTTAATTTTTCCTTGTGAGATTCTACCTACAGCTAATTTTCCAAGATACTCATTCTTCTCAAAGGAGGAAACTAACATCTGGAAAGGTTTGTCTACATCGACTCTAGCACTGGGGATGTTGTTAACAATAGCCTCAAATAGGGGGGTTGTATCACCTTCCATATTTAGGTCGTTTGGCATTGAAGAGAAAGTCTTTCCTTCTCTACCAATAGCAAAAACAACCGGGAAATCTAAAAGTTCTGGATCACTTGCTAAAGATAAAAATAAGTCTTCGGCATCCTTAACCACTTCTAAAGCTCTCTGATCCTTTCTATCAATCTTGTTAATTACTAAAATTACTTTAAGACCATAGTCTAAAGCTCTTTTTAGTACAAACTTAGTTTGAGACAAGGGACCTTCAGCAGCATCTACAATCAAAAGTGCACCGTCTGCCATATTTAAAACTCTTTCTACTTCACCACCAAAGTCAGCATGACCAGGAGTATCGATAATATTAATTTTTGTGTCTTTATAAAAAACAGAAGTATTTTTCGACAAAATCGTAATACCTTTCTCTCTTTCCAAGTCATTAGAATCCATGATTCTTTCCTGACTCATCTCGTCCTGATTATCTCTAAAAGTATTGGTTTGCTTCAATAAAGCATCCACCAAAGTTGTCTTTCCATGATCAACGTGGGCGATCACTGCAATATTTTTTATGTCTTTGAAATTTGCCATCCGAGAATTATACCTCTAAATCAAAAAAAATGGTATCTTAGTATAAATTCAAATGAAAAGCCCAAAGCTAAAAAGCAAACTGCTCCTACTATTTCTTATCCCTTTACCCTTAATTCTTCTCTTTTCTTATCTTCTCCTCAGGGACAATCCCAAGATTGCGCTTAAAACCCAAGACCTTAAACAAGAAGTCTACAAAGCCAAAGAAGAATACCTTCCAAAACCCACCACAATACTTCCATCAGGACTCCCTGACAAACACTTAATAGAAACTGCCTTTATTCCTCAGTCCCCAGAGAAAAATTGGGATCAACCCTGGCAAGATGCTTGCGAAGAGGCTGGTATCCTTACCCTCCACTATTATTACCAAAACACGTCTCCAGATACCTCTCAAATGCTCAAGGATTATCAAAAGATCTTTGACTACCAGGAATCACAGGGTTGGGGACATGACATAAACACTACCCAAATGCTTCAAACCGCCAAAGATGTCTTTTCTTATGATGGCAAAATCTTAGAAGACCCGACTCTTGAAGAACTTAAAAACTATCTTTCCAAAGACATTCCCATAATAGTCCCCGCCAATGGCAAAACTCTCTATCAAGAGAACAAGCACTTCAAAAATGGTGGCCCTTACTATCATAATGTCGTTATCCTAGGTTACGACGACACTCTCCAGAAATTCATTGTTCACGACGTCGGTACTCAATTCGGCGCCTATTACCGCTACTCCTACTCACTTTTGATGGACTCTGTTCACGATCTTCCCCCTTCAAAAGACAAGAAAGAAATCCAAAAAGGTGCTAAAAGGGTAGTAGTTTTGATAAAATAGACACATGCTAAAAATTCTAGCTTCAATTCTCCTTGTTCTCACCTTTTCTTTTACCCTTTCCGCCTGTAACAAAAAACAGTCTCCCAGCGACATTACCATCAGTCCCACTCCCTCAACCAATGTTAACTTGGTTGTCTCTCAAGCCCTAAAACCCTCTATCTCTCCCAATGATACTCTAGCGGCCATCACTACCAAAGATGGCCAAATAGTCGTCAGACTCTTTGAAAAAGAAGCTCCTAATACTGTCAAGAATTTCCTTGACAAGGCCAATTCAGGTTTTTACGACGGTCTAACCTTCCACCGTGTCATCAAAGACTTTATGGCTCAAGGCGGAGACCCAAAAGGGGACGGTACTGGTGGTGAAAGACAACTCTCTGAGCTAAACCAAATACCTTTTAAAAAAGGTTCTCTTGGTCTTGCTCGAACCCCTGACACTAACAAGTACAGTAATGATTCTCAATTCTTCATCTGTTACGACGATACTGGCTGCGCCCATCTAACCGGTGACTATGTCAACTTCGGCACTGTTATCTCTGGTTTTGACGTCCTAAATAAAATCCAATCAGGTGAAAAAATTATTAAAATTTCATCCTATACCAAATAATGATCAAAAAAATCCTTCCCTATCTTATCGCAGCCGCTTTCATCTTCGGAGCCTTTAAGATTTTAACCACTCCTCCCAAAGGTATCGATAGTGGTGCCTCTGATCAAGAAGCTCAAATATTTCTCTTCTGGGGTGAAGGTTGTCCTCACTGTGAAGTTGTTAAAGAATATATCGTCAACAATGACCTTGACTCAAAACTTAAGATTTCCCAAAAAGAAGTCTATTCAAACCTTCAGAATCTAGAGTTATTAAAGCAGAAAGCCAACAATTGCCCTGAATACGCTGGTCAAGAGAACTTTGGCGTACCCTTTGCCTACTTTGTCGAAGAAAATAAGTGCCACGTTGGCGACACTCCTATCATCAAAGCTATGGAAGACAAGTTGAATCCTTCTTCAGAGACAAACTCTCCAGAAAGTAGCCCTTCCAGTCTTCAAGATAACAACTAGTTGGCGATCACACTTACCATCATCTCTATCGAATAACTTCCTGGAATCTGCTCACCGGGTATCGTCTGCGTAACTGCGTTTCCGGTAATATCCCAATAGCAATTGTATTCTGCTGTACCTCCTGCACTGGTAACCGTAATCGAATCCACACTACCCTCATTAAAAGCCGAAGAAGAACCTGTGCTGATTCCTGTATTGGTACAACCTGATTGTGGTGTTACTGTCCCTACACTAGGATCAATACTCAGCTGCCCACCTAAACTATCACTATCTCCGCCATCACCAGCCGCCACCGTTGCGTCATTAAAGTCGTAATCACTACTTACACCATCCCAAAAAGATGTGCTTCCGCTGGAGGCTGCTATGGAGAGTGTCCATGGAGAATTCGTCGTCATATTTGAGACTCTCACTTTTTCTGAACTAGTCCCAAAAGTTCCTGTTGAACTCGAATAAGAAAAAGAGAAAGACTTTGCTGACATGCTGATTGAAGGGCTACTCACAGAAACTCCTCCAGAGTCAACTATGTCAGTAATCAGACTGCCTCCTTCTGTACAACCACTATTAAATGTCCATGATCCGGTATTACCTCCAGCATTGGTACTGCTATATAAAGTTATGGCACTAGCCGCGTTTTGACTCGAGAGACTTACATCTCTTAGCTCAAAACTACCACTTCCAGACCAGCTGGGTACTCCAGAGCTCGAGTCAATAACTATCTCGTCCGTTCCGCCACAGTCGTTGTTAGACAAAAAAGCCAAAACTCCATTATTCACCAAAGATCCTCCCAAAGTTATGTCCCCAGTTGCAATATTGCTCCACGTCCCTGAATAACCAATAGATATCGCATTTGTACCTTCCGAACGAATGTTTAACGCTCCCTGAGACAAAGTTCCTCGAGAGATGCTTACAAGATTACTAGCCCTTATGCCCGTGTTTAAAGGAGACAGTAGGTTACCATTTCCATTCTTGTTTATAGTTAAGTCGTAAAAATTTTCATTAGTACAACTACTTACATCACTACACCCAGAGTCCACGGTAGTATCTACGCCTCCGTCAAAAATAACTTCACCCGCTCTTTCCAAAAATATATCATTATTCTCCCAATCTCCTCCAATATTAATTGAGTAATCACTTCCACTTTTAACATCCAAAGAACCTCCATTAATTGTTAAATCGTTATTTACATCCAAGTTACCCCCCAACTCAAAGATAGTTCCACCTCCGCCATCATCAAAAACGACATTATAAAAAGCACTACTCCCTCCAGTAATACTGGCCGTTCCTGACCCTTTATCAAAAGTAATCGTAGAATTGTTCGGAGTTAGTGTTCCGTTATTTATATAAGCCCCACTAAAATTGTAAGTCCCTGAACTTGCCAAAATAAGATTGCCGTTACTATATATCGTCACTCCTCCACCCACACTCAAGTTTTTCGTGTTTGTATTCAAATCAAAACTATGACTATTGGTCCCATCTCCCACACTTAAATTATTTACTACACTAATATTTGATGTCACCGTACTTGTTCCACTTGACTCAAGATACAAATTATAAAAAGATAAGCTACTACTACCTCCACCCAAGCTACCTGCACCATTAACTGTCACCGTCGCACTACCAGTACTTCTGCTTACTAGGCCAGTCCCAGTCGTACTTACATCGCCACCACTAACAGAGGTGCTTGCATCAATATACAAAGTCGCCCCGCTTTCAACCACAATATCTCTACCTATCGAATTTGTAGCAGTGTCCAGATATGCCACTGCTCCACTCTCAACTACCAAATCTCCTCCTGTGACATTTGTACTGACTGTCCCGCCTGGATCATAAACCGTTGACCCACTAGCCACCCCAGATTTCAATTTAATTAGTAACTCATTCCCTGAATTTACTGTTAAGTTTCCGGTACTTACTGTATAAGGAATATCATTATCCTTACTACTATCAGCGTAGGCCATAATAGTGTTCGTTATTGGATTTGTATCATCCGACAGCAGTGTGACAGCATTGTCATAAAAAATACTCCCCGTCGAGTCCCCATCTCCATCATATCTAAGCACCATTGCCCCATCAGTGTTAGCGGCAAAGCTATCGTCGATCCAAGCAACTATGGCTGCACCTGCATCAGGTTTCTCGACACTACTAAAGGTGTATGATCCATCAGTACTACTACAACTTGCCTGATAATACTGACCTTTACTATACATCCTCAACTCGTTCGTATAACTATAAGCATCACACTCACTTAGAGGACTGCTTGTACCAATATCGTATACGTAGCCACTTACATCTATTGTGTCTACAGATGAAATCTCTACTAAGGTAGTTCCGTTATAAATCGGATAAGTTACTGAAGAATCATTACCAACTCCTACTTCCAGCGAATCAAGATCGCTTAGAGTCCATAAATTATTAGAGCCACCCCTATTGTAATCCTGGTTAAAAACATAGGCTGTACCCGATGTGGGACTAACATCAAGGGCCGTTGTTTCGTAAATACCGGGAGATCTTGTTCTTATTGTTCTCACTGAAGAA
>Ga0100403_1003177_pt1 | contig 12391 bp, 14 predicted proteins | sample CryGeymet201501t_FD_83663 | JGI IMG/M metagenome (GOLD analysis project Ga0100403, IMG submission 83663) | Groundwater microbial communities from Crystal Geyser aquifers in Utah, USA - Crystal Geyser metaG 2015-01t | ecosystem: Environmental > Aquatic > Deep subsurface > Groundwater | place...
CAAGGACAGCGGCATCAGCCTGAAGGAATTGGCTTCGGGCTTGAAGTCCCCGATCGATTCCGCAATGGCGCGCCGTGTGGGTCGAGGCAACCAGCGGCCCGGGAGCTAAGTCATGAAGCAGGCACAGGTGATCGCAAAGAGTTGTAAGGAACGCCAGAATGTGACTGCCTTCGCAGCACTAACGGCGTCACCTGTCGCAGGCGCGATCACCTTGCCTGCTGGTGCAAGACTTGCCTTCCGCAGCGTAGCAGGCGCGACCGCTGGAACAACTGCGGCAACAATCGCAGGAACCAGCAACCGAACAATCAAGACGCCGCCCTTGCTGAGGGCGAATCTATGACGCTGGACTATGTCGAGCGTGCTGCTGTGGTCACACCGGCAGCAGGCTTCGAAGTGCTGCTCGACATCGGTCTAGGTCGCTTTGCCAAGATCGGGGAGGGTGCATAATGGCGTTCGTTGTAGAAGACGGAACTGCAAAGGCTGACGCCAACTCCTACGTCGCGATCGCGGAAGCGGATGGATATTTCGCTGACCGCGGCATCACTGCCTGGACTGGTGCTGACGCTGTCAAGCAGGCTGCACTTGTCAAGGCCACGGATTACATCGAGGGACGCTTCGGACAGCGTTTTATCGGTAGCAAGAAGACGGCCACGCAGGCGCTGGCATGGCCTCGCACTGGTGCAGCAGACTTCGCTGACACTGCGATTCCTGTTGGCCTGCGTCGCGCCTGTTGCGAATATGCGGTTCGCGCGCTCAGTGCAGCGCTTGCACCAGACCTCAAGGTGGATGCAAGCGGTCTGACTGTTGTCGCAACGAAGAAGAAGATCGGTCCGATCGAAACTGACTACGCTGTTCCGCAGACTGGTCTCGGTTCGACGCCTATGCTGTTCCGCCCTTACCCTGCCGCAGACATGCTTCTTCGCGGTCTGGTGTATTCGGCAAGCCAGGTAATCAGGTGATCACATGGCAACCGATTACACTGAATTCGTCCAACTAGCACAGGAACTCATCGCGGAGAACGGTCGCGATGTTACTCTCCAGAAGCTGGCTGCGACTGCTGCGGATGTCACCAAGCCCTGGAAAGGTGCAGGCACGCCTACAGTAGCACAGACAAAGGCGGTGCCCGCTGTGTTCGTACCTGCTTCAGGCTCTGGGCTGGGGCGCGATATTGTCAAGGAAGAACTTCTGGATCGTGTTGAGCAGGTCGCACTCGTTGCACCTACCGATGTATCCTTGGAGGGTTTCCATGTAATTCTGGACGATGGTGTTCGCTGGAACATTGATTGGGCGCAAGTGCTCAAACCTGGCGCCACTGTTGTTCTGTATATATTCGGGGTGAAGCGATGACTTTCGACGAAGCGCGAGATATCATCCTCGGAGTATTTAAGGCGGCATGGGATCCGACTGGATTCCCTGTCGTTTGGACCGATGTGCCCGGCAGTGCTCCCACTAGCGAGACGGTGTGGGCCCGTGTTACAATCCGGCACGCAACTGGTAATCAAGCCTCATTGGCCGGTGCTGATGGTGCAAGACGCTGGACGCGAACTGGAACGGTCTATATCCAAGTGTTCGCCCCCGTGGGAGATGGCTCCAAGGCCGGATACGACGCATCCCAACTCGTCGTGAATGCTTTCCAGGCATCACGGCATTCGAATGTCTGGTTTAAGGATGTTCGAATGAACGAGGCGGGAACAAGTGGGGCATTTGAGCAATTGAATGTCCTGGCAACCTTCTCTTATGACGACGTGAGGTGATCACATGGCAAACAAAATTGATTCAAACGTGACTGGTCTCCGCTATGCGGAAGAAGAGTCCCTTAAGACCCTGCCCTCGACTCCGGTCTGGCGCCCGTTGGAGCCCAACAGCTACAACGATTTCGGCGGACAGATCAGTACGGTGGCGCGCAACCCCATCAAACCGTCGCGTCAGCGCCAGAAAGGTGTTGTGACGGATATCGAAGCGTCCGGCGGTTTCAACCAGGACTTGACCTTCGACAATACGACTCGCCTTCTGCAAGGGTTCTTCTTTGCTGACGCCCGCGAGAAGGCCAACACTGCACCCATGACGGGCGCGGCGGCTGTGGTCATCACTGGTGTTGCTGCAACGGCCAAGACTTATGCTGCGGCATCCGGTTTGGGCAGCTTCAAGGTTGGCGCATTGGTGCTCGCAAGCGGCTTCGGTGTTGCTGCCAACAACGGCGTCAAGACGCTTACAGCAGTGGCGGCAGGTCTTCTGACCGTGTCCGAGACTATCGCAGACGAAGCCAGCCCTCCGGCTGCTGCTAAGCTGGAGACTGTCGGCTTCAAGTTTCCGACGGCGGACGTTTCCATTGCGTTGAATGGTTCGCTTGTGCGGATGAACAGCGCTGCAACCGACCTGACCACACTGGGCCTTGTGGCTGGTGAGTGGGTGTTCGTGGGCGGTGATGCTGCCAACAGCGCCTTCACCAATAACAAGGGCTGGGCGCGCATCGGTGCAATCGCAGCAGGCTACCTGGAATTCGACAAGACTTCCTGGACTGGCCAAGTGGAAGCAGGCACCGGCAAGACGATTCAGCTTTTCCTCGGTACGGTGATCAAGAACGAATCCAATCCGTCTTTGATCAAGCGTCGCACCTATCAAGTGGAACGCTCGCTCGGTGCTGATGCCAACGGCACGATGTCTGAATACCTTGTCGGCGCTGTGCCCAATGAACTGACGATCAACATCGCTCAGGCAGACAAGGTAACTGTCGATCTGTCGTTTGTTGCTTGCGACAACGAACAGCGCACCGGCACCGAAGGCCTGAAGAGTGGCACGCGACCCGCACTGGATCCGTCCGATGCGTTCAACACTTCCAGCGACTTCAGCCGTATCAAGTTGGCCAGCGTCAGTAGCACGGATTCCGCCCCGACTCCGCTGTTCGCCTTCGCTACCGAGATGACGTTGTCTATCAACAACAATGTGACCCCTGACAAGGCCATTGGTGTTCTGGGCGCGTTTGATACCAGCGTTGGCACCTTCGAGGTGGGCGGCAACACGACCGCCTATTTTGCCTCGATCGAAGCTGTGCAAGCGGTTCGCAATAACGAGGACGTCACAATTGACATCGTGATGCTGAAGAAGAACAAGGGCCTTCTGTTTGATGTGCCTTTGTTGTCCCTCGGCGACGGTCGTCTGGGCGTGGAGCAAGACCAGGCCATCACGCTTCCTCTGGAGACGAACGCTGCTGAATCCAAGTTCCAGCACACGCTTCTCTTCATGAGTTTCCCGTACTTGCCAAACCTGGCCGGTTGATGGTATAGTGCGCAGGGTGGGCAATGGTGCCCGCCCTGTTAAATCCTCATGAGGTGATCAAATGAGTCTCTATAAGCAATTCAAGACCGACGGAAGCCTGGAAAAAGAAGGCATTCTGCTCGAATATGGTACGAACAGCAAGGGTGACCCGATCTGCATTCGTATCGCACGCGCAGGCGGCGCCAATGCGCAATACGCCAAACGCATGGAAGCCCGTGTCAAGCCCTACCGTCGTCAGATCCAGAACGAGACGATGGAAAACGCGCTGATCGAACGCATCCTGAAAGAAGTCTATGCCGAGACTGTGGTGCTTGGCTGGGAAGGCGTGGAAGACGAAAACGGCAAACCCATCGAATACAACGTCGAGAGCTGTGTCAAACTGTTCGACGACCTGCCCGACCTGTTCCGCGACATCCAGGAGCAGAGCCAGCGGGCTGCGCTGTTCCGTGCGGAGGTACGGGAAGCTGACGCAAAAAACTGACGGCGGTCTTACTGTATTTCCTCGAACAGGGGCCTACAGAAAAGACCATCATTCAACAATGTGTCCGGCAGGGCTTGCCTTTACCGGAACGAATCGCAAACGCCCCGGAGCTCTATCTCGGGTTGGAATTGTTCTACGTCGGGTTCTTGGATCTGACAACGAGTAGGCAGCTTGTAGGCTTTGGGGCGGAAGCGCCGATAGATTGGTTCCGGATCAATCGGTATTGCAAGGAACAGGGCATAGAAAGAGAACAGCGAGAGGACTTCTTCTATTTCGTACAGCATCTGGACTCCGCGTACCTGGACCACAAGTCCAAGAAAACGGCAAAGACTAGCAAGAAGAAATGAGGTTAGCGCAATGGCGAGCTTGAGACAGTTTGCGGGACGTATCAGAATTATCGGAAAGCGTGTTGAACAGAATTCCGATGCCCTGACCCGCAAAGTCGCCCTCGCTGTTGACGCTGCTGTGGTCATGGCAACGCCGGTAGATACAGGTCGCGCTCGCTCTAACTGGCAGGTGGCGCTCGACGCTGCACCAGAAGGAACTCGGGAACCCTATTCTGAAGGTTCCGAGGGGAGCACCTCAGGCCCTAATGCACAAGCTGCAATAGACCAAGGCAAACAAGTCATTGGCAGTTACACGACTGGCAAGACTATTCATATCACAAATAATCTTCCCTATATTGGGCGTCTTAACGACGGTCACTCCGCACAAGCCCCGAGCGGGTTTGTAGAGAAAGCTGTCATTGTTGGTGTTGCTGCTGTGCAAGGTGCGAGCGGGTTACTTCAGCAAGGACTACGAGAGGAACTCTAAGTGACTACCGAAACCATTGACATCCGAATTCGGGAAGACGGTTCCCGGGTCGTACGGCGGAACCTTGATGACATTGGTGGCAGCTCCGAGCGTGCCGCAAGTGGTGTTGACATGCTGAAGCGAGCGCTAGGCGCACTGACTGCAATGCTTGCCATTGACAAGGTGCGCCAGTATGCCGACGCATGGTCTGCCGCAGCTGGCCAGATTCGTGTAGCAACAAAGAACACGCAAGAAGCAACGGCAGTGACGAACGGTCTGTTCGCCGCTGCACAGCTTACCCGACAAGGGTTCACAGACATTGTGCAGCTCTATGGGCGCACTGCGCGAGCTGGTAAAGAGCTTGGCGCATCGCAGAACCAGTTGATCAAGTTCACTGAGAACGTGGGCAAGTCCCTTGCTGTGCAGGGGGCAACCTCAGCACAAGCACAAGGCGCACTGATGCAGCTTGGGCAAGCAATGGGCAGCGGCATTGTCCGGGCTGAGGAGTTTAACTCCATTCTGGAGGGCGCCCCATACATCCTCACCGTCGTTGCGAAGAACATCACGGGCGTGGATGGGTCCATTGCAAAGCTGCGGAAGAAGATGCTGGACGGTAAACTTAGCAGCCGCGAATTCTTTGACGCATTCCTGAAGGGTAGCGCGGACATTGACGCCGGCTTCAACAAGTCTTCGCTCACCATTGGGCAAGGCCTGACAATGATGTCCAATGGGTTCATGCGCTACATAGGCGAACTGGATTCCAGCCTTGGCATTAGCAACGCATTCGGGCAAATGTCCAAGTGGGTGGCTGATAACATGAAGCTCCTGGCCACAGGTTTGTTGGCCGTAGGGGCTGCGGCGCTCATTGCCTTCGCTCCTGGGGCGATCATTGCGTTCACCGGCGCTGTGCGAGCGCTGTTCGTGCTGGTCGCCGCGAACCCGTTCACCGCCGTCGCAATTGCAATCGCTGCGGCTGCAATATACCTCGCAACCTTCAAGGACGACATTGGATCGGGCATTGACAACGTCACAACACTCGGTGATGTATTCCGTGCGCTGGGTGAGATCATCTCTTCCGTCTTTGGTGCAGCCGGGGACGCATTCAACAGCATGTTTTCCGGACTTGCTGACATTGCGCAAACCGCCTACAGCGCCATCACCGCGTCAACATCAGACGAGACTAAGGCCTGGGCTGCACAGTACAGCGAATTCTATGACGGTGTTGGCGCGGGCTTTGCTGGTGTGGTCAAATCCATCGCTCGCACCACAGACGCGATCGCAGGTCTGCTGACAGGGATGGGAATGGCAATCCTCCGCGTCTTTGCGGGCTTACCTGAAGCAGTTAGCACGCCGTTCAAACAGATGTATAACGTCGCGGCAACATGGGTTGAGAAGCTCATCAACACGACCATTGAAGGAATCAACAAGCTGCGCTCCATTGTTGGAACAAAGCTTCTTGACACGGTGCAGCTTGAACGAGCTGACGTCAATGACAAATACTTCGAACAGTATGGTCAGAACATTGCAACATCCATCAACGACGGGTTTGCACAGCAAGGCGGGTTCATGGAGAAATGGGTCGACGGTGTGTTCACCCGGGCCCAAGCAATTGGAAAGAGCCGTGTCGCTGCATTGGGCAAGAATGCAGGCGCTGACCTGAATGTTCCGCTGGGTGTTCCGGGCGCACCAACACCGGACGAAAAGGCGATCGCGAAGGCACAGAAAGAACTGGACCATCTCAAGAACAGTATGCGCGAGCTACTGAACACAATCGCACCAATCCCGGGCGCCTACTTGGAAATGGAAATGGCTAAAGAGACGCTGAACAAGGCTGAAAAGAAGGGTCTGATCACAGGTAAGGAACACGCTCTCTATCTGAAACTTCTTGGAGCACATTACAAGGACATTCTGGATCCACTCGGCCGGGTGAACCGCGAACTGGACCAGCAAGCCAACCTCCTTGGCATGACTGCGGATGCACGCCAAACGGAAGCCGAGGTTCAGCGCATTACTAAAGACCTTCTCAAAGAGGGGATCGACCTTAACGAAGCAGACACGAAAGCCATCCGTGGCAAGCTGGATGCACTGCGCGAGCTGAATAAGCTGGTGCAAGCGCAAGACCAGCTCCTGGAGAACAGTGTGGGTCAGCGCAAGGCGTTTTCAACGCAACTACAGGCGATTCAAAAGCAACTGGCCACACCGGGTACAGGGTTCACAAAGAGCGACGCGAACTCAGCGCTAGTTAATACGGCGCCCGATATGTTTGCTGGCACGCAAGAATCCATCGTTGCACAGTTGAAAGTCTACGAAGACGCCTACGCTCGAATTGACGAAATGCGCAAAGCGGATCTGATCAGCGAGTCTACCGCGGCGCAGATGAAGGAACAACAGTCCGTCGCAATGGCGCAGAAGCTGATGACAGTTTACACACAGGCGGCACAGATTCGTCTGCAACTTGGATCGGGTGACTGGGCTGATTCTGCGATCGTTAGTCTCGGAAGAATCACAGAAGGGTTCACAACCTTCAGCGCTGGTGCAACTGGTGCAATGGGCAACTTCTTCACGTCGTTCACGGACGGATTTGCCAACAGTGTTGGCCGTGCGATTGTGTATTCTGAAGACCTGAATCAGGCGCTCAACAATGTAGCGAAGGAAGCGCTCGCCGGTCTTATCTCCGCACTGATTAAGCTGGGAATCCAGTGGGTTGTGAATGCTGCACTAGGGCAATCCCTGGCAGCCGCTTCCCTTGCTGCGCAGACAGGTATGAGCGTCGCGGCTGCTGCCGCTACAGCGGCCGCGTGGGCCCCTGCTGCTGCAATGGTGTCCCTTGCCAGCTTCGGTGCTAACAGCGCCCCAGCCATGGCCGGCATCACTGCAACTACAGCGCTGAGCGAAGGGCTTGCATTGGCAAGCATGGCAGGGTTCCAGAGTGGGGGCTATACGGGCGAGATGGGCGTCGGGCAAGTGGCGGGCGTCGTGCATGGTAAAGAGTTCGTGATGAACGCTGAAGCTACTGCACGAAATAGGCCTACGCTTGAGGCGATGAACAAAGGTGCTTCCGTTGGCGGAGGTGCTCAAGTAAGTGTGTCCATCGAGAACTATGGCACGTCCAAGGACTTCGAAGTTCAACAGCTGAGCGAAACCGATATCCGTATCATTGCAAGGGATGAAGCGAAGCAAGCTGTTCGCCAGGAAGCGCCTGGAGTTATCTCTGCTGAAATTAGCAATCCGAATTCCAATGTGTCCAAGTCCCTGACTAGGAACACACAGACTCAAAGGAGAAGGGCATAATGGCGCTCTCTAAATTCAAGCTCGCTCCTGATAATTCGTCCTACAGCGTAACGGATGGAAAAGAAGTTATCGGTGTCTCACTAGATGGTGGAGCGGGTAGATATCGGCGCGACATCTTGGGCGCGTCGTCAGCTGTGTCCGTGCAATGGGTATGCGACAGAGATGAATATCGCTACCTTCGCACGTTCTACAGTGCGCTCGTTGATAAGGGCGCAACGCCGTTCCTCATTGACCTTATTCTGGACAATCCCCTGCCTGTGGAGCATAAGGCATATTTCGTGCCTGGCTCCATGGTGCTGACCGGACAGAAAGGCCTGAGTTACTATGTATCCGCACAGCTTGAAGTTGAGCCTGTGGGTGTCACCGACGATGATATCACATTCGCTGCACTCTACGGCGAGTTTGGCAGCAATTACGAAACCGAATTCCCGGCGTTCGAGGATGTGTTCGACAACCTTATGAACGTCCAAATTCCAGCGGATCTTGTGCTATGAGCTACGCAGAATTCTTTCTTAACTCCAAGTCCAGCGTCGTTCAGCTGGAACTGATGGAGATATCGCATCCTAATTTCACGAAGGTGTATCGCATCGTCCGCAATGCAGTGAAAGGCATAACAGTCACGCTCGAAACTGGTGCCAGTGTGACGTTCGATTATTACCCGATGAGGATCGAGAACAACGGAACGAAGGACGACCTCGACCAATCCTTCACCATAACCCTAGGCGATCTGGGAGAAGTGCTTCCTAAGGAATTGGACAGCGTAGCAGCGGCGCAGGCGTTCGACGTGAAACCTGTGGTCACCTATAGGACATATCGCTCCGACGATCTTACAAGACCTCTATTCGGCCCAGTGTTGCTTGAGGTGGAATCGTTTGCATTCAATCGTGAGGGATCTACTTTCACCGCGAAGGCGCCGTCCCTGAATATCAATAAGACGGGTGAGCTTTACAAGCTGGAACGATTCCCAATGCTTCGAGGTTTCCTATGAGCATTGACGGGTTCTTTCACAAGCGTTATAATCGCCAGAGCTATAACTGCGCCCATTTTGTGTGCGATGTGTGGAAGCATGTGACAGGAACCTCAATTGACCACACGCTCGAAGGGTTCTTGCATCCTCCAAGCGCTCGTCGTGCAGACCCTGCATTAAGAAGAGCCTTTGCTCGTCTTGGACAACCCGTCAGCCCTTGCATCGTGCTTATGCAGCGTGCCAAAAGTTCCCCGCATGTGGGCGTCTATCTGAATGGTCGTGTGCTGCACATACATGAGCACGGTGTCGAATTCCAACCTGTGGATGTCGCGTCCAGAGGCTTTGACAGAGTGAGATTTTACAAATGAAAACAGTCATCCTGGCACTCAACCCGATGGAACCAGATACTTGGGCAACTCACGAAGTCGAAGACGTTCGTGATTTCCTAATGGGTCAATTCACCGAGTGGCCTGCCACAGCTCGCATCTATCATGAACATGTAAGCTCCGCAAACGATGTCACGCCTTCTAATGAGGCTGAAATCGATAGGCTTGGCACGCTTGAAGGTACGTTCTACGTCATCGTTTATCCCGCGGATCCGGTCACCATTATCATCGCAGTCGTTGCGATCGTCGTTGTGGCCGCTGTGGTGATGGCTGCACAAAATATTCCGACGCCCACGCTGCGCAATACGCAGAATCAGTCTGCGAATAATGAACTGTCGGAGCGTGCAAATAAGCCACGGCCCCTTGCACGAATTCCAGACATCTTTGGGACGGTGCGTTCTACACCTGATCTCATTTCTGTGCCCTACAAGATTTTCCAGGATCATGAAGAAGTTGAATATGCTTACATGTGCATCGGGCGAGGTTCCTACGATGTAAGTGACGTCCGAGACGACACGACATTGGCTGCGGATATCGCAGGAACGTCGGTGGAAGTATTTGCACCGAACACGTCACCGAACACGTCACCGAATTCTGGGCATGCCCCTCAATTGCGAGTCGGGCAGGCAATTAACACACCTCTTCTGGATGTAGTAAGATCGAACGCTGTCAATGGTCAGGTGTTGCGTGCGCCTAATGATCAAAGCATCGTTGGCTTCAATAACATCTACTTCACAACCCCAAATGAAATTCGAACGTCTGCCTTCGACTTCACTGACAAGTTTGCAGCAGGGGACGCCCTCACCATTATAGGCTCCGCTGTCTATGAGACGTACATCAACCAGACGAAGACTCTGTTCGCTTATACGAATGGCTTTAGCTTCGTTATTCCGACGACGACTTTGCCTGTCGAGTATGCTGTAGGCGCAGAAGTACAGCTCACAGGCGCTACGTTCAGCACCACGGACGGTGACGGATTCTGGTCTGGGAGTTATGATCTCGGAGGCGTATATACCATCGCATCCAAATCGCTGGAAACCGTAACGGATCTAGAAACTAGCGTGACGACTTACTATTGCAGAGTCGTGTTGAATAACCTTGCAAGCCTCAATCCTAACTGGACGAACGTACCTGTGGGCTCTTCCGCTTCGGTGGGCATTCGCTTGTCAAGTGGTGCAGAACTTTATAATCTGAACGGAACTTACGACGTTCTTTCTGTTGCAGACGATACCATTCGCCTGTCGAATCCGTCCGCAGTAAATTCGAACTGGACGACATTGACAACGTCCCCGAACCTCAGCCCAATCCTTTCGACAACTGGTTCCAAGTGGGTAGGGCCCTTCGTTCTGGATAAGAAAGACACGACACAAGTGTTCTGCAACTTCGTCGCACTCAACGGGCTGTATAAGGACGACGGCAAGAACCAGGCCCGAATGGATGTCGTTCTTGAACTGGAGGTGACGCCCATTAACGCCGACGGAAGTCCGCGGGGCTCTGTGCAGACATTCCAAGCCACTGTAGAAGGTTCCGCGACCTTCAGAAGCACTAGGGCCGTAACCCTTAAGGCCTCTCCTGCGCTGTCAGGTAGGCTAAGCATTCGCGCGCGACGTGTTACACCTTCCGACCTTGCGTTCGAGGGTTCGGTCGTGGATGAGATTAAGTGGCGTGACGTGTATGAGGTGGCGCCAGTGGTGCCCACACATTTCGGCAACGTGACGACCGTGCAGAGCGTTACCTACGCGACAGCGGGCGCCCTAGCGCTGAAAGAACGCAAGCTCAATATGCTGGTGACGAGAAAGATCCCTGCCCGTGTAAGCGGCAGCACGTTCTCGACAGAGTTATACGCCACCAATCGCGCTGACCACATTCTTTCCGCGGTGTGCCTTGATCAGCATATCGGCAATAGGCCCGCAAGCGAAATCGACTTCGACGCAATCTATGCAGCGTTGGCAGAGGTTCGTTCTTATTTCGGTCACGACGTAGCTGGTGAATTCAGTTATACGTTTGACAGTGATAATCTGTCGTTCGAAGAGACTGCTCAGTCCATTGCGAATGCTGTATTCTGCACTGCATACCGTCGTGGCAACATTATCAAGCTCAACTTCGAGCGCGAAACGGAAGACAGCACGCTTCTATTCAACCATCGCAACAAATTGCCTGGCAGCGAGACAAGAACGATTCGCTTTGGCAACCAGAACAACTTTGACGGGGTGTCTTATCAATATGCAGATCCGAACGACGATGCGCTGGTGACGTATTACATCCCGGAAGATCGTTCAGCTATCAACCCGAAGGAAATTGAAAGTCTAGGCGTCCGTTCTAAATTGCAGGCACACTTTCACGCATGGCGAGCATGGAACAAGATTAAGCATCAAAACGTGATTACTGAGTTCCAAGCAACTCAGGAGGCGGATCTGCTTGTGCCACAAGATCGCATCTTGGTGGCGGACAACACACGAAGCGGAATGCAGGACGGTGAAGTGCGGAACCAGACTGTGCTCGAGGTGGAGTTGTCTCAACCTGTGGTCATGCAGACCGGAATCAATTACAACATATTCCTCCAGCTTTGTGACGGCACTGTGGAGAGTATGTCGATCGCAGCAGGTCGAACGAATAGGCATGTTATCCTTTCGAGGGCACCTAGAATTCCTCTGGCAATCGAGGATGGACTTTATGCTCGAGCTGGGTATATAATCGTCGGGGATGACGAGCCACGGGAAAATGCCTTTCTTCTGGTGGAAAAGAACCCTCAAAGCAATTTCACTTCAACCGTCAGAGCTGTTAATTACGATGACAGGTATTACAGCGCTGACAAAGACTACGTCTCAGGCGTAGTGAATTCCAATGGCGATTATCTTTAAGGAGAGACTGCAATGGCCCAACTTCCTATCGACGAGGCTCTGAACCGCTTCAAAGACAACGAGGACAGACTTGACAAGTTTGTTAATGACGAAACCGGCTACACTTCCTCCGCTGGCCAGCAGGTAGAAAGCCTGCCTGCATTCCTCGAGCGTATCGAGACTCTGGACGCTATTGCGCAGACTCAGGCAAACAAGAACGCCGCAGCAACCTCCGCAGCGGCAGCAGCAACCTCTGCGACGGCGGCGGCCTCGTCTGCTGGTTCCGCGTCTTCCTCTGCGACGGCTGCATCAGCATCAGCAGCGGCCGCAACATCAGCAGCGGCGGGTCTGGCGAACG
>Ga0100403_1003178_pt1 | contig 12384 bp, 9 predicted proteins | sample CryGeymet201501t_FD_83663 | JGI IMG/M metagenome (GOLD analysis project Ga0100403, IMG submission 83663) | Groundwater microbial communities from Crystal Geyser aquifers in Utah, USA - Crystal Geyser metaG 2015-01t | ecosystem: Environmental > Aquatic > Deep subsurface > Groundwater | place: USA...
GTGTTCCTCGCCTAGAAATCCTTTCCGTTTTAGGTAGCGCATAACCCTGATAGCGATTTGCCCACAAAGCTTTGAGATTTCCTCATTGGAGGGTTGATCGATTGGGTGGAAAGTGGCTTTGGCCTCAGTTTCTTGCGAAAGACTCCAAACGCCTTCGGGGATAAGGATGTGAAAGTGGCAGTTGAGATTGAGCGAGGAGCCCCAACGTTGGATGAAGCTAAGGAGTTGGAAAAGGGAATAACTCAAGTGTCGAGCTCTCGATCCAATCAAGGTGCCAATCAACTGTGTTTGAGATCAGTTTGCACTTTAGGCAGCCAAAATGAGTTCTGTGAACTTTGCTTTGGAAATAGACGCCTTGCGAGCCCCTTGCTGTTTCAAATCAATCAAGCCAAAGTCAAACAAGAGCTTCACTCTTGCGCAATTACCTAAACGAATCGAGCCGCACGCCCTAATAACAATTTTTAATTGATCAAAACTGGCCTGGATAATTTAAAATGAATACTCCAATTAGTACATACGTTCGAACGCAAGCGGGCATAAAACAAGCTTAAAACCGTATTATAAAAAATTTCTACAGATGCCTTGTTCGTTAAAAGCTCTCTTAGACAAACTATAAACTGCGCTTCTGTGAATTGAAACTCCCTTGGGATTAAACTCATTAGAAATCAACATCCAGGTAAGATTACGTGGAACGAGTACGGGGGCAGGAGAGCGACCGAAAAATCGTGTAATCAAGTAATCCGAGTTAGCGTACAGTTTGTTGTAACGTTTTGCATCTGCATCAGTATATGTCTTATCCTGTGCAATGATCAGCGCGATGCTAGATCGAACCACTTGGCGGTAACACTCTTGTGTCTCTCCTGCAGTAGAGCTTATGCTAGTCAATAAAAAAGTACCCCAAACAAGTGAAGGCAGAACACCACGAGATAAAAACAAACTTTTCAAATTCATATTATTTCCCTTTCTTCTTTCAGTTCGCTTTAAGCAACTACAATGCAGCTAGTCAACGGCAAAGATCGATCTTGTCAGTAATAAGCTAAATGTGTTAATAGGGCTTTATAAAGCTATTAGCTTACCCCCTCCGAGTAAGCTAGGACCTGCTTTAAGTAGGAATTCATCAGAAGCGCCGAAACATAGTGGGAAGTTGGCATTGATACAGAGAGCCCTCCCCTAGGAGTAGACAGGAATTGAGGCCCATTTGTTACAGAATTCGAGCCTTTAGGCGTAGCAAAGCCTGAGTCGTGCCCGGAGTCGTTTTTTTTCAGAGTATTTTCTCAAAGATCACCAATCGAAGTGGTTTTGCGGTGGAGCTCTTGGCGGGTGTAGCTTTGGGACCTCGGTGGGAAGACCTAGGTGTGAGAGAATCTTATCAATGGCTTGTTTTTGCATGATGGCAGCAATGACTTTAACGTTTTCACTTTGGCAGTGAGAAGCGTTTCAATAGCTTCGAACGGGTTGAGTGCCTTGAGAGCTATGCTCGAAAGGACATGAAGCCCTAGGCCTATCGAGTGAGGTCGATATCGAAGACACGTTTGAGCAGCTTTGCCCAGCCAAGGCGGGCTGAGTTTGGTGGTTTTGCTTGAGGGCTTTGATCACCTTCACTGTCATCGAAGGGCAGCAGCAGTTGGGCGGCGCGCAGCTCGTGAGGGACGACAAAGGCTCTAAGGTTTGAGTGTCTAGAGAACACTCCAGCATAGCGGGTAAGATGGGCCTTAGGTTTAGGGATCAGGGCGGCGAGTTTTTCCACAAATTCCATTGGGGTGAAGATCACGTGAGTGGTGCCATCATGGAAGGGGTTCTTGAGTTTGTAGACAATATCGCCATTGTCGCGTTGTTTGATTCGAGCATGTGCCAGAGGAGGGCGAGAGACGTAGCTAATGAGCTTGCGGAGTTTGTGGCGCTCGATTGCTTGGCAGAAAGTGTTAGCGTGAAGTGAGAACCCATGAAGGCTCGCGCACCTGGGGCCTTTGAGCTCCATTGCAAAGTCGAGATTCGGGACAGTTCCTAGTTTTCGAACCATAAGCCCCATTCGTTCCCCGAGGGCAATCAGTGACTTGATCGAAGCAGCTTGAATGCTGGAAAGTGGTGTGGGTTCTTCGGAGTCCTCAAGTCCGATGTGTTCCTCGCCTAGAAATCCTTTCCGTTTTAGGTAGCGCATAACCCTTATGGCAATTTGCCCACAAAGCTTTGAGATTTCCTCATTGGAGGGTTGATCGATTGGGTGGAAAGTGGCTTTGGCCTCAGTTTCTTGCGAAAGACTCCAAACGCCCTCGGGGATGAGGATATGGTAATGGCAATTGAGATTGAGCGAGGAGCCCCAACGTTGGATGAAGCTCACAGCTGCAGTGTGGAGTTCTTGTTCACTAAGGTTAGGGTGCGCGATACGAGCTTTGTTTTTCACCAGAGCTGAAATGGCCCGATTCACGATGCTGAGCACCCCGCTGAGAATTGCGGGTTTGGCCGCCAGCAGGAACCGAACGGGGAATGGGAAGCTGAGCACATATTGGCGAATGGGGACATGGGGGAGTAGCTCTTCCATGAGGAATTCCGTGGTGAGAGCCTGCTTGCGCCCTAGGCACGAAGGGCAAATCTCTTGAGCCTTTCTTTAGTTACAGGGTTATTGCAAAGAACTCTCTTGTTTTTAATTGCTTTGAATTTCATTGGAATTTCGAACAGAACAATATTTTCCCTGCACGTTTGAGCTTTACGCTTGGTGATGACTACCTTAGTTCAGATTGGTCTGGATATTACAACAATGAGGAGAGTCTTGAGGACTCTCCTTTGGGAGCTTTTTATTCTAAAAATGATTGGCTCATGAGCTTTCCTCAATTTTGTAGAAGGTAATTTTCTAAGTTTGTTTTCTTCTTCCATGAATGATCTCCTTCGTGGAGTTTAGTTCAAAAACTTTGGATTGAATATTCACTACAAACCCAAATCTGACATGCGCCTGTAGAAGGTAGCGCGCGACATGCCCAAAAGCTGCGCTGCCTTTTGCTTGTTCCCGCGTGCTTCGAGAACTGCCTGCTGAAACTTCTGCCGTTCCTTGGCAGCAAGCTCAGCTCCCACGACCCCGAGGAATGAACGAGGCCTTACGGATTGGTTAACGTGCGCTTTAGACAAGACAGCGTGAATCTCCCGGTCTCGAATTAACCCTGTGTTTCCGTTGTGGATCACAGAATCAATCACCGAGAGTAGCTGCCGCACGTTGCCCGGCCAGTTGTATCTTAAAAGCACTTCAAGGGCAGTTGGGCTTAGCTCTCGTCGTAGATTTCTCGGAAGATCTAGCATGTGACGCTCGAAGATATAGGGAATGTCGTCGAGGCGATCTCTCAGCGCGGGTACCCTAACAACTGCTTTTGAGAGACGATAATAAAGATCTTCACGGAATCGACTCGATTCTATAGCTTCAGAGATATTTACGTGTGTTGCTGCGATGGTTCTAAAATTACATGGCCGTTCCGATGACTCACCAAGACGAGTGACTTTTCGTTCCTGGAGCACGCGCAAAAGCTTGGCTTGTTGGGCAAGGTTCATTTCCCCAATTTCATCAAGAAAGACAAATCCGCCTGAGGCGATCTCGAAGATACTGGCCAGACAGAACCCGGAAGGGTGCCACGAATTGAGCGCATGGGTAGACCACTGCTGCGCAAATGCTGGCCGTTACTGAGCATTGAAAAACGCTAGCTAATCGCTCTTTCGTTCGCTTGGGGCGCAGTCCAAAATCCAATGTCGTCGTCCGCATTCCCCACGACATGAATTCCGAACGTTCGTGAGCTCTCGCCCGAGCTAAAAGGTAAGGTTTCGAAAACAGCAAGCAATCTGAAGCGTTAGCCTTGGGCCTGTATTTGCACCGGCCCATCCGGTGTCAGGCAAGCAAACAAATCTTGATTTCGGATCTATGGCCTCGCTTCACGGGCATGCAAAAGGCCCAAGCTACGAGCGACGAAGGCCCGAAGCTACAATCCTGCACAAGGTGATTCGCGAAAACCTACTAAGCTTCATCGAGCTCGCCGAAGCCGACCCCTCATCAGCCTCTCTACCAGATTACATCAAGAAGGAATTCCATGAATTCCTGGGTTGCGGTCTACTCCAAAAGGGCTTGCTTCGCGTTCGCTGTGAGGATTGCCACCATGAGCGATTGCTGGCCTTCTCTTGTAAGAAGCGCGGGTTTTGCCCCTCGTGTTTGGGACGCAAACAGGCTCTCACCACCGAATTCCTTATGCAAGAACTTCTCCCACATGTGCCCATACGCCAATACGTGCTGAGCTTCCCATTTCCCGTGCGATTTCTGCTGGCAGCCAGGCCAGCGATACTCAGCGGGGTGCTCACTATCGTGAATCGGGCAATCTCAGCTCTGGTGAAAAACAAAGCTCGTATCACGCACCCAAACCTTGGCGAACAAGAACTCCATACTGGTGCCGTGAGCTTCATCCAGCGTTGGGGCTCTTCGCTCAATCTCAACTGCCACTACCACATCCTCATCCCCGAAGGCGTTTGGACTCTTGCTGGGGAAACTGAGCCCAAAGCTACTTTCCACCCAATCGATGCCCCCACCAATGAGGAAATCTTAAAGCTTTGTGGGCAAATTGCCATAAGGGTTATGCGCTACCTAAAAAGAAAAGGATTCCTGGGCGAAGAACATATGGGACTTGTTGACTCCGAGGAGCCCACGCCACTTTCGAGCATTCAGGCTGCTTCGATCAAGTCACTGATTGCCCTTGGTGAGCGCATGGGGCTTATGGTGCGCAAAATAGGAGCTGTCCCCAATCTCGACTTCTCCATGGAGCTCAAAGGCCCTAGGTGCGCTAGCCTTCATGGGTTCTCACTACACGCAAATACTTTCTGCCAAGCAGTTGAGCGCCACAAGCTTCGCAAACTCATCAGCTACGTCTCACGTCCTCCTCTGGCACACGCACGAATCAAACAACGTGACAACGGCGACATCGTCTACAAACTAAAAAACCCCTTCCATGACGGCACCACTCACGTCATCTTCACCCCAATGGAATTTGTTGAAAAACTTGCAGCTCTTATCCCCAAGCCTAGGGCTCACCTTACCCGCTACGCTGGCGTGTTCTCGCGGCACTCCAAGATGAGAAAGTTTGTCGTCCCCCACGAGCTGCGCGCTGCTCAGCTACTGCTGCCATTCGGTGACTGCGAAGAAGATCAAAATCCTCAAGATAAACCACCAAACTCAGCCCGCCTTGGCTGGGCAAAGCTGCTCAAACGAGTATTTGATATCGATCTTACTCGTTGCCAGCTCTGCCAAAGTGAAAACGTTAAAGTCATCGCCGCCATTATGCAAAGGCAAGCCATTGATAGGATTCTCTCTCACCTTGACCTTCCCACCGAGGCCCCAAAGCTACACCCGCCAAGACCACCACCGCAAAGCCACTTCGATTGGTGATTGGTGATCTTTGAGAAAATACTCTGAAAAAAAACGACTCCGAGCACGACTCAGGCCTTGCTACGCCCAAAAGCCCAAATTCTGATCAAGTGGGACTCAATTCCTGTCTAGTCTTGGGGGGAGGGCTCTCTGTATTACATCTAACTTTCCCTAATTTTCGGCGTCTCTAGTGAATCCTCACCCAAAATAGGGCTGGGCTACCGGAAGGGGATCTCTCTAATGGCTTTATTAGTTCCTATTATCTATCCGGAGAATCTTTCCTGATCCATCGGGTCATCAAAGAAATAGCTGAACTATTTGAGATTACCGTATAGATCAAGAAATACACGAAACGGGTTTGATTGGCGTCCCGAAGCTAAGTGCTTTAAAGGCGATCAAGTGCATAGCAACCTTTCCACTTGAGATTTTCTCGTAAAATAGTTTTCACTTAGTTTCATCATTTTCGCTGATTCTGGCTTTATTTGAGCTTTGCCGTCGACTAGCTTCGCATCTATGGTGGACACAGGGGAAAACAACACTTCAAAAATTACTCAATGGCTTAGTCGCAGTTCTGACTCTCAGTTCAGCGCTTATGCCATCTTTGCTGCCTTTTTGGCTTACTTTTGTATGTATGCTTTTCGCAAACCCTTCACTGTGGGAGGTTTTGCAGGGGACGGCATCCTTGGAATGGATTACAAAACATCTCTTATCGTCTTTCAGGTGATCGGATACACCTTGTCCAAGTTTCTGGGCATAAAGATCGTTTCAGAAACAAGCGGAAAAAATCGTGCCTTTCGACTTATAACCATGATACTCATTGCAGAAGTTTCCCTCCTGCTTTTCGCGTTCACTCCGGCTCCCTATAATATTTTCTTTTTATTCTTGAATGGCGTTCCGCTCGGCATGGTTTGGGGTCTTGTTTTTGGATTCCTAGAAGGTCGGCATACTTCAGAGCTTTTGGGAGCAGGCCTGTCGGCCTCCTACATTCTTGCAAGTGGTTTTGTGAAAACAGTCGGACAACTCGTTATGGGCTGGGGAGTTTCAGAGTTCTGGATGCCCGCAGTGACCGGCTTGCTCTTTGCACTTCCTTTTGGCTTTTCTGTCTTCTTGCTTAACCAAATTCCACCCCCAACAAAAGCAGACGAGAAATTAAGGACCAAAAGAGCACCTATGTATTCTAAAGATCGATGGAAGTTCTTTAAAACCTATGCGCCTGGATTGATCCCACTCACGGGTCTCTATATTCTCTTGACTGGATACCGAAGTTTTCGAGACGATTTTGCAAGACAAATATGGGATGCACTCGGCTACAAAGGACAAGCATCGATTTACACCTTAAGTGAACTCCCCGTAGCCCTCTCTGTATTGATTGCGCTTAGTCTTATCTTTTTAATCAAAGACAACAAAAAAGCGATGAGGGTTATTCACTACTTTATGATTTTTGGTGCCATTTTGATCGGAGCCTCAACCCTGGCCTTTCAATCTGGCCTCATTGGGCCTGTCACTTGGATGGTGCTGCTGGGAATGGGTCTCTACCTTGGTTACGTTCCTTACGGATGTGTTTTATTCGACCGATTGATTGCTGCCGTGGGTTTTGTCGGAACTGCCGGTTTCATGATCTACCTAACGGATGCGTTTGGGTATGTTGGTAGTGTCAGCATTATGCTTTACAAGAACTTTGCTCAGGCTGAATTGAGTTGGCTTAAGTTTTTCATCAACCTCAGCTATTTAACAAGTGTGGTTTGCACTGTTTGCTTTGCCCTGTCTCTGGCCTATTTCGCAAAGCAAAGTCGCTTGGGTAATCTGGAAAATAGATCCAACTAGTTAGCTCAACTCAGACTCTTTAAAGTTCTTAAGATCTTTAACAAAAAATAAGACATAGAAACACGTCTCCGGTTTTTCAACTGACAACACCCTCAGCGCCCTTCATCGTTGAATCTTGGAGGAGAAACAAATGAAAAAATTAAAACTATTCACAGCCCTTACCTTGGCGATAACAACTCATATAAGTCATGGCTTCATCAACGGAGGAGTTCAGGTGAAAATGGATGACCCCATTGCACAAAGCACAGTTGCCATAGGGAGCCAGCAAAGAGGCTTTCATTGTTCTGCCTCCATTTTGTCTGACGAGCTTTTACTCACTGCCGCTCATTGCGTGAATCGAATTCCCGTGGACACCGTTTATTTTGGCCTAGACGTAAACGTTGAAACTACAACTAGAGAAGTAACAGGTATTGTTGCTCACCCAGACTTTGAACGACCTAGCGAGGAAAGTGGCTACTCCGATATAGCCGTGCTGAAGTTCACCGGCGGATTGCCAGAAGGTTACTCTCCGATTGAAATTGCACCAGAAGAATACGAGATACTTCAAGGAGACCAGCTGGTGCTCGCCGGCTTTGGGCAATCTATAGAGTCGGGGCTTGGAATACTGCGAAAGATTGGAAGAACAGTTCTAGAGCCCATAATCTTCGGCAAGGAAATAGCATTTCTACAAGACGAAGAGAACGGAGCTTGTTTTGGAGACTCTGGAGGACCTGCACTATTTGATGGACCCAACGGATTACTCCTTGCAGGAGTAGCTAGTCGTGTTGGAAATTCCGATTGTGGTGACTACGCTATATATACAAGACCTCAAAATCATATGGATTTCATTCTAGGTGCAGCCTCTGAACTCCTAGAAAACAAAATAAATTTGTCGTTTATAGAGCGCATTCATTAGTGCGCCTTACTAAAGAGCATCAAAACTGTTGAAGAATAGTAAAAGGCGGTCAGTTCAAAAAAGCCGCCTTTCTCGACACCTCAACAATCAATCGAAAAACGGATAGCATTTCTTGACTTCTACTGGCCCCACCGACCGCCCTCTGCTAGTTCATTGTTGCATGAGCCAGAAAAAGCCCGTTTTAAACATTGCCATGATTGGATACGCATTTATGGGCAAGGCCCACTCCAATGCCTGGAGACAAGTTGGACACTTCTTTGACCTTCCCTTCGATATTCACCTTCACACCATTTGCGGAAGAAACAAAGAAGCCACCGATAAAGCCAAAGAGAAACTTGGCTGGAGCCACAGCGTTTATGACTGGCATGAAGTAGTCAACAACCTCGAAATTGATGTCATCGACATCAACACCCCCAATCACACCCATGCCGAGATCGCCATTGCTTCTGCCAAAGCCGGTAAAGCCATTTTATGCGAGAAACCCTTGGCAAAAAATCTCGCCGAAGCAAAGTCAATGCTCAAAGCCGTAGAAGACACCGGTGTGATTAATATGATTTGCCATAATTACAGACGGGTTCCCGCAGTTTCACTTGCCAAAAAACTTATCTCTGAAGGAATTTTAGGCAATAGAGTTTATCATTTCCACGCTCGCTACGCTCAAGACTGGCTTTGCGATGATCAGTTTCCAATGACTTGGAGGTTAGATAAAGATACCGCAGGATCGGGCGCGCATGGCGACATTCACGCTCACATCATTGACCTAGGCCATTTCCTTCTTGGGGATTTTGATGAAATTGTAGCCAGCTTTGAAACGTTTACAAAGCAACGACCAAAAGCAGACAACCCCTCTCAGCTTGAGCACGTAACCGTCGACGATGCAGCCCAAATGATCGGTCGCTTTAAATCTGGAGCCATGGCTAATCTAGAAGCCACCCGCTTTGCTCAAGGTCGCAAGAATAACATCGTTTTTGAAATCAATGGAGAGAAAGCAAGCCTTCGCTTTAACTTCGAAGATATGAATCGGCTTGAACTCTTTGAAGCAGACGCCCCCAAAAGCAACCAAGGCTTTAAGTCTATTATTGCCACTGAGAGCTCCCATCCCTACAGCGGTCGCTATTGGCCACCCGGACACGTCTTGGGATATGAACACACCTTCATCAACACCATTGCCGATTTTGTTTCAGCAATCGAAAGCAAACAGAATCCCTCCCCCAGTTTCGCCGATGGACTCAAGGTTCAAGCCGTGCTTGAAGCCGCCGAGAAGAGCTGGAAAGAACGTGCTTGGATTAAAATCTAGGCACTTGAGACCTTTTTTTTGAGCCCAAAGCATTGCCTCAGCGGCTGGCCTGTATGATAAGCTTCTAAGTCATGAAAGAATTTCTCATCAGCCTTCTTTTACTTGTCGTTGTCTCCGTGGTTTTCTCTTTTAACCAGGGTCTTCTAAGCCTGGACAAAAGAGCTTCTGAAAACGGAATCCCTGAATTTAGCCTTAAGCAGAAGGGCGTAGACGAAGAGCTTCAAAAACTTTTAGCGGAAGCCGACGCAGCTGGATCCGACGCTGAAAAGAAAGAAGAAATCGCAGCGGCTGAACCCTCAGTTGAAATTGGCGATGAGCTTTACAATCAAACTGGCGCCAACTCCTGTCTGTATTGCCATGGAGTCGGTGGGGTTGGTGGAAATGTCGCCGCAGCTGCAAAACTAAAGGATCCTAGCACTTGGAAAATTGCAAAGATTCTTGGAGCGGCTGCTGTTGATAGCGACAAATTCACAGACGCTACCGTGCACATCATTGCCAAAGGAGCGATTGTTCACAATTCAACTTACAAAGATATGGCCCCATGGTTTGATATGAGCAAAGCAGGCAGTGCTTATGATGCACAAATGGTTGGACTCACTGGAGCTCCTTCGGCGACCTACCTAAGACAAAACAAAGCCAAAGGCATCACCCCTGAAGTCGCCGCAAAATCTCTCTACATGTATATTCGAACTTTTTAAAAATCTAAAAAAGCAAAAGCCCCTATTCCATGTTGTTAACAGCGAATAGGGGCTTTTTTTGTTTTACTATTTACTTATAGAGATCAAAAACCAACGGCAAGTGATCAGAGATACCAACCACTCCCGAGCTATTGGTTGGATCAAAGCGGATGGGTCTTCCATAGGCATCTGTTTGACCGTAAGCCGAATCAACCACTCGAACTGAATTGCGATCAATCTTCCATTGGGTTTGTCCAATGGGCTGTGTATTTCTAGCTACAAAAATACGATCTAAGAAAGACCACTCTTTATTGCGAGGGTAATAGTAGGTTCCCCGACAGCCGGTGCAATCAAGCTCCACGCGCATCCACTCTGGGTAGATGATGTTAGCAATAGGGGCATAACGATCTTCTTCCGCGCTGGTGACATTTATATCTCCACCTGCAAGAACAACTCTTCCATGAGGTAATTGATGCTTTAAATCGTTCAATCCATAAAGAGCGGCTTCTCGAAGCTCTCTAGGGCTTCCCGGTGAAGGCAAGTGCATTGCAAACAAACTCAAAGGCATTCCATCAGGCAACCAAAGGTTTACATTCAAGTAACCTCTTCGGGCCTTTAAAATATCGGTAGACCCAGTTTCTGGAAATCCAAAATACTGAGGCGGCTCAGCATCAATCGGGCGAAGTCTCGTTAAAACAGCTTGATCGATTCCTCGAGCGTCCGGCCCTTCTATCAAATACCCATAATAACCAAAGTCAGACAGATAGTTCTCTACCCACATTCTTAGAACGTTAACGTTTTCAATCTCAGTAAGAATTAAAACGTCTGGCCCAGGTCCATACTGACCTTGAACCTCTCGTAGAACCCCAGTAAGTGAACGCATCTTTTCGTGAACAACCTCTTCTGAGTAGTCCCAATCAAAACATTGATCGCGCCAGGCTTTGGCAGGCAACCTACGGCAATAGGATTGGATCACGTCTCGCATCGCACCTCTTTTTACAGAAAGTGGCATATAGGTGTAGTCTTCCTTGCCTTCATCGTGAACCGTATCAAATAGATTCTCTAAGTTGTAGGTCATAACTGTTACACGGTTTTGAGCAGCATTGGCTAAAAAGCCTACAAGCATGAAAGTGATTAATAAGTATTTTCTCAAAATTTCCTCCCCAGGGTTTATTACTTAAGCTGCGTTTATAACATGCATAAGTTTCTCTAATAAATCAGGAATCTAAGACTATTCAATTCCTCACATCGAGCCCACCTTAAACAATGGATAAGTGTCTAAATTTTAAACACTTAATTATAGACACAAAGCATTTGACTCATAGTCCCAATTTATATATCTTCACGCCAGCAGTGCGCTATGGCCGGATGCCAGTCTGCATATCAAGGAGGATATTCATGCAACAATCTCTTTTAAGAACACTTCGCCTAACCCTCACCACTCTTAGTTTAGGTCTTTGTCTTTCCTATTGTTCAGACAACACTGGATCAGACTCCACAAGTGTTGTTACCCCTCCTAAAGATGTTGCTAGCGATCAAAATCAACAAAAGCTGAGTATCGCCGAACAACAAAAAGCTGCAGCCAAACTCATAAAAAAGCACCACCTTTATAGGTACCCAACATTAACGACCATGCTGGCTGTTAAAAATGCAGAACAAACCATTGCGGCAGTTGAGCAAGCAGGTGGACGAGTCGACTATAATCCCAACTTAGGACAAGGCTCTGAAATTGGCTTCTTGATTGTTAGCCTTCCTCCAGAAAAACTTCTTGATAAAGACTTTATCGAATCTTTAGACCTTCGAGCCATGAACGTATCTCACCCTAAAATTGCCTCTTATAAACTAATGGCTAATACCCCTAAGCGCGCTTTTGAGAAAAGCATTTATGTGCCAATTGAAGACATTAAAATTCCTCAACTTCAAAAAGCCAACAACGATGACAAACTCCTTGGAGAAGGCGTTACAATCGCCGTCATAGACACTGGAATCGACGCTTCTCACCCTGCCTTTGGCGATCGAGTCATTTACTGGAACGATCAAACAGAAGAAACTCAAGTAGAGTTAAAAAAGGCTGAGCTCGACAAAGAAGGCAAACTTCTCGTCAAACTAGGTGGAAAAGACCTTAGCGTGGAGCTTCCAGAATCCATCAAAGCCAAAACCGAACTTCTTGTAGGCACAATCAGCGAGGCCGCTCTTGCCGCTCAAGTTTCTTTTGAGGAAAAGAGAGATAGCAAGAAGATTGGAGGATGTCCGCCGTCTCGGTGGAATTTGTTTGAGCCCCGAATCGTTTTTCCTTCTTAAGCAA
>Ga0100403_1003180_pt1 | contig 12379 bp, 13 predicted proteins | sample CryGeymet201501t_FD_83663 | JGI IMG/M metagenome (GOLD analysis project Ga0100403, IMG submission 83663) | Groundwater microbial communities from Crystal Geyser aquifers in Utah, USA - Crystal Geyser metaG 2015-01t | ecosystem: Environmental > Aquatic > Deep subsurface > Groundwater | place...
TTGCCGCCAAAGCCAGGATCGTCAACAACCCCATGCTGATCTCCACCAGCAATGGAGTAGCCAAGCGGGTACAAGGCAGTGTTTGCAACAAGCACGGAGTCAAAATATCTGGCATCTTCCTTCTGGTTTCCAGATAGCCCTTTTGCAAGTACCCGCCTAGCGCCTGCGGGGATGACGTCGTAAGCATCGGGCGATTCGGCCCTAAGCCTCTCCATGGATTTCGGGACGAAGGGGAAATTCAGGATTTGGTTTGTCGTTCTGATGCGAGTTGCGTGCGGTTTGCGTACATCAATATTCTTGCCGCCAACTGTCATAGTCGTGACAACGTCAGACTTCTGCCAATCAGTGATACCGGATAGTTTTATATCCTCCAGGTCGCTAAAGCGAGCCGCCTCAGTTTCTACGAAATTCCTACGCAAATCCTGCTCTTTGGCCCAACTGCCAAGCACCTCCACAGCGCCCATGGGCGACACGCCATGACCGATGTAGGCCATCTTCGCAATCAGAATCTTTGGTTGCTCTTCGCCGCTGGCGGGAAGAAGGGCTGGATGCTTGCCACTCTCAACCTTAAAGTTTCGGGTATCTCCAACATTGCCACGTGCTTTTAGCCTCTTGGCGCCGCTCTTGCTGGCGTCGGATACAATAAATTCGTTTTCATCCGTAACACCATACCCGTACATGGAATTAAAATATGACGTCACGTCTGGATTAAAGACTGGCCCCCTCTCGGAACTGTTTCCACCAATCTCGCCACCAATACTGCCACGCAAATTACTCTGCATAATTAGGGGGGCGGGGCCGAGGGAAGAAATAGTACGAGCAAGTTCTTCGCCAGTGCCCTTAAATACGTCAACCTCAGCATCAAGCAAGCGAAGACCATTCTGCATCTCTCGGTTGGCAGAATTCATGGCGCCACCAGGTCTCGCTCCAGAATCTTCGCCACGCCCCAGCATACCGTGTCGCCACGCACGCTGACTATATCCTTCTTTCCTGCTTAGTTCATCCCACGTAGTTTTGCCAGAATCGACAGCAGCAAAGTTCTTGACGACATGATCCATGTCGTTCTCGCCAGGCTTGTACAGAAACCCCATCTCCCTAACGATGGCCTTGTCAACCTCGGGATCCAACAGGAACTTTTCAGAAGTAGTTTTGCCCTGCAACAGGTATTGAAATGGCAAGATCCTGTGCATGGACACGCCCGGAGCAACAGCGTCAATTGACGAGCGCAACCGTGCCGCCATCTCCCGCTCCTTCTCAGAGACGGCAAAGACAGGATCATTGTACTGCTGGGGCTGGCTTGGGGTACTCGGCTTCTTTGGGCCACCGGGGGACGATGGCGCAAATGACGAAGGGGACGGCTGTTGGGGTGCCGGAGTTCTGGGAGTGGCAATATCGCCGAACATGTCGTTCATGTCGTCGTTCGAGAACGGGTCATTCATCCAGTCGTTGCTTGCCATTCTCGTTGCTCCCTTAGCCACCTGGCTTTTGCCCGGCGTGCTTGTTCGATTTCACGCATCAAGCTCTCAGGTTGGTCAAGAAGTCCACCGAGGACAGGCAGTGCATTATCCCAAGAGCTACATCTCTCTGACAACACGAAGGCATAGGGCGCTTCGTGAATCTTCTCGCTTAGATAGTCCGTGGTGCCTGTAAATACGGCGTCTAAGCGAAGACGCCACCGATAGGGTCTCCCCAATGCGGATTTTCCTCGACGATGGCGTCGTAAATCTCCTTGCGGGCTTCGGCGGGCAACTGGTCATACGCTGCCATAAACTCGCCCCACTTCATGTCCTCATTGAACAACGGCTTGTCGTTGGCGTCAATGATATTACATTTCACCATCACCAACCACGTCTTCGCCGCCATTGACAGGTACTTGGGGGTACTTGGCTGCCGAGTATACATAATACCATCGACCTTGTAGGTCACAGCTTCGGTTGCCACAATCTCCTCGAGACGCAATTGGTCGTTGCCGGTCGCCTTGCGTACGAGCACAGTAGTCTCGCCGCTGTCATCCAAGCCCATCAGGGAAAATTCCCGATTGGCTGCTTTCCCTGCAATTTTGTAAGCCATAAAATTCTCCTTGGTACGAAACCGATAATCAAAAGAATCGAGTACCCGCAAGAGTCACCTCTTGCGGGTACTCGATTTAATCCTTACACGTATGCGGTTGTCTGAGAGTTGACCAACGTGAACTTTAAGGTGTCTGCGATGGTATCTCGCAGTACCGTGCCGCTCAGTCGGGCAGTCACAACTTCCTGGGGACTATTGGCGATCAGCATGCCGGAGAAATTTACGTTAGCCGCTTCAACGGTCAGGATGGCCGGTTCAGCATCCGTGTTCGAGGCAGCGATGGCGAAGCTACCCATGGCGGGCACATCGTTCCAAACGCCACCAGTGTAGTAGATTTCCTGGTACAGCGCCTTGTCAGAGATCTCCAAAGTCAATTCGACCACGGCAGCACGAGCCACCACGGTCAAATCAATCGGGAACTTGCTGCCAATGCCCCTGCGCTTGCGCACGTCAGGGAAGGCATTGACTAGCTGAACCTTCGCAGCCAGAATGTCCACAGCCGTACCCGTTCCACCAGAGGTGTACGTGGTGCCGTTGATGGTCACATCGGCATGAGCGTTGTCGTCCTGCACAGTCAGCACAGTGCCCGTATCGTAGCTGGGGGTCAGCACAGTGCCATCAGGAATTTCACCAGGGCGAAGGCCCGGGCTGGAGACCTGACAGGTCAGCGCATCGCCAGCCACAAAAGCCAGGGAGATCTCGGCGATCTTGTTACCGGCAGAATACTCCTTGATGTTGTTACCAACGTCACGCAACAGGGTGAAGTAGTCGATGGCATACGGGTCAGCCGCCGCCATATTGAAGGCGTGACTGACCGGATAGGCGATGCCAGTCTTGGTAGTCTCACCCATGGCCAGCAGCAGCAATTTGCCGATACTGATAGGCGTGACTTCCATGCTAAAACTGGACTGAGTGCTAGTACCCGTCTTGTAGGCACCACGAGTGAAAGGATTGTCCCCAATCACCGGGCGTCGGTTCCGAGTGTCGTCGCCAACACCGTACGGAGCCTCATAGACCTCAAACCACGTCACGTCGGCATCGGTCAGATTCTGTGTATTCTTGTCCACCTGGGTAGCGACACCCAGGTAGCCCTGATTACCACTCAATGTGGGCATAGTCTATTCCTTTGCGGCCTTGAGCCACTTGGTTACGGTCGCATTGCCAACGCCAGTGATAGAATCGGCAATGGACTGCTTGCTGGCTTTTAGCAAGTCATCCACCGTGCGAATCCCCATGACGGCCAGTGCTTCCACGTGTTTGTCTCCTACCACGTCGGCGAGTGTCTTCCCTGCGATGACTTCCACGACCGGAGCAGCAATTTCCTCTCCAGCCACATGAATCTCGATGGGAATAAACCCTTTGACGATGCGGAATCTGCCAGTATTGGCCAGTCGTTCCGCTCGCTCCGGGGTTTCATCACGAAACTCACCAACTTCGGCAATGACGCCCATGCTGGGAATGGAACATCCCACCACGCACTCGATCATGACCGTCTTCTGATTGTCTTTGTTTCCAGCCATAGCTTTGTCCTCCAGATAGGCGTCCGGTCATCGCCGGACGCAGACGAATTCTCACGATTGATCCATGTCATCACGGCAGATTCGCCACCGTCATCGGTTAGTCCATCCCAGCGTGGGTGATCGAGAATCCAATTCTCGATTCTATGCAGAATGGCCGACTTGATTTCGTCAGCCTCAATCTGCGTTTTCCCTCTGAGGTGAACCAGAATCTTGATGGTGAACCTGCGCATCCACACGTTTCTGCGACCTCCAATGACATCTAAATATTGCGGATTCTCGTCGTTGCGGTTTATTGTCACCGCAGCGTGAGGCCACGTATCAGAAATTTCATCCGGGTCGTTCTCGTGAATTTCGATGACATTCTTGGCCGTAGGGTTCTCACGAAACTTGCCGATGACGACCTCTGACGCAATACTTGGGTCGGAGGGATCCACGTCATCGATAAGATAAGTTTGAAGCCCATCGGCCAACATCTTCTTGGCAAGAGTCGACCATCCGGTGGGCATCGCCATTACTGGTACCTCAACATGGATGTGTCCGCTCGCTTCTGGTAGAACTCAGACAGGCGAAGCAGCGGATTGTGTTCTGGGTTGCCAGAGTCGATCTTGGTATCCCATTGGCTTAGATCGCCCGACGCTGTGGCCAGATGAGCCAGTGCGGACGATGCCGCATAGAAGGTGAATGCTTCCTCGAGCCAACGAGGTAAGGGAATCACATCCATCAGATCAACGAGTTCTGCATACAGCTTGTCGTAGACAATCGTGACCGAAGTCACCGAATCATCTCCGATTCGCAGTGTAGTCCTTGAGACCAGCGAGTACTCGTCTTCCTTTGGATAGTTCCCGATAGTCGGATCTAGCTCGACACCATCGTTGTAGCAGTGCCGAACATGGGCGCAGTCTTCGGGAACGGTTGCTGACTGACTGGTCACGGAGAGCACCTCTACACCCGTATCCGCATGTCTGCTGGCAACTGTGCCCAAGGCGAAGTTTGCGTACCGTAGCAGAATGGCTGCATCAATCTTATAGTCACCGTTGCCGTCAGGAATGTCGCTTGCGATAGCCCTAACGGTTTCCAGGGTCTGCGCCCATGTAGTCATTTAGAATCTCCGAGCACCCTTGAGCCGGTACGGAGCGGTGTTGAAGGAAACCTCAACAGCGTTGTCGTTCCAGATCTGGTATTTCAGATAAGCATCCCAGGAGAAGCGGAAGAACGCATTGGCGTCATCAACCACCGGGGGCACGTAGGTCTGGGGCGGCTGGCCCACCCCGGCGACCACGCCGTTGGGGGCAGTCAGGAAGACGGTGGGGTGAATGTTCACACCCTTGGTCACGTAGGCATACACGCCAGCGCCCAGGTCCGTGGTATAGGCATCCTTGAGGATGGGTTTGTCCACGGTGATGCGCTTGAGAGTGTTATCCACGGCAACCACACGTCGGTTGGTGTTGGTACCTGCACGGTAATTGACACCGTTGGTCACGCCGTCAACGCTGGTACGCACGGTATGGATGGTGATCTGGTCGCCAACAGCGATACCGGACAGGTCATCCAAGGCGTCCATCTGGATATACCGATTGCCGTTAGCCAGAGTCTCCTGGCCGACGACACGGTTGGCATCCACGTTGCGGGAAGCGCCAGCCCCACGATACAGGGGATCAACCACGGTGCCCTGGAAGGTGATATCGCCGCAGTTCCACAGAATTAGGCCGGGATTGCTAACATATCGCACGTTGCGATAAGAGCCAACCTCGTACTTGAGAACGGCACTAGGATTGGCATACTTCTGACGGTCCATCCAGGCATCAGCAGCCGCTTCCTGCTGAATGGACCAGATAACGCCAGGCGTAGTAATGGCGATGATGTTGCCCTCGCCAGTGTCAGCCGCATCCACCGCACCGGACATACCACGAGTCTGCATGCCCAGGAAGATGTCGTCGGTCATGGTCGGGTCAAACAGGTCGGTGCTGTCCAGACCAGCAAAGCTGGAACCACCCCACGTTCGACCGAACATGTGCCAGGTACCAGACAGGAAGGCATTCCTAGCCAGGGTGTCCAGATGCTCGACCATGGACTGGGCCAGCAGGTTCTTCACGATGCCACGAAGACCAGCAGCGCCGTTAGATCGCCACTGATTGATCATTTCATCGAACTTGTGAAGAGTCACCTTGCCGCTATGGTGCTCCATGGTGATGCTCTTCTGCTCGGAATCCGTGCCCTGGGTTTCAAACCAGTGCTCACGGTTGCCAATGGCGTCCGTGATGGGCTCGAGGTCGTACATGGTCGTAAAGGTCATAACCTGCGTAGAGCGAGCTCGCAGGTCAATCTTGAAGGGAACCAACGAGCTAAACATGCTCTGACGCCGAAAGACGTCGAGCAGGTCGGCAACGTAAACGTCCCGAGTTTTGTCAGTGACCCCTTCCCAGGGATTGTCACCATACGTTGAGGTAAAATCTGCCATGATAGTTGATCTCCTAGATCAGTGAACTGTTGAATTCATCAAGTGCGTCAGTCGGCGGCCTCGGAATCTTGTTGTCCGGGTTAGCTTCGAGTGCGGTGTAATACGCCTTGGAAGCTGCATCGTATTCCTTCGTTCCGGTTGCGGCCACTGCCTTTTCAAATAGCTGCTTCACAGTCAGTGCGGCAGGTGCGCCACGCTGCATGTTTCCGCCGCTGTTGTAGTCACCGACCACGGTGGCCAGGCGTTGATCCACTTGACCCTTGACGAGTTCATTCATTCCCGAAAGTATCTGTCTGGTAGCTTCGTCGTTGTCGCCAACGGGGAGTTTTCCAGCCATACCCTTTAGGTAGGGAAATTCAGCGTCAACCATCTCGTAGACACCCAGCTTGGAGTTGCTCTTGGCAACGTCGGCTTGCAGTGCGTCCCTGGCAGCAGTCAAGTCGGCAATCTGTTTTTCAAGATCGCTGGACTGCGTAGTTTGTGTGGTCATCCCTCTCTCCAATTCAATAAGTAATTCCTGCAATTTGGCCTTCTCCGCAGCTGCCGCTTCCTTCTCTGTGAAGAGTTGGTTGTACTTGGTCTGCATGCCCTTGTAGGCAGACTGAGCCGCCGCAAGTTCGGCGGCCAGTGCCGCCACGTCAACAGCCGGAGCCGCAGGTGCAGCAAGCTTGGTGGCAGCGGCCATATTAGCTTCGGCTTCCGCTGCGCTTTCTGCGCCGTCGCCACCGGCAGGTAAAGAAGTTTCCATCAAATCCTCCTCGTGTAAAAAATGACATTACATTTCAATAGGTACAATAATTCCGCTTGGCATAAGCGTCAATGAAACCGAATTATGCCCAGGCGGATAGATACTCGATTGCGTTGTTCAGGCCATAGACAGGCTGCATGTGCATACGATCCGGGTGAAGAATGACGACCACGAGTTCAGAAGATCCGTACTCGTACCCGTTTACTTGAGCATGTTTATCAATGGTCTTATAGGTGCCAGGCCTAACCGCAATCCGGTCGGTGGTGCCGTTTGCTCTATACTTGCCGTCGAACATGGCGTAGTGGGGCTGATGCTGATGCTCTATGATGCCAATATCGAACTCGTGTGGTCCACGATGATATTCGGTGACGACTGCATGGGCCGGGTTGAACACGCTGCCCCAGCGGTTGCGGTGACGCCTGAAAATCTTGTAGCTTTCGTCACCTACGCACAAATCGAGAACACTGCCATTGGCCGTGTGCAAATAAGCCAGATCGCCCAGGGCGACCAGTTCCGGGTCAATACCCGACACCCGCTTGGTCCAGTCCGTGTGGTTGCCGTCTCCGATGGCGATGATGCTGCCCTGGAGGATAGAAACCAGGTACTTGACGATCTCGTATTGCTGCATGCCCGCCGAGAAAGTATCTTCACGTCCTGCATGTTCGAGAGCGGGAATAATGAAGTTGTTGGCCCAGTCGCCGCCCACATAAGCGTAGAGAAGCGGGTGGTCACGAATCGTTTCGTTGTCATCCCTTATCTTGAGATGCTCGGTGCCGCCTCCACCCACGTGCCAATCTGAGGTGAGGACCAGGCCAATCGGTACATCCGTATCGATGTTCACCTTGACCGGCCCCTTGGCGTAGCGCTTGGACCATTCTGTTGCGGCCTGGGTAGACAGTTCAAAGTACCTCTGTACGTCGAACTCCTCGAACCCTTCCTGTGTTCTAACTGGTGCCTTCCCGGTCAGTAGAGCAGAAGCGTTGCGCCTCAACTCTTCATCACCCTTCCAGATGCCACGCCACTTGGCATCACTCCAATCGAGGTCAAGCGTCTTGTTTACTGCTCTGCCCAGACTTGCCAGGCTGTTGTTGTGCTTTGCCAGAGCCATTGCTACCTGAGTTGGTGTTGGTGCTTCCTGCATTACCCGCTCCTTGAGTGACCTTCAATTTCGCCTCTAGCTTGTTCTTCTCTTCACGTAACGCCCGAATCCGAGCAAGCTCTTCCTCCCGCTTGTTCTCGGGCACATCCAGTAGGTCAAGCATGCGCTCGTCGGATAGACCATCCACCGCTCGCAATAGGGAAATCTCGTTGACAATCTGCTCCCGGTCCTTGGGTAGCATAGGGGCAAAGTCAGGGGCGTAGTCGCTGGTCGTGCCCACGTTGACACCAGCATACTTGGCTAGAATACGGGTCTTTCTGGCCAGGCTGGAGAGGCCGTCAGAGATGAAGGCCCGATTCGTGCGAGCCGCTTGCAACATAGGCAACATGCGCAGCATCAGGGTCATGCCGCTGCGTTGAGAGCCTTCATCTTCGCCCCAAGCCACTGCCGGGGTAAGCGTAGTGTGCCGCAAGTATTCGTTCATCCCATTCACGAATTCAAAGGCGCCAGCGGGAATCGCCGCCTTCTGATAGTCGTGCACCGTGGGTTTGGCGTTGCCGAGACCCACGCCCAGGTCGATGACGCCCTTCTCACGACGGATGCTTCTAATCCCACCTGGTACGTTGGAAACGACCATCTCCTTGTGGGTCTCCCGTAGGATGGCATCGCCCGCATCACCCAACCGCAAATTGATTTCGTCCTGCAAACCAATCACATCTTCAATAACAGACAGCCCGAAGGCCTCACCTGCCAGATTGGCTCTGGGGATGTACTCATAGGGGATGATTCCATCAATCACAGCAGTGGTCTTGACCACAAGGTCGTCAATGGTAATTTCGCACTTGCGCTTGGTCCAGTGCTCCATGTACGCCACTTCGTCCTGATCCGTGGTGATACCATATCTAGCCCTGGCTTCTGCCGCAGAGAGCGTCATGGAGACAAACGCCTCCAGCAAGTCCCCGTCTACGCTGGAATAGACAGGAAAAAAGTATTCGGGTGGGGTGATAGTCCACTTGAACTTGGTAGGAATCGTGGAATCGGAAGTGATTCGCCACACATGCCCCCCAAGCACAGAATGGGTGAGTAGCTGCCGAATCATCTGGGAATTCATCTTGGAGTACCGGTACACCTGGTCCAGATAAGCGATGTCCGCTGCATTGCCGGTACCATACTCTACCCGCCAGTTGAAGACTCGGTCGTTCCACTCGCCCAGCAAGATGTGGGTGTGCAGCATGGCCACGACCTTGGCCAGATTGATTTTAAGCGGGTACTTGACTTTGTCTTCTCCGTTATCAGCGACAATTGTCTCGCTGAGGGACTCGCCAGAGAAGTATTTGTACAGCTTCTCGTAACGCTCGGTCTGTGCGGACCATTCAGCGTTGGGATAGGACGATGGGTTCACGGATACATTCGGTGCAAATGGGTTGTGCATGCCTATCTCCCCGATGCCCTGTCAGCATCTCTGTTAAATCTATTGCTGACGATAGCCCGCTCGTTCATGTCCGGGTACTCGCCACCCCTCGGCAGATCCTCGGCCTCTGCATAGTTAAGCGCCCTCATCTTCCAGAAGGCCATCATCAAGCACATTACAATATCCTGTGGTATCTTCTTGTCTTTGTCCTGGCGATAATTGAGCAACTGCAAACGCAGACCCTCAATAAAGGGCATGGTAAACAATCCACGCTGGATGATGATCTTCATGTTGTTGATCATGGCTGGCTTTTCGTTGGTCACGGACAGACCTTCGACGTAGATGTCCTTCTCCTCGAAATAGAGTTGGTCCATAGCCCGCTGCGTGCCTGTGGCATCGAAGACCGAAAAACTGGGCTTGTAATACTCGTAGGCCCATGTGTAATGGCGAAAGAAAGGCCTGTAGTCGCCATCTCCGCCTACCCAATGAAAATAGACCAGTTCGTAGGGCTTCTGGGTCACATCAATCACTACAATCACACCAGCATTGCGGAAAGGCGGGTTGCCAGTACCCGGATCCCCTGAGAGGATATAAGAATGCCCCTCTTCGACTGGCTTCTGGTAAATGAGCGTACCCACCCTACCCACCTTCATCAAGTCTGCGCCAGGTTGCCCGTTGGCGATCATCTCCTCGAGCTCACGGTTCAGATCGTTGTTCTGGCAGTCGTTGATCAGCTTGGGGCTGAACTCGTTCCCATAGTACTCGGGGAAGTCCGCCTCAATTTCCACCTGCATCTCTTCCGGCGTCATATCTTGCCGGAATGCTTTCAGCTGTTCGGCGGTAAGGTGGGTATTGGTATCAGAACGAACCTTGACGGCAAAGTAGTCAGCCGGGTTATACCCGGCGTATTCTGAATTTCTGGCAGACTCCCACCAGTGCCGTAGCCACTCGGCAGCCGTGGGCGTGGTGGAAACGGTCATGCGTCCTAAGCGTGGAGTACCATCGTATCGCTCACCACGCATGTTCGGACGCAGCGTAGTGACCACCCGGTCATCATAGATAAGACCACCCTCGTCAATATGAATAGCATCCACCGTGCTACCACGATTGCTATCGCCACCATCACCTGCGGTGCGGAAGACAATGGAGGATTCGGGCACATCCAGCCCTGGAATACGAATATTGACTTGCGGGTACGGGCGCTTCTTGAGAGATTTGAGACCCTCCGGCAGGAAGCGATGGAACCTGGGCGACGACATGATGAGGGGTCTGACGATGTCGAAGAAGCCAATGGCAGCTTGGTCCGACGTGTTGGACACCCACAGCACACGAAAGTCAGGAATCATTGCGCACAGGTACATGTACCCGACTGCGTAACCAAAGGTCTTGCCTGAACCACGACCACCCAAAGTCAACACACTATTCTGCTTGGCATGAATGGCAGCAAGCTGATGGTCCATCAAGGTGATACCGAAGTAGTACTCGGTAAAGATATTGGCATTCAGAGATGCCGCCTTGATGATTTCCAGATCGCTGTTATCTAGGTGCGCCAATTGCCAAATCCAACCTTCCTGACAACAATCACTGTATCGTAGATGTAAGAAACGAGCAGCACAGCCATGGCAACACGAACCCCAATTCTGGCAACTTCGAAATCCAGATAGCCAATCTTCCCAGTTGAAATCGAGAGCAAGGCAGAAAAGGCAAAAATCGAAATGTGACGCATGACATGCACCCTCCTCATCCACACACCTCTGCCAGGAGATCTATACTGAATAAATGCCCAAAACAGAGAGAAGCCAGCAAGGAGGACGTACATTACGGTAATCATCATTGTGGAACCAACCGTAGTATGAAAACGAGCGCTACAGTCACCAATAGGCCTAACACGCCCACGATGGTAGCCAGGTAGATGTCACGTCTGCTTAACTTGTTGCCCTTCGGAAAAATGTGCGACTCGAGAGCAGTAAGTCGATTTTCCACCCCAATGCGCCACGAGTAGATGTCGCTGCGCAGAGAAGTAATTTGGTCCAGGATTCTGGCAAGGGTTTCGACGATAGTGGCATCAGAGGGAATTATCAGATCCTTCGGGGGCAGGACTGGGCTTGATAAGGAAGACATGTACGTGTACGTACGATTACCAGAAGGTCTAGATAGGCGAAATGCGTCGAAATAGCTTCGGCCATCCAGGATAATCTTAGCCATGCTGACGCCAAAGGTGACAGCCTGCACGTCGGGCACGTCAATTACCGTAGACACCACATCCGCTCGGGTCTGCTCTGCAATCTGCGTACCAATGGCAATACTGTTACACGAGTTGAGGATCACCAGATCGCAGCCGGACGAGCGCACGATGGAGACAATGTCATCGTCGGTCGCTCCACCCTCCAGATCCATGTACCCGGCGTTTTTCACTACATCCCAACCGCTGTCCACGATAAACCAGACAATGTCCCACTTGTCGGAGAAGCGAAGAGCCTTCCGAATATCGGGCAAGCCAATTCTGCCGCCAGCCACAATTTCAGCGTTGTGCATGGACGAAACGGTGTAGAGCTCGTCCTTGGCGGCAACGAGATTTGGGCTCTCTTGAAAAATAATAAGTATACGTTTCTTTGACATAGTTACAAGCATAATCCCACGTGCGAACAGGTGGGTCAATGTTACCACTTTATGAATAGTAATGGTATAATTCATAGAGGAAATTGACGGGGATTATTGCGAAGGAGAAGCCAATTGATTGAATGGATACGACGGGTACTTGGCATTAGTTATCTGGAGGAGAGATTATCTGCTCACATGGAGGCCGAGGAGAATACAAAGTCTCTGGGCATCGACCTGATGAATGGAGATGCCAGGATCTGCGTCTTCGATTCAGCCACAATGTCTGTCAGGTTCATCGACACCGGGTTCCCGGACATCGAGAGTTTAGATAAGTTCGTGGAGAGTGTTCGGTCTGCGTACGGTGTACCCAGGCAGAACGTGTACACGCACCAGTACGAATTCCCGGAGGAGGGCAACCGATGGCGGGGCAGAAGCTATCGTTCGAGAGGGAGGTAGAGGAACTACTGCAAAA
>Ga0100403_1003187_pt1 | contig 12361 bp, 8 predicted proteins | sample CryGeymet201501t_FD_83663 | JGI IMG/M metagenome (GOLD analysis project Ga0100403, IMG submission 83663) | Groundwater microbial communities from Crystal Geyser aquifers in Utah, USA - Crystal Geyser metaG 2015-01t | ecosystem: Environmental > Aquatic > Deep subsurface > Groundwater | place: USA...
CGGCGCGACGCGCTGTCACGAAAGTAGCGCATCGCTCCGCCACCGCATCGGACGTGACCACGATGGGCTCCCCGCGTCGTGCATTCATGGGCGGTCGGTTGTGAAATGCATTTAGGAAGCTCACGGCGGAATCGCGACCACTGCAGGCGCGACGACGACGTGCGGATCGGTCCCGCACTCGCCGCTCGCGTTCTCTCCCCAGCAGACGACCTCGCCGCTCTTGCGCACGGCGCACGCCGCGCCTTGCTCGGACACCGCGACGTCAACGGCGTCGTCGACGCCCGTCGCTTTCGGCGCGGCGCTCCCCTCCCAGCAGAACACTTTGCCTGCGCGCGTTCGCGCGCACGCGCCGTACTGGCGCTGCGCGATCTGCGCCGCGTCCGTGAGGATCACCTTCGCGAGCGGAGGCGACATCACGACCGGCGGCAGGTTCTTCGGATCGCGCGCGACTCGGTACGACCAATCGAACGCGTGCACCTCGCCGTTCTTGAAGATGGCGTGGTTCGGTTGGCCGACGCTCACGACGAGCAAATCGCGCGCGCCTTGGACCTCGGCGACGACGCCGCGCGCGCCTTTGCGTCGATCGATTTCGCTCGACACGTCGGCGCCGAAGCATGCGGCGGTGCCGTCGCGCCGCGTCGCGCACGCGAGCATGTAGCCGGCGAAGACGCTCGATGCGTTGGCGATGCCGGGGATCGACGCGGGCGCGTCGCCTTTCCACGGCGCGCTCTTGTAGTGGTCGGCGTCGAAGGCGCTGCCCCAGCACGTCACCGCGCCGCTCTTGCGCACGACGCACGTCGAGCGGTCGTAAGCGCTCACGCTGATCGCGTCGTCGATCTTCGCGATCGGCGCAGGCACGAAGCAGCGCGCGTCGCACGGCGCGCCGGACGCGCGCGTCGCGTACTCGCCCCAGCACGTAACGGCACCGGACTTGACCGGCGTGCCGACGACGCAGAAGTGCGAGCCGCCGCCGGCGATGTCCTTCGCGCCGGAGACGTCGTCGACCGCGGTCGCGGCGTAGGCGTCGTCGGGATCGTCCCATCCGTCCTTCCCGCCGCCGAGCGCGCCGCCCGTGCCGCTTCCCCAACACGCGACGTCGCCGTTCTTCTTGATGGCGCACGCGGTCCGCTGCGCCATCGCGACGCGAACCGCGTCGTCGATGCCGCTCACGGCGCTCGGTCTGTCGATCGTGACCTTGAACGGCTGACCGGCCTGCCCCGCGTCGTTCGCGCCCCAACATCGCAGCGCGCCAGATCTCTCGAGCGCGCACGCGTGATCGCTCGCCGCCGCGATCGCCGTGGCTTTCACGTCGGCGATCACGAACGAGCGCGGCGATCGCGATTCGCGCTTCGCGTCGCCGAGCTGACCGTACGCGCCGATGCCGTCGCACGCGATCGCGCCGTCGGCGCGGACGACGCAGCGGTACGTCTCCGCGATCGACATATCGACGGCGTCGATCTTCGCGAGGCTCGGCTTCGCGTCGAGCGATCGTCCGTCGACGCACGCGAGCGCTCCGCCGACCATCGCGCACACCTTCGCGCCGCCCACGAACACGCGCGTCGCGCCCGCGAGCGAAGCGATCGCACGCGGCGGCGACGCGGCCGCGCCCGTCCCGGCGCCACCGCCGCCCCAACACCAGACTTCGCCCGATCGCCGCCGCGCGCAGGCGCGCTCTGCGTCCGCCGCGATTTGCGTCGCGTCGTCGATCCCCGGCACCGCGCGCGCGTCGAGGTGGCCCGGCGCCGACGCGTCGCCGAGCGCGCCGCCCGCGTTGTTGCCGAAGCACGCGACCTCGCCCTTCGCGCGCAGCGCGCACGAGAACCCCCGCCCCGCGACGATCGCGATCCCGTCCGCGATCCCTTCGATCTGCTCCGGCGCGTCCACGGTGCGCTCGACGTAGTGCGGCCGAAGCTGGTGCGAGATGTGCCCGCTCTTGCCGTCGTCGACGACGCCCCAGCACGCGATCGATCCGCCGCGCCGAAGCACGCACGCGTGATCGTCCGCGAGCGCGATCGCCATCGCGTCCTCGAACCCGTGCTGCTTTGGGACGTGCGTCGCGTCCCGGTGGTGTCCCCAGTCCGGCGCGCCGACCGGATTTCCGAAGCAGTGGACCCGTCCGTCGTGCACGACGCACGTCGTGTTGGTCGCGACCGCGACCATGCGCGGCCACGGCGCGGGCGCTTCCGCGTCGATGCTCGCGGTCACGGACGCCGAGGGCGCGGGACGCGGCGCGACGATCGGCGGAGGCTCCGCGCCGCACGCCGCGACGAGCACGAGGAGGAGCGCGCGGCGCATCCTCCTCATGGTACGCGAGGCCGACTTCGCGCGTCAGCCGTGCAGCGCCGCGACGACCGCCGCCGCGCGCGCCGCGATCCGCGCGCGCCGCCATGAACCGCGGCGTCTTCCTGACGTCCTCGAGCAACGGACAGCGATCCGCCCACACGACGTCGATGAGCCCGAGCGCGTCCGCCGCCTCGATCGCCGCGAGCGCCGCTTCGTCGTTGCCGCTGAACGCCATCACCTCCGCCGAGAGCTGCTGGAAAAACATCGGCCGCCGCACCGCGCGCGACGACATCTTCCCCCAATCCACCGCCATCGCCATGAGGCCCTCGGTGAGCACGCCGTCGGCGATGAGCGTCGAGAACTCGATCACCGGCCCGCGCAGCGGGAAGTCGAGGAGCGTGGTCGCCTCGCGGATCCGCTTCGCCCACGCCGCGTCGCGCTTCCACATCGCGAGGCGCGCCGACACGAACCAGAAGAAGTTCGCGTTGTCGGTCAGCGAAATCCACCCCGACAGCGCCGCCTCCACCGCTTGCCATTGGCCGAGCAGCGCGAGCACGCGCACCATGTCCGACTTCGCGCGGCCGCCGTACGGCTCGATCGCCATCGCCGTGCGAAGCGCGACGAGCCCCTCCTCGGGCTCGCCCGCCTCGACGAGCAAGCGACCGCGCAAGTCGTGGACGTCCGCCGATCCCGGCGCGACGGCGAGCGCCTCGCGCACGGCCGTCGCCGCGCCGACCGCATCGCCCAAGTTGAGCGCGAGGTTCGCGAGCGCGACGCGCGGCTCGCCCAAATGCGGCGCGATCGCGAGCGCGCGCTCCGCGGCCTTGCGCCCGATCTCGCCCGACTCGTCCGTGCCGTCGAGGTCGTTCGCGAACTTGCGGAGCTGCGCGAGCGCGTAGCCGCTCAAGATCGTCGGATCGTCTGGCGCGCGCGCGAGCGCTTGCTCGAACAGATCGATCGCTTTCTGCACGTTCGGGATCCACCCCTTGTTGTATTCGTGCCGCGCGCGCAGATAGAGATCGATCGCGATCGGATCGGTCGGCGCTTCGCGCGCGGGCGCGGCGCGCTCGACGGTGAGCGCTTGCGCGATCGCGTTCGCCGCTTCGTCGCCGACGGAGAGGAAGTCCTTCTCCGGCGTGTCGAAGCGCTTCGCCCAAAGTTGAAAGCCGTCGGCGACGCTGACGAGTCGCGCGTTGATGCGCAGCTGTCCGCCCACCTTGCGCACGCTGCCATCGACGACGACCTGCACGTCGAGCTCGCGCCCAGTGTCGCGCGGATCGCGATCGACGCCTTTGTATTGCATGACGGCGCCGCGCGCGCGCACGCGCAGCCCGCGCGTCATCGACAGTGCGTCGATCAGATCGTCGGTCAATCCCTCCGCGAGGTAATCGTCCTCGGGCTTTCCCGAGTTTCGAAACGGGAGCACCGCGACCGCCTTTGCCTCGGGCTCGACGCGCTCGATCTTCGGCGGCGTCATCGGACGCGACGTCTCGTAGCCCGCGAGCGCCGCGTCGAGCGCGCGCGCGACGTCCTCGATCGCCGCGTACCTGTCCGCCGGCTTTCGAGCCATGCATTTGACGACGACGTCCGCCACCGCGTGCGGCAGGCCCGGTCTGACCGCGCGCGGGCTCGGCGGCGGCTGCGTGAGCCGCGCCGCCGCGATCGCGAACACCGAGTCGCCGTCCCACGGCCGCTGTCGCGTGATCATCTCGTAGAGCATCGCGCCGAGCGCGTACACGTCCGCGCGCGCGTCGACCTGTCCGCCCTCGACTTGTTCGGGCGCCATGTACGCCGGCGTGCCGATCGGCAAGCCGCTCGTCATGACCGCGAGCTTCGCGTCGTCGAGCGCTCGCGCGATCCCGAAATCGCTGAGCACGACGCGCCCGCCCTTCTCGATGAGCACGTTGTCCGGCTTGAGATCGCGGTGCACGACGCCCGCCGCGTGCGCCGCCGCGAGCCCCGCGCAGATCGCGCGCGTGAGCGCGGCGATCTCTTCGAGCGACGGCTGACGCTCGGCGAGGAGCGACGCGAGCGACTCGCCGTCGACGTACTCCATCGTCAAGAACTTCTCGCCCTCGTGCTCGCCGATGTCGAACATGCGCGCGACGTTCTTGTGCGTCACGCGCCGCGCGAGCTTCACCTCTTGGCGAAAGCGCTCGAGCATCCCCGGCGTGTCGACGAGCTCCTTGCGGAGCATCTTCAGCGCGACGACCTCGTCGAGCTCCGCATCGCGTGCACGATACACGCTTCCCATCCCGCCGACGCCTACGAGCCCGAGCACCGTATAGCGCCCGCCGAGTCGTTGCGGAGAGAGAGACGACGCCGCCTCACTCGCCGGCGTGACGGTGGAGGGCGTGCCGCCCGGCGCGAGCGCGGTCTGCTCGTCGCCGCGAATCTTCGGCGCGTCCTCGCTCATGATCACCTCATCGTACACCGCACACCCCCGCGTCACCCGTTTGGATGTCGCGGCGAGGGCGAGCGTGGCGGCGTTACGCGTTGCGCGGCGAGCGCGAGGTGCTTAGCTGAAAGTGCTCCGCGGAGAGGTGCTCTTTGTCGCGAACGGATCCACGCCTCGGCGCAGTCCTCGCCGATCGTTATCGGCTGGTGCGCGCCATCGGGTCCGGCGCGATGGGCACCGTCTACGAGGCGGTGCACCTCGGCCTCGGCCGCGTCGTCGCGGTGAAGGTCCTCCACCCGCAGCACGTCGGCTCGTCCGACGCCGAGGCGCGGTTTCTTCGCGAAGGGCGCGCGGCCGCGGCGATCGCGAGCGATCACATCGTCGTGACGTTCGACGTCGGCAAGGACAAGAAGCACGGCCTCTTCCTCGTCACCGAGCTCCTCGAGGGCGAGGATCTCGACGCGCGCCTTCACCGCGATCGCCGCCTGGACGTCGAGACGGCGCTGACGATCGGACGGCAAGTCGCGCGCGGCCTCGCGAAGGCACACGCCGCGGGCGTCGTGCACCGCGATCTCAAGCCGGCGAACGTCTTTCTCACGACGCGCGACGACGGATCGCTCCTCGCGAAGATCGTCGACTTCGGGATCTCGAAGCGGATGGACGAGAACGCGCTGGTCGACGGCCCGCTCACGAACAGGGGCACGGCGGTCGGAACGCCGCAGTACATGTCGCCGGAGCAGCTGTCGGGGACGGAGGACATCGACGGGCGCTCCGACGTGTGGTCGCTCGGCGCGGTCTTGTACGAAACGATCTCGGGCGCGGCGCCGTTCGCCGATCGCAAGGGGCACCTCGACATCATGCTGGCGATCGCGCGCGAGGACGTCGTGCCGCTTCGCCGCGTGGCGCCGTGGGTGCCGGTCGCCGTCGCGGACGCGATCGACGCGGCGCTCGTGCGCGATCGATCGCTGCGGACGCCGAGCGCGACGGCGTTCGCGACGCAGCTCGGGCTCGCGCTCACGAAGCGGCGCGCGGCCGTTCGCATGCGTGAGTCGGGGACGCTGCGGCGCGTAGCCGAGCGCGACGAGCAAAGCGACTCGCACGTCGTCGGCGCGCTCGAGAGCGACGAGTCGAGCGACGCGATGGCAGTGGAGACCGAGCGCGATCCGCGCGTCGCGCGCCGAAAGAAGTGAGCGCGACTGCGCGCGCGCGTTGCGCACGAAGCGCAACCTGACGCGCGACGACGTCGCATGACCGAGCGCGTCGCGCGCGCCGAGCATGTGCGACCTTTCGTGACCGATTTCGATCGGAGACGCGCTTGTGCTGTGACAGTGACCCATCGATAAGGAAAATGCCGCCCACCTGCGATCAGGTTCGTTGGGAAGTGTTTCCAGCGAGTTTCGTCGGGGGAATAGAGGGCGGTCATGTCGACGACGGATTCGAAAGAGCGGCGCTCGCGCCGCGATTTGAAAGAGCTTGCGAAGATGGCCGCGGAGATGCCGAAGACGCCGCCGCCGCCCGCGGTGAGCGCGCAGGCCGCGCATCCGTTGAACGACGTCGCGGCGGCGAAGATGCCGAGCGATCGTCCGCCGAGCGATCGTCCACCGTCGTCGCGTTACTCGGTGCCCGCGATCGTGATGCCGGTGCCTTCGCCGATCATCACGACGATGCCGGAGCCCGAGCCGCGCAAGACGTTGCCGTCCGCGCCGCCCGCGAAGAAGAAGAGCGCGCTCACCGGCGCGATCATCGGCGCGTGCGTCGGGCTCGTCATCTCGGCGATCGGGATCGCCGCGGTCGTCGTGAAGACGACGCCGCAGAAGACGCCGGCCGCCGCGGCGGCCGCTCCGCCGCCCGCCGAGCCGCCCGCGATCGCGACCGCGACCTCGACCTCGACCTCGGCCTCGACCTCGGCCTCGACCTCGGCCTCGACCTCGACCTCGACCTCGAACGACACCCTGAAGGCGCCCGCACCCGCGAACCCTCCCCCGATCCCCGCCGCGAAGCCCGCGCCCGCGTCCAAACCCGCTGCCGTCGGCGCCGCCGCGCCGCCCGCCGCGAAGAAGCAGCCGCCCGCCACGCCGGGCCTCGCCGCGACGATCCCTCCGCCGAAAAGCCCGACGCCGTCGAGCCTCGAAGACATCATGAAGAAGTCGGTCGGCAAGTAGATCGCGTTCGCCTCGCCGCGCTAGCTTGGCGGCGATGTCCGACGACCGCTCTTCTTTCATCGCTTCGCTGCGCGCGCGCGCCGACGCGCTCGGCGTGAGCACCGCGTCTCCTCGCGTCACGCGCGCCGATCTGGACGCCGACGATCCCACCGGCGGCATGCGCCGCGAGGTCGCGATCTTCAGCATGGGCAACGCCTGCGAAGCGCATGGGCCCGCGCTTCCGCCGGACATCGACGATCGCACGGGCGCCGCGATCGCCGTGCGGGTCGCGTGCGAGACCGGCGCGCGCTACGTCGGGCATTTGCCGTACGCGTCGGACGGCGTCGGCGATCTGGCGCGCGAATGGAGCCCCGCGTACCTCCCGTTCGACGAGTTCTACGCCAAGACGATCGCGCTCGCGTCGACGCTTCTTCACTGCGCGTACGACGACGCGTCGCAACCGCGCCCTCGTCTGGTCGCGTTCGTCAGCGGCCACGGCGGCAACGGCGTCCTCGTACCGCACCTCGCGCGCCTCGCACGCGATCTCGACGTTCTACGATGCATGTATTCGCTCAGCATGCGCCCGAACGAAGGCGTGCAGCACGCCGACGGCGTCGAGCACTCGGTCTCGCGCGCGCTCGGCCGCGGTTGCCACGACGACGCGACGCTCGCGGCGATCGATCCGAAGGACGACGCCGCGTTCTTCGCCACGCTCCGCCGCCACCCCGCGATCGCCGGGATGAGCGGCTTCTACGTCTTCGGCGACGATCGCTTCGACGTCCTGCGCGCGCGTTACCCCGGCGTGAAGAGCTCCGTGCGCAACTTCACGCAGTCGCGCCGCGTCGAAGCCGACGTCGAACGCGGCCGCGCGATCGTCGATCACACCGTGGCGACGATCGAGCGCGAGCTCCTCGAAGCCGCGCGCGCGCTCGGCGTCGCGATGCCGTGGTTCGCCGGGGGCTAGTGCCGGCTGGGCCGACACCCACTATGTATAGTGGGTGTCTCTCCGCGGGAGCGCCCCTACCGCGACCAATCGCGCTGAACGATCGGCCGCTGCAGGTGCGCCTTCTCCACGGTGATCGTCAGCACGCCGTCGTCCATCGTCGCGACCATGTGGTCCGGGCCTGCCGCGGCCGGCGCGAGGAACTCGCGCTCGAACGTGCCGAACGTCCGCTCGAGCACGAGCCACTTGTCGCCGTGGTGCGCGTCGCTCGGACGACGCCGACCGCTCACGATGACGTGCCCGCCTTCGCATCGCACGTCGATCGTCTTCGGATCGACGCCGGGAACGTCCGCGCGAAACACGTACGACCGCTCGTCCTCGAGGACGTCGAACGCCGGAACGAACGCCAACGGCCGCCGCATCGATCGCGCGACGAGCTCTCGAATCGGGTGCATTTCCGTCCCTCCTTCGGAGTACCGCCGCGGACGATTGCAACGCGCGGTCCACACCACAAAACGCCCGAGCTCCGCCGCGACGCGCGCGAACGGAGCTCGGGAACGTGCGCGCCGCCGCCACGAACGTGGCGAGAGAGCCGGCGCGCGAGGCTCGCGGGAGGATCAGATCACGGCGTGCTCGCGGCGTTCGCCGGATCACTGCCGAGCACGAGCTCGTCGCCGTCCGAGAAGCCGTCGCTGTCGCGATCGATGCCGATGCGCCAGCCGCTTCCGGGGGGAACTGCCGTGAACGTCAGCGCGTGCGTCCAAGTGCCGACGAGCGCGCGGAGCTGCGCCGGCGTGAGCGGCTGCACGATGCTGATGTCGGGCACGTACGCGCCGTTCGAGAACGTGAAGCCGACGTCACGGAAGCCGATGAAGCCGCGCACCACGAGATCGCAGTTGCCCGCGGCCGCTTGCGCCTCGAAGAGCGCGAGGCGCGACGCGACGTCGTTCGCGTTCGACGCGGTGAGCGTCGTCTGCTGCCCGACGACCGGCCGCAAGTTCGTGTCGAACGCGAAGACGTACGACGCGAGCGCGCGGCGCAGGCCGAGGCCCTGCGTCGAGATCCCGTTCGCCGGGTTGAGCGGATCCGCCGGGTTCGCGAAGAGCGGGATCCCGAACGGGTTCGGCGGGATGTTGTTGATGCCGTTGAAGTTGACCGGCACCGTCGTCTGCACGAACACGAACGCCGTGAAGAAGTGCTCGATCGTGGCCGTCGCGCCGTCGTGCTGGTAGCCGAAGCCGCGCACGCCGTCGACGCTGGGATTGAGCGGCGGGATCACCGACGCGACCGCGTGCGTCTGATCGAGCGCGGACGCGTACATGCCGACCTTCGTGTACAGGTTGCGGAGGTGCGGCACCTTGAAGATCTGCGACTCGTTCTCGAACGAGAGCCGCCCGCTCGTCCCGAAGAAGCCCGGATGCGCCGTCGCGCCGGCGTTGCCGTTGCGATCGAGCGTGTGGCACCCGTTGCAGTTGTGGAAACGATCGCTCGGCAGCTCGGTGCCGTTGTTGTTGTTGAAGTAGAACGCCGCGCCCGCCGCTTGCGTCGGCGTGAGCGAGTCATCCAAGTTTCGGATCGGGTTCGGCGGGTAGCTGACCTCGAGGATGAAGTTCGTGAAGTCGGTCATGTCCGCGTCGCTCAGCTGCGCGGCGTTGCCGATGAGGCCCGGGAACGCGACGTTGAACGACTTGAACGCGTTGAACTCGTCGAAGATGCCCGCGTTCGGCTGCGCCGACACGACCGGCTGCCCGTTCGAGAGGAACGGCGCGCCCGTCTGCTGAACGGCACCGTTGCGGTCGCCGCGCCAGTGCATCGCGCCGTGGTTGTCCATCCCGCGGAGCGACTGCGTCGTCATCGGCCCCTTCGACGGCTGGTACGCCGCGAAGATGTAGTCGATCTGCTGCTGCCTGAAGAGCGCGACGAGCGGCGCGACCGGGATCGTGTGGATGTCCGACTCCTGCGCCGCGAGCGTCGTGATCGGCAGCGGGAAGGCGCCGGGGTTGCCGAGGTCCCAGCCGAGGTTGTCGTTGTCGCCGCCGATGTGGCAGCTCGCGCACGCCTGATCGCCGAGCGCCGACGTGAACGTTGCATCATACAAGTAGCGTCGGCCCGCCGTGACCTTCGGCGGCTCCGGGTTGTACATCTTCACGTGCGACGTCTCTTGGTTCGCGCGAAGGTCGACGACGCTGATCGCGTTGTCGAACCGCGTGAGGACGAACGCGACCCCGTGCCGCTCGTTGATGGCGACGCCGGTCGGCCCGCCGCCGGTCAGCGCGACCTGCGTCGACGCGCCCGGCGCGCCGTTGCCCGCTTCGAGCTGCGCGGTGTCGTAGATCGCGAGCTTGCTCGACCCTTGTGCGACGACATAGAGCTTCTTGCCGTCGCTCGAGACGCTGAGGTCCTGCGGGAACGCGACGCTCAGCGACGGATCGCCGGTGCCGTTCGCGTGATCGAGGTGCGTGTTCAAGTTGTCCGCGGTGATCGTCCCGCCGCCAGGATCGATGACCGTGATGCGCGAGTCGACGATGTTGCCGCGCACGGACGAAAATCCGGGCGTGTGCCCTTCGAAGCGCACGTCGTTGTGCGCGTCGGTGTTGGCGACGTAGACCTTCCCGTTCTTCGGGTTGACCGCCATGTTGAAGAGCGTGGTTCCGACGTGCTGGAACGCCGCGCCCGCGGAGGGCGGGTTCGTCGTCGCGTCAATCGTGAAGACGTCGTTGTCCGGCAGCTTCACCTTGATGAACGGATCGAACGCCTGACCGTACGGATCCAGCCAGTGGTAGTTGTTGTCCGGCCCGAGCTTCCATTTGACGATGAGGCCGACGGGCGGCTGCGGGATGACCCGGCCGCCGAGCACGATGTACGGCAGGCCCGGCATGCCGTGCGGGTACACGCGCGCGACCGCGTCCTCCGACGCGACGGTCGTCTGGTTGCCGGAGGCGAACGCCGCGGCGTACACCTTCGTCCCGTCCGGCGACGCCGCGAGCGCGCGCGGCGTGTCGGCGAAGAACGTGAGCTTCGCGAGGCGCGCGCCGCTCGTGTCGTTCGCGTCGAAGACCCAGACGTCGGCGCGGCCGACGTTCGCGAACAGATCCGGATCGTCCGGCGAGTTCTGCCCGCGGTGCGCGGTCGTGACGAACGCGCGATCGTGATTCGGTCCGGCGAAGACGATGTCGCGCGGCTCGTCGCCGACGAGGAGCGTGCGCGTGACGCGCGCGTCCCATCCGTCGTCGCCGACGCGCACGACGCTGACCGAGTCGCTGAGGTGATTGACGACCCAGACTTCGCTCTCGTCGTCGTCGGTGCCCGGGCGGACCGCGACGGCGAGCGGCTCCAAGCCGACCGCGACCGACGCGACGGGACGCAGGTGTTTGCCCTCGACGCGGAACACTTCGAGCCGGTTGTCCGGCGTGTTGGCCGCGAAGAGCAGATGTCCGTTGTTCGAGAGCGCGAGCGGGCGAACCTGCAGCGTCTCGAAGAGCGTGTACGGATTTCCGGGCTGCGGAACCTTACGAACGTGCTGCTTCAGAGAGTCGGCGCCGACCGCCTGAGCCGAAGCAGGCTCGGACGTGGCGTTGCTGCAAGCGGCGATCGCCGCAAAGCCAAGGACACTGCACGACGCCATCAGAAACGATCGCATCAGGGTTTCCCATTTCTCCCCCCCTGCGCGCTCACCTCAACGGCAGAGCCTCAGTCTGCTTCGCGCAGAAATGGCGGCAACGGAAATGAATGCGATCCCATGCATTTCGGTCGCGTGATTTCCTACGATTGCGTGCGGAGTGCGTTTCTTGCGCTGGTTTTTCCATCGCGCAGAAACGGAAACGCCACGCGCGCACATGCTCATCACCGCATGTGAGTGATGCTGCCTGTGCTCATGTTGCAAAAGCTTCGGGGGCGCGTCGCCACGTCGACAAACTCAGAACCCCGGGTTGCCGCCTTGCGCGCGGCATTGGGCCGCGAGGGTCGCTGCCTCGGGGCGGCCCATCGATTTCATCGTGCGCGCGGCGGCGCAGACGCTCGGCTCTTTCGCGGGCGGCGGCGTCGTCGGCGGATTCGTCGGCGGCGTCGTCGGTGTCGTCGGCGGAGTCGTCGGCGTCGTCGGCGGAGTCGTCGGCGTCGTCGGCGTGGTCGTCGTGTGCGTGACGACGGGGACCGGACCCGTCGGCTTCGGCGGCGGCGTCTTGCCGCTCGCGAGCGGCGCGAGCGACGTGTCGAACGGAGGCGGCGCGCTCGTGTCGCTGCCCGCGGGTGCCGTCGACGTCGTCGCGGTGCTCGATCCTCCGCCGGTCGTGATCGGACCGAGGTCGACCTCTTTGTGCCCGCCCGTTCCGCGCACCGCGAAGAGGATGATCACGATCGCGCCGATCGCGAGCAGACCCGCGAGCGCGAGCAAGATCCCTTTGCCGCCTCCGCCGCCGCTCTCGCGCGCCGGCGGCGCCGGAATTCCCGGCTGCGCGTAACCAGGCGCCGCGGCAGGTGCCGCGTACGGCGCGGGCGGCGGGCCGTACGCGCCAGGCGCCCCCGCGGGCGCAGCCCCCGCTCCGCCGAGCGGCGTGGTCTGTCCGAAGCCGCCGCCGAGCGGCGCGGTCTGTCCGA
>Ga0100403_1003188_pt1 | contig 12359 bp, 8 predicted proteins | sample CryGeymet201501t_FD_83663 | JGI IMG/M metagenome (GOLD analysis project Ga0100403, IMG submission 83663) | Groundwater microbial communities from Crystal Geyser aquifers in Utah, USA - Crystal Geyser metaG 2015-01t | ecosystem: Environmental > Aquatic > Deep subsurface > Groundwater | place: USA...
CGCCGCGTAGTCGACCAGCGCTTCGCGCGCGGCGTTGACGACGATCGCGCGATCCGGCAGCGCGTCGAGCACCTTCTTCGAAACGATCTTCCGCGTGCGATCGACGAGCGCCAAGTGCACCGTGAAGATCTGCGACTTCGACGCGAGCTCCTCGATCGAAGACGTGTGGATGACGCCGAGGTCCGCGGCCTTCGCCGGCGTGAGCGATCGGCTCCACGCGGCGACGTGGAGGCCGAAGCCCTTCGCGCAGCGCGCCACTTCGCGCCCGACCGCGCCCATGCCGGCGATCCCGATCGTCTTGCCGTAGAGCCCCTCCGCCTTGCTGTATTCTGCACGTTCCCACTTGCCTGCGCGGAGCGACGCGAGCGCGTCGGGGATTCGACGATCGAGGCAGATGACGTGCCCCATCACGAGCTCCGCCACCGCCGCCGCGTTCTTGCCCGGACAGTTGGCGACGTAGATCCCGCGCTTGCTCGCGGCGCGCGTGTCGATCGTCTGGTAGCTCGCGCCCGCGCGGACGATGAGGTGAAGCTGGCGCGCCGCTTCGATCGCCGCGGCGGTCACTTCGGTCGAACGGACGATCACGATCCCGAATCCGGGCAGCCGCTTCTCGAGCGACTCCTTCGTGAGCTCGGGCTCGTAGACGACTTCGACGGGGAGGGTGCGCAGCTCTTCGATGGCGCGCGGATGGAGCTTGTCGGCGATCAGGAGACGCATTTCGGCGCCATGCTAACCGAAACGCGCGCGTACGGTGTGCGCCGGCATGAGCTTGGCCTCCTGCGTCACTCGTTTCTCTCAAACGCGTCTCGAAGCTCTTTTTACGGGGTCCTTCGCTTGACGCGACGCGCAAGCAAGCGCATGGTGCACCCCGTCATGACGGAGCGCATGTCCCCCCGCGAATGTACGAAGGCGCCGAGCGCTCGCTCGGACGCCTCGCTCGCGCCCGCTTCGTCCCCTGCCGCCGCCGCGCCCCCGCTCGGCGGCGGTTTCATTTTTGTCGTCCCCGCTCTTGGGCCGAGCGCCTTCGGCGTCGTCCCTGCCCTTGGGCCGAGCGCCTTCGGCGTCGTCCCTGCCCTTGGGCCGAGCGCCTTCGGCGTCGTCACCCTTCTCGTCCTTATTGGGCTCATTACGCCCGGGTGCGGGACGCCGTTCTGACGATAAGTCGCCAATCAGAACGAGCCCCGCACCCGGAAAGGGTCGCGGGGCTTTTTTTTTCGTTTCGAAAAGGAGAGCCGCCGTTGAACCGAACCTTCAGACGCTACAGAGCCAACGCCGCGAGGACGAGAGCGTGGACGCTCCACACGAATCGCGTTGCGACGCGCGCGACGTGCTCACGCGCGTCCTCTACGAACAACTGAGCGGACGCATCGCCGACGAGCTTCTGTGGGCGCTCGGATGAAGATGCGATCCGATCGCATCAAGCGTGGCTACGAGCGCGCGCCGCACCGCGCGCTGTTGAAGGCCACCGGTGTCCGCGACGACGACATGGACAAGCCGTTCGTCGCGATCGTCAACTCCTACGTCGACGTCGTCCCCGGACACGTCCACTTGCAGAGCTTCGGCAAAATCGTGAAGGAGGCGGTGCGCGCGGCGGGCGCGGTGCCGTTCGAGTTCAACACGATCGGAGTCGACGACGGGATCGCGATGGGCCACGGCGGCATGCGCTACTCGCTGCCGAGCCGAGAGCTCATCGCCGACTGCGTCGAGACGATGATCGCCGCGCACTGCTTCGACGGCATGGTGTGCATCACGAACTGCGACAAGATCGTGCCGGGGATGCTCATGGCCGCGCTGCGGCTCGACGTCCCCGCGGTCTTCGTGAGCGGCGGGCCGATGGCCGCGGGGCGAACGCCCGATGGACGGGTTGTCGATCTGGTGAGCGTGTTCGAAGGCGTCGGCCAGGTGAAGGCGGGGAAGATCGGGCTGTCGCAGCTCAAGGTGCTCGAAGATCACGGCTGCCCGTCGTGCGGATCGTGCAGCGGGATGTTCACGGCGAACAGCATGAACTGCCTGATGGAGGCGCTCGGGCTCGCGCTTCCGTTCAACGGATCGGCGCTCGCGCTGAGCGAAGAGCGCAACGCGCTCGCGACGCGCGCGGCGTCGCTGATCGTGAAGCTCATCGACGCGGAGTTGACGCCGCGGAAGATCGTGACCGCCGAAGCGATCGACGATGCGTTCGCGCTCGACATGGCGATGGGAGGCAGCACGAACACCGTGCTCCACACGCTGGCGCTCGCGCGCGAAGCGGGCGTCGCGTATCCGCTGGCGCGGATCAACGAGGTCGCCGACCGCGTGCCGCATCTCTGCAAGGTGGCGCCGGCGTCGAGCGTGCACATGGAAGACGTGCATCGCGCGGGCGGGGTGCCGGCGATCCTCGCGGAGCTCGGCGATCGTTTGCACCTCGACCGGCCGACGGTCGGAGGGACGATGCGCGACGCGATCGCGGGCGCATCGGTGAAAGACCGCGACGTGATTCGCTCGGTGGACGCGCCGCATTCCAAGACGGGCGGGCTCGCGGTGCTCTTCGGGAACCTCGCGCCGGACGGCGCGGTGGTGAAGACGGGCGCGGTCGATCCGTCGATGCGCAAGTTCACAGGGCCCGCGCGCGTCTACGACTCGCACGACGCGTGCGTCGCTGCGCTCGACGCGGGCGAAGTCCGCGCAGGCGACGTGATCGTCATTCGCTACGAGGGTCCCGCCGGCGGACCGGGGATGCAGGAGATGCTCGCGCCGACGAGCACCGTGATGGGCATGGGGCTCGGCGACAAAGTGGCGCTCGTCACCGACGGCCGGTTTTCGGGAGCGACGCGCGGCGCGTGCATCGGTCACGTCTCGCCGGAGGCCGCGGCGGGCGGACCGATCGCCGCCGTGCGCGACGGCGACCTCATCGCGATCGACTTGGAGCGGCGGACGATCGAGCTCTGCGTGGACGCAGACGAGATCGCGCGCCGCATCGCTTCACTTTCACCGTTCAAGAGGGAGGTCGAGAGCCGATGGCTACGCCGCTATCGATGCTTCGTGACGAGCGCCTCGACGGGCGCGGTGCTGAGGGACGAATGAAACGCACCGGTGCGCAGGTCATTTGGGAGGTGCTCGCGCGCGAAGGCGTCGACACCGTGTTCGGCTATCCGGGCGGCGCGATCATGCCCGCGTACGACGCGCTCCTCGGATACGGGATTCATCATGTTCTCGTTCGTCACGAGCAAGGCGCCGCGCACATGGCGGACGGCTACGCCCGCGCGTCGGGCAAGGTCGGCGTCTGCGTCGCGACGTCCGGCCCGGGCGCGACGAACTTGGTGACGGGGATCGCGACGGCGATGCTCGACTCGTCGCCGATCGTCTGCATCACCGGGCAGGTGCCCGCGTCGCTCATCGGGACCGACGCGTTCCAAGAGACGGACATCACCGGCGTCACGCTGCCGATCACGAAGCACAACTACTTGGTCACGCGCGCCGAAGAGATCGCGCCGACGATACGCGAAGCGTTCGCGATCGCCCGCTCGGGGCGGCCGGGGCCCGTGCTCGTCGACATCACGAAGGACGCGCAGCAAAAGACCGTCGACTTCGCGTGGGACGACGAGCCGGTGCGGATCTCCCAGCGTCCGGAGGCGCGCGTCACGAGCACTGATCTCGCGCGCGCGGTCGAGCTCATCGACGCGGCGAAGCGGCCGCTCATTCTGGCAGGCAACGGCGTCATCAAAGCGCGCGCGAGCGAGCAGCTGATCGACCTCGTGAAGAAGACGGGCGTGCCTGTCGCGTCGACGCTCCTCGGCCTCGGCGGCTTTCCTGCGACGCACCCGATGTCGCTCGGGATGATGGGGATGCACGGCGAAGCGTGGGTGAACGCGGCGATTCAAGAAGCCGATTTGCTCGTCGCCGTCGGAATGCGCTTCGACGATCGCGTCACCGGGAACCTCCGGACGTACGCCGTCGACGCGAAGAAGATCCACCTCGAGATCGATCCGTCGGAGATCAACAAGAACGTCAAGGTGGACGTCGCGCTCGTCGGCGATCTGCGCGCATCGCTCGCTGCGATCGTCCCGCGCGTCGCCGAGAGCGCGCACGACGAGTGGCTGGAGCGGATCAAGGAGCTCAAAGGCGACGCCGCGGTGCGCGACATCCAGTCGCTGCCGCACGACGGACACTTGTATGCTGCACACGTCATCCACGACCTGTGGCGCCTGACCGAAGGCAAGGCCCTCCTCGTGACCGACGTCGGCCAGCATCAGATGTGGGCCGCGCAGTACTACAAGCACGATCGCGCACGCTCGCTCATCACGTCGGGCGGGCTCGGGACGATGGGGTTCGCGCTGCCGGCGGCGATCGGCGCGCGGTTCGCGCGCCCGAAGGACGAGATCTGGGTCGTCGTCGGCGACGGTGGATTCCAGATGACCGCGTGCGAGCTTTCGACGCTCGCGCAGGAAGAAAAGAAGGTCAACGTCGCGATCATCAACAACGGCTACCTCGGCATGGTCCGCCAGTGGCAGGAGATGTTCTACGACCGGCGCTACTCGGCGACGCCGCTCAAGTCGCCGGACTTCGTGATGCTCGCCAAAGCCCACGGCCTCGATGCGGTGCGCGTCGAGAAGCGCGAGGACATCGCCGACGCCGTCGCGTTCGCGCGCGTGTGCAAAGGCACGTGCGTGATCGACTTCCGCGTCGAGCAAGAAGACAGCGTCTACCCGATGGTCCCTGCGGGCGCGGACCTTCGCGAAATGATCAGGCGTCCACACCCGCCTCGGCGCGAAGGCGCCGGAGCATGGAAGCAGAAGAACGTCCTCATGGAAGACGGAGAGAGCGAATGAGCACGACCATGCGAACATTCATCGCGTACGTCGACGACCGACCCGGCGTTCTGAACCGCGTCGTGTCGCTGTTTCGGCGGCGCGCGTACAACATCGAGTCGCTCACGGTCGGTCGCACCGATCGCGACGGGATCTCGCGCATCACGCTCGTGATGGAAGCGGACGACGACGCGGCGCTCAGGATCGCGGCGAACCTCTACAAGCTCGTCAACGTCATCCGCGTGGAGGACATCACGCACGCGGCGAAGCTCTCGCGCGATCTGGCGCTCGTCAAGGTGCGCGCCGATCAGACGAACCGCGCGCACGTCCTTCAGATCGCGGAGGTGTTCCGCGCGCGCGTCGTCGACGTCGCGCCGAGCGCGCTGATGATCGAGATCACCGGGACGCAGGAGAAGATCGACGGCCTCGTCGAGGTGCTCCGGCCGTTCGGAATTCTGGAGATGGTGCGGACCGGCGCGATCGCGATGACGCGCGGCGCGGAGGAGCGCGAACTGCCCGCGCTCATCAACGACGAAGCAGCTGCCTGAGGTCCGCGCGAAGCGCGGCCGACTTGTCGCGAAGCGACCACGAGAACCGAGAGATTGAGAAAGGAAACGATGATGGCGACGATTCATTACGACAAAGACGCGAACCTCGATCTCATCAAGGCGAAGAAGGTCGCGATCCTCGGGTACGGATCGCAAGGTCACGCGCATGCGCTCAACTTGAAAGAGAGCGGCGTGACCGTGCGCGTGGGCTTGCCCGAGGCGAGCAAGAGCCGCGAGAAGGCGAAGGCCGCGGGGCTCGAGGTCGGCACGCCGACCGAGGTCGCGAAGTGGGCCGACGTCGTGATGGTGCTCGTGCCCGACACGTCGCAGGCGAAGCTCTACGCCGAGATCGCGCCGGCGCTCACGGCGGGGAAGACGCTGATGTTCGCGCACGGCTTCAACATCCGCTTCGGGACGATCGCGCCGCCGAAGGACGTGGACGTGTCGATGATCGCGCCGAAGGGGCCGGGGCATCGCGTCCGCGAGACGTACCAAAGCGGCGGCGGGGTTCCGGCGCTGCTCGCGGTTCATCAGGACGCGAGCGGACAGGCGCACGCGCTCGCGCTCTCGTACGCGAAGGGGATCGGCTCGACGCGCGCGGGCGTGCTCGAGACGACGTTCGCCGAAGAGACCGAGACCGATCTGTTCGGCGAGCAAGCGGTGCTGTGCGGCGGCGTCAGCGAGCTCGTCAAAGCCGGGTTCAAGACGCTCGTCGACGCGGGCTACCAGCCGGAGGTCGCGTACTTCGAGTGCTTGCACGAGCTGAAGCTCATCGTGGACTTGATGTACCGCGGCGGGCTCAATTACATGCGCTATTCGATCAGCGACACGGCCGAATACGGCGACTACGTGTCGGGGCCGCGCGTCGTCGACGCGCAGACGCGCGAGGAGATGAAGAAGATCCTCGGCGAGATCAAGGACGGCACGTTCGCGCGCGCGTGGATCGCGGAGAACGAGAAGGGCCGCCCGTGGTTCGAGAAGCACCGCCGCGCGGAGCGCGAGCAGCCGATCGAGCGCGTCGGCGCCGCGCTCCGCAAGATGATGCCGTTCCTCGACCCCGTCACGGTCAAACCGGGAGATTGAAGATGGTCGATCGCGTTCGCATCTTCGACACGACGCTGCGCGACGGCGAGCAATCGCCCGGCGCTTCGATGACGTCGCAGGAGAAACTCGAGGTGGCGCACGCGCTCTCGCGTCTCGGCGTGGACGTCATCGAAGCAGGATTTCCCTCGGCGTCGCCAGACGATCTCGCGGCGGTGCAGGCGATCGCGGAGGACGTGGGTAGGACGCGCCCCGAGCGCCGCCCCGCGAGCGATCCGCCGATCGTCTGCGGCCTGGCGCGCGCGGCGAAGGCGGACATCGACGCGGCGTGGAGCGGCGTGCGGCGCGCGGCGCTCCCGCGCATCCACACGTTCCTCGCGACGTCGCCCATCCACATGAAGCACAAGCTGCGGATGGATCCGAGCGACGTGCTTCTTCGCGTGAGCGAGATGGTCGGGTACGCGAAGTCGTTGTGCTCGGACGTCGAGTTCAGCGCGGAGGACGCGACGCGGAGCGATTTGAATTTCCTCGTCGACGTCTTCACGCGCGCGGTCAAAGCGGGCGCGACGACGATCAACGTGCCGGACACCGTCGGGTACACGACGCCGGCGGAGATGACGGCGATCGTCAAGGCGCTCCGCGAGCGCGTGCCGGGGATCGACGGCGTGACGATCTCGGTGCACTGCCACGACGATCTCGGGATGGCGACGGCGAACACGCTCGCGGCGCTCGCCGCGGGGGCGCGCCAGGCCGAGGTGACGATCAACGGCATCGGCGAGCGCGCGGGCAACGCGGCGCTCGAAGAGGTCGTGATGGCGCTCGAGACGCGCTTCGACGTCATGCAGGTGAAGACGTGGATCGACGCGACGCAGCTCGTGCGCGCGAGCCGTCTCGTGAGCACGACGACGGGAATGGTCGTGCAGCCGAACAAAGCGATCGTCGGCGCGAACGCGTTCGCGCACGAGTCGGGCATCCATCAAGACGGGATGCTCAAGAACGAGACGACGTACGAGATCATGCGGCCCGAGACGGTCGGGGCGACGCAGACCTCTCTCGTCCTCGGCAAACACTCCGGGCGGCACGCGCTCGGCGTGCGCCTCGCGGAGCTCGGGTACACGCTCGACGCCGCGGAGCTCGCGCGCGCGTTCGCGCAGTTCAAGGCGCTCGCCGACAAAAAGAAGAAGATCACCGACGCCGATCTCGAGACGCTCGTAGCGACCGAGGTCCGGCAGCCGCGCGAGGTCTTCGCGCTCGACGGGCTGCTCGTCGGGTGCGGCACGCAGGGCATGCCGACGGCGACGGTGCGACTGCGCGGACCGAACGGGCAGCATCACATTCGCGCTGCGGTCGGAACCGGGCCGGTCGACGCGACGTTCAAGGCGATCGACGCGATCGTGTCCGCCGAGTCGAGCTTGCTCGAGTTCTCGGTGCACGCGGTCACCGAAGGGATCGACGCGCTCGGCGAGGTGACCGTGCGCGTGAAGGGCGACGACAACGCGACGCACGCGCAGCGTGGCGCGCGGCAACCGCGCGTCGTGCACGGGCACGGCGCGGACACCGACATCATCGTCGCGAGCGCGAAGGCGTACGTCGCGGCGCTCAACAAGCTGCTCGTCGACGCGCCCGCAGCGGCCGAGGGCAGGCGCGATCACCACGAGGCACGAGGCGCATGAAACGCACGCTGTTCGATCGAATCTGGGAAGACCACGTCGTCGCCGCGGAGCCGGGGCGGCCGACCGTGCTCTACGTCGACCTGCACCTGGTGCACGAGGTGACGTCGCCGCAGGCGTTCGCCGGGCTGCGCGCACGCGGCCTTCGCGTGCGGCGGCCGGAGCGGACGTTCGCGACGATGGATCACTCCACGCCGACGACGTCGCTCAAGCTCCTCGACGCGCAGGCGTCGGCGCAGCTGCGCGAGCTCGAGGACAACTGCATGGCGAACGGGATCGCGCTCTACGCGCTCGGCTCGCCGAAGCAGGGCATCGTCCACGTGATCGGCCCGGAGCTCGGGCTCACGCAGCCGGGGATGACGATCGTCTGCGGCGACAGCCACACGTCGAAGCACGGCGCGTTCGGCGCGCTCGCGTTCGGAATCGGCACGAGCGAGGTCGAGCACGTGCTCGCGACGCAGTGCTTGCTCCAGAAGAAGCCGAAGACGTGCGAGGTGCGGATCGACGGCGCGCTGAAGCGCGGCGTGTCGGCGAAGGATCTCGTGCTCGCGATCATCGCGAAGGTCGGCGTCGGCGGCGGCACCGGATACGTCTTCGAGTACACCGGCGCGGCGATCCGCGCGCTCGACATGGAGCAGCGGATGACCGTCTGCAACATGTCGATCGAAGCGGGCGCGCGCGCGGGGATGATCGCGCCGGACGACATGACGTTTCAATATCTCGCGGGGCGAGAGCGCGCGCCGAAGGGAGCGGAGTGGGACGCGGCGGTCGCGCGTTGGCGCGCGCTCCGGACCGACGACCGCGCCGCGTTCGATCGCACGGTCACGCTCGACGCGTCGCTGCTCGAGCCGATGATCACGTGGGGCACGAACCCGGGAATGGCGATCCCGATCACGCACGACGTGCCGTCGCCGGCCGACGCGCGCGACGCGCAGGAGCGCGCGGCGATCGAGAAGTCGCTCGCGTACATGGGGCTCGAAGCAGGCAAGCCGATCCTCGGGCGGCGCGTCGACGTCGTCTTCATCGGATCGTGCACGAACTCGCGGATCGGCGATCTGCGGCAGGCGGCGCGCGTCTTCGACGGGCGGCGCGTGGCGAAGGGCGTGCGCGCGCTCGTCGTTCCGGGATCGCGCGCGATCAAGAAGCAGGCGGAGGCCGAAGGGCTCGACAAGATCTTCGTCGATGCCGGCGCGGAGTGGCGCGAACCGGGCTGCTCGATGTGCATCGCCATGAACGGCGATCAGATCGAACCGGGCCAGTACGCGGTCAGCACGAGCAACCGCAACTTCGAAGGGCGGCAAGGGAAGGGCGGGCGGACGTTGCTCGCGTCGCCGCTCACCGCGGCGGCGTCGGCGATCGCGGGGCGCGTGGCGGACGCGCGGACGCTGCTCTGACTTGGATGAACAGGAAGACGGGAAGACGGGAAGGTTGATTGGGAATGGCTACGTTCAAGACGGTCACTTCGCATGCGGTCGTGGTCGAGATCGATGACATCGATACCGACCAGATCATTCCGGCGCGCTTTCTGAAGGTCGTCAGCAAGGTGGGGCTGGGTGAGTCGCTCTTCGCGGATTGGCGCTACGACGCGGCCGGCGCACCGCGTACGGAGTTCGCGCTGAATCGTCCGGAGAGCGCGGGCGCGAAGATCCTCGTCGCGGGGCACAACTTCGGTTGCGGGTCGTCGCGCGAGCACGCGCCGTGGGCGCTCGCGGGGTGGGGGATCACGGTGGTGATCGCGCGATCGTTCGCGGACATCTTTCGCGGCAACGCGCTGAAGAACGGTGTGCTTCCCGTCGCGCTGGAACAAGACGCGCACGCGCGCGTCGTCGAGGCCGCGAAGGCCGGCGCGCGCATTACGGTCGATCTCCCGTCGCGGACGGTCACGGTCGGCGATGGCGTCGCGAGCTTCGATGTCGATCCGTTCGCCAAGCACTGCTTGCTCGAAGGCATCGACGAGCTCGAATACTTGCTCTCCTTCACGCCGCGGGTCGAAGCCTATGAATCGCAACGACGCTGACGTCGAGCTCTTCGACGCGACGCTGCGCGACGGGACGCAGCGCGAGGGGCTGTCTCTTTCGTGCGACGACAAGCTGCGGATCGCGCGCCGCCTCGACGCGCTCGGCGTGACGTTCATCGAAGGCGGCTGGCCGGGATCGAACCCGAAGGACGCTGATTTCTTCCGTCGCGCGCGCGAGATCCCGTGGCGCACGGCGACGATCGTCGCGTTCGGCGCCACGCGCCGCGCGGGCTGCAAGGTCGAGGACGATCTCAGCGTGCGCGCGCTCGTCGAGGCGCGCACCAAGGCGTGCAGCGTCTTCGGCAAATCGAGCATCTTGCACGTCGAGGAAGTCTTGCGCACGACGCGCGACGAGAACCTGCGGATGATCGAAGAGACCGTCGCGTACGTTCGCGCGGCCGGGCGTCGCGTCATCTACGACGCGGAGCACTTCTTCGACGGCTGGCGCGAGGACGCGGCGTACGCGCTGGAGACGCTGCGCGCGGCGCTCCGGGGCGGCGCGGAGACGATCGTCCTCTGCGACACGAACGGCGGATCGATGCCGTGGCAAATCGCGGACACCGTGACGACCGTGCGGCGAACGCTCGACGCGCGCGTCGGCATCCACGCGCACGACGACGCGGGATGCGCCGTCGCGAACACGCTCGCCGCGGTGCGCGCCGGCGCGCGACACGTGCAAGGCACGATCAACGGCTACGGCGAGCGTTGCGGCAACGCGAACCTCTGCGCGATCGTGCCGACGCTCGAATTGAAGCTCGGTCTGCGGTGCTTGCCCAAGGGCGGGCTGCGCGAGCTCCGCGACGTCGCGCACCTGGTCGCCGAGATCGCGAACGTCGCGGCCGACGAGCACGCGCCGTACGTCGGACGAAGCGCGTTCGCGCACAAGGGCGGCGTCCACGTGGCGGCGGTGCGGCGCAACCCGGCGACGTACCAGCACATCGATCCCGGGCTCGTCGGCAACGAGATGCGCGTCGTCGTGAGCGAGCTCTCCGGGCGCGGCAACGTGCTCAGCAAAGCCGAGGAGCTCGGGCTGCGCGTCGCCGAAGGTACGGAGGTCGACGTCCTCGACCAGATCAAACAGGCCGAGGCGCGCGGGTATTCGTACGAAGCCGCCGAAGCGTCGGTCGCGCTCATGCTTCGTCGTCGCGACGCGGCGTATCGCGCGCCGTTCGCGCTGCTCGAATACAAGGTGATGGTCGGTCGGCGCGAGCGCGGCGACGCCGAGACGTTCGCGGAGGCGACGATCAAGGTGGAGGTCGGCGACCACGTCGTGCACACGGCCGGCGAGGGGAACGGACCGGTCAGCGCCCTCGACTCGGCGCTGCGCAAGGCGCTGACGCCGGCGTACCCCTGCCTCGCGCGAACGCACCTTGCAGACTACAAGGTTCGCATCTTGGACGGCACCGACGGCACGCGCGCGACGACGCGCGTCCTCATCCATCACACGGACGGCGAGCGGCGGTGGAGCACCGTCGGCGCGTCGCCGAACATCATCGAAGCGTCGTACGCGGCGCTCGCGGACGGAATCGAATACGCACTTTTGCAGACGGAGAAGGCGGATGAAGGCGCGAATCGTATTGCTACCGGGTGACGGAGTCGGAGCGGAGGTCGTCGCGGAGGCGCGCGCGATCCTCGAGGTGATCGCTACGGACTACGGGCACCGCTTCGAGTTCGAAGAGCGCTTGATAGGAGGCGTCGCGATCGATGAGGCCGGCGACCCGCTGCCGCAAGAGACGATCGAAGCGTGCGTCGCGGCGGACGCGGTGCTGCTCGGCGCGGTGGGCGGGCCGAAGTGGGACGATCCGCGCGCGAAGGTGCGGCCGGAGCAAGGATTGCTCCAGCTGCGGCGCGATCTCGGCCTCTGGGCGAACGTGCGGCCGGTGCAGCTGCATCCGGCGCTCGCCGACGCGTCGCCGCTCAAGCCGGAGATTTTGGCGGACGTCGATCTCGTCTTCGTGCGCGAGCTCACCGGCGGTTTGTATTTCGGGCAGCCGCGCTTCCGCGAGCAGAACGGCGATGCGGTGCGCGTGGTCGACACGCTCGAGTACACGGACACGGAGATTCGCCGCGTGGTTCGCTTCGCGTTCCGATTGGCGGAGTCGCGGCGCGGCGTCGTCACGTCGGTCGACAAAGCCAACGTGCTCGAGTCGTCGCGCCTGTGGCGCGAGATCGCGAAGGAGACGGCGAGCGAGTTCCCGCGCGTCCGATTGGAGCACCAGCTCGTCGACTCGGCGGCGATGCGCCTCGTCACGGCGCCGCGAAGCTACGACGTCGTCGTCACCGAGAACTTGTTCGGCGA
>Ga0100403_1003190_pt1 | contig 12355 bp, 9 predicted proteins | sample CryGeymet201501t_FD_83663 | JGI IMG/M metagenome (GOLD analysis project Ga0100403, IMG submission 83663) | Groundwater microbial communities from Crystal Geyser aquifers in Utah, USA - Crystal Geyser metaG 2015-01t | ecosystem: Environmental > Aquatic > Deep subsurface > Groundwater | place: USA...
AGAGAATGACCTGGTGCTCACTTCAGGGTTTTGAGGATTTTCTGGGTCAAAGTGGTCAAATGCAGTCCGGAGCCCTCAGCCTGCGTAGCTTTAAAACTTTTTCCATTGCCCCGCCCCCTCTTGCTTCCAAGTTTTGCCGTGGGCAGCACAATCACCCGATATTTATGGTGGGTGATGGAATGATTCACCACAGATAGGTCCTTGTTTTTGTTTAATATTTGATGAAACTCTCGGGGGCTTAAGTCTTTAAGCGGCAGCTCCCACTGACCCTGAAGCCTTTGGCCTTTTGGAATCTGGACGACCCGCACATGAGAAGGATTTAATTCTGCAGCCTGGAATACTTCTATAACTTCGCGCCTTTTTTTGGCCAGAGGCCAAAGCGCCACCTTTTTTTTCTGAAGTGCCACGCAAGACTTCGAAAGCGGACAAAGCTCGCACAATGCTGACGCCTTGGGTTTGCAGACGAGGGCCCCAAGCTCCATTAAAGACTGCGTGAAAATTGAAGCATCTTGAGGCCGAATCCCTGAAAGTGTTTCACGAAAAAGCTCCTCGATCTTGGACCTGTCCTTCGAGTTATTGAGGGGATCTTTGATGCCAAAGAATCTCGCGCCTACACGAAGCACATTGCCATCAACGGCCAAAGCTTTCTTTCCTAGTCCGATCGAAAGCACTGCCGCCGCCGTATAGGGCCCCACCCCGGGCAAGGCCCTCATCTCATCTTCTGTCTGAGGCCAAGCCGGAAGTTCACTCAAGATCTTCGCGGTCTTTAAAATGTTTCGTGCTCGAGAATAATAACCAAGTCCCGCCCATAACTTCAAAACGTCCTCTTCACTGGCCTTCGCGAGCGAGGAAAGCGTCGGAAAAGTTTTCATCCATCTCTCGTAGTATGGAATGACAGTCTTCATAACGGACTGCTGCGACATCATCTCCGAAATCCAAACTCCGTAAGGATCAACTTTACCCTTTCTCCACGGCAAAGCACGCGCGCCCTTGCGAAACCATTGTTTCAATTCGGGCCAATGACCCAAAAAGATTTCTGCATTGGAGGAAATGACTTTCATAGTGGAGTGCTAAGAGCTTTAATAGAACAAAGGGTCCGTTGTAAAATGACGTTTATATCTTACAAGCACAAATTAACTCCCCACAAAAGTTCAGCCTCCGCGCACAAGTCCTGGGATGTATCGAACCTTCTACTCTCTTACAACACAGGCTTCGACGTGGAGTTCGGCGTCACATCACCCGGCAAAGAAGGCTTGGACCTCAAAGATTCTTTCTTTGAGTATTCGAAGACTGCAGATCTTTGGCAGGGAAGCTGTTTTGAGCTCTTCATCAAGATTGACGAAAAATATTGGGAATGGAATTTCACTCCAAGCGGGAGATCACATCATTACTTTTTTGAAGGATGGAGAAACAGAATCTCTTCAAGCGTTGGAGGTGCAGTGATCACTGGCGATGGCGGTATTGTCAAAGCAAGCATCGACGCCTCTGCCTATCCACTCTTGCAATGGTATTTGTTAAATCGCCCCAAAGAAACCGTGGTTGAATATCAATGTTCGTGCATTCTGAAAGTCGGTGGAGAAAAAAGTTATTGGTCGAGCCGGATCAACCCGTCTGAAGATCCAAACTTTCATTCACCAGATTCGTTTTTAGTTCTTTAGTTTTTCGGCAATTTCTTTGGCGATTTTTGCTTCCATGCAAGCGCCGAAACCAGCAGCTAGTTGGCCAAGCTCATATTCATAGCCCAACTGACTGATCGGATTCGCCCGGAAACCAAGTGGAACGTAGCCCTGCTTATTCACGGAGACCATGCAACTCTGCGCTCTCGCGCTTAAACAAAGAGGCGGAAATACATAGGCTGCTTTTCCTGAGCCTGAGTAAATTCCATTCGGCCCTCGATTGAACTTTGCCGCCAGATCTAGCCGGCCACCCGACTGCAATTCATGGCGCATTCTTTCAACGTCGAGCGATCCATCTTTATATGTTCCTTCAAAAAGAACTTTCTTGGGAATCATCTGACAAGCTGCCTTTTTTCCATCACTCAACAAATAGTCTCTAGACTTTGGATGGGCAAAAAACTCATCAACGATGGGAGCCAAGCGACTTACCCACAAACTCTTGGGAGAATTTGCTGAGAATCTGATCTTGGCCTTTAAGCTTTCCTTCCAATCGGACAGAAAATGTCCCTCGCTCGTCCCAGAAATGGATCCAGAAAGCCTGGACCCTTCCAAGCCTATTGGCACTTGAAGTTCTTCCGCAGGCAAATCGCTAAAGCTGATATTGGCACTTTGCAGGGGAGAGGCAGAGCGATTCCAAACTGGATTAAAATCCAAAGTGTATTCCCCCTTCAACAAACCCCCATTGCGACGTATGGACATTGGCTCCAAACGAAAACGTCCATCATCAAGCTTAGCCTTTGCAAAAAACTTGCTACCCAGTGGCTTCTCACTCCAGAAAAGATTGTCCACAATCAAATTCAAATCAAATGATGAATTTCGAAGGAAGGAACTTTTGTACCACGACTTCGGAAAACCAAACTCACCTTTCGTATTCCCAGGACTAAGCATGGTCGCGACATCAAAGGACGGGACCGTGATACTCCCTCGAGCATCCCAATCTTCGGTCTGAAGCCACTCATGAAGATAGACCACCTTTTTCTTTTTGTTGTTTTCAAATTTAGGCTGGAGAGATCCGTCCAAAGAGTAAATCTTATCTCCCTCTCGGAAACTAAATTCTTTGACCTGAAGTGAGTCCCTCAGAAGATCCACCCGGCCGTCCATTCCGTTAACTCTTTGGCGAAGAAATTGAGAGTCCCACGAAAGGTCACTCATCTTGACTTGCCCCTCAAAGATCAAAGTCTTCCAATCGATGTCTTTTTCCATATTCAAGCCAGAGTCCAAACTAAAAGCCCCGTTGAGCCACCACTTACCGGTCAGACTTTTACTTAAGCTTTCATCAATCAAAAACTCGCGCCATTTTTCGAGATCAACTTCTTCTTCAAGCGATACATTCATGCGACTTCCACTAGACCCCTGAATCATCTTGCCGGAGAAATTCATCTTCATATCGGCAAAGGAGAAGTAACCTTTTTCAAAATCCACTCGGTTCTGACTCTGATCTAAAGAAAGCTGTAGCTGCAACGGAACATCGGCAGGCTTGCGAATGTATTTGTCGACCCAAACTGTCGCTTCTGTAAAGTCCGCTTGAGCGAGCAAACGAGCCCGCCTCACCTTTGATGCCATGCCTCGGCCAGTGAAATAAAGTGTGAGAGCAAATGGGCCCGCAACTTCATCTTGATATCCAGCGAGATTGAGACGACTGCCAAGCTCGGAATCGATCGACCCTTTGACATTGGAGAGGTGGAACTTATCGACACTCCACCTCATATCATCTAGAAGCGATGTTTTATTCGGGTCGAGCGCCCCCTTAAACGACGTTACAATTTCAACAAACCCTTGTAGTGGAACTTTTCTAAAGCTCGGAAAGAAACCACTCCATTCCGAAAGGTCCACATTATTAGTTCTAAAATCAATATCGTATTCGCCAGGAAGATCATCAAACAGATAGACAAAAGGGCGATCAATCTTACCTCTTAAGTTGGCCTTAAGAGTGTGGAGATTGAAAGTGATGTCTTCAATGTCGAGTTCACGCCCAAATTTCTTCACACGCAAAAGAAAACCAAGTGGGCTTCCTTCTGGTTTTACGAAATGACCGTTCGGAAACTCTATTTGAACTTTGTCCGCATCGACCTGGAGTTCGGTTCTTGCTGTCTCCAGAAGCCCCGCCCTCAAACTCCCCTCAGTAATAGCAGAAATTTTGAGCTCCCCTCGAACAGAGCGTGAGTCACCAAACATAGACGCAATCGACTCGGCCTCCATCCGGAAGTTATTTAAGATCAAGTGCCACTTCGCCTCTGAGCGCTCATAACTATCGCGAAGAATGATTCTTCCGTGGCTTGTGATGATTCCCTTGCCCGGGGACCGCCTCAACCCAACGATCGGAAGCCTAAGATCCGTCACTTCACTTCGGCCGATGATCCATTCCAGATCCCACTCTTTCTGAGGCAAATACAATAAATTAAATCCTACTTTCAAGTCGTCGTAGCGAAGCACAGCGCTCGACATTTCAACGGCCTCAACCCCTACACCCTCACCTTGGTTTTCGATGGTGATCCTGGGGGTCGCCGCAACCCTTAATTGTGAACCACCAATTCTCTCCACCACACCCAAGGCACTAAAACTTGCTTTTGATAAATCCAAATCAAAGCGATTGAACTCAATGGCCTTAGGAACTCCATTTTCTCTAACCAGAACACTCTCCGCGTCTAGATAGATCGGCCCCGCAACACCCCACTTGCCATCTACAGAATTCAAATCTACGAAAGCATTCATCCTGATGTCTTGCTTAAGCGAGATACCCGTCGAGGCATCCATTGAAATATTCTTGAGAGTTAGAATTTCTTTGCGCGGATAAAGAGGCATCGACAACTCTGAATTATTGACCTTGAGCTTATATCCTTCGAGATCAGAGAGCACGTTCTTCAGAACTTCAACCATTTTGGAATGCTCTTGCGGCACCTCAATCTGCTTTTCAATTTCTTCGTTGAATTGGTTGGGATTTCGAGGGCTGAGCTTAGCCTCCATTCCCTCGATAGAGATGTTGAAAGGTGAACCTGACCTTAAAAGCTCCAAGGGGCGAATCGAAATGCGCATGGAATCTGCTTGCGCTTGTTCAATCCAGGAAGCTCCATCAATACGCACATCTTCAGCCTGTACCCCGAGACTAAAAAATAGAAAAGAGTGGTCCCACTTCAGCTCTCCAACGGAAACCTTTTCTGCCTTAAGCTCTTGGACAATTTTTCTAACAAGCCACGGCTTTAATTCGTAAGCCGGATAAATCAAAAATATACCGAGCCCCACAAAGCTGGCGAGCATGACAGGAAGTCCCAGGAAAAAAACCGACTTCTTTCCAAAAAAGGAAGCAACAGGCACAACTCGGCGAGCGACAGGTCCGGTCTTTTCCAAAACCTTTTGGACCGCGTCCCTAAACTTTTCCCTCAATTCCTGGAGGCGCTCTTTCATAGAGCTCTATTCTAACCTTTTTGGTAGAAGGCGACAAAGAAGCCATCGCCAACAATCCTGCCAGCCGCGCTTTGATCATCCTGAGTTTGCGGTGAAGAAAAACTCCACTGAAGCATGTTCGCAGGGCGCGAAACTGAAGACTGCAACATGACAAGCTGAGCTCCAGAAGTTTTGGACACAGCCTCAAGAAACGCTTCAAAACGAAAGTCTTTCCCCACCTGATTAGCACGGCCATCAATAGAATGAGGTTTCAAGAGCTTCTTAGTCGCAAGAAACTCTTCAAGACTACTCAGCTTGTTCACATTTTCTTGAGGACGCAATGTACATGTTGAGTAAACGAATAGTCCACCATCAGCCACATACTCCGAACAATCAAAGATAATTTCACTTTGAATTTCTAACTTTTTCCATGAGTCAATTTTTTGAATGCGGTCTGGGTTTCTTCTTAGGTTCCCCAAACTTGAACAAGGCACATCCATCAAGACTTGATCGAACTTTTCCTTCTTCGAAGGAGCTTCATTCATAATCCGAATATTCTTAAGTCCAGCTCTTTCAGCTCGTTGCTTCAAGGCTCGTAGCTTTTTCTTCTCCAGATCGTAGACCCAAACTTCGCCGTCGTCGCCAAGCATTTCTGCAAGGTGAAGTGCCTTGCCCCCAGCTCCCGCACAATAATCCAGTATGCGATCACCAGCCTTGGGAGCCATAAGATCTCCCAAAATCTGACTACTCTCGTCTTGAATTTCGATGAGTCCATCGTGATACAATTCATGCGAGAGAACCGGAGTTCCTCGATCCATGATGACAGCCGATGGCGAGAAGTCCGAAGCCCTGGCTCCGAACTCTTTGAAGGTATTGACGACCTCATCCCTTGAAATCTTTGATGTGTAAACTCTCAAGCATAGCGGAGCTGGTTGCCTGGAATCATGCAAATAGTCGTGCAAAGCATTTTGAAGTTTTTCTTCATTGAGATTCCAAGACGTCATCAAAGTCTCCGGCAAGGCATGGCCCTGGCGAAGGTGAGACGTTGGATCTTTTTCGAAAGAAGGCTTGAGCTGTTCATGCTTTTTCGAAAGCTTCTTTTCGAGGTGTTTCTGCACAAGTAGATCTTCAAGATGGGCATCAAGCTCACGAAGAAACTTCTGACTTGTGGTGGAGTGGACATCCATTCTTGGGAATAAAACGGGCCAATACCTGACGGCCAAATATGCGGCTTCAGCGATGTGCTGGCGCTCGCGAGAACCGGCACCATGTTCTTTGAAGACGTTCTGTAAAACCACATCGAGTGGAAGTCTCACGTCTTGTTGCCATTCTAGTAGAGATTGTTTGAGAAGCTTTTTCTCGATGGAGCGCGCTAATTCCTTAGCCATGTCCACTCATCAAAACTGGAGCGGCTTCTCTGAATTCATCAGAGCCATCCCCTAGTTGTTTCACTTCATCAAAGAACTCTAGAGCCCTGTTGATGAGATCTGGAAAATGCTCATGATTGAAAATAAATTTTCTAAATTCTTTGGAACCCGGATAACCAGCCGAATACCAAGCCAAGAATTTACGGAAGCCAAACTTCACGCGCTCTTCAGGATACATGTCGTACAAGTATCCGAGGTGATCTTCGATCAAAGTCTTCGCATCGCGGTCTGCACGGATGCGTATCCATTCAGCACTAAAATCTACGGGAGCTGGTTGAAGCTTTTTCACTTTTCTTTCGTAATAGTGACGCCCCTCTGGAAGATCGCCTGCCCCTGGAAGCTGATGATGACTCAAAACTTCTTGAACGAGGGAGTCAGCCGCAGCTTCATCCAGCCCTTGCATTTTTTCCCAAGCCTCACAGGCTTCTTGGAAAATCCACGGATTCTTTAATGCACCTCGACCGATCATCACACCAAAGTTTCCAGACTCAAGAAGACGAGCCGCAGCCAGCGGCCCAGAGACAATGTCACCGTTTCCAATGATAGGAAGATGACCCACCTTTGCCACATCGCGAATGATCTGCCAATTGGCATGACCGGAGTAACCCTGAGTTCGAGTGCGCCCATGTATGGCAACCCATTCGACGCCTTCTTCTTTAGCAATTCGGCTGACTTCTTCCGCATTGATTTGGTTGGAGTCCCAACCCGTTCGGATCTTGATCGTCAGGGGAATGTTAATGGCCGACTTGATCGTGGAAAGCATTTGCCCAAGCTCGTCTGTGCGAGTGAGCCAAGCGGAACCCCCACCTTTTTTAACAACCTTAGGAACAGGACAACCGAGATTGATATCCACAAAATCTACGCCGGTTCCCTCAACAATTTTGGAAGCTTCAGCAAGAGACTCAGCATCGTCTCCAAAAAGTTGGATGCCCACAGGTCTTTCGTCTTCGTGATAGGCGAGGTATTTTTCGCGCTTCTTAGATCCACGGATCAAAGCATGAGCGGAAACGAATTCAGAAATCACACATCCAGCACCCATTTGTTTCATCAACCTGCGAAATGGCATATCCGTAATCCCGGCCATAGGCGCAAGGATAAAGGGGTTGGATGGCTTAATCATGGCCCCCTTGTATATAAAGAGGCTACCTTCTGACAAGGCAAAACTGGCCTTATCGGGCTACAACCTGGTGCGAATTCCGGCCGAAAACTGGAATGACTTCAACAAGATCCAATCTCCTTGGAAGATAACCTGGTGCGGTCCATCGGTATTGACATCCATGCCTATCGAAAGCACTGGTGAGATGGAGGAAGAATGTCGCAGTTGGGACTCCCTCACACCGCCGCTAGCCGCCGTTTGGCTGGAGAAGGCATAGTGAAGATTGAGCCCAGCGCCCCACCAATAAAACATCTCATCTTCATGGCTAAGTGGAGTCTTTAATGTGAAATCCAAGGTCATGAGTGTGAGCTGTTCTTCCAAAACGCCCGATGTGTAGTTAGAGCGAATGTCGTCTGGGATATTGATTCCAGCCCGGCCCAAGCCCCAACGGATTCGAAAAGCTTCCTGTGCCGCCTCATTCCAGCCCAAGTCGACCAAAAGGAAAATGTTAAACATTTTTTCAGACACGTTTCCTTTGAGGATGGTGTCGTCTGAAATCGAATACATTCCCCGCGTCACACCATTATTTGAATAAGAAAGGCCAGCTCCCAAAAAGTGCCGACTCAAAATTTCTTCTTGAATGATGGTGGGATCAATAATCTCGTCCCACATGTCCTTCTCTTCATATCCTTCAATATTTTTTTCCGTGAGTGCATCTGGCGCGCTAGTTTCATTGCCTTGATAAGAATCATTCGTCAGCCTTAGACGTTCCGGCTCCAAGCGGACAGGCGGAAGACTGCTGCGCTTTTGATTGTCGTCTTGCGAAATTGCGATCGATGAATACAGCAGACAAAACATCGTTCCAGTAATGAAGAGATACTTTTGAGACACTAAAAAGAATTATAACCCAGGATAGCCAGGAGTGCGCGCTTTAAGAGAATGTGGATTCGACGCTTTCCACTCAAGATAGACCTCCATAGGCTGAGAATACACGGGATCTGCTTCTCCGCTAAACCGGTAGCCACCAAAGGGCTTCACAGAAGACCAATGTATGGAATAAGCACCATGCTTCCAAGGGTTCACAGCCTCGTCCGCATTTTGCACAAGTCTGCGCGTGTGAACACGAACAGGCCAAGATTTAGATTCCAAATTGCCTTGAATTCCCGGAGCCGAAAGAACAGGGGCAAGCCAAGACATCTTCCACGGCTTCTCTACGATCATATGAGCTTCATCGACCTTCACCCATTGCCCAACTTTTTGTTTTTGCATCAGCAGCGTAAATTGTTGCTCGACCTGATTGAGGGCAACGCTTGTTGCAAGCCATGCCACTAACACACAAAAGATCGCCATAAAGCCGCGCTCTTTGTGACCAACCGACCAAGAGTTCTGTCTCTGGAGTTGGACCTTTACAGGTTTTCTTTCTTCTTCCTGATCAAGCCAAGGTTTTTTGATGTCAGTATTGGATCGAAGATTTCTTCGAGAGGATCTTAACTTGCGAGGTGCGGCCGAAGGCAATGCGACTTTCGGATAAGGTTGAACCACATACGGTTTTGCTGTCATTCCAAATTCTGAAATCGAACAAACAGGACGCCATTCACCATACCCTTGCTTCCAGCAATAGCTTCCCTCTTCGAGGTGCCCCTCATCAATTTGTTTGAGTAACTCTTCAGAACTGAATGGCCCTTTAAGCGTTTGGCCGTTCGCCACAAACCACAAGGAGTGCGACGCCCTTTCATAGCCCGACGGACTGATACGCTTTTTAAGAGATCCAGACATCACCTCTTTATCGTCGGAAAGTGATGTTTTCTTAAGGTTTAATGAAGTTTTTAGTCTTGTTCAAAAGAGTCAACGGACATCAAGGCCTCGCGCAATGCGTCGAGATCTTCACAGAGCCTCGTTCGCTGCTCTGAATTGAGCTCAGAAGGGATCAAAGTCGCCCCATGCAAACGCAAAGCACTTCCTGACCGGCTAAAAATTTTGAAGTCTTTGGTCATGCCCTCAACAGGCAAATCCATCTGACCTTCGGACGCGGTGCGCCTAGAATGTTTCTTCACACCTGCCGCTCTCAAAGATCTTTCGAGCTCTGCAACGGAAAGTCCATTTTCCAATGCCTGCACAAGCATAGTTCTTCTAAAGGTGATGTCAGGAATTCTAGAAACAACTCGCCAATGACGGTGAGTGAAACTGCGTCCGCGACTATGAAGCAGGCCGTGCAAATCTTCTGGGACTTCTGTGAGTTTGATTTTTTCACTCAAAGTACTTTTGTGAGATCCCAAGCGCTTCGCCAATTTCTCAAGAGTCATTTCAGGATTTTCTTCTAGAATCTTTTTCAAATAAAACGCCTCTTCGATAGGAAGAAGGTCTTCGCGCTGCATGTTTTCTACGAGAGCGAGCAGCCTGGCTTCTTTCTCAGTGCAATCTTTAACGACGCAATCCAAATGAGTGAAGCCTGCGAGTTTCGCCGCACGAAAGCGTCTTTCTCCACTAATGATTTCAAAAATATCGCCAACTCTACGAACTGTGATAGCCTGCGCTTGACCAAGCTCTCTCATTGTTTGAGCCAATTCTTCCAAAGCCTTCGGGTCGAAAACTTGTCGTGGTTGATTTGGGCACGGTGCAATTGATGCAATAGGAAGCTTGCTGGTGCCGACGTTCTGACGTGCGACCTCATCTGCTTTTCGCTCGATTCTTGAAGCAACGGTGCTTGCCACTGAAGCTAGCCCTTCGCTCAAACGTCCAGAGATCATCCCCTTGAGATCAGATACGGAACCTTTGAAGGAAGTTGGTTTGTCAGCGTGGGAAGAAGCGCTGGAACCAGAGTGTGAGGAACTAATGTTGCTGTTTGTCGAAGATGAGAAATCCGTCATAGTTCCCCCAATTTACGTCATGTTCGCAGAGTTCGCAATCCTCAGCAAAGGCAATATGGACAAAGCCCCAAATCGGTGCCAAAAACGGCTGCGATGAGCCTACGAATTTGTGTTTTGCAGATCAACCCTTTAGTGGGAGCCGTGCAAAGCAACACCGAGAAAATTAGAGACCTGATGCGAAAGAACGCGGACAACGTGGATCTCTTTGTGACTCCCGAACTGGCCATCATCGGATATTCACCTCGCGACCTCTTGTCTCAACCAGCCCTCATTCAAGCAGAACAACAAGCCCTCGAAGTTTTGAGGCAAGAAACCGCGGAACTTGAAGTGGGACTACTCATCGGCCACACCGAAGCTCACGCGAAGACCTCTAGAAGTTTGCTGAATGTCGCCACACTTTACGACAAAGGCTACAGCCTTGGCCGAATACGCAAACGCCGCATTCCTTATTACGACATTTTTGAAGAAGACCGCTTCTTTGAATCGTGGGAAGAAAACGATCAACATCCCCTCGTTTTTCGTGGCACAAAAATTGGCATCAACATCTGTGAAGATGCGTGGTGGGAAATCAGACGTTACGGTATCGCCGATGCAGCCATGACGAGATATGGAGATCTTCTTCACACGCAACATGAGGGAGCTGAGCTCATCCTAAATCTCTCTGCATCGCCTTTTGCCATTGGTAAGCCGATGCGTCGTCTCGAAATCTTCAGCAAGCATTGTGAAGAAAATCGGTGCCCTCTTGTTTTCGCCAGCTGCGCCGGCGCACAAGATGAAATTTTATTCGACGGGCATTCTTTCGCCCTCAATAGCGACGGTTCTCTTGCCTCGATTGCTAAGAATTTTGAAGAAGATCTACTTTTTCTTAGTTTTGATCGCGGGAAATGGGGTTCATGCTCTGGCGCCACAGACCTTCCGGAAGATGACTGGAATTATGTTCTCGCAGGCCTGCAAAAAGGGATTGAAGACTATGTTCACAAGACTGGTTTTGAAAAAATTCATCTTGGTTTGTCGGGCGGCATCGACTCAGCCCTTGTGGCTTACCTCGCCGCAGAAGCGCTAGGCCCAGAAAATGTTTACGCGATTTCTATGCCGACGAAGTTTAACTCGGAGGCGACCAAAAATGATGCTCGAATGTTGGCGGAAAAACTGGGTATTCATTTCGAGGAAATACCGATTAGCGACATTCTCAACCAGAGCGCAAAGACCATGAAGCTCGAAGGCACCGGACTAGCTTTTGAGAATTTACAGAGCCGCATTCGAGGCATGACCCTGATGACCCAATCAGCCGTTCACGGATCGCTGGTTCTTGCGACCGGGAACAAAAGTGAATTCGCCATGGGCTACGCCACTCTTTATGGGGACATGTGTGGGGCTATTGCGCCTATAGGCGATCTCTACAAGACTCAAGTTTTTGAATTGTGCCATCACATTCAAAACTCCAAAGGTCGCCCCTTCCCCCCGGAGCTTTTGTCTCGACCACCTAGTGCCGAACTTGCTGAAGGGCAGACCGACAATCAATCGCTTCCTGACTATTTCATTTTGGATGTGCTGCTAGAAGATTGGATCGAAAACCAAGGCCTTCACGAAGAAGTGCTTCGCGCCTTTCTCAAGGATATCAGCCAATACAAAGGTCCCCTTGATTTTGATAAATTACGTAGAACGTTTATGAACAATGAGTTCAAGCGAACACAGGCCGCCCCGATCCTGAAACTTCAAGCCCGCTCCTTCGGATCAGGCTGGCGCATGCCACTAGCCAAGAAGCTACAAACAGGCCGCGATCTAAGCTTTCACTGTGCGCGGTAAAAAGTGGAAGGTCTAAAAAGTCGTAGTTCGGGTTCTCAATCATTCTAAATAGTTGGTTTGTGCTTAGGACTATGGGGGTGAATGGCAAGTGCCAACTTGCCA
>Ga0100403_1003193_pt1 | contig 12351 bp, 12 predicted proteins | sample CryGeymet201501t_FD_83663 | JGI IMG/M metagenome (GOLD analysis project Ga0100403, IMG submission 83663) | Groundwater microbial communities from Crystal Geyser aquifers in Utah, USA - Crystal Geyser metaG 2015-01t | ecosystem: Environmental > Aquatic > Deep subsurface > Groundwater | place...
CGTCTGCGCGACCTGAGAGTCGTATTGCGCGGCTCCCGGGTAAATCGATTCGGCCGTGCCCGGATTGAGAGGGCACGCCTGCTCGGGATGATCTGCCCCGCCGCAGTGCCTGCACACGACCATTTGCCCGCGAAACCTCGATCTACGAGCGTACACGCTGTGAGCGATCCGCGCGACATCAGAGGAACTTCAGCGCACGAGATAACGCGAAATCATCGCCGCGAGCTCGGTCGCGAGCTCGCCGCTCTTCGTCTCGCGCGCGTAGTCGCGTGCGCCGGTGCGAACGACGGCGAGCGCGGTCTTCACCGCGAGATCGGCGGCGAACTGCAGGTTCGCGGGGTGGAGCTTCTCGCCGCGATCCCGCCGCTGTTCGAGCGCGCCCCTCAGCATCGCGATGGCCGCGTTGCTCATCTCGAGCCCGTGGCCGAGCTGCCCGAGGTGCGACGCTTCGCCGTACCACCGCTCGTAGAGCGCTCGCTTCGCCGCCATGCACGCGACGAGACCGCCGACGATCTCGCGCACCGCGACGTCGAGCGGCGCGGTGTCGAGGAGCGGCGCGCGCGCTTGCAGCGCTTCGAGCTCGGTGCGCCACATCCGATGCACCACCGCTTCGATGAGCGCCTCGGTGCTCGGGAAGTAGTGATAGAGCGTACCGATGCTGACGCCGGCGGTCGCGGCGATGCGGTTCGTGGTCGTCTTGTGGAAGCCGTGCTTCGCGAAGACGATCTCGGTCGCGTCGAGCAAGACGCCGACGGTGTCCGCCGCGCGCTTCTGGCGCGGCGCGCGGCGCGGCGACGTGCGGAGGCGGCGCGGCATGGGGGCGAGCATATCGAAATCGAGCGAGCGAGCGCGGAAGCGCACGGGAGGCTGGTTTTTTCGGTGTAACCTGCACGCGTGGAATCGAGTAACGCGCGCGCGCGCCGCGTGGTTCAACTCCGCGCATGAGAATGCGCGCGCTCACGCTGCTCGGTCTCGCTCTCGCCGCATGCAGCTCGACGTCGTCGCCGAGCGCGACCCCTGACGTGCCGTTCGCGAAGGGCGCGCCGTGGCCGAAGTTCCGCGGCAACGCGGCGCAGACCGGCGCGAGCAGAGTGAAGCCGACGAAGTCGGGCGGCGCGATGTGGGCGTTCCAAACCGGCAAAGGGATCTTCAGCTCGCCGGTCATCGGCGCCGACGGGACGATCTACATCGGCTCGGCCGACCGCACGTTCTACGCGCTCGCCGCCGACGGCACGCTGAAGTGGAAGCTCTTGACCGGCGAGATCATCGACAGCGCGGCGCTGCTCGACGATCGCGGCCGCGTCTACTTCGGCTCCGGCGACGGCAAGCTCCGCGCGCTCGACGCCGCGACCGGCGCCGAAGCGTGGACGATGCACGCCGACGATCCGAGCGTGAACAAGTCCTTCATCAATTGGTTCGAAGGGAACGTCGCGATCGGTCCGAGCGGGCAGCTCTACGTGCCGAACGACAACTTCTTCGTCTACGCGATCGACCGCGACACCGGCTCGGTCAACTGGCGCTACAAGATGCCGGACCAGACGTGGTCGCTCCCGGCCGTCGACGCGACGAACGGCAACGTCTTCGTCGGGAACAACAACCTCTTGCCCATCCTCGGGAAGAACACGTTCGCCATCGACGCGAACGGCAACACCACGTGGTCGGCGGTGACGCTCGGGACGATCGCGGCGAGCCCGATGCTCGCGAACGGGCGCGTGGTCGTCGGCGGCTTCGACGGCTACGTGCGCGCGTACGACGAAGCGAGCGGCGCGGAGCTGTGGAACGTCGCGACGCGCGATCACGTCTACGCGAGCCCCGCGCGCCAACCCGACGGCACGATCGTGCAGCCGTCCACCGACGGCACGGTATACGGCATCCGCGACGGGAAGATCGCGTGGACGTTCGACGTCGGCGAGCCGGTTCGTTCATCGCCGGCGGTCGACGGCGACGGCAACGTCTACTTCGGCGGCGGCGACGGGCGCTTGTACGCCCTCAACGCCGACGGGACGCTCCGCTGGGCGATGAAGCTCATCGACGCCGGGCGAAACGATCTCAACGCCTCCCCTGCCCTCGGCAAGGACGCGATCATCATCGCCGGCGAGAGCGGGCAGATCTTCAGCGTGCCGTACGATTTCTGTTTGCGCGACGACACGAAGACCGATCCGCGCTGCGCGGCGCCCGCGCCGCTCCCCAGCGGAGCGGCGCTCGTCTACACGTCGCGCTTCGGCGCGCTCGCGACGACCGATTCGCTCTACGCGAACGAGCCGCTCACGCTCACGCTCGTCGTGCGCGACGGCGCGCAGAAGCTCGCGATCTTGGATTCGTCGTCGATCACCGTGAACGTCACGCCGGCCGCGGACGTCGACGTCGAAGTGTCGGGCGACGGAAAGTTCGTGAAGGTCACGCCGAAGAAGGGCTTCGTCGCGGCGGGCGACGGCACCGTCACGATCGACGTGCGCGGATCGTACTTGGTCGATCTCGATCGCGCGGGGCTTCGTTTGAGCGGCGGACACGCCGGCGGCGCGGTGAGCGCGACGGTGCGCGCGAAGCTCCGGCGCGCCGACGACGTCATGATCGCTTCGAACGCGACGTGGGAGGTGTCGCGGCTGTCGCTGCCGCTCCCGACGATCATGCCGAGCTACAACCAGATCGGCTTCGACTCGCTCCACTATCTGCTCGGCATGGTCGAGAGCGCGAACGGCCACGGCGTCGCGTGGATGGTCGGCGCGAAGCTGCGCGAGGGCGAGAACGCGACGGTGATCGATCCGGCGACGAAGGCGATCTTCCCGCTCGACGTGACGATCGACGGCGGGCTCGTGACGCTCCTCAACCAGGACGGGCTCGAGGTCGAGATCATGAACACGTCGATCCCGATGAAGACGTTCCGCGTCTCGGCGCGCATCGGCGCGGACGGCGCGGCGATCGGCGACGCGGCGATCTCGGGGAACACAGTGTGCGCGGGCATTCCGCTGTACGGCTCGTTCTTGCAAGAGCTCGGGCTGTGCAATCCGCAGACGGACGTCATCTCCGTGTACGGAGCCGCGCGTGTCGCGAAGTACGCGGCGGCTGCGGCGCCCGCGGCGGGCGACGTCGCGTTCGCGAAGAGCAGCGACGCAATCACCGCGACGCTCACCGGCTCGGCGATTCGTCCGGACGAGCACCTCGCGGCGCTCCTCGTCGTCGACGCCGCCACGGGCCGCCCCGTCACGCTCGGCTACGGCCTCGAAACGACGCGCACCACGACGCCGAGCGGAACGCTCGCCACCGTCAGCGTCCCGACCAAAGGCCACACGCTCCCCGCGCAGATGCGCGTGTACCTGATGATCGACACCACGCCCGCCGCGAACGGAACGCTCTCGGGCATGTGATTTTCTTACAGGAAGACGGGGAGACGGGGAGGTTCTTGGGTTCGACAACAAAATCCTCCCCGTCTCCCCGTCTCCCTGTTTTCTCGTTCGCGCCTCTACGCGGCGATCCCGCGCGCTCTCAGTACGTCGCGCAGGACTCCCTGCGTCGCCGGTGGGCTCGTGGCGAGCGCGGATTTTGCGACCTCGATGAAGCGGCCGCCGCGCGCTGCTTTCAGGCCGTCGATCGCGGCGCTTCGGTCCGCGGGCGCTCCGTGCTCGAGCACTCCCAGCAAGAACTCCGCGGCCTCCACGGTGTCGATCTTCGCGAGCGCCTTCAGCGCGCTCGTCCGAACGTTCTGCTGCGGCGACTCGCGCACGATGCGCGCGAGCGGATCGAACGCGTGCGAGAAGTAGAGCGAGCCGACCGACTTCGCCGCCGCGTCGACGATCGCCGTGTCCACTTCGCGCAGCCCCGCGCGCACCGTGATGAAGCTCCGCTTGAAGAAGAGCGTCTGCATCGCGCCGAGCACCGCGATCTTCACCGCGCGCTCCGGCCGCTCGAACAGCTTCTCCAGCGGCGACAACACCGCGTAGAGCTGAAGCTGCGCGAGCTGCTCCGCCAACCGCACGCGCCCCTGCGTCGCTCCCGCGCTCGCGTCGTCCGGCCGCGCTTCTACGCCGAACGCGGTCAAGCGCGCGAGCAGCGCCTTCCGCCGAATCAGATCCGGCCAACGCTTGTCGAGAAGCACGTCCGCGCACGCCTCCGCGGCGCTCCCCTGCTGCTCCCACTCGAGGACGTCGACGTGCCACACGTCCGGGAAATGATTCTCCTGGCGAAGGTGCTGCGGCAGCGGCGACGCGTCGAGCGCGTCGTCTTTGACGCCCGCGTACCGCTTCGCTGCGCGCGCGTAGTGCTCGCGCCGCGCTAGCTCGAGATCCATCGTCGCGAGCTCCGCGTAGAGCTCGCCCACTTTGGCGAACTTGCCGACCTCGCCGAACGCGAGGATCGCCGCGAGGATCGCGTTCTCCGCGATCTCCGCCGGCGCGCCGCGCTCGAGGTGCTGCTTCGCGAGCGCGCGCCAGAGCTCCGCTTGCGAGAGCGTGTAGTGCGCGCTCGCCGACGACAGCCCGAGCGCGCGCGAATACTCCGCGGCTTCGCGCGCGAGCGTCGCCGCCGCGCTCGTCTCGCCGCGCTGCTTCGCCGCCGCGAGCGCGTCCTCGAAATACTGGAGCGCGAAGTACTTCAGGTGATCCTCGCGCAGGATGCGAATGCAGTTCACGAAGCCTTCGAGGACGTCCTCGAACATCCCGCTCTCGCGGCCGATCTGCACGAGCACTTGAAAGCAATCGAACGCGCGCTCGCGCTGCCCGATCGATTCGAAGTGGTCCGCCGCCTCTTCGAGCAGACGCACCGACGCGACGATCGCCTCGCGCGATTGCCGCGCGTCGCCGCAGTGCTTCGCGCAGCGCGCGAGGTTGAACTGCACGAGCGCCAGCTGATACGCGTGCGCGCCCGCGGTGCCGACGAGCGCGAGGCGCGACCAGAGCGCGCGCGCGCCCTGCCAGTCGCTCGCCTTCTCGCGGTAGATCGCCGCGGCCGCGACGAGCCCCGCGTTCTCCATCTCGCGCGCCGCTTGATCCATGAGCTTCGCGCTGCCGCGGTGATCGTCGGGCGGCAGCGCCTCCGCCTGCGTCGCGAGCGTCCGCGCGCGATCGACCGGAGGCACGCGCGGGAGCAGCGCCTCGACGCGCTTCCAGATCTTCGGATCGCTCCACGCGAGGTACCACGCGACCGTGAGCGCGCCGCGCGCGTCGCCGCGACGCTCGAGCACCTCGGCGAACGGCCGGAGGATCGAGACGTAGTCGTCTTCGTTGACGTGCGTCTGCGACGCCGCCGAATGGAGCGCAGCGGCCGCGCCGTCGACGTCCCCTTTCGACGCCGCGACGCGCGCGCGCTCGCGGAGCACGTAGAGATCGTCGACGCTCACCGCGCCTCCGCGATCGATTCGAAACTCGTCGACGCGCCTTTTGGGGATGCCCCCACCCGCGCGTGCTCGGCGCTTCGCGCCTGCGCGCGCGCGACCTCCCCCAAATCGCAACGCCTTCGGCGTTGCTCAGGGGGAGGTGCCGCGTCGCTCGCGCGGCCCTCACTGCTCCGCCAGCCTCTCCCCGCTCCCGATTTGACGCCCTCACTCCTCTCCCAGCCCCTCCTCTCTCCCGAATTCGGGAGAGAGGAGGGGAGCCCTCGAGAGAGCGAACGCGCGAGCGACATCGCACGCGCCGTGCGAGTCCCTCTCCCTTCTCCCGAAATCGGGAGAAGGGAGAGGGTCGGGTGAGGGATGAGGGCGAGCGCGAGGAGCGAGAGAGGAAAACCCGATGGTGAAGCGGGACCTCCCCCTGAGCGCGCGGAGGCGGCGAAGCCGCCGAGCACGCGATTTGGGGGAGGTCGGCGCGCGCAGGGCGCGAAGCGCCCGAGCACGACGGGTGGGGGCATCCAGATCATTTCGATCCTCGATGCTCAGCTCGGCGGAATGCTCCGCCGATCCTGCGCGGCTTCGTCGTGGTGACGGCGGCGCGTGAGGATTTGGAAGATCGTCTCGACGAGGCCGATGACGACGTAGAACGAGAGGAGCCACACGAGGACGAACGCCGGCTTCGTCTTCAGCGAGACGACCGCGCTCGATCCGACCGCGAACGCGACGAGCAAGAACGTGCGCGCGTTGAGCTTCAGATCCTTGAACGATCGGAACTTGATCGTCGACACCATGAGGAAGCTCAGAAACACCGTGAGCCCCATCATGATGTAGAGGTAGCGCGGCCCGCTCAGCGCGAGCTGCCCCTCCATCGCGTGGTTCGCGAGGATGATCGAAATCAGAATTCCCGCCGCGCCCGGCACCGGCAATCCGACGATGTACTTGCCCGGCTTCTTCGGCGCGCCCGCCTCGCCCATCGAGAGGACGTTGAAGCGCGCGAGGCGCACCGCGCCCGCCGCCGCGAACAAGAACGCACAGACGAGCCCCGGCGTCTCCGCTTGCCAGAGCGACCACTTGTAGACGAGGAGCGCCGGCGCGACGCCGAACGACACGACGTCTGCGAGCGAATCGATCTGCAGTCCGAACGCGCTCTGCGTCTTCGTCAGGCGCGCGACGCGCCCGTCGAGCATGTCGAAGAACAGCGCGAAGACCAACATCAAGGACGCGCGGAAATAATCGTCGTCCCCCGTCGCCATCCCGCTGATTCGGATCGAATCGAAGCCGCAGAAAATCGACGAGAGCGTGATGATGTTCGGAAGGAGGAAGAGCGTCTTCCTCAGATCGATCTTCCGGGTCGGTGTCGCCAACGCGCTCTCCTGCTTCGAGTAGCGGCCGGGCGACCGCGTGAAGGACAAGCGTGGCCCACTTCGCGGCGGACGTAAAGGGACGCGCGACAAATCGTGCTAGAAGACGCGCGCCGTGCCCCCCGCACCTGTCGCCGTCAGCTCCGGCGCGCGAATCAAATTCGCCGTCGTGCGCGAAGATCCCGAGATCGAAGCGGAGCTGTGTAAGCGGGTTCGCGCAGAGCGTGCGCTCGTCGTGGCCTCGGGCGGGTGCACGGCGCTCACGCTCGCGCTGCGGTTTCCTGCGATGCGGGTGACCGCGTTCGACTTCGCGGCCGGCCAGCTCGCGCACGTCGAGGAGAAGCGCGCGGCCGTTCTGCGCGGGGACGCGACGGCGCTCAACGTCGACGACGACTCGCCGCGAGGCATCAACCAACGCGGCGAGTTCGAAGGGCTCTTCCGCGTGCTCCGCGGCTTCGTCGAGGAGCACGTCGCGCCGCGCGAGGAGCTCGCGCGCTTCTTTTGCGCTGACGCTTCGAACGACGAACGGAGCGCGCTCGTCGCGAAGTGGACCGCGTCGAAGTACTGGCCCGTGGCGTTCGCTCTCGCGCTCCACGACGATTACTTGAACGCGATGTTCGGACCGGCGGCGACGCAGCACGCCGAGCGCGGTTCGTACCCCGGCTACTTCCAGCGCGCGTTCGAGCGCGGGCTTCGCCGCGACGACGCCGCGAACAATCCGTTCTTGCGCCACGTCTTCGTCGGCGCGTACGGCGACGCGGCGCCCGAGTACGTCCACGCGCGGCGCGCTCTCGACGTCGAGCTCGTGCAGGGGACGCTCCTCGACGTGCCGGATCTTTCGCGCTTCGACGTCGTTCATCTGTCGAACGTCTTCGATTGGTCCGACGACGCGCTCACCGCGTCGTGGGCGAGCGCGCTCGTGAAGCACGCTCGTCCCGGCACGGCGATCGTGATTCGCCAGCTCAACAACCGTCGCGACGTGCGCCGCTTCTTCGGCGACGCGTTCGCGTTCGACGACGCGCTCGGCGCGCGCTTGCAGCGCGAAGATCGCAGCCTCTTCTACGAGCGCGTCGAGGTCGCGTTCCGAACGGAGGCGCGATGAGCATCCGCTTCATCAACCTGCTCGCCGACGAGATCGGTCCGTACGTGGACGCGCTCCGCGCGCTCGAGCGCGACATCCACTACCCGATCGACGACGGGCGCGACACGTTCACGATCGATCACGGCCCCGAGTACCACCCGTTCTTCTCGCAGATGGGAAGAGCCGGGTTCGTCCTCGCGCTCGACGGCGATCGCGTCGTCGGATCGCTCGCCGGCGTGTCGAAGCGCGCGGACGTGCGCGGCCGCGCGACGCCGTCGATCTACATGGCGGACATGAAGCTCGCGCGCGCGTACCGCGGCCGCGGGATCATCCAGCGGATGTTCCTCTGGGCGCTCGGCCTCATCCCGCGCGAGCCGGACTTGCGATCGTGGCGGTACGCGTACATCGCGGCGATGCGCGGCGAGCGCGGCGACGTGACGCGATCGGTGCGCGGCCTTCACCTCGGGAAGCTCGCGCGCCCCGCGGCGCGCCTCGCGGTGTACTTCGTCGATCCGCAGAAGCTCGCGGCGCTCGCGATCGACGGCGCGCCCGAGCCGCCGCGCGAAGAGGACGGGATCGATCTCAGCCCCGCGCCGATCGGCGCGCCGCTCGCGGTGTCGACCGCGGGCCGAAAAGATCTGCGCCTGAAGTCGACGGGCGCGCCGTAGCCGCTCGTCCACTTGCCGCTCGGTCCGTCGCGCTGGGGAAAGAGCTGGGGCGCGTACCTGCGCGCCGCGGGCGCGACGCTCGCGCCGAGCCAGATCGCGTGCTTCGCGATCGACACCCGCCTCGACGGTCACGTCGGCTGGCTCGCGCGCCAAGGGATCGAGCGCGGCGCCATCGCGACCGTGTACGCTGTGAGCCTGACGCGCCGCACGCGCGGCGCCACCTGGGTGCACCTCGCCACGTCGGAGATCTGAGATGCGCGAAGCGATCGACGAGCTGAAACGGCGAATCTCTCCGGGGACGATCCCGTACGTGACGGCGCTCCGCGACGGAGCGATGTCGAAGGACGATTTCATCGAGACGCAGATTCAGTTTCTCTTCGCGGTCGTCTTCTTCGCGCGGCCGATGGCGACGCTCGCGGGGCGATTGCCGCGGCCGCAGTCGCGCGCGACTCTCTTGCAGAACATCCGCGACGAGCACGGCAACGGCAACCTGTCGGTGTGCCACGAGAGCACGTTCGTCGATTTGCTCGAGCGCCTCGGCGTCACGCGCGAAGAGATCGACACGCGCGCGCTCTGGCCGGAGGTTCGCGCGTTCAACACGACGCTCGCGGGCCTCTGCGCGCTCGACGACGCGTTCACCGGCCTGGCGACGCTCGGGATCATCGAAGACTGCTTCTCGACGATCTCCGCGGGGATCGGCCGCGGGATCGTCGCGCGCGGCTTCTTGCCGGAGGCGCTCGTCGTCCATTACGCCACGCACGAGAAGCTCGACGTAGAGCACGCCGAAGGCTTCTACTCGGCGCTCTACGAGCCGTACGCCTCGCACCAACGCCACCGCTACCAAATCGAGCAGGGGCTCGAGCTCGGCGCGTACATCTTCATGCGTCTCTACGAGGACCTCTATCGCAACCGCGCGCGGCGCTGGATGCGCGAGGTGCGCGGGCCGCACAGCCTGTCCGATGGCTGGTACTTGGAGATGACGAAGGGGAGGCCGCGCGTGTCGACGATGCCGCCGCCGCGCTGACGACGCCCCAAAAATTGGCCCCTCCCCGGCGCGCGTCCTAACCTTTGTGACGGATGAAACCGCGCGCATTCTTGGGGTCCGCGTCCGTCTTCTTGCTGCTCGGAGGCGCGGGCTGCGCGCACGGCGAGAGCGCCGCCGACAAGCAAATCGCCGAGCTTCGCGAAGAGATTCACAAGGTCCAGGCCGACCGCGATCGCTACGAGCAGCGCGTGAACCAGCTGGAGCTGGCGGCGCAGGCGCGCGGCGACGGCGCGGCCACGGCCGCGGGAGGCGCCGCGCCGGTCGCGACGCCGAACCTCAAGGTCGTTCACCTCGCGCCGGGCGGCGCGGACTCGCCCGACTCGACGGCCGCGGGCGCCGCCGACTAGCCGGACGGCGACGACGGCGCGCCGCGCCCGACGATCCGCATCGTCGGCAACGGCGCCGAGCCGCGCGGCAAGCGGCAAGGGAACGGCATCACCGTCACCGACGATCAGCAGCAAGCGCGTCCGAGCGCGACCGATCCGGACGCGAAGCGCGCCTACGATCACGCGCTCCAATTGCTCGGCCAACGCAAGTACAACGACGCGCTCGAGCAGTTCGCGGCGTTCCTCGTGAAGTGGCCGGACCATCCGTTCGCCGACAACGCGACGTACTGGCGCGGCGAGGCGTACTTCGCGCAGAGCGACTACGCGCACGCAGCGGAGCAGTTCGAAGGCGTGGTCGTGCGCTTCCCGAACGGCAACAAAGTTCCGGACGCGCTCCTCAAGCTCGGCATCTGCCAGCAGAGGCTCAACAACCCCGAGAAGGCGAAGAGCTACTTCGACAAGCTCGTGCGCGAGTTCCCGAAGAGCGATGCGGCGCGGCGAATTCCGCAAGGCGGCGGCGGCGCGCAAGTCCGGCCCGAGGAGAAGAAGCAATGATGCGCATGGGGACTTGGATCACCTGCGGTGTCGCGGTCGCCGCGTTCATCGTGATTCCGATCGCGAACGTCACCGTCGCGTTCGCGCAGCCGACCGCGCCGGCGCCCGCGCCGCAGCCCGGAACGGCGCCCGCGCCGACGTCGACGACGACGTCGACCACGACGTTCGGTCCGTACGTTCCGCCGCAGCCGCCGAAGGGGAGCAACTTGCCGGTCGGCGGAGGCAACGCGACCGGATCGTCGTCGCGTCCGAAGGTCGGCGACGAGACCGACTCGTTCGACATCAAGTACGGCGCCGGCGGCAGCGGCACGGCGTTCGGCGGCGACGGCGGACCGATCTTCAGCGACAACGGCCCGCGCGGCGACGTGCCGTATCTGCACGTCGTTCGCAAAGGCGACACGCTCTGGGGGATCTGCGACAGCTACTTCCAGAACCCGTACCAGTGGCCGAGGATCTGGTCTTACAACCCGCAGATCCAGAACCCGCACTGGATCTATCCGGGCGATCAAGTTCGGCTGCGCAACACGGGGGGCGGCGCGGCGCCGATGGGCGCGACCGGCGCGGGCTCGCCAACGGGATCGAGCTTGGTCGATCGGCGGCGGCAGGTGCCGCAGAGCACGGTGTTCCTCCGCGACGAGGGATACATCGACGACAAGTCGGACGAAGACTGGGGCGAGCTCACGGGATCGCCGGTCGACAAGATGTTTCTGACGAACCTCGACGAGGTCTATCTGCACCTCGGCGACGGGCACGACGTGAAGCTCGGGCAAGAGCTCACGGTGTATCGTCCGGTGCGCGCGGCCGGCGGCGGGCACGTGATTCAGCTGCTCGGCACGGTGCGCATCAACCAGTACAACCCGCAGACGCACATCGCGCGCGGGACGCTGACCGAGTCGCTCGACGTCGTCGAGCGCGGCGCGCGCGTCGGGCCGATCGGGCGGCGCTTTCAGGTCGTGCCGCCGGTGCGCAACGAGAAGGACATCAAGGCGCACATCATCGCGAGCGTTCACCCGCACAACTTCTACGGGCAGAACCAGGTGGTCTTCTTGGATCAAGGCGCCGAGGACGGATTGAAGCTCGGCAACCGCCTCTTCATCATTCGTCGCGGCGACGCTTGGCGGCGATCGCTCGCGACGCCGGGCGCCGCGAACCGCATCTCGCCGGAAGCGGAGAAGCTGCCGGACATGGAGAAGACGCCGGGCACGCGCGACGAGAAGGCGTACCCCGACGAAGTCATCGGCGAGCTGCGCATCGTCGCGATCAAGCCGCACTCGGCCACCGCGATCGTCACGCAGTCGAAAGCAGAGCTCGAAAAGGACGATCTCGCCGTCGCCCGCAAAGGATATTGAGGGCGCGCGAGTGCGTGTAGTCTCGGAGTGCGAGGGCACTCCGATGGCGAAAGCGAACAATCTGTCCGATCTCGAGAAGCACGCCGACGCGATCCGAAAGGACCTGCAGGTGCCGAAGCAGAGCGAGGTGTTCGCGGCGGCGGTGGAGGCGGGGTACCTCGCGGCCCTCGCGGACGGCGAAGCGGACGCGGAGGAGATGGCGACGATCGCGAAGGCCGTGGGGATCCTTTCGGTCGGCGCCGTGATCGAGTGGGAGGCGGAGACGCTCCTCGAAGAGTGCGCGGCGCGCGCGAAAGCCGAGGGCGCGGAGAAGCGCGCGGCCGCGGTGGGCGCGAAGCTGAAGGAGCTCGGGCAGGCCGAGGCGGGGATCTTGCTCGCGGCGTACGTCGCGCGCGCGACCAACGGCGTCGAGAAGAAAGAGGCCGAGGTGCTGAAGGCGGTCGGCTCGGCGGCGGGGCTCAGCGGGCAGAAGGTCGGCGCGATCGTGAAGCGCGCGGCGAGCTGACCGGCGGTCCCCCCCGCTTTCGCTTCGCGGAGGGCGCGCGGGAGGGCAGAACAGTAAGCGGGGCAGTAGATGCCGCGTCCGCCCTGTCCGCCGCCGGCCCCATAGAGGGTGCGGGCGGCGGTTGCGAAGGCGCCGGTGGCC
>Ga0100403_1003198_pt1 | contig 12345 bp, 5 predicted proteins | sample CryGeymet201501t_FD_83663 | JGI IMG/M metagenome (GOLD analysis project Ga0100403, IMG submission 83663) | Groundwater microbial communities from Crystal Geyser aquifers in Utah, USA - Crystal Geyser metaG 2015-01t | ecosystem: Environmental > Aquatic > Deep subsurface > Groundwater | place: USA...
CTCTTCTCACAGAGGCGTCACGCCTTGCCGCTTCTTGGGGGAGTCGTGGGTAAGGTCCTATGTAGCCGGAACCCGTAGTTTTGCAGGTACTATGATCTTCTCTGTTCTATACGAAGATGTCTTCCGCGAGCTGTACTCTGTTAACAAGGCTGAGCTTTCTACTCCATTCACTACTACTGTAGACCGACTCCCTCCGTTTACTATAGTTCTGACAGCAGTCAACGAGTATGGGTACTCTGCTTCGATGGCGTTGTATGAAGTACGTCTAACAGATATGGGTATGACCTTGTCTGTAGACGACATACTCACAGAGAGCACATATGGGTATATAGCTACTTGGGCTACTCCTTTCATGAGCACTACTTCTCTGAAACTTCTGAGTAAGGCTACAGCAGGCCTTCAGGATGATACTCCAAGGGCGTCTGACCTTTACGGCAGGCCCAGCTAATGACTACGTCAGAAGCAAGTTACTTCTCTCCTGCTCAGGTAAAGCTATACGCTCATACCACAGATGGTGCGATATGGTTGGATGATGTTATTGGAGTTGATTATCAGATAGAGGATGCGCGAACTCCCCACTTCGGGTTTAGTGATTATGAATTTAGAACGTTCTCTTCTGGAAGAACGATAGTGTCTGGCAACCTGTACGTTGCTTTCCGCCATCCAAACTACCTGTCTAGTGTTATGACCATAGCTGGTTACCAAGAGGGTGATGAGAGCCCCGCTAGTAATACTAGTAGGTACACTCTACCGCGCACTCTAGCACCTACACCGGATACTATTGAAACTCTTAGAGAGCTTATGAAAACCAACCTTCCTCTATATTTGAAAATGGCCCAAGACATGAAAGAGTTCTACTACGATAAGGGCGGCAGAGCAGGCACTGATAAGCATAAAAACGCTCTGGAAAGAGCAGCTGAGGTACAACGAAGAAATAGAAAGCTACTAGACATACGTGTTGTTTTCGGTAACGACAACACAGGAACCTTCACAAAAGAAATACAAGGAGTAGTACTAACAAGCGAGCGCGAGCAAATATCAATGGTTGACGGAAACGGGGATTACAATATCATAGACGTATACGGATTCTTTGCCCGTAACGTCAGAGAAGTAGCATAACCTGGAGATTAAGAAAAATGAGCGAACAAGAGACCATCGTACAAGAGCCCGAGACCGCTGCCCCTGTCGCCCCTGTTCCTGCGCAGAGTCCAACAGACAAAGCCCTAGAGAAGCTTGGCGTTACCCGCACTCTGGTAGAGGAGCTGAAGAAGAACTTCGGGTGCGTCCAGTTGTCCTTCATTGCCGGAGAGCCTTATCTCCTGCGTCCGCTTTTCCGGCGAGAGCTTCGTCACCTCAAGGACCCTGCGGCCGTCCAGGGTGGCAACGACATGCACCTAGAAGAGGCAATCGCTATCCAGTGCGTGATTGCTCCTAAGTTCACTAAGGAATCTATTGTCCTTAGCAGGGCCGGCCTGGCGTCCAGCATTGCAGCTCTGGTGTACAACATCAGCGGCTTCGACATCGACACCGAGTCCATCGAACTCTAAAGTGCCATCCAAAGGGGCGCTTAATCTACCGGAGGAGGTCATATCAAGCCTCCCCCGGTGGAAGGCTTTGTATGGCAGTGTGCATTGTCTTCCTGCTGGGGGGACAATCTTTGTTTTTAGAGACCTATCCTTCTCTGAAATAGACGAGTACAACAACCTCGTAACGTACGACTCTACAGAAGCAGAGAACCGTCTTCTTGCGTCTGTACTCCTATTCCCTAAAAACACAGCACTAGATGCGATGCCGGCCTGGTCTGTATCGAAGATCCTTGAGAAAGTACACCAATCAAGTGGAACCACCGATGCCTCTGTATTCATCGCAGCTCTAGAGAAGCACAGAGCCGAGGCCGCCACACTACAAGGCATGGCTTTGGCTTATGTAGCCTCTGCATTCAAGATCCCAATACATGATGTACGTGCAATGCCTATGTCGAAGTTGGCAGAGTATGTAGCCCTATCTGAGATAATAATAGGGAGACAAATAGAGATCGTTCCTCAAGGAAAGAAAAAGAAAAGATCTCCTTTTGGTCCACGACAACCTCAAGGAGATGATGCAGATGCCAGGCGCGAACACCTACGCAGTGTGATGAAAGCAAGAAAGGCAGGAGCACCGCCAGAGCCAAGAGAAACAGGTGCTTCTATGTTGAAGCCAATGAGAGGCGGAACCCCAGGCATTTCTGCTCCTCTCAACTTAGACCCTATGTCAGACAACAAGGCTATGCGTGATTTTGGGTTCTAGCGGGGAGAAGACGTGCTTCCAGAATACTACGAAGATTGGAGTCCAAAGGAGCAAAGCACATCTATAGGTGATGCTGTTGGTTGGGGTACGTGGACTGCGGCCTCTGTTTGGTTTCTCAGTAAGACATCTTTTGGATCAGCCGCCTTTGGAGCCGCCGCAGAAGCCCTCGGCAGTGTCAGGGGTTTCAAATCTGCTATAGGCAGTGCGCGCAGAACCCTCTCTCCAAAGAAGCTAGTAGAGTCCGCGCACGGCTTCTTTACCCGCCCACATAGTCTTAGACAAGATATAGAAGAAGTAGTACTAGTATTCCAGTTGGCCGCTACAGGTGGCGACTTCAATGGCGGCTTGTCTTATGAATCAAGAGTAGATGCTCTTAAAGGGGCCTTACGCGGCTTTGAAGGCCCTGCTGACACCCTAAGGCTGAGGGATGTCTTAGCAGATAAGAAGCTTGCCAAAGGGTCTTCTAAGGCCCTTATCAAGGAAATAGCTCGTATAAGGAGAGCAGGAAAAATATTACAGGCAGCTGTAACACAACCAGACTTTGAATCTCTATTAGATCTTCCTTTCAAGGGTATACGTATAACCGGAGGCTTCCTCCGGGATACTAGGTGGCGCGAAGCCGGCGAGATCCCCTTCCTTCTAGAAAAGTTTGCTATAAAAGCACCAACCCTTCCTGTCCTTGGAGAAGTTGAGTGGCTTACCCACCCGCTGAAGTGGGCCGCCGACCTTATCTATCCAGTAGATATATGGAGAGACCAAAGACACTTCCAGGCATTCCGCGGACCTAACCTTGGTAAAAAAGGTGGCACACGCTTCCTGAAGAGAAGCGTTCACGGAGCAGACGTAAACGTAGTAGAAAAGATGTGGATACTGGCGGCTGGAATGCTGCCTAGAGGCAAGCCTTATTCTGGTGATTTCGACTGGGTTCCCTTGTCTCTCGGCGCCATGCCAAGGCCGATACCCGGCTTCGTATTTAGAGGAGGAACTAAGGCACTAGAGACTCCTGTAACAAACGTAAATCTAGTTGCAGCAGATAGCTCCATAGGCAAGGGAGTAAGAATACGACTGCACGACTATGAACACTCTCTTGATAACTATATGATGTTTGCAAACATCAACCCACGGAGCATCAAGGGAAAAGCCTTAGCTGTTCTTAATGATTTGGGGATAGGGCCGCATCTAGTTGCCCCAAAGATAGTAGAAGGCCGGCGCGTAGAGAAGCCTGGTGCTATAAAAAGTGTCTACCAGACAATAAGAAACTGGGCGTTCCCACGACCCCCAACCACACCTCCTGTTGGTATTCGCAAGAAAGTCTGGAACTGGATATTCCCATCAGTCCCGAAAACTCCCCTTACTCCTACACAGATTGACAAAATAGAAGAAGGCCAACTTATACGGGACATTCGTCCTTTTGTATGGAGTTCTCCTGCTGGGATATTGAAGCGTAAGCCAAAGGGCGGACAGTACCTATCTGACTTCTTCAATTATCTCACTATGCGCCCAATGGCTCTTGTTGAGGAGCTTACTGGCCTTGGTATAAAGGCGGGCGAAACACCACTTGGCTCTATGGCCAGTATTTTTGGTCGTGTAGCACTGCCTGCTTATGCTCTTTATCAGGCAGGTAGATATCTAAACTACAAGACCAAGCAGACTCTTGGGTACTCTCCCTCTGATCTGGTTACCGATACGTACGTAGGAGCACAGATAGGACTAAGCTCCCTCAAGACACTTACTGGAATACGAAGAGGGTCTGAGCGGGCAGAAGAGTTCTTTCCTGGAATAATAGACTCCCCTATTTCTGCAGGAGCAAGAACGGTACTTGGTGCAGCATTAGGCGCCAAGGCTGGTCGTTTGTTTGGTAGTAATATCTTTGGCAGAATAGGAGCTGTAGCCGGCGCCGCGCTTGGTGCTATAGCACTTGGTTCTGATCCGCGCGAAGGCCCAGGAGAGCTATCAAGAATCTACTCAGGTGAACAGCCTGTTCCTATACGTCGCGGCGCCTACTGGGAATTAGGACGAGCCTCATGGTTTGGTGGTGATATAGAGTACTACCGCCCACATGCAATAGCCTTATCCAAGAGTGGTTTCCAAGAAAAGTCTATATACGGGTCAGAAGAGAACTACTGGAAGTACGGGACCTTCTCTCCTGAGAGCTTCTTTGGCATTAGGATGCTTCTCAACACAGACTATGCACAGAAGAGAAATCTATACACAAGGCCCTATCCCGTCTATGGCGGCTTTGGTAGCTCGTTTCCAATTGTTGGTCCTTTGATAGAAGCCGCCTCCTCTCTGGTGTTTGGTGAGAAAGAACACCCACTACTACAACAAGCTATGTACCAGCCTGTCGCTCCTACTGGTGGTGAGACAGGCTTCCAGTTCCAACCAGGTATGGCAGCAGCAGGGGGGTATACGGGACCAGGAGGCGCTATTAGCCCATACAGAGTAGACCAGTCCTTTGGCAGGCAGATGTCCAACATACAAGACTGGTTTGGTATGCCAGGCTTTTTGTTTGGTGCTATCAAAGACTCCCTACTGGGAGGTGGAATGGACTTCTTTCAAGATTCTAGACAACTAGAAAGGGGTTCGCGCCTAACTTCTCCTGAGCGATGGTTTTATGACACTCTGAATATGGGCGGCGGGCTCACCACGACGGAAGTCATGCGCCGCTTTATTCCTAGAACAAGCTCATCCACAGAACAAGTAAATCCTATTCCCAACCAAATGGAAGATTGGCTTCCTGGGAGTCGCTCTGCCTTTGAGAAGGATCGTTCCTTCACTGTGGATTTTCATACTGGGGACCCATTCACTAAAATAAAGGTTGGTGAGGCTCGCCTTCCTGGTAAGGGCTATGAGGCTGTAAGACCGCTACATTCAGGCATTCCTGGGATTTATGATGCTATAGACCGTCTTATTATCTTGAGCGACATAGCCCCATATAGTGAAGCTTATCAACACTACAAGACCATCGTAGACATGATGTTCTCTGCAGGAGCAGTAGACGTCTCTTGGGGTAAACGTATAGCCGAGGCTAAGAATAGAATACAAGAGAAAGAACAATCTAAACTTTTAGGTACTCCCAACCTAGTAAAAGCGCCACCCACAGAGACCCTACAGTTAACTCCCACCAAGATACTCGACACAGGCGCCTTCTTTGTAAAGGAGCAACCAGGTAAGACATTCCGCCTTGCAGGCTTTGATGACAAGAGAGACTCTGCTGCCTACAGAATGGTCGCCGCCCACAATGCCTCCTCTGTTGAAGAGGCTATGGCCAATATTGACCAAGCTAGATCTACTATAAAGGGCAAGTTGGAGTCTCTAGTAGGCAAGACCATACCAATGGTTCTGTCTACCGATCAGGCAACCCGCTTTACAGGTGGCCAGGTTAATACGTTTGTTCCTGGTGTTAGTGAGTCTCTGTACCGCTCTGACGCGTGGGATCCAAAGGAGGTGGGGTTAGCCGCCCTAATGCGTGGGAATGCAGCCACACGCGCCGCAGGGGGCTTCTGGTATGACGTAATGTCCAAGACGCCACCCTTCCCTCTTGGATATTTGAAGAACAAGCTTATGCCTGTCAGATCTGCTATAGATGATTATCAGGAGTTCCAGGTCAAATCCCAGAAGGTGGCTGTGTGGGAGCACCCAATAGAGGGCTACGTAAAGCCTTGGCTACGTGGGTGGGCGGACTGGCTTACTCCTGGGGACTATGTACCTGGAGAGTTTAGAGAGAAGCAAGAAATAGACAGACGGTTCGGTGCCCTGAAGTACCTAAAGGCAAAGATGGGAGCCGATGCCGCCCTTGCTGCTGGAGATAAAGAGAACGCCCTAAGCTTCAAGAATATGATGAAGCGCACCCCTGCTGGTATCTCTAGGGGAGATCCTAAGACTATAGATATGTACGGTAGAGCCGCTCTATCAGAATGGGAGCGCCCGTACTTTGAGTCTATGAAAGGGATACAAACATCTGAAGAGCGTGCCAGGGCTCTTGGTATTGTCTCTCCCACACTAGGGTTTATGCTTTCTAGCTACTGGAAACAACAGATGCCCAAGTACATGGGCTTCGAGAACAAAGATCTTCAGTCCTATGAGCTTACCCACAGCCCACAGGCCTTCCAGCGATATGCGTTACAGGATGTTGTAGGAGCTAAGAATCTTCCCGGAAAAGACTGGTCAGGTTTCGATGCACGTATAAATATGAATGCTGTAAAGATCAAGTATCTAGAGAATGAGGGTTTGAATATACACAACTTTGGACTATGGGAAAGTCAGCGTGACCAGTACCACAGACAGTTCCCAGACATAGAGATACCACAAATAATGGAGTTTGGTCCTAGCAAAGTAGGGCTTCTTGACACAATAGTATCAAGAGCAGGCTTGGACTCTCAGTCTCTTGTCGCTATGGGATACGGTGGAAACTCTGCATCCAATGTCGTTTATAGACAGAGCTATGTGAACCAAAGGCTGGAAGCAAAGCGCAGACAAGACTATAGACTTGTCAGTAGTCTTTACGGGATAGGTAACTAACATGGATCCGATCTCCCATGTACGTACTCTGCAGGAACTACACGCAATACGGTATTCGCACAAAGGATTTACACTTTCTTCTCCTGCTTTTTTTGGCCCTACATTGGGGTATCCAAGTGGTTTTGCTACTACACCAATGCGTATCCTGCCAGCCGCTGTTAAAGAGGCTATGGATGAGTTGCGTACTTCTCCTCTTGCTCGTGGCACAAAGGAGCGGGCGAGCTTAATACGTCATGTCTGGCATCTTAGACGTCGTTTATTGGAGCAGACAAAGGGTAACCTAAATCCAAAAGACCCAACAGGACGTATCCTTCCTCTCCCAGCAACGGCTAATACTGCTGAGGACTTTGCCTGGAACGAACTACCTAACCCTGTAGTAAGTACGGTTAGTAAAGGCAAGAAAGTTCCTGGTAGCAATTACTTAGCTCCTATACAGAGAATCGTAAGCGACCAGTCCTCTGTTCACATAACAAGCCCCTTTAGTGGTGTGAAGGGTATTGACTGGTCTGAAGCACAGACACAAGCAGAGCAACAGATAGCTGGTTACTGGGAGAGGCATCTTCCAACACACGGGCCAAGCGGAGAGCTCTTACTCCGTAGCATGGCCTCCTTTGAAGTAAAAAAAGGTCCTCATACAGGTCGTCTTGTACAACCAGCTCTTGTAAGACGCAGAAACGCGGAACTCGAAGAGCTTGGCAAGGTTTATAAAGTAACCCTTTCGCCTGGGAAAAAGCTTCCTTACGACATAAGACAGGCTCTTATAGAAGAACGCAAGAATGAGATTGTTGGGGCTGGTTTTAGTACAGTAGGCACTTCCCTCGAACAACACACGACGGTTCGGTACGTGGCCCAAAGAGAAGGATCGGGTCTAAAAAGCAAGTTAAAAGTAGACACATCTCTTGTAAAAAAGGGCGGGTACTTAATAGGCGGGGAAGGGCCAGGAGAACTACTAGAAGAACGCATTGAACCACACACGACGGTTCGGTACGTGGCCCAAAGAGAAGGATCGGGTCTAAAAGGCAAGTTAAAAGTAGGCACATCTCTTGTAAAAAAGTTCGGGTACTTAATAGGCGGGGAAGGGCCAGGAGAACTACTAGAAGAACGGACGGGTTGGTACGTGGCCCAAAGAGAGGGTGGGTACTTAATAAGCTGGGAAGGGCCAAGAGAACTACTAGAAAAACGCATTGAATCATACACGACGGTTCGGTACGTGGCCCAAAGAAAAGGATCGGGTCTAAACAGCAAGTTAAAAGTAGACACATCTCTTGTAAAAAAGGGCAGGTACTTAATAGGCTGGGAAGAGCAAAGAGAACTACTACCTTTCCCAGAAAACCTGGACTCCATAGTGGGATCTCAGTGGGCTGTGAGCGGCCAGCATCCAATTAAGGTCGATGTATACGAAGGTGAAGGCTCGGAAAGGGTCAAAGTAGGTACGCGTCTTATAGAACACACCTATGACGAACGCATAGCCCATCTTGATATTCCAAGGCCGATTACTGTAGCTACTGTTCGTGCAGCAGAAGCTAGGGCTAAAAAAAGGGAGATGTACGCCGCACAAAATAGTGTTACTGCTCTATTTAGTGTTCCTACGCGTAATCCAAGAATAGGGGATTTTGTAACAGGCAAGAGGCTTGATATAGACCCTGGTAGTATTGGCCGACTATTCAATCAACTCGGTGTTCCTGGTGTACGCATTAGAACAATTGATCCTGTTTCAAACCTAATAGACTACGAGACCCGCAGGGCGTTCCTTCCTGATTTGGGTACGCGCACAACTACACGTACTGGTGTTACTTTCTACGAGCGGCTTGTACCACCAGGGCAAATACATGCTGCAAAAGAGCGGGCCATCCAGATTCTTCTAAATATAAGACGTAATCAGCTTCACCATAAAACACTCGGTACAGACCCCTCACAAGGTACTAGAACAACCCTATTGATGGAGAAGTATGAACAACAACTAAGGAACAAGGACCACATCTCTGTTATTAACGAGTATATGAGAAGAACTCTTGAACAGGGTCTGAACAGAGGCGCATTACTAACAAATGATACTTCAATAACCTTACGGTCTGGGGATAGGATGGTAGGAGGGCGCCGTCTCCCCCAGCCATCCCTAACCAAAGCAGAGATTACACACCTAAAGAGTAGTTATGGCCTAACAGCCATACAGGCCAAGTATGGTGGTATAGAGCTACAGTACCCAGGCCTAAGGTCTATCGACCAGGTCTTTGATCTTCTCCCTGCCAGGATACAACACGGCCTTGCTTCTGGTGACATAAAGTCGCAGGTTAGAGCCCAAGCTAGAACAGCCTGGAAGTTGGAGTACGACGCGGCCCAAAGGGCCTTACATTACAGACCGCTGTTAGGCATGTCAGAGGATCCCTATGAGCGACAGAAGTTTGTTGCTGGTCTCTTAGCGGGGAGTTCTAGTAGAAAGAGAGTACACACAAGTAGAAGAAGAGTAGTAGGCAGGTCTGTAAAAGGACTACGAGAGCTGCCAGGGTTGGGCGCTTTCCCAAATACACCGGAGGGGTTACTAGAAACCCTGTATCCGAAGGGTGCAGAAAAGATGCACCTAGAAGGCACTCCTGGTAAGGAGGTTTTACGGCTTAGGCATAATCATTGGGAAACACAAGAGAGGATATTAAATGCTCTGAATAGAGGAGAGAAAATCTCCTTGCTCTTCTCTAAGAAAGGCCCAACTGGAGAGATACTACCGGACATAAATGCCGCCTTTGCCTTTTCTAACAAGTTAATGGCAGGAGATTTTGAGACTAGTAAGACCTTCTTTGAAAGCAACATGTCAAAGATACGCAGGAAGAACCTTGCATTGAAGTCCCTAAGAACCTTTATTGAAGACAGCAGTGTAGCAAGGCTATCCGTTGTACGAAGTGCCGAAGGACGCAGTGCGTATAGCGTTGCAAGATACGAGCTTGCTCGTACTGGGCTAGCTACCTTACAGGCTGCTGTGACTAGCGGTGATGTGTCTATTGGAGATAGATCTCTTATATCAGCCCTTACTGCTGTTGCGGATGTAGCTCCTATTCACAAATATGAAGAACTATCCAGAAAATTGAACTTCGCTTTTACCTCTCTTGTAGGACCAGAGGAAAACAAGCTACTAGCTGTGATAAAAGCAAATGAGACTACGGAAAATACCCTAAACGTGAGGATGCTAAGAAACAAAACAAGCCCCTTAAAGCTTATAGATGAAGAAGAGGAAGGGTACCCACCGGAGTTACTTACAGCAGAAGAACACATAAAGAAACGCTCGGATAGGTGGACAAGAGAGATACACCCACTACAAAGTGATTTTGCTCCTGAAGAAAGAGCATACTCTTTTTTAAGTAAAACACAAGAAGGCCCCTTTCTTTCAGACACAAACATTCCAATAGCTGTTAGAAAAGGTACTTTCTTTGGTAAGGGAAGGATTACAAAACAGGGATACTCTGTTCCTGTATCAGAAGAAATGATGGACTCATTAGGCCCACTACTAGCGACAGGCGAACCTGCGAAGTTTAGAATTGGTAGGCTCTCAGTAGATGTTGCTGATCTTAGATACGAACGCGTTCCAAGCAGCCAAGTGGCTGCAGAAACTTGGCCTAGTAAGATGCTTTCAGAGCCTCCTTATGAGTCTGTTAAGTCTAAGGAGATGCGTGCTATTCAACAGAGTATAGTAGATAGACTAAAAACCATAGAAGAAAGAAAGCGTGGAATAGCAGAACTCCTTGCTAATCCCCAAGAAGAGTCTGGTACAGAGCAATCACTGAATCAACTAGATAGATTATTAGCGGAAGCCCACGAAAATATGATAGAAAAGCAGGCGCAACATATGAAGGATCTAGATGACCTGGAAGCTATGTTGGAGAAAAACTACGAAAATCGGATCGAAAATCGGAAGCAGGAGCTGCAGCTGCTGCAACATTCCCGGCATGAAGCGGCCCTGAAAGCTCTATTAGATACTGACCCTGGCCCTAGTGTGGTAGAAGCACCTCCTGTCGGCACTACTAGTGCGTCGCAGGTATCCGTAATAAACAAATCCATAATTGAATCAGCACACGAAGAAGCTAACACAATCAATTCTAGCCTGAGTCCTACTGTTGCAGCTACTAGTGAAACTACCTTTGTCCAACGCGCCATGGCTGCTGGTAACATGGAAGCCGCAGCAACAGGTACTGCTGTTGGCGCTTCTACTGCAGGGCCAGGAGTACCTGTAACAGAAGCCATCCTAAAGAGGCTAGGCGAACTACTCAGCTCGTTGTGGGGCAAGGGAGAGGGCGCGACTTTCCAGAGAATACTAGTAGGTGGTGTTGCTGGTGTGGCCGCCGCCAGTTCTATTTCATCTATGTTTGGGACTGATGTACAAGAGGGCATGGGACCTGTTATGCCCCAAAGTGCTCCTTTGCCACCACAGATGCCAAGATATCAACAAGGCCCAAGGATGCAGCTTCCGCCACCGCGTGCCGTTTTGATGCACCCTATGAGTAGAAGTGTTCGTGAGAATGTTATGATCTCTAGTAGAGCACAACCCATTAACCTTATGCCTACCATGCAGCAACACGGCCTTGGTGGCGGTATGAGAGTGAGCTACGAGGACTACAGGTCACCAGGAACAAACGGAAGCCTGGCCGCTGGCTTCAACGACATAGATGACAATAGGATCTGGAACCCGTGAGCAGCCTAATAGCTAACACTATCCAATATAAGAATACGCTCTACAGCACTATTGCCAAGGTCAAGGCGCAGGCAGAGAGCACCGCCGCACTACACACTCTTGGAGGAACTATAAACGCACAGACAGAAGCTTTGTCTAAGCTGATACTCTCTTCTGGAGAACTACAACAGAAGGCCATAACCAGTGGAATAACCAATCTTGCTAATAACTTTGAATCTTATTACAAGCAGTTGTACGATAACGAGGGTTTCGATAATGTAAAAGAAGTACGTATAGGAGCCACGCGCACCACAGTTCCTCCTGAGGCTATTGTAGTAGAGGAGGTACTGGGATCTGAGATCCACCAGGGTCTTAGAACACACAACACCTTCCAAATAAAGACAGGCCGGGGCGACATCTTCATTCGTATGAAGATAGAGTTCCCTAGTATATATTCAATCAATAATGAGCTGCGCCACATCATTGCCCAGTTTAGAACTAGTGCTCTTACCTCCATTGAGAGCCGGTACATATACGACGCTGTGATGGGGAAGATAGATCCTGGTAAGACGTCTGCTACCTTGGAGAAGACTAAGAGAGATCTTAGAAAGCTACTAGCTGATGAGAAGAAGGTAGAGAAAGAACTTCAAGATAGCATCATAAGTGCTGTTGGAGACACTCCTCTCTATGAAATACCTCCGCTTTGGGACCGGATTGGTATAGGACCAATACTAATAAATGCTCCATTAGCGGCTGCGAAGCTAGCGTCGGATGTTAGGGAAGCTATCAGAAATAGCGGACAAAGCAAAGAACAAATAAAAATAAGCATGTTCAAGGGACTGTCTGGTACACATAACCTTGAGCGCTTACTAGATCGCCTC
>Ga0100403_1003199_pt1 | contig 12344 bp, 13 predicted proteins | sample CryGeymet201501t_FD_83663 | JGI IMG/M metagenome (GOLD analysis project Ga0100403, IMG submission 83663) | Groundwater microbial communities from Crystal Geyser aquifers in Utah, USA - Crystal Geyser metaG 2015-01t | ecosystem: Environmental > Aquatic > Deep subsurface > Groundwater | place...
CCTAAAAGAAAAACTCCTATCCAAATTGACCCATTTGAATATTATCAAGTTAAAAACAATTTTAAAATTACCAGACTATGGTGTCTTGATACAGTACGATTTGGTTGGATTGGATATTGGATAGAGTCGCTTACATTTGCCAAACGAGCCACTTGGTATTCACTATTCAAGAAAGGTACATTTTTTACTCGTGACGAGTTTCCGGCTTTTTTATTAAAGTTAATGGGCAAAAAAGTTATATGGGAGGCGCATATGGGGCAGAAAAATATTTTTGTACGTTTCCTCATTATGTTTAAGGTCCATGTCATTGTGATTTCCAATGGTCTTAAGGATTTGTATCTCAAACTTGGGGTCTTGCCTGATAGAATTACGGTTATTCCAGACGGAGTAGATATCGTCCAGTTTGATATAACGATGAGCAAAGAAGATGCTCGAAAAAATCTGGGTATAGGTAGTAATAAGAAGTTAGTTATTTATACCGGCAGTCTCCACTCTTGGAAAGGCGGTGGCACATTGGAAGAAGCTAGTAAATTACTATCAGACGATATTGAAGTAAAAATTATTTCTGGAAAACCCCACGCAGAAATACCTATATATCTAAAAGCAGCGGATTTACTCGTCTTGCCTAATAGTGCTTCGGAAAATGCTTCAAGAATCTATACTTCACCTATGAAATTATTTGAGTATATGGCCAGTGGTCGACCTATAGTGGCTTCTGATGTACCGTCTTTAAGAGAGATTTTGAATGAATCAAATGCTTACTTTTTTGAGCCTGATAATTCGGAGAGTCTTGCGGGGGTTATAAAAGGGATTTTAAATAACTATACTGAAGCGACAGGCAAGGCAGAAAGAGCATTGGAAATGGTTCAGAATTTTTCTTGGGAAGAGAGAGCTCGCAGTACAATTAGATTTATAAAAGAAGATGATTAGGAAAATTACTAGAAAAAATTTAGAGAAGTTTCTCGCTAAATATGCTACTAGTGAGAAGGTTCTTGATTTGGGTTCTGGTGGCTCTTCTTACGATAGATTTTTTCCTAACAGAGTTACTGTAGATATTGATCCAGACAGAAAGCCAGATATTGTTGCAGACGCTCGTAGCCTTCCTTTTAAGGATGGTGAATTTGATTTTGTTTTGTGTACAGAAATGCTTGAACATGTTAAAAATCCATTTGAGGTTGAAAGCGAAATTCGCAGGGTAACCGTCATTGGTGGCACATTGGTTTTGACGACCCGTTTCTTGTTTCCTTTACACGATACTCCGCATGATTATTGGCGTTTTACCAAATATGGACTGCGAAATCTATTTAAAGAATGGGAAATAATAGAACTTGTTGATGAAACAGAAAGTTTTTCTGCAATAGCCGCCATACTTCAAAGATTACAATTTCAGACTATATTAAAAGCAAATAAAGTCAGCAAATTAATTATCCTCGTTTTTATAGTCGTTTTTGACAGGATAAATTGGCTTATTAAAAAAGAATACGGTGATATAAAAAGAAATAAAATTGAAACTAACATAATGTCTACAGGGTATTACATAGTATGTAAAAAAAGATGAAAATAGTTATTTTAACAAAAAATTTGAGTGAATCTAATGGATGGGGTAGGTATAGCTTGGAAATTGTGAAGAGGTTGAAAAAAAATATTGAAGTGGAGGTTCTTGTAGAAGGTGAAGAAGCACAAAATCTGAAAGTCTTAAAAAGTTTTATCAGTTTTTTAAAAAATCTGATTTTGGTTAGAAAAAAGGCACGCAAAGCAGATATAGTCCATGCTTTTGATGGATGGCCTTTTGGTGTTTATGGTTATTTTGCTGTTTTAGGCACAGGAAAAAAATTATTTATAAGTGGGCATGGGACTTATACGGTTGCCCCACTAGATTCTTTTTTAAAAGGTTTTATTTTGGAAAAAGCTTATCTTAGGGCTAACAAAATTTTTTGTAATAGTAGATATACAGCATCGGAAATATTAAAAAGAGTATCAAGAGCAAAGGTTGAGGTGGTGCCGTTAGGAACGAGCCAATTTACAGAGGTCAATTTATATGATGATAAAACTAGGAGTATTATATCTGAGAAAAATCCAACCGTTATCACTGTCGGTGCTCTTAAGAAAAGAAAAGGGCAGATTTATACAATGCAAGCTATTTCAATATTAAAAAAAGATTTTCCCAATATTTTGTATGTAATGGTAGGGGATGATTCTGATGTTTCTTACAAGAATGAACTTATAGATTTAATTAGAGAAAAAAAATTAGAGGAAAATGTCTTATTTCTAAAAGATATAAAGGACCAAGAGTTGCCGGAGTGGTATAAGTCTGCCGATGTCCAAGCCCTTAATTCAGTAAATCATGACGGGCATTTTGAAGGTTTTGGCCTGGTAATTTTAGAAGGGTATCAATTTGGTCTTCCTGCTGTGGGGAGTAGGGACTGCGGTATAGAAGATGCTATTTCTGATGGGGAGACGGGATATTTAGCGGAACAAAAAAATCCGGAAGACATAGCAGAGAAGATTAGAATTGTTCTTGAAAAAGGCAAGCTTTCTTTTTCAGAAGATTGTCAAAAATACAGTAGAAAATTTAATTGGGATAAGACAGTTTTAGAATACTTAAAATATTACAAACATTAGTATGAAAGTTGTATTACGAACATTATCCGCTTTTATAAGGACCTCTCTTGGTCGATATGTTAAACCTAGGCGGTATGATCAGATCTTTAGAGAGATAGATAAAAGGCGTCCCAGAAACATAATGGAGATTGGTACGTGGAAAGGAAAACGTGCAAAACAAATGATTGAACATGCTGCCCAGTATAATTCTGTAAATATAATCTCCTACTTTGGGTTCGACCTTTTTGAAAAGATAGACCCTAATGTTTATAAATTGGAAATTTCTAAGATGCCACCTACTGAAAGAGAGGTTTTTGATTTCTTGTCCACGACCAATGCCATAATCAAATTGTATGCAGGATATACACAAGAAACATTCTGTTTTAAATGATTGGGTTGCAGTTCAAAGACTTATGGATGAAAACACAGTAGTTATATTTGATGGTTATTGGCACGGGAGAAAAGGACGCGATAAATAGTGGTAAAAATGGTATTTTGGTTCATCAAAATAATGTTGAAGAAACGGCAGAGGCAATGAGAAAAATCATTTCAGATAAAGCTTTGTGGAATGAAATGAACCAAGAAAGTATTGAATGTGCTAAAATTAAATTCAGTTGAGAGGGAAGTTGATAAGATTTTAGAGATTTATAAAAGTTTATATGTATATTTTTCAACCAGACAGATATTTGTTGGACAAACAGATTAGAAAATTTTCCCACTATATAAAAGGAAAAGTCTTGGATGTGGGAGCAGGTGAAGTAAACAGATATGGAAAGTATTTTAAGTTTGATGAATATATAAAAATGGATCCAAGACATGGAGATAAAGTTGATTTAGTGGGGAGTGCAGACAACATTCCGCTTGATTCTGAGAGTATTGATTCAATTGTATGCACACAAGTGTTTGAACATTTAGAAAATCCACAAAAAAGCGCAGAGGAGATTTACAGAGTCTTAAAGAAGGGCGGCCATGTTCTTTTGACTGTGCCCCAAATGAATGAACTTCATGAAGAACCATATGATTTTTTTAGATATACAAAATTTGGTTTAAAATCAATGTTTGAAAAACCAGGGTTTCAAGTTATTGAAATTGACCAAAGGGGAGGTTATTTTTCAACCATGGCTCAGATGAAGATTAGGCACTCCATAGACAAGTATGGTCTTTATAAAAACAAAATATTGAATCGAATTTTTGGATTTATATTTAAAATATATGGGCGAGTGGCAATTTATAGAGACAAATTAGATAAAAGTGTTTCTAATAGAAAGCACACTATCGGTTGGTGTATGGTCTTAAGAAAGTAAAATGAAAAATTTAAAAAATACTAGAGATGTTATTTTACATACTAAACGCTATGTTTCTAAATCGACATTAGATTTTGGAGCCGGAACAGCAAAGTACAGAGGTATTATTGTTCCAAATACATCGAAGTATACAACTTTTGATATAGTGGCTGGTAAAAATATTGATATTGTCGGGAATGTGCTTAATCCACCTTTCAAAGATGGGGAATTTGATACAGTTATCTCTACACAAGTTTTGGAACATGTTGAGAAACCGTGGATTGTGGTTGCCCAGATAGGTAGAATTCTTAAACCAGGTGGTATATGTATTATGACGGCTTCATTTTTAGTTCCATATCATGCTGATCCACATGATTTTTTTCGTTATACGACAGAAGGAATGGTAAGTTTATTTAAAAATGAAGGATTTGAAATAGTAGAGAGTGGAGCTTATGGAAAAATTTTTACAGTTTTTTCAGAGATGATTCATTTTTCTATTTTTAGTCCGTATACAGTAATAGGTAGGAAATCCTTATCAATAAAAATTTTTATGAGAATCGAAAAAGTTTTTAGATTTTTTGATAAATTTATAAGTAATAAAGTTATTTATCCAAATGTTTATGTAGTAGCGAGGAAAAAATAATTTATATGAAAATTTTTGATAAAGAACAAAAAGTTTTGTTCTTTGTTCTCCCAATATTTACACTTCTGTATATATGGAAATCTGTTGTATTTACAGATAACATTTTTTATAACGGTGACATCCTTTTTAATTTGTATCCTTTTTTTGATTATTTCTCTAAAGGCCTCCCATTTATTATTCAGAATATATTATCTGGATTTCCCGGTTTTGTTACTGTGACGGGGATATGGTTCTATCCTATTAATAAATTATTTCTTTCAATTTTAAATCCTATAGTTGTATACAAATATGCAACGGTTCTTTATATGGTACTTACATACATATTTACCTATTTATATTCAAGAAAAATAAATTTTTCTCATAGTACTGGGATATTTATAGCAACAATATTTACATTTTCTGGACAATTGATGTTATGGGCAGATATACCATTTATAACAGCTAGCTATTTTCTTTTGCCATTGTCTTTATATTTGGTAGAACATTTTATTGAGATTAAAAATAAAAAAAACTTCGTATTTTTAATATTATCTGGAATCGTTCTTGGTGTAGGGTGGTTATCGGGGCATACTCAATTTGTCATTTATACACATTTGTTTTTTTTCATATATTTATTATTTAGATCTAAAAGTTTTTTAACGACTGTTGTTCCCTTTTTTGTATCAATTTTGGTTGGGCTTCCGCAAATATTTGCGACCCTAGGTTTTAAATCAGAAACAGCTAGATCTGCTGGGGTTTCTGTTCACGATCTTTTTTTAGGGTCATATTTTCCACAGGATATTGCTCATTATTTTTTACCATTTTTAGATACACCTTTTGTTAATGGAAGTCCTAATTTATACATAGGGGTATTGCCAGTAATATTACTTGTCTTTTCCTTTTTTTTGGTCAAGAAAATTTTTCATAATTTATACAGATTTTACTTTATAGTTTTTCTTTTTTGTATTGTTACTTCTTTTAAATATTCCCCAATAGCTTTTATATTTCATTTAACACCAATTTTAGATAGCCTTAGAGAAGCACCAAGAATCATGTTTATAGGTAATTTTGCGGCGGCGTTTCTTGTAGGCTTCTGCGTTGATTATATTATGGAAAATAGAGAAAATGTTTATCCACTTTTAAAGAGATACTTAAATATTTTAACGAGAATATTTGTATCGGTATCACTACCTCTTATAGCTATTTTTTCGATTTTAAAACTGTTTTTTATGGATACTTTATTTTCTTTTGTAAATTCATACTTTATAAATAATTTATATGAAAATACTGCAAAGTTTGCTATTGATTATTATCAAACTATTATAAAGCTGGAAGTTAATAGGATTGCAAATCAATTTTATATAGGAAATTTTGACATACTATCGCTCTTATTTTTTTTCGCTCTATCTACAGTCCTCTTATATAAAATCAAAAGTATATCACCAAATAAATTCGTGAATCTATCAATATTATTAATTAGTCTTAATTTTGCTTTTGTTTATTCTGGACACTATCCTGTTGTTCCCCAAAATGATTATATTTCAGTGCCGGACACAGCCAGGTTTATAAAAAATAGAGAAAGCAAGAATAAATACAACTATAGAATTTATTCATTATTTCCTAACGATACTGTTTTTAAGGAACAAGTGCGTTGTGGTATTAAAGATCCATCTGAAAGTCTTGTCCTTCAAAAAGAGCTTATGGTTCCCAATTTGAGTATTTTATATGGTGTTGATGCTTTAGACGGATATGATCAATATACTCCAAAGAATATATCTGTCATAACTGCATTATTAGGCTCAGAACGATCACCAACAGGACCAGTACTTGCCAATGAGAAGATTTCAGTAGAGGATAAGGTAAAAAAAGTAGTATCAATGAAATCTAAACTTCAAATGATGAATGTGAAATATATAATTTCTAGTTATGAGATAGAGGATAGATATTTTGAACAAATTTATAAAGCTAATGTTGGGAAATGTGGAACGGTAGTTTATATCTATGAACTTGATGATTTTTGGCCAAGGTATTATTTGTCTCAAGGTACCAAAAAGGTTTCTGTGCCAGTTTTATATGATAAAAATGGAATGACATTCGATTTTGAAACAATTGAAGATGGTAATTTGTTTGTTGGCAATACATGGCTTTTTGGTTGGAAGGCGTATGTTAATGAGAGGTCGGTTGAAATATCAAAATTTGAAGATATTTATATGTCAGTACCAATACAAAAAGGTAAAAATAAGGTAGTTTTTGTTTACAATGAACCTTATAGTTTATTATTTTGGTTGAAATAATATTTAATTTATCTAAATGCAGATTATAGTCAAATTCATAATTTCAGGAGGAACAGCCGCTATGGTAAACTTCTCCTCCTTTCTGTTTTTAACTAGATTGGTATCTCTGCATTATCTCTTATCATCAGTATTGGCATTTATTTTTTCTGCAGTTGCCAGTTTTTGTCTACAGAAAATTTGGACTTTTGGTAATCAATCTTTGGATAAATTACATATTCAATTTGGATTATATATTGGAATAATTTCTTTAAATTTGGCAATAAACACGTTTCTAGTATATTTATTTGTCGAGTATTTCTTTTTTGGACACTTCTTCTCTCAAGTAATAGCTGGAGTTATTTTGGCGGCAGAGAGTTTCTTTATATTTAGGTATGTTATTTTTAAAAATAACGCCATAAAATTAAAAACAAAAGACATATGAAATTTACTTTATGTGTGCCCGCATACAATGAGGAAGATATAATCGTACGTACTATTTCTGAACTTTATGATGTTTTAATTCATTTGCCTACGGATATAGAATGGAAAATCATTATAGCTGATAACGGTTCTACTGATAAAACCAGAGAAAAAGTTTTTGCTCTACGTTATGATCAAGTCTTAATTATGTCTACAAGTGAAAAAGGCAAGGGAATAGCGATTCGTGGTGCCGTAAAGAATCTTGACGCAGACCTTTTTGGATTTATTGATGCTGATTTATCAGCAGACCCAAAGATTATCCCAGAAATGCTTAGATTATTGATAGAGAATGAAGAAGATTTGGTTGTTGGTTCTCGCTTTTATAATAAAATCTTGGTAAACAGAAGTTTGTGGAGGAACGCCTCTTCAAGGATATTTAATTTGCTGCAGTCGTTAATCTTAGGAGTTAGGGTGCGGGATACTCAATGTGGTCTTAAGATTATGAATAAGAAAGGCATTATTGTACTGAACGAGTGTAAAGAAAAATCATGGTTTTTAGATTTAGAATTATTGGCTCGTGCCGAACAAAAGAAACTTAAAATCAAAGAAATACCAGTAAAATGGGAGGAATTTAAATATAAAGATCGTATAAGCAAACTTCGGGTATTGCGAGATGGGTTCTCTGCTATTATAGCTATGTTTAGAATAAGAATTAGATTAAACAAATTATGAGAAAAGAAGCCTTTCAATTACTGCATGATATGGAAGATTCTTGGTGGTATAGAGCCAGAAAAATGGTTGTATCAAGGGTGCTAGATAAATTTCTAGACAAAAAAAAGAACGTATTGATACTTGATTTTGGCGCTGGATTTGGAGGAATGTTTGATACTTTGTCTAAGTATGGTGAGGTTGACGCTTTTGAACCAAACAAAGAGGCAAGAAATTTATGCATAAGAAGTGGATATCAAAAAGTGTTTGAATCTGGGACTGATGCTTTGTCAAAAGATAATAAAATTCATTTAGTTGCTCTTTTTGACGTTGTGGAACATGTTAAAGACGATGTAAATCTCGTTTCTGATTTATATAAATTTTTATCAGTAGGTGGACAAGTGATAGTAACAGTACCAGCATATCAGTGGCTTTGGGGTGTTCACGATATCAAGCATAATCACTATAGAAGATATACCAGAGAAAGTATTACAAAACTTTTTGAAAAAGCTGGCTTTGGAATAGAATATTCAAGTTATTGGAATACATCATTATTTATTCCTGTGGCTCTGACGCGAATGCTTGGCTTTAGTGGTGAGAGTTCTTTTAAAATGCCCAAATTATTAGATTCAATTTTTTATCATATGGTTTTAATTGAATCTTTATTAATACCACTTACATTTTTGCCTTTTGGTACGGGAATTGTTGTTATAACTAAAAAAATATGAAAATAATTATTTTATCTGATGATTTCCCCCCAAATGCCCTGGGCGGGGCAGGGTTAGTAGCTTTTATGCAAGCGAAGGAGTTGGCCAGTAGGGGGCACAATGTTAATGTTATCACTTCAACTCAAAAAGAAAATGAACAAGGTTTTCAAGAATCTGAAGGTTTGAAAGTTCATAAAATTTATACCAAATACAACATGTTTTTTAGGGCATATTTTTCTATATTTAATCCTAAAACCGTTTTCAAGGTAAAAAAAATTTTAAGAGAGATAAAACCAGATGTAGTTCACGCTCACAATGTCCACCAATTTTTGTCTTATAAAGTTTTAGATTATGCAAATAAATTTTCAAAAAAAGTTTTTATTACATTTCATGATGTGATGTCGTTTCACTATACAAAGCTTTATCCGAGGAAAATTGATAAGGGTTTTGATTATAAGATTTCTTGGATATCTCAATTAAAAAATTTTAAACTCCAATATAATCCATTTAGAAATATTTTGATTAAGAAATATTTACAAAACGTTGATAAGAAATTTGCCGTTAGTGGAGCACTAAAGGATGCACTAGAGCAAAATGGTATAAGTGATGTAGAAGTACTACACAATGGTATAAATTTAGATGATTTTAAAGAGGATAAAGAGAAAATAAGAACGTTTAAGGATAAATATAATTTGAATGATAAAAAGATTTTGTTTTTCTCTGGACGTATTAGTCGAGCCAAGGGGATTGATGTATGTATCGATTTAATAAGGGAAATATCTAAAACCATACCAGAGATTAGGCTTTTGATTGCTGGTAAGGAGAATGAGTATATTAAGGTTGTTTCAAATAAAGAAGAGAATCAGCGTATCAAAGATAAAATAATTTTTACCGGCTGGTTGGACAGAGAGGATGTTGTTTCTGCATATTATGCTTCTGATTTAATTCCGGTTTTATCTCTCTATCTTGATCCATTTCCAACTACAAATCTTGAAGCCATGGCTACAAATAAACCTGTTTTAGGCACTTTGTATGGCGGGACACCAGAGATTATAAAAGATGGGATGAATGGTTTTATAGTTGATCCGAATGATTTCGATAATGTTTTAGATAAAACTTTTTTAATTTTAAAAGATGATAATTTATCAAAAAAATTTGGGATGAATGGCTATAGTAAAATTGTCAATGGACTTAGTTTATCGGAGCAAATTAATAAATTAGAGAAGTTTTATTGTTGATATATAATATTCTAATTAAAAAGTAAAAAATATATGGAAAAAGAGTCAATAAAAAAACAAGTAGACTACTACAACGCCAGAAGCGCCAATTATTCGGAAGTTCGTTATCCAAAGATTACACTTAGTTATACTCAATACATTTTCAAAAAAAGACTGGAAATATTTCTTGATTTTTTGGAGAGAATAGAAGAAACACTTCCAGAGAATGCTACCATTCTCGAGATTGGCTGCGCCGATGGGGTAGTTTTTAAAGCAATTGAAGAAAAATTTCCAGGAAGATTTGTGAAGTTAGTGGGTATAGATGTATCTCCAAAAATGATTAGTGAAGCAAAAAATAGGAACAAGAATCTTAGAGCCCTTTTTTTTCTTAGAGATGAATTTAAACTGAAAAAATTTGATTTGATTATCGAGCTTGGGATTCACCCATATAATTTAGATGGGGAATTAAATTACGTAAACGAATGTCTTAATTCTAAGGGTTATTATTTTTATTCAGCAGTAGGAAGGAAGTCAGTATTTGTTGGTTTAAAACTAAGAGCTGAAAAATATTTAAACGACTATAAATCATATAAACAATACGAACAGATATTCGGTAAAAATTTTATACTGGAAAATAGTGAGGTTTATGGTTTGTTTATACCTAAACTTTGGTCAGTGCCTTTTTTGGGCAGACTATTACAACCAATTTTTGATTCAGTGTTTAGTAAAATTATTCCAGAAAGACTTCATGAGAAAATATATTGTTTAAGGAAACTACACTAGAATAGGTTTTTGGTTTTTATCTTTAATAAAATAAGTCCAGTGTGCCACAAGCATCACAAGCCAAGATAGACCATTGGCTATCACAGCTCCTTCTAAACCAAACTTATAGATAAGAATAAAAGTAATAATAAGTGTAGAAATATTCCCGATGAGGTTGAGTTCGTACATTTTTCTAGTAGCTTTCTTAAGTTGAAAGTAGATTGCAAAAAGAGATATGCCGGGGATAGTTATCATTCCAAGCATGTAAATTTCTGAATAGAAAACGGCTTCAAGGTATTTAGGGAAGAGAAGTGTGAAAATATATTGAGCAGTAAATATATAAGCCAAAATGGCCAAAGCAGTCAGAGTTGTAAGTTGTACAAATTTTTTTATAATGCTTTTTCTCAAGTTCTCATCTGAAAGCTCTGCATATTTAGGTAGAGCTATACCAAAAATATTTTTTAATACTCCCTTGAATTGGTCTGGGATAGCTTTAGCAAATGCGTAAACAGCAAGTTGTAGAGCTCCCGAGTAGTGGAAGACAAGTATTTTATCTATCTGGTTCGCAATAGTTCCGAACAAACCCATCACACTTAAGTGTTTGCCATAGGGGATGAGAGTGTTGTCGTGGGTATCATTTATGCGAAATATTTTAATAGTGTGTCTGTAGGCCCAAATAGTAGTGAGAGTATTGAGAGCAAAATACACAAGAACCATGAGGACTATATTTTGAGTGGCGACTGCAACCGTGATTAGACCAGTGGTATTTATAAATTGAGCCCCCACTCCATACAAGGTGACTCTCTTGAAATCTTTCTTGCCCATCAGATAGTTTCCATACAATGTGAGAGCTTGAGTTATGGGCAAACTTGCTCCGGCGATAAGCATCGCGAAGCCTAGAACAGAGTTACCATTTATAAAATAATAAGTAGAAATACCGATAGCCACAAACACAATGATTGAGCCAAACCGCAAGGTGGAGCGTACAGCGCTTTTTAAAATCCCTTCAAATCCCTTGGCTACTCCTTGTGTGACCGCAGAGCTCATACCTGTAAGAGAGAACGCTCCAAGGATGCTTGTAGCTGCAATTATGAATTTATAATTACCATAAATATCCTTAGATATAAGGTTTGCGAAAAAGAGGGAGCTAATGAAGGCAATTATGGCAGACATAATTTGACCAAAATTAAGCCAAAAACCGCCTTTGGCGAGGTAGATCATGTCAGTTTTGAAGAAACCCTCGCTTCGGCGGAGTAGTTGGTAGATGTGATTTCGAAGAGGATTCATTGAATTGATACTAATAGAATCAGTTTCACTTTACCAGCACCGCTTTTTGTTTGTTCGTGTTAGCATAGGCTATTAGCCTAAGTCTTGATAAATGGAAAATAGTATAGAAAATAGGTTTAGAAATGTTGCCAAATCTAAGACATTTAGAAACATCATACGTAGGTTTTCTCTGGACAAGAAAGCAGTTTTAGATATTGGTTGCACCTACGGGGAATATCTAAAACATTTTGGTCGGGGAAGTATAGGACTCACAATTATTGAAAAAGAAATTGAAATTGCTCGAAGTTTAGACCTTGATGTTAGGCTTGGTAATATTGAGGATGAGATTTTTTTGTTAGAAGAGAAATTCGATGTAATCTTTGCTAACAATATTTTTGAGCATATGCAGTCACCACATAATTTTTTAATTAAAATTAAGCCATATTTAAAATTAGACGGCTTGTTGATCTTAGGTGTGCCGTGTA
>Ga0100403_1003202_pt1 | contig 12341 bp, 18 predicted proteins | sample CryGeymet201501t_FD_83663 | JGI IMG/M metagenome (GOLD analysis project Ga0100403, IMG submission 83663) | Groundwater microbial communities from Crystal Geyser aquifers in Utah, USA - Crystal Geyser metaG 2015-01t | ecosystem: Environmental > Aquatic > Deep subsurface > Groundwater | place...
CTACACCCTGACAAATTGGCGGTCCATACGAGATTTGAACTCGTGATCTCCGCGCTGACAACGCGGCGGGTACTCCGGGCTTCCCCAATGGACCGTAAAGGCTGGTGGAGTTATCCGGAGTCGAACCGTAGGCCTCCTGCTTGCGATGCAGGCGCTCTTCCAACTGAGCTATGACCCCAAAGTGTGGTGGAGCTGCGGGGACTCGAACCCCGAACCCCCGGCTTGCAAAGCCGGTGCTCTGCCAGTTGAGCTACAACCCCACGAAAATTCTTCTCTTTCCTGCCTATTTTGATGCAGGAGGACTCCCATGATCTTCGACCGTTTCCAAGAACTGAAAATGTTCTGCGACGCCCAGCGTGCCGCGGGCCGCACCATCGTGTTCACCAACGGTGCCTTCGACCTCTTCCATGTCGGCCACCTGGACTCTCTGGAGCGTGCTGCCTTCTACGGCGACGTCCTGGTCGTCGGTGTCAACTCAGATGCCTCTGTGAAGGCACTGAAGGGCGACTCCAGGCCGATCATCCCCTGCGCCGAACGGATGGCTATTCTGAATGCCCTGGCCGTTGTGGGTGCCGTCTGCCCCTTTGATGAGGAGACTCCGAAGAGGATCATCGAGGAGGCCGTGCTGCCCGATGTCGTCGTGAAGGGTGGTCACTACAAGATCCACGAGATCGTGGGTCACGAATTCGTCCTGCCCAGGGGAGGTGAAATCTACTCACTGCCCATCATGGTCGAGCAGTCGACCAGTAAGATTGCGAAGAAGATCCGCGAGATGTCCGAAGAGGAACGCGAGATCAGGCCTGGGATCGTTCACTGATCAGTCTTTTCGATCCAGGAGATCACTACGCCCTATCGGATGTCGCTGATGTCGTCATCGAGTTCGCACCCCGTCTTGGGATCAAAGTCCCAGGCTCCGCAGGTGATTCGCTCTTCGGTGGCCGCGGTGACCTTGAGCTTCATCGGGATCATGCCGCAGAGGTAACGCTCGACGGTGTCGCCGACCTCTACGCTGATGGGTTTCATGGGAGGCTTCATGGTGGGTCCTTGTGAAATATGGTGGAGCTGAGGGGAGTCGAACCCCTGGCCTCCGCACTGCCAGCGCGGCGCTCTTCCAACTGAGCTACAGCCCCACAAATCTTAGTCCTTCTTACCCTCGCGAACCAACTTCCAGAACGGCCCCAGGTCTTTAGGACCCTCCAGGGGAAGGGAAACGAAGACCGTCTTGAGGTCCTTGTCCGAGGAACTCTGGTGGCGACCACCTTTCTCATCCCACCAGAACCACTGGCTGAGGACCACGACCTTGAGTCCCATCTGTTCTCCGGCCTCGCACATGCGTTCGGCGAATTTGGGATCGTATGCGCCGCTGATGTACTCGGTGCCCTCTACCTCGCCGTTGACGACCCGCTCTGGGGTGACGTCGGCAGGGGGTGACATCCTGCAAGGTTCGATGGGGTCGTTCATGACTCTTCGTCCTCCGGTCCGAGTTCCACAAGGCCCTGAACAGCCAGGTCTTGGATGTGAACGTCCGGGATACGCGCCAGGACGATGGCTTCGGTGACCGCGATCTTGTCTGTGATGAACGCTTCGATCAGGGTGTTCGACCCGTAGAGCGCCGTGTTCACGACTGCTCGCAGCCCCTTCTCCGAGATCTCCGGAAACTCGGTCCGGATGGTGTCTCTGATCTGGTGCTGGGAAGCGTTCTGGGTGTGAAGCTCCCTGGCTCGGGTGATTGCATCTCTGCGGGAATAGGCCATCGAAGGACTCCGTGGACAAAGTGTAGGACAACTCCCCCACACCCTCCTCGTCCGTGTCAAGGACTAATGAGTCATCTTATTATCCGCTACCCTGGGGTCGACGACAGCCTGGGTGCCTTACGGCAAATGGTCGATCGACCGGGAGCAAGCCGTGTCGATCCCCAGGGGCGGAAACTTTGCGGGGGACCGTATTGGGCCTTACGATCCGCCCGCCGCCTCTACATATTCGGTTGTCAAAGAACAAACTCTCCAAGAGGGTACAACGTCCCAGAGAGAAACTTGCAGGTGTAGCTCGATTGCCAAACGCCAGGACTTCTGGCTACTTCAGGCCGAACTACAGGTTGAGGGTGAGAGGTTCCGAGGGAAAGGGGGTGTACTTACGCCGTGGCTGGCTGCGGCTGTTGCGCCGGATGCCGATGCTGCGAATCTCGTTCGCCAGTCACAGCGTCAATAATTCGCTTCACAGCGGTCGCGGCGGGCGCGACGGGCCTCGCTGCCATTGCGGCAGGGACGTTCGTAGGGGCTGTGAAGTAGACGCTGAACATCGGTCTGACCCTTCTCGGAATAGAAGCTCCCCAAGGAGCTTGGTGTTGAGCGACCATGAATTCTCATGGCAAGTCAACAGGAAACTTTGGTAGCGGGAGTGGGACTCGAACCCACGACCTGGTGGTTATGAGCCACCCGAGCTGCCATCTGCTCTACCCCGCGACAGAACGGCGAGATCGACCCACAGGTGTACGGGGTCCGTCAAGAGAATTATTCGCCCCACCTCACTTTTTCTTGGGGCTGTTTTCAGAGGACCTGGAAGCGAGGCTGGCTCCCGAATAATCTGATCCACTTCATTTGCACAATCACATTCATCTCGAAAAGCCCATGATGCCATTTTGGATGAACTGACCCCTGATCAAAATAATGCGGTGTCCTCAAGCCATCAAAATTGAAAACAGTCGCCTGTATCTCAAGCTCTTCCAAAAGACAGCACAGGGTAAAACCAGTGGATGGTAGGTGATACTTGAGTGTGTTCTTGATGTAAGGAAGAACATTTACCTCTTCGCAGTAATGCACGACACCCTGTGGCAACCAAGCCCATTTCAAGGCAAGTCTCGGAAGAGGATGGATCCTGGTTGCTTGACCATCGTAGTTGTTTTCTGGATGTCCGCTGACACAAGCCAACGTGGTCTTTTCACCAACAAGATGCTCATAGCCTGTCGTCTTGTACTGGTTGAACCTGATCACATTGCTGAAAGCGTCTATTTGCTCGCCCAAGGCCTCTTTCGTAGTGGCGTTGCCAACGATAGCAATATCACCACGCAAAGACCGAAGGATCTTTTCGGTGGATGTTGACTCTTCTATCAGGCTGAGTTCCATCAGTCAAAACGCCTTCTGGCAGCAACTCCGCCGATACGACCAGAGCCCCTCATTTCGATCCCATAACGCCTCAGGTTGGCCTTCACGACCCCTGGTCCCTTGTCGAGGATCTCGGCGATCTCTGCCACCGAGAAGCGCTTCTCGACGTACAGGGTCTCCAGGAGAGCCTTCTTGATGATCTCAGGGGGCTTGCGTTGGATTCCCTCGATCCCGTACTCGTTCATCCACTTCGAGGCCGTCCTGGAATGAACGTCGAAGACCTTGGCGATCTCTCCGATCGTGAAGCCCTGGTCGTTCAGAAACTCCAGAGCCTCTCGTGTAGGTTGCTTGGGTCTCTTGGTCTTGAGCCAGTGAGCTGGCCTCCCCTTGCTGATGCCGCGGCGGGACAGTTCTCCATAGACCGCGTGGGACGAACACCCGTACTTTCTCGCGATCTGGATGCCACTCATGCCTTCGTCGATGTACAGCTTCTTGAGTTCGTCCGGCGGGGGAAGTATCCGTCTCTTCACATGGTTGCTCCTGTGGCAGTTCTCACTAATATATGTCCAATGAAGCTGATTCCCGATCGCGACTTCTACATCGAGAATGGCCGGTATGTCTTCACGGCAGCATACCTGCTGGCGCGGGGATCCTGCTGCACGAACGGATGCAGGCACTGCCCTTACAGATCCGACAAGCAGCAGCGTCCCAAAATTGCTCTCGACGTAGCCTCTCCGGAAGAGAGTGATGACGAGTCTTCCCGATACAGCCGAATCCCTACGCGCCTGCGCAGGAGGCTCACGTAGGCTAGTTGAGAACAACAAGGGCCCAGGAGAGATCCTGGGCCCTTGTTCATGCTGTCTGCTTGATACGCTTCACGCGCTTCCTGATCGCGTTTCCGGAGACGCCAAGCTCCTTGCCCAGGGTCTCAAGTTTGGCTGGGGCGGCAGGCCTCGAACCCACGACATCCGGAGCAACAATCCGGCGCTCTACCAATCTGAGCTACACCCCAACAAGATGATGGCTCCCAGGGAGGGACTCGAACCCCCAACAACCTGATCAACAGTCAGGCGTTCTACCAATTGAACTACCTGGGAACAGAAATTTTGGTACGGGCGGAGGGACTCGAACCCACAACCAACGGATTACGTCACACTTCGACTTTCGTCGCCGCTTTCGCGTTCGTGCGCTGGACTGGCTCTTCACCTTCGGCCTGGCCGGTCAGGTGCATCGTGTACAGTCTCTACACTCACCCTTTCGGGTTAGCTCGGGATCGCCTCCACCTTCACGTGCTGAGGGTTCCCCGACTTAGCGATGTGTTCACCTGGGGGTTTCTCCCCAGGGCTCCCATTTGAAAGTCCGCTGCTCTGCCAATTGAGCTACGCCCGCATGGAAAACTGTGGCCTTTCGCGTCAAGAGTCCGCTGCTCTACCAATTGAGCTACGCCCGCATGGAACATCGTTCTCGTGACTCAGGCCTTTGCCTGAGTCGGTTTTCGCTTCATGTGTGTCGTCTCCTTCTTCATGTGGTATCCTTCAAATTTGGTGGGCCCAGAGGGCATCGAACCCCAGACCTCGCGGGTAAGAACCGCTTGCTCTGCCATCTGAGCTACGAGCCCATGTCAAAAACTCTTTCCTTCTTGGTACCTAACGCGCCTAAAATGCCTGCCTTTGCCTTTGTTCTTGGATTTGTATGTCGGCAACTGGGCGTCACAGTTGGGACATATCATCCTAAGGTTTTTCAGATCGTTGTTCTCAGGGTTTCCATCAATGTAATCCATGATGAGAGGAGTGTTTGTGGAGCCACCGATGAGAATCGAACTCATAACCTGCCACTTACAAGGCGGCTGCTCTGCCAGTTGAGCTACGGTGGCGCATATCTCCTTCTTCAAACTTGGTGGGCCCACTCGGACTCGAACCGAGAGTCATCCGGTTATGAGCCGGGTGCGCTAACCAATTGCGCCATAGGCCCTGAAATCTTCCACTTCTCCTTGTACTCCTCCAGACGAGCTTCCAGATCTGCGTCGCCATTGTCGCCTTCGTAGTTCAGCCACCATTCCATGATGGCTTCAAGTTCATTCAGGCGCTGCTGTGTCTCTGTCATCTCTTTCACCTCGCCGAAGCTTTGGCCCACCAGGTAGGGGTCACACCTACCGCTGACTCTCCGCGGAGAGAACGCCAGTCCGCTGTATGCACGCGGCTGGTGGATATGTTGCCCAGGGAAATCCCTGGAAACCTCTTGGCCCTGCTGGAAGGACTCGAACCTGTGGCCTCCAGCTCCGCAAGCTGGCGCTCTGTCCACCTGAGCTACGGGTGCAAACTGCTATGTCGTCAAGGATGAGGAAAGGGAGGGTACAAACAAAAAAGCCCTGTCTGGACCAAGCGCCCCTCCCTGGTGAAAGGAAGGTTGGCGCGTCCGACAGGACTCGAACCTGTGACTCTCGGCTTAGAAGGCCGCCACTCTATCCAACTGAGTTACGGACGCACAAGGTCTCAGGCCACACGTCTGCCGGACGCGGACGAATTTCGTTTCGTCCGTCGCTTTCGGCGTATCTGTGTGGTGTGCGTCAACATGGGTCTTCTGCCTATGTAATCTTGAGTGGAGAGTGCGGCTACCCGCCGCTTAAGCTCATAACCGGGGCTATAGACCCACACTCGGGTGGGTCGGGTCAAGACAAAAAGACAGCCCTGCATTTTTATTTGTTGAACCAGATCCAGCAAGAGCAGATCATGTCCGACCCATCGGAAAGCTTCACGATCATGGCCTGCTGACCGCGGCTGCCGTCGTAGGGAATGAAACCAGGAGCGTAGCCATGGCCCATCATTACGCCAGGAATCGAGATGGGGTCGGGATGAATGCTGACTTTCTTGAGAGCTTCTTCCCTGTCTTCTGGATCCCTGAAACTCCAGGTCATAGACCTGTGAAATTCGTAATCCAGCACATGATCCTGAATGCTCAGGTCTTCCATGCGCTTCTTCCACGCATCCCAGTTCGATGGCACGATGACCCTCGGCACCATCCAGTAGTAGGTGTTTGCTGCCTGGTCGAACTCGCACTGATACGAGACATCCTCCCTGAACTCCTGGAAGGGCACTCCCAGCCTCTTCAGCGCCGCCCAAGGGTTGTCGGCTACCATCCCCAGCCAGATATAGGGATCATCCAGCAGGCGCTCATTCTGCCACATCCGAGGCTGGATGTACTTCTCGCCAAGGAGGATGTCGCCGATGAAGGTCCTCTTGAAGATCCCCAAGGCAAAGGCCTCAGCCTGGGAGGCCTGCTGGATGGTAATTGGGATCACGAGAGTTTCCTGCGCATGGCCGAGAAGCGCCCTGCGTAGGCGTGGAACATGAGGTTGAAGGCCTCTTCACGTTCGTCTGGCTCGGAGTGCTGGAGGATCGCAAGGTAGGGGTCGCTGATCTTCCCCTCGCCTCCGCCCGCGCCTTTCTTCGCCCCGAACTTACTGCCGAAGACGGACTTCACCAGTTCATCGGCGTTCACTACGCCCGAGGAGGTCCGATAGCTGATCGCCATGCACCAGCCGTCCTTCTCGTCGGTGATGAGACCGATGACCAGGGCGTGCTGGATGTTATCGTAGTTCATCAGCTCGTCCGCGATCGAGGCCATGAGGCTCTTCTGCTCGCGGTCGATGATTCCTACCCCGGCCACGAGGACCGAGTCGGACTCGATGAGGGTGCAGTAGGCACGCCTCTTCATGGCCCTGAAGACTGCTGACTTGGGGTAGTTGATGACGTCCAGGTACCTGCGGCCATCGTACACCTGCCGGAGAGCCTCGTAGGCCGCTGTATCGCGGTCGGTCGTCCGGTCTTCCCGGAAGCCTGAGGTATCCAGCTCGATGCCGAGAAGGAGGGCTGTGGAGGTTTCCCGGCTCAGCTCCACCTTCAGAGCGCCCGCTATCTCCCAGATCATGGTGGCACAAGCGCCTACCTGATAGCGCTGGTAGGTGGTTTCCTTGGCCTGGTCGACCTTTTCGTGGTGGTCGATGACCAGGGAGGGGATCTGCTTCCCGATGAACTTCTGGACGCCGGACAGGTTGCCGGTGCCTGGGAGGCACGAGGTATCCACGATGACGATCGTGGTATCCTCGATGGCTGACTTGAGCTTCTCGATCTCCTCTTCGTCGTCCTTGAGCCTGATGGTCTTGCCCGTCCAGTCGAACTGGTTCATGAAGACCCGGTTCTGGGGGTGGGCTACCTGGCCGTAGTAGTAGATGGAAACCTTGTGGCCCATCGAGATGAGGATCTCGGAGAGCCCAAGGGCCGAACTCATGGCATCCACGTCAGGGTCGTTGTGCGCAAACAGGGAGATGTCCAGAGCCTGGCCCTCCTGCTGACGGATCCACTCGACCGCGGGAGGGATATTGGGAAGCTCCTCGGACGTGGCTCTGCTGTTCATTTGTGTTTCATCACCCATCGATCATTCACCTCGTGGGATAAGTCTCGCCTGCATGATACACGGTCGCCTACATAGTAGACCGATCACTGGCTTTCGGCGGAGTGCCATTCTTTCTTCCACCTGAGGTGGTCTTCTTTGAACCGATCGTAGGGGAAGGGGTTCGACTTCAGGCTCTCCCCTTCGATGAATGCCTCATGACCTTCAGGGTGGGCATCGGTACGGGAAGAGTGAACGGGAACGAGTTCTCGCACAGCTTGTTCGATGACTCCGGCTTTCTCAGGAACGGTGGTGATCTTGCCGCGGATACGATCCTTGACGAAGACCTGGGCCTCGTAGGCTACCCGCTTGCTGGGGAGCGACGAGACCAAAGGGTACAGGTTTGCAACATGGTGGATGCCCTCCTGAAGGTCTGGGTCAAGATTAGGGTAGCGCTCCGACACCGTTTCAAACGACACGCGCTCCATGATGATCTCCTTGTGAAAGACGAAGTGGCCCTGCCCTGGGAGTGCCTTTCCCAGTAAATAAGCAGGGCCACCCTAAGAACAGAGGGACTGGCTCAGGTGTACTTCCAGTTGCAGTCCCTTTCGATGGCGGCGACATCCGGCTCGCCGATGAGGACTTCCTTCCCGTAGATCGCGTGACCTTCATGGATGGGCACGTGTTCGGTCTTGAAGAGGCCGTTGCCGGGCTCATACCAGACGAGACCCATACCCTGGTTCCACTGGTGCTTCTGCTCGTGGGAGGGAACCCGGCCATCCAGGTGACACATGCAGCCGAAGCACTCGGCGGTGTAGGTGGCGAAGCCACCCTTCCGGTACTCGTTCTTGGAGGCCACCTCGCGGCGGTGAACGTGTCCGAAGACGGTGGAGCTGCGGGAGCGCTGGAGGATAGCCCTGGCGGTCTCCTGGGGCTTGTTCCTGGCAATGTTGCCGTGTTCGGCCTTGATGTTGTCGTTGATCCAGAACTCGCCGTCCGGGTACGGATCCAGGTACTTGATGCCCAGCTCGTTGAGGCTGAGGAGGTTCTCGATCGACATCGTCGGTACGGAATCCCTCTTGAAGTCGGTCACCGACTGGAGTCCCCAGGCGTTGATCATGTTGTTTACGACGGCACGCTTGAGGCGATCCTCGTGGTTGCCTTCGATGAAGACGATCTCGGCGTCGGGACAGGAGTGACGGAGACGAGCCAGCCACCAGTGAAGCTCCAGGAGCATCGGCTGGGTGGTGAAGTACATATCAGGCGTCCGCTGAAACTTATCTGACCAGTCGGGAAGGTCACAGTGGTCGCCGATCAGGACGATGGTATCCGGCTGCTCCTTCTCGGCCAGCATGCAGGCCAGCTCCAGAGCCCTGCGATCGTGATACGGAGTCAGAACGCCTGTGCGCATGTCGCGAAGGTAACCGTTCTGGGTATCCGTGATGATGAGGGCACAGCGCATCCTGGGAGGCCTCCCAGGAGTGGGACGCTTGCGGTTCGAGCGAACCAGGTTCATGAAGTTGGGGTGGACCTGGACGGACTGGATGACCGGCCACGTGCAGTGTACGGGGACCTTGCGCCTCATCCAGACCTTCATCTGGTAGAGGGTCACGATCTCAGGCTCTCCCCGCTTCGAGGTCATCGTCTGCCAGGTGTTCGGGGAGATCCGCTCGATGTCCCATTCCTTCTCATTGATCTTCAGATCCTTGAGGAGGTTCTGCACCTGGGCCTTCTCGGGGAAACAGGTGGTCAACGTAGCGACGCCGATGTTGCCCTGGAACTCGAACTGGGGCTCCTCCTGGCGCTTGGCCTGCTGTTCGGCCATCTCGGGGTCGCGCAGCATGCTCTTGAGTTCCACGAGGCCAGGGAGCATGGTGTTGTCCCCCTGTTGCTTGCGTCGTGCGTTTTCGTCTGAAATGAAGGTCGAGAGCTTCTTCATGTCCAGACCCTTGATGCCACACAGCTCCTCGAAAGGTTTCTTGTGCGCAGCAACGTCCTCGATCATGTGAACACGTTCCGCTTTCGGAATCTGTGTCCACGCTCGGTTCTTTGCAGCCAAGATTGCAGCCTCCTGAAATAGAAAGGTCCTGACGACGTCAACTCTCTACGAGAGTCCGTCCCCAGGGTCCTGTGCGAGCGATGTCTGCATACGATTCTCCTCAACCGTTACAGGGTCTCGCTCCTATTTAGAAGGACCAGTGATAAATCTTGATGAAATCGTTGGTAGCGCTGGTGGTACTCCCAGCGGGATTTGAACCCGCATTATCGGATCGAAAGTCCGGTGTCCTAAGCCTGGTTAGACGATGGGAGCACAAAGGTCAAAAGTGGTACTCCCAACGGGATTTGAACCCGTATTTCAGCCGTGAAAGGGCCGCGTCCTGAACCGGATTAGACGATGGGAGCATGGGGTAGATGACGTGCGGTACCTGGAGCATCCTGGGGGACAGGATGCCTACGTCGATGTCTATCGACGTTCTCGAAACTGAGCTGTGGCGCTGACGTACCGCATTGGGTTGCTCCCAAAAAGGAACCTCCCCGCAGGGAGAGAATCGGAAGGTGAGGCAAACCTTGCTCCCATGTCAAGAGGGAAATCGCCGAGGAGAGCGAATTCCGAGCTGGGGCTGCATCCAGCTTAGACGTGGATCCTGCAACGGTTGAGGAGAGAAGCAGGAGGAGAGACTCGGGCTTACCTGACCCCGATTATGCGTCTAATGGATCACCATTCGGTTCCACTTGTCCAGCCTTTTCTGCATGGAGGGCGACGAAAATTTGGTTGCTTATTCTTTTCGTGGCCGAGGGGACCAGTTTCTTGGCGATGGGACCGTGGGCGTTGATGGTGTCCTTGAGAGCACCCTGGACCATGCGCGTGATTCGGTCCAGCTCTTCCCGGTCTTCCTTGGTAGCTGCTTCTTCATCAGGGCACGACAGCCTTCGCCGTCTCCTGGTCGACAGCGCAGTTCGTGCAGATCATGTCCAGACACTCCTGGTGGTTCGTTTCGTTGGAATCCTCCGCGTACTTGCGAATGACCTCCTCGAAACGATCGGCACGTCTGGTCAGCTCGAACTTGAGCAAGTGCTTCCTCCAGAAGTCCACCGCGTAGCGATAGTTCGCCTGTCCCTGGGGCTCCATGTTGCGAAGATCAACGATCTCTCCGCCGAACTGGGAGGCCATCGCCAGACTGTACGCGATCTCGACTTCCTGCCCCTCGTAGTACTGCTCCACGTGGCGCTTCTTGCGCTCGAAGATCTCCAAGAGATCCTGGGGAGAGTCGGCGACCGGCGGCTCGTGAGACGAGTCAGTGAAGAAGGTGATCTCGATCACCGAGGCCTTGTTGACGAGGTCAACGGCCTCGCGTTCGAGGGCTTCCTGGTTATCAATCGTCTGAGGCTTCATCATCTTCCTCCGTAATCTCTGGTGGGTTATCCATCTCCGAGAGGAAATCGTCCTCGTAGACGTTGTCCCGGCGCAGTACCCTGACGACGGAGTCTTCCCCCTCAACCTCCAGGCCTTCCTCTTTCAAGAGGATGTAGGCATCTGCGGCGGCGGCCAGGTCGGTATCGTCTGGGTCCCCGGAGGGCTCCCAAAGGGAACGCGAGATGATGACGTTGAGTCGTTCTTGCTTGGTCATGGCTGCCTCTTTCAAAGTCCCCCGAGAGTTCTTTCCGAGTACCGCACCACGATCTTGCCAGCGATGTCTCGAAGGCATGGGTCGTACTGGTCATCTGTTCTGACCACATGGATCTCAGCCTGCTCCTTCATCACGTGAAGATGCCGTTCGGTCTCGTGGTTCGTGTTCTGCTTGGTGACAACGCCAGGAGCAGATATCCAGATACCCATGTCACAGAAGGCCCGTTCGTTGGGCATCCTGGAGTCAGGAACGAAGACGATGGAATCTTGGGGATGAACCATCACTCTCTTCTTCCATAGGTTGGCCCACGTGCCTCCGCCGAAGTACTCCCTCGCGTAGCGCTGGGCAATGTCTTGAAGCAACTCGGTGCCTGTCCAGGTATCATTCTCGAATTTGTATTCCCGGAGCTTTACCTCTTCGGGGTTATCAACGAAGTCCTTGTCACCAGTGAAGATCGCCATCATCTGGTACATGGGAAGAGCCAGGTGCTCGACGTGAGTCTTCACGGCGAACTGACGGCTGATCATCTCGGCTGTCATGCGAGCCAGAGTGGACTTCCCGTGATCTTTCTCGCCTGATACAGCCACGACGAAGGGCTTCATGTTGGTGAATTCTCCTGAATGTCGTCATCGATCGCATGCGGCGAAGCTGCTTCGAGGATAGCATAACCAACCTCGCGCAATTTATCGCGCCGGAGGTCGCTCTGGGGGTGGAGATTAGTCCAGCGATTCACCATGGTCCTGCCATCCTGAACCGCCGCGGCGGCGCTGGAGATGCTGGCATTGTGCAGGCCTCGGTCGATGCGGTCTTTCTTGACCGGCTTGTACTGGAATGCCATCGCGCCAGCCTTCACGGCCTGGTTGCGGAGCTTGTTGATGAGCTTCGCGGAGGGCTCTTCCAGGATGACGCGCAACCGACAGTTCTCCACGTCCACGTCCCCGATGTCCTCAGCGCCAATGAGATCGAGAGTCATGAAGCGAGGGGAAAAGGTATTGACGATACGCTCCATCACCAGGGTCTCCAGGTTGAGGATCCAGAGCCCCTTCTCCTCGCCAGCCTCGCCGAAGGAATGCTGAATCGTTGATCCGGCGTACATGACCTTGCACGGGTTCTCTGACACGACCTGGCACATGTGATAGTGACCGCCGACCGCGAGCTTCCAGCCGTCCATGAACTTGGGCGAGATGCACTCCTTGATCTCGTCTTCGTGCATCTCGGTGTC
>Ga0100403_1003203_pt1 | contig 12338 bp, 9 predicted proteins | sample CryGeymet201501t_FD_83663 | JGI IMG/M metagenome (GOLD analysis project Ga0100403, IMG submission 83663) | Groundwater microbial communities from Crystal Geyser aquifers in Utah, USA - Crystal Geyser metaG 2015-01t | ecosystem: Environmental > Aquatic > Deep subsurface > Groundwater | place: USA...
GCGACGGTCGCGTCGCGTGGGCCGCGTGGGTCGTCTTCGCGGAAGGCACGACCGTGAGCGTGCCCGACGTCGCCGGCGCGGCGTGCGGCGCCGACGATCTGTCGCGCGTGCGCGCCGTGCCGGACGGCGTCGACGCGACGGGCGTGCGCTGCGCGCGCTGGATCGCCGCGGTCCCCGCGGGCGAAGAGGCGCGCGTGCGCGTGGCGACGTGCGAGCACGAGCGTTGCGGCCCGCTCCTCGAGTGGCGCGCGCCGCGCGACGTCGTCTGGTCGCCGCCGCCCGTCGGCGACGGTCCGTACAAGTGGCCGGCGTGGCGCACGTGGACCCTCGTGGGCGCCGGTGCGGTCGCGGTCGGGGTCGTCGCGCTCGTCGCGAGCGGGGTCTTTGCGCCCACCCACACCGAGACGCGCTTCGTGAACGGGGGCATAAGGCCAGCCGGAGCGGGGTTCTCCTTCTGACGGCGCGAGCGGCCGGACGCGCGGATTGCGGTCGTGCCCGCGCGTGCTTACGATCCGACCATTGCCATGGCCTACGCACCCCAGCTCGACTTCAACGCCTACGTCGAACAGCGAAAGTCCGAGCACGCAGGCGGTGCTCCGACGACCGCTGGGCACGACTACACCTACGTCTCCGACAAGCAGGCGCGCGAGGCGTTTCATCGCGCGAAAGCGATCGAGTACGCGATGGCCGCCGCCGTTCGCGTCGCGAAGGACGTCGAGCAGAACAAGCTCCTCGGCAACGCGGTGAAGGTGAGCGAGCGGCAGTTTCCGCGCATCTACAGCCTCGTCAAGCACTGCTCGGACACGTTGCAGATCGCGCAGCCTCGCGTCTACGTCGTGAACAACCCGATGCTCAACGCGGGCACGCTCGGGACGAACGAAGAGTCGTTCATCATGGTGCACTCGGCGCTCGTCGACGCGTACTCGGACGAGGAGCTTCTGACGGTGCTCGGCCACGAGTGCGGCCACATCCACAACTCGCACGTCGTCTACCTCACGACGCTCCGTTACTTGACGACGCTCGCGAACGTCTTCGTGCGCTTCGCAATGCAACCGGCGATGGTCGCGCTCCTCGCGTGGTCGCGCCGCGCGGAGATCACCTGCGACCGCGCCGGAATGCTCTGCAGCGGCGACGTCGTTCACTCGCAGCGCGCGCTCACGAAGCTCGCGCTCGGATCGCGAAAGCTCTACGAGGAGTTCAATCTCGACGCGTTCCTCGAGCAGTACGAGGAGGGCAAGCAGGGCATCGGCCGCCACATGGAGATGCTCGCGAGCCACCCGTGGCTGCCGAAGCGCGTCCTCGCGATGCGCGTCTTCGCGGAGAGCTCGCTTTATCGAAAATCGGTCGGCCTCGGCGATCGCGGCCTGACGATGCCGGAAGTGGACGACCGCGTGCGAGCGCTGCTCAAGGGGGACGCGTGAACGGTACGAATGGCGTAGTGCAGACGGACGGGACGTTCCAAGAGAAGTCGCTCCTCGACGCGTTCCACGAGCGAAAAGCGGAGGTCACGGCCGCGCTCGAAGAAGTGAGCGCGGTCGCGCGTGATCTCGGCGCGAAATCGCTGAAGGAGCGGATCGACGCGCAGCTCGTGCGGAAGCTCGTCGAAGATCGTTTTCACCTCGTCGTCGTCGGCGAGTTCAATCACGGGAAGACGACGTTCGTGAACGCGCTCCTCGGCGAGCAAGCGCTCGCGACGGGCGTCACGCCGACGACCGCGACGATTCATCATCTGAAGTACGCAGAGCGTCCGGAGGCGTCGGTCGTCTTCACGAACGGGACGCGCAAGGCGATCGATTTTGCCGAAGCCAAGCGCTTCGCGGTCGGCGGCGGCGCTTCCCCGGACGAGGTCGATTACTTGGAGCTCGGCTACCCCGCGGCGCTCCTCAAAGAACGCATCTTGCTCGTCGACACGCCAGGCGTGAACGATCTGTCGCTCCAGCGCGCGGACATCACGTACAGCTACATCCCGCGCGCGGACGCGGTCTTGTTTCTGCTCGACGCGGGGCAGATCCTCAAAGAGAGCGAGCGCGTCTTCTTGCAGGACAAGCTCCTCAAGGGGTCGCGCGACAAGATCGTCTTCGTCATCACCAAATGGGACATCTTGAGCGACAGCGAGCGGAGCGAAGCGCTCGCGTACGCGAAGAAGCAGCTCGCAAAGCTCGTCCTGGACCCGATCGTCTTCCCGATCAGCGCGGAGAACGCGCTCGCGGGAAAGGTGGCGGAGAGCGGATTGCCGGAGCTCCTCGCGCACCTCACGAAGTTCCTCGCCGAAGAGCGCGGGCGGATCTTGCTCGGCAACGCGCTCGGCGAAGGGTTGAACGCGAGCGCGCTCTTGCAGAAGGGCGTCGACGCGCGCCGGCGCGCGATCGCGATGAAGGCCGAAGAGCTCGATCGACGGATCGCGGCGCTCGAAGCGGATCTCGCCGGCCAGGCGCAGACGATCGAACAGAGGCGCGCGGCGATCCGCGAAGAGATCACCGGCATCAAGGTCGGCGCGAAGAAGGATTTGGATCGCTTCGTCGACGACATGATCCGCCAGCTCCCGAACGTCATCGACACGGCGAAGGCCGGCGACTTGAAGCAGTTTCTGCCCGCGTACCTCGAGGACGAGTTCAAGAAGTGGGCAGAGGCGGAGACCAAAGAGATCGCCGCGCAGCTCGAGACGCTCGCGGAGAAGACGATCGCGCTCGTTCGCGAGGACGCGATGGAGTCGAGCAAGCGCGTGTCGGCGGTGCTCGGCGCGGATCACAAGCGGCTCGACGTGCAGGTCGACACGCTCGCGTACGACGTCGGCGTCGTCGCGCTCCTCGTCGGCGGCGGAATGGTGATGCTCGTCAATCCGCTCGTCGGGCTCGCGGTCGCGGCGACGGGGCCGGTGCTCGCGCTCGTGCTCAAGGGGCGCGTCGAAGAGGAGTTCAAGAAGCAGGCGAAGGAGCGCGCGCCCGACGTGATGCGCGCGGCCGCCGCGAAGGTCGCGCCGAAGCTCGACGAGATGGTCGACGGCTTCGGGGCGACGCTCGACGCATGGGTCGTGAGCGCCGGCGAGGAGCTTCACCGCGAGGTGCTCGAAGTGCTCCGCGGAACGCGCGAGGCGCGCGAGCGCGGCGACGCGGACGAAGCGAAGGCGCGCGAGGAAGTGGACGCGCAAGCGGAGCGGCTCGCGCTGGGACGCGCGCGGATAGAGGAGCTGCGCGCGGCGATCGCCGCGCCGGTCGAGCGCGTGCGCGTCGCGCAGGCCTGAGCGAGAGGATCAGAGCCGCTCGATCGCTTCGAGCGCCGCGAGGCGCGCCGCAAACCTGCGCCACTCCTTGACGACGCGCGGCTGATCGCTCACGCGCATCGCGTAGTCGGTGATGCGCGTGATCGTGAAGCGGATCGCCGCCGCGCAGCCCTCGGCGACGAGGCCGCGCCGCTCTTCTCGCGTCAGCGGCCGCACCGATTCGTAGCCGTCGATCATCGCGCTCGCGAGCGCGCGGTCGAGCGAATCGCCGAAGCACCACGCGAGCACCGTCACCATCAGGTCGTACGCGAGCACGCCGCCCGACGCGCTCTCGAAATCGAGGAGCGCCGCGATCGCGCCCGCGTCGTCCCACAGCACGTTGTCGCGGAAGAGATCGCCGTGGATGAGACCGCGCGGCAGCGAAGCGTCGCGCGCGTTCGTCCACGTATCGAGCTTCGCGCGAAGGATCGGCGCCTGCGCGGCGAGCGTCGCGTCGCGCGCGCCCGCGATCACATCGAGCCGCGCGAGCAAGTCCTCGTAGCGAAACCGCCCTTCGCCGCGCGCTTCGTTCGCGCCTGCGCGATGCACCGAGGCCAGCGCTTCGCCGACGCGACGCGCGTCGCGCGCGGTCACGCCCGCTTGGCAGCGATGCACGCCCTCGCGCCACGGAAACACCGCGATCGGTTTGCCCGCGGCCGTTCCGATGACGCCGCCGTCCGCGCGCGTCAGCGGACGCGGCGTCGCGACCCCAGCCGCAGCCAGCCGCAGCAAGAGCTCGCCCTCCTCCACGGCCCCATCACGCCCCTGCTCTTCGTAAATGCGAAGAAAATACGTACCGTTGGACGCAATCAACCGAAAATTCGAATTGACGCTTCCGGCCGGAATCCCCTCGATCCGCACGAGCTCACCAAGCCCGTATTCGCGCGCGACGACCGACGCTTCGGCTTGGGAAAGAGGCGTAAGAACGGCCAAGGCGAGCGCATCGTAGCGCAATGAAGTGGACGCGGAGCAGAGGACTCTGGTAATTGGCCGACCGAGCACGAGAATTTGCCTAAATGAGAACGCACGCGGAAATGGCCAAGAGCAAGAAGGGCCAAGAGCCCAAGAAAGACACGAAAGCTCCGGCGAAGGGGGACGCGAAGGCCGCCGAGGCGGCGCCGCTGAAGCGCAAGCTGGGTTTGCGCGGCGCGGCGCCTTGGGCGGCGCGTCATGCAGCGAAGCACGCCGCCGAGGCGCGCGCACGCGCGGCCGAGCCGCCGCTTCCGGGGAGCGCGCGCGCGACGATTCGCGTGCCCGTCGGCGCCGAGGACATCAAGCAGCGCATCGGCGATCTCCACAACGCGCTCGTTCAGATCAAGGCGCTGCGGAAGAACGTGAACAAGACGTTCTACGACATCGGCGCGATCCTCCGCGACATCCAGGCGCGTCGCCTCTACGAGGCGAAGGGCTATGGAACGTTCGAGGCGTTCCTCGAGCGCGAGATCGATCTCGGCAAGACGACGGCGATTCGCCTCGTGCGCGTCGTTGCGACCTTCTTGAAAGAGGCGGCGCAAGAGTACGGCATGGAGCGCATCCTGAACGCGCTCGTCGCGCTCGAGATGGGCGCGGAAGGCGCGGCCGAGCCGGCGAACACGAAGGCGGGCGCTGCGAAGATCCCGCCGCCGCCGACGTCGACGACGGCGCTTCCGCTCCGTCCGCCGGGACGCTGAGCGCCGCACGCGCCGTTACGAAGTACGAGGCATCGATGGGAGGACGACGCGCACGCGCGTCCCCTTCCCTCGCTCGCTCTCGATCCGCACTTCGCCCGCGTGCTGGTCGACGATCTTTCGCACGATCGACAGGCCGAGGCCGGTCCCCGCTTCTTTCGTCGTGAAGAACGGATCGAACACCTGCGCGAGCACCTGAGGGTCCATGCCGGGCCCGGTGTCTTCGAGCGACAACACCACCGTGTCGTTCTCGGCCGCGACGCGCACGACGAGCGTGCCGCCGTCTCTCATCGCCTCGAGCGCGTTGACGACCAAGTTCAAGACGACCTGCTTGAGCTTCTCGGCGTCGCCGCGCACGTTCGCCGGTGCGATTTGACGATCGATCTTCACGCCGCGCGCCGCCGCCGAGTCGCGCTCGAGATCGACGACGGCCTCGACGAGCGGGCCGAACGCGACCGGCTGCGGCGCGATGCTCCGCGGGCGCGCGAGCTCGAGGAACTCGGTGAGCAGGCGGTTCAATCGCCCGATCTCGTCGCCGACGATCTCGCCCTTCTTGTGCAGCGTCTCGCGCGCGTCGGCCGGGATGTCGAGCTTGTCCAAGTAGCGCCCGAGCAGGTGTAGCTGCAAGACGGCCGCGTTCAGCGGGTTGCGGATCTCGTGCGCGAGGTTCAGCGCGAGCGTGCCCATCGCGCTCAGCGCCTCCGCGTCGGCCGCGCGCTTCTCGAGCGCGCGCCGCTCGGTCACGTCGACGCCGATGCCGTACACGAGGCCCGACGTATCTCCGTCCTCGCGCGCGCTCGACAAGTGCCAGCGGATGCGCCGCCGCGTCGCGATCGCGTCGCGCGACGTGCGCGACGACACCTCCGCGAGCGGCGCCGTCGCCGCTTCGAACCCCGTCTCCACCTCGCGCGTGCGATCGCTCCGCGCCGAAGCGATCGCGTCGCGCATCCGCAGCCGATCTTCTTCGGGGATCCAGCTCTCGAGGAAATCGCGCCCGAGCGCCTCGCTCGAGTGAAGCCCCGCGAGGATCGCCGCTTTGCGGTTGAAGAGGCCGACCTTGTTGTCGGCGTCGAGGCCGATGACGAGCACGTCGGTGAGCTCGACGAGCGCGCGGTAGCGCCGCTCGAGCTCTTCGCGCTCGCGGCTCAAGCGGACCTTCGTGAGCGCTTGCTCGACCGTCGAGATGAGCTCCTCCGGGCGAAACGATTTCGGGACGAACGCGAACGCGCCCTGTCGAAGCGCGCCGATCGCCGCATCCATCGACGCGAACCCGGTGATGAGCACCACCTCTCCGAACGGCGACGCCGCGCGCAGCGGCTGAATCAAATCGACGCCGCTCGCGTCCGGGAGCTTCACGTCGACGATCGCCACGTCGAAGCCCGACTCCTTCGCGATCGCGAGGCCTTCGTCGCCGCGCGACGCCGTCACCACCTCGACGCGCGCCGCGCGACCGTCGGTCAGGTCGGCGCTCATCAGCACCGCGTGGAGCGTCCCCACGAGCTCGGTGTTGTCGTCGACGATGAGCACGCGGCCGCGCCGCGCCATCGCCGTGCGTCCGCTCGGGGGATGCTGTGAGCTCATGTCCCGCCAAGGTAGGGCGCGCGTTTTACGAGGACAACCCGAGGAGACGCTTCAAGACGTCGTTCACGATCGCCGGGCTCGCGCTCCCCTTCGTCTCCTTCATCACTTGCCCGACGAAGAAGCCGAGGAGCGCGGTCTTTCCGGCGCGAAGCTGCTCGGCCTGCTTCGGGCTCGCTTCGACGACGCGCTTGCAAATCTGCTCGATCGCGCCGGCGTCGGTCACCTGCTTCATCCCGAGCTCGGCGACGATCGTCTCGGGCATCGCGTCCGTCTTCGCCATCTTCGCGTAGACGTCCTTCGCTTGCTTGCCGCTGATCGTGCCGTTGTCGACGATGCGCAAGAGCGCCGCGAGCTGCTTCGCGCCGATCGGGAGATCGGCGTGCAACCCGTGCGTGACGACGTCGCGCATCACTTCGCTCTGCACGAAGTTCGCGACGCGCACCGCGTCGCCGTGGAGCGTCGCCGCTTCCTCGAAGAACGCCGCGACGCGCGGATGCTGCGTGAGCACGCCCGCCGCGTACGGCGTCAGCTTCAGCTCCGCGACGAAGCGCGCGCGCTTGTCGCGCGGGAGCTCCGGCATCGACGCGCGCACGCGCGCGACGAAGACGTCGTCGAGAACGAGCGGCGGCAAATCCGGCTCGGGGAAATAGCGGTAGTCCTGCGCCTCTTCTTTGCTGCGCAGCGTGAACGTCGTCCCCGACTTCTCGTCCCAGCCGCGCGTCTCTTGAACGACGCGCCCGCCCGACGCGATGACAGCTTCTTGGCGCGCGGCCTCGCCGTCGATCGCCTTGTGGACGAAGCGGAACGAGTTGATGTTCTTCAGCTCGACGCGCGTCCCGAGCTTCGTCTCCCCGACCGGTCGAATCGAGACGTTCGCGTCGCAGCGAAACGATCCTTCCTCGAGGTTGCCGTCGTTCACGCCGAGGAAGACGAGGACGTCGCGGAGCGTCCGCAGATACTCCGCGGCCTCGGCGCCGCTTCGCAGATCCGGCTCGCCGACGATCTCGACGAGCGGCACGCCCGAGCGGTTCAAATCGACGATCGACGAGTCGCCGCGATCGTGCACGTTCTTCCCCGCGTCCTCTTCCATGTGGACGCGCGTGATGCCGACGCGCTTCGTCGCCTCGCCGATCTCGATGTCGAGGTGACCGCGATCGCTGAACGGCTCGTCGTATTGGCTGATCTGGTAGCCCTTCGGCAGATCCGGATAGAAGTAGTTCTTCCGCGCGAAGCGGCTCACCGGCCGCAGCGTGCACCCGAGCGCGAGCGCCGTGCGCACCGCCATCGCGACCGCTTCGCCGTTCAGCACCGGCAGCGCGCCGGGGAGGCCGAGGCACGTCGGGCAAACCTGCGTGTTGGGCGCCGCGCCGAACGCCGTCGAGCACGAGCAAAATGCCTTGGACCGCGTGAGGAGCTGCGCGTGAACCTCCAGCCCGATGACGGCCTCGTACGTCGTCATGGCCGTGCATTAGCACGATTGCGCACGAAACTGGCCTCGGCGCGCGCGGTCGTGGCAAGGTCGAGACGAGTGCACCCCCGTCTCACCCTCTTCACCCAGCGCATCCTGCCGATCGCGATGCTCATTCTTGCGCTCGTGTCGGTGCCGATCTTGATCTTGGAGCCGGAGGGGCTGCCGCGTCTCAAATCGCTCGAGCGCGAGCTCGCGGACGTCAACGCGGAGAGCGAGGAGCTGAAACGCGACATCGCGAAGCTGCGCGTCGAGGTGCGCGAGCTGCGCGACAACCCCGCGGCCGTCGAGCGGATCGCGCGCGACCAGCTCGGCCTCGTCCGCAAGAGCGAGGTCGTGTTCCAGTTCGGGAAACCGAAGCAGCCCTGACGCGCCTCGGATCGCTCTATAGTAGCGGCGGTGACGTTCGAGCTCGGTCGCTCGCTGCTCCTCGCTGACGCCGTCGCGCCGGACGCGCTCGTGCACGCGCTGCTCGTCGTCGCCAACAACGGCGTGTGCTTGCCGCGCGCGCTCGTCGCGGTCGGCGCGATCGACGTCGCGCGCCTCGAGGATCATCTCGCGCGCGGCGACGCGCCGGTCCTGCGGCACGTCGTTCCCGTGCCCGAGCTCGTGGCGAAGCTCCCGCACGGACTCTGCGAGCGGCTCCTCGCGATTCCCGTGCGGCAGGATCCGCGAACGGGCACGGTCGATCTCGCGATCGTAGACGCGCGCGATCCGCACGCCGGCGAGGAAGTGAGCTTCTGGCTCGAAGCGCCGGTGCGCCTCGTTCGAACGAGCTTCGCGGCGATGGACGCGGCGCTGAAGCGCGCGCGCATCGCGCCGGAGAAAGGCTTGAAGGCGCTCGCCGCGCCGATTTGGGTCCCGGCGAGCGGCGAAGTGCGCACCGTCGCCGAGACGCCGCTCTACGGAACGCGCGCCGTCGAGGAGCCGACGCCGGAAGACGACGAGGCGCTCCACCGAACCGAGGTCGGCGACTTCCCGTCGGCCGATCCGAACATCCCGATCCCGCTGAGCCGGCGCAGCATGCGCGTCTCGATCGTCGAGGTCGACGGCGCGTCGGTCGCGATCGGGGTCGAAGCGAAGAGCCCGGAGCCGATCGCCGATCCGGTCCTCGATCTGCGCCAGCGCAAACGCGCGTCCGCGCCGCCGCCAGCCGAGCCCGCGCCGCTGTCGCGCACGCCGATCACCTCGCGCGGGCCGTTCTCGCCGAACGCGCCGACGCTTCCGTTCGCGGACATCGGATCGATCCTCGCCTCGATGCGCACCGCAAGCGATCGCGATCGCGTGCTCGACCTGCTCTTGTCGGGCGCGCGCACGGTCGCGCGGCGCGTCGCGCTCTTCGCCGTGAAGAAGACGGAGATGGTCGGCTGGACGTGCACGACCGAATTCGGCGATCGCATGGCGCTCCGCAAGGTGCAGATCCCGCTCGACGCGCCGACGCTCCTCACGCGCGCGATGCCAGGCGGGACGCACCTCGGGCGGCTCGCGCGAATCGAAGCGCACGTCGCGCTCTTCGACGTGATGGGCGGCGCGCCGCCGCGTGAGGTCGCCGTGACGGGCGTGCGCGTCGAGGGGCGTCCGACGATCATCGTCTTGGCCGACGAGGTGGGCGACACGCTGATCGCCACGCGCCGCCTCGACGAGCTCGCGCGCGTGGCAGGCGAGGCGCTCGCCGCGATTATCCGGCAGCGGCCGCGCTGAGCGAAGCCGACCGCTGCGCGGGAGCGACGGCCGACGGCTGACGTCGCCGTTTGGATGAAACAGAGCGCGTGCTATGGGCATCCTCATGTCCGACTACGCCGACGCGCGCCGCCGCTGGCTCGAGCAAACTCTCGCCCCGCTCGAAAAGAAAGAGGCGCCGCGCGCGCGCGTCGCGAACCTCGCGGGCCACGCGGACGTCGCGCCGCTCTACGGGCCGGACGATCTCGAAGCGATCGGCTTCGAGCCCGCGCGCGATCTCGGCTTCCCCGGCGCGCCGCCGTTCACGCGCGGCGTGCAGCCGAACATGTACCGCGGGCGCTTGTGGACGATGCGGCAGTACGCCGGCTTCGGCACCGCGCGCGAATCGAACGAGCGGTATCGCTATTTGCTCGGCCAGGGACAAACCGGCCTCAGCGTCGCGTTCGACTTGCCGACGCAGATGGGCCGCGACTCGGACGATCCGAAAGCGAACGGAGAGGTCGGGCGCGTCGGCGTGGCGATCGATTCGATCCACGACATGCGCGTTCTCCTCGGCGGGCTGCCCCTCGACGAGATCTCGACGTCGATGACGATCAACTCGACCGCCGCCATCTTGCTCTGCCTCTACATCGCCGTCGCGGAAGAAGGCGGCGTGTCGAGAAAGCAAGTACGAGGGACGATCCAAAACGACATCTTGAAGGAGTACATGGCGCGCGGGACGTACATCTTCCCGCCGCGTCCGTCGATTCGGCTCATCACGGACGTCTTCGCGTTCTGCGCGAAGGAAGTGCCGAAGTGGAACACGATTTCGATCAGCGGCTATCACATCCGCGAAGCGGGCTGCGACGCGGCGCAGGAGATCGCGTTCACGCTCGCCGATGGCTTGGCGTACGTGAAGGCCGCGGTCGACGCGGGGCTCGACGTCGACGCGTTCGGCGCGCAGCTCTCTTTCTTCTTCAACGTGCACAACAACCTCGTCGAAGAGGTCGCGAAGTTCCGCGCGGCGCGCCGGATGTGGAGCACGCTCATGCGCGATCGCTTCGGCGCGAAGACCGATCGGGCGCGCGCGCTCCGCTTCCACTGCCAGACGGCGGGGATGACGTTGACCGCGCAGCAGCCGCTCAACAACATCGCGCGCGTCACCGTGCAGACGCTCGCGGCGGTCCTCGGCGGGTGCCAGTCGCTCCATACGAACAGCTACGACGAGGCGCTCGGATTGCCCACGAGCGAGGCGGCGACGATCGCGCTTCGCACCCAGCAGATCGTCGCGCAAGAGTCGGGGGTCGCCGATTTCGTCGACGCGTTCGGCGGGAGCTACGCGGTCGAATCGCTCACCCACCGCCTGGAGGCGGAGGCGTATCGGTACTTGTCGCGGATCGACGAGATGGGCGGGATGGTCGCGGCGATCGAGCAGGGGTATCCGCAGCGCGAAATCCAGAACACCGCGTACGGCTACCAGCTCGAGGTCGAGAAGAAGCAACGCCTCATCGTCGGGCAGAACGCCTTCATCCAAGACGCGCCGCCAGTGCCGGTCATGAAGATCGATCCGAAGATCGAGGCCGAGCAGGTCGAGCGCTTGCGGGCGATGCGCGCCAGACGCGACGGAGCGAGGCACGCGGCGGCGCTCGCGCGCATCGACGCGGCGGCGCGCGGAACCGAGAACCTCTTGCCGCACGTCTTGGAGGCGGTGAAAGCGGAGGCGACCGTCGGGGAGATCTCGAACGTCCTCCGCAGCGTCTGGGGCGAGCACGTCGAGACGCTCGTTTTGTAGACCGCGCTATGCTCTCGGTGTGCGCCGGCTCGCCGTCTTCGCCGCCTTCGCGATCGTCGTCGCTGCGTGCGGGAGCAAATCGCGCGACTATCTCGTTCGTCCCTTCGACGCAGGCACGGATGCGACGGCGGACGACGGCGGCGCCGACGCCGGGCCGGACGCGGATCCGACGCTCGGCGGTCCGTGCGTCGACGACGCGCAGTGCGACGACAAGATCCCGTGCACGTTCGACTCCTGCGACAAGATCGCGCTCCGCTGCAGGAACGTCACCGACGACGCGCAGTGCGACGACGGCATCTTCTGCAACGGCAAGGAGAAGTGCGTCCGCGCGCACGGCTGCGAGCCCGGACCCGTCGTCACCTGCTCCGACGGCGATTCGTGCACGATCGACAGCTGCATCGAAGGGACGAAGACGTGCAAGCACGCGCCGCGCGATCTCGATGGCGACGGCGATCCCGACGATCACTGCGTCGCGATGCACGACTGCGACGATCGCGATCCGAACGTCGCGAGCACGCACAGCGAAGTATGCGCGAACGGCAAGGACGACAACTGCAACGGCATGACCGACGAAATGCCGTGCGTGACGCCGGTAGGCACGACGTGCGCGAGCGCGATCGCGATCGGCTCGCCCGGCACGTACGCGCTCTCCACGCGCGGCGCGAGCAAGAGGTTCGCGACGTCGTGCAGCGTGACGACACCGACCGCCGGGAAAGACGTCGTCGCCGCGATCACGATCCCACCCGGCGCCAACAAGGACCTCGAGGTCTTGGCGACGACCCAAGGCGTCGAAGTGTCGGTCGCGCTCCAGTCGACGTGCGGACAGGCGTCGAGCGAGATCGCATGCGGATCGGGGACCGGCGCGACGAGCGTTCGCGCGCGCGCGCGCAACCTCGGACCCGGCACGTACTA
>Ga0100403_1003205_pt1 | contig 12331 bp, 12 predicted proteins | sample CryGeymet201501t_FD_83663 | JGI IMG/M metagenome (GOLD analysis project Ga0100403, IMG submission 83663) | Groundwater microbial communities from Crystal Geyser aquifers in Utah, USA - Crystal Geyser metaG 2015-01t | ecosystem: Environmental > Aquatic > Deep subsurface > Groundwater | place...
AGGTGAGCACGCGCCCGAACATCGCCGGCGTCCACGCGACCTTTCCTGGGTCCGTCTTGCCGATTCGGCTCAGCACTTCGTCGCGTTCGAGCTTGAAGTAGACGTACATCCCCGCGCCGACGGCCGTCAGCATCACGAGCCACACGAACGTCAATAGCACGCGCTTCGGCTGCATCGAGTACGACGACACGAAGAGGAGCATCGCGAACGCGCCCACGGTCACCGTCGTCGTGAAGTGACGGAAGTGCCGGAGCAGGTGCGCGATCGTGAAGCTCAGGTGCGCCGCGACGAGCTCCTCGGCCAGGCGCAGCCACGCGAGCGCGCCGTCCGGCAGCGTCCCTTCGTAGGCGTCGAGCGCGGTGCCGCTCCCGCACATGCTCTTGCCGAGCTGCTCGGGCGTCTGCGCTTTCGGCGCGATCGGGATGCGGCCTTGCCAAAACGCGTCGACCACGAACCACAGCGGGCCAGCCGCTTCGCTGAGCCGCTTCATCGTCGGGCTGTCGCCGAGATCGATCCGCAGTCGTCCGGCGGTCGTGTTCGTGAGCTCTTCGCGGAGCACGGCGCGGATCGGCTCGAGCGTCTGCTTCGATTTCGGATCGTCGCCGCCTTCGACGATCCGCACGAACGCGTCGAGATCGGCCGCGAGCTGATCGTCCATCGGCCCTGCGCGGAGCTCGTTCGCGCGCGCGACGAGGAGCTCGGCCTGGCGAACCGGCACGACGAGATCGCGGACGTCGGACGACCGCGCCGACACTTGCACTTCGACGGTGCGCGCGAGCGGCGCCGGCAGACGCGCGAGCGCGTCGACGACCGGGTGCCGCGCGACGCGCCCGAGGAGCGCGCCGAGGCGCGACGCGAACAAGAGTAGGCGCACGATGCCCGATCCGGTCACGAGGACGACGAGCGCCAGCGCGAACATCAAGAGCACCATGCCGCACCGCCCCTCGAGCACGAGCGGCACCTTGAGGAGGAAGAGCAGCACCGCCGCGCCGACGAGGACGACCGTGCCGACCCAATGGAGCGGGCCCGCGTCGATCGTGCTGCCGATCGATTTAACGACTTGGTCGAGGAGCACCGAGAAGTCGTATTTGAAGCCGCTCTTGTGATGGCTCGGCGGAACGGGCGTCGCGATGCTGCTCGGCGCGCGCGTGCTCGACACGGGCGCGTCGCGCTCGCTCGCGTGCTTGGACTGCCGCGAGTGCATCGAGTCGAGGAGCTGAATGCGCGAGAGCTGGCAGAGGCCCCAGAGGTACATCGCCGTCCACGCGATGCAGAGAGGCGTGACCGGCGAGGCGCCGCCGAGCAGCGACATCGCGCGCTCGACGAAGATGCCTTCGCGATCGTCTTTTCGGCCGATCGTCGTGACGATCAGGAGCGCCGCGCCGGCGACGCCCATCGATCCGCCGAACGCCGTGAGCGCGACGACGTACCACGCGCGCCGCGCGTGCCCTTTGCCGTGCTTCGCCGATTCCTTGCGCGCGACCGCGATCGCGTCGAGCGCGACGAAGATCGCGACGACGAGCGCCGCGCCGGGGACCATGCACGCGAAGTAGAGCGCCCTGACGTACGGATCGGCGATGTAGCGGTAGTCCTCGGCGAGGAGGAGCGTCCACTCTGCGAGCGTCATAGCGATGAGCGTCGCGAAGACGTAGTAGCTCTGCTTGAGGCGGTCCTCTGCGTCGTGACAGTCCTCGAAGCGATCGAGGAATCGTCGCACCGCGGATGCCGCGCCGAGCGACGAGAGCCATCCGCGCACGCGCCGCGAGCGGCTCCAGGCGAACGCCACGAGGTTCGCGGCGGCGAAGACCGACGTCGCGACGAGCGCGAGGAGCCACGGCTTCGACGGCTCGTCGCCCCACCCGCGAATCGGCCCTTCGCCGCCGCCCGCTTCGCCGCGGACGATGTACGCCGCGCCGGCCTCGCCCGGCGCGTACGCGTAGAGCGGCACGAGCCTTCCGCGCGACACGACCGTGATCCACGCCGGCAGCGTCGCGTTCGTCGGCGATCCGTACGGCGGGTACTCCACGAGCCCGCCCGCGTCGAGCGACGCGAGCGCGGCGTTGTACACGCCCTCCGGACCTTGCCCCGCGAACGTCACCACGGTTCCGTCGTGCTGCGGTCTTCGCAGCTCGCTCGCGCCGAAGAACGGGTACGGCGTCGCAACGAACATCCCCTCGAGGTCGCGCGCGAACGCCGGGTGCAGATAGAAGATCTCGCTGCCGAAGGTGAAGATGCGCGCGTCCGGCGCCGCGGTGCGCACGCGCTGCGCGAGGAAGACGACGTCCGCAGGATCCGTCGCGACGATTCCGACGTAGTGCAAATCGCGCTGCCCGATCTCGCGCAAGAGGTTCGCGAGGACGACGTCGTGCGCGAACGTCGTCTTGTTCGAGAGCGTCGGTTCGACGTCGAGCGGCGGCGACGGCTCTTCGAGCGACGGATCGAGCTTCGTCGGCGCGCGCGGTCCGTCGCCGCCGGACGACTCCGACTGCGCCGCGCGCTTTCGCTCGGCGCTGTCGTACGCGCTGCGAAGCGACGAGATGTGCGGCGGGAAGCCGAATCGAAACGCCTCGCGCGGGCACGACGTCGGCTCCGCGGGCGCTCCGGCGTCGCGCGCGGACGCGAAGTCTCTCCCGTACGCGGTGCCCGATTCGTGAAGGAGCGCGACGTGCTTCAGCACGAGATCGCCGCCGTCGTCCTTCACGCCGATCTGCTCGTGCAGGTAGCGGAAGAACGCGCAGCGCAGCTCGTCGTCGGGGAGCGTCGTCGCGTGGAACGCGATCGAGAACGCTCCGGCGTCGTGACGGAGCTTGGCGTTCGTCGCGCTCGTCGCGGTGCCGCTGACGAGGGAGAACGCTTTCGGCTTCGGGCGGTCCGCGCCGTGCGCGCGCGACGGCGCCGCGACCCAATCGGCGATCGTGCGTCGAAGCGACGCCGCGGAGCCGGAGAACGTCGGGCCGACGATGTCGATCCCGGCGACGTCGTTGCCCTCGTCGCGCGCGGCGTACGCGTCGACGAGATCGAACGCGCGCGCGAGCGCGCCGCGGTGAACGCCCCACGTCGGCGTCTCGCCGACGACGAGCAACGCGACGATCTCGGTGCGATCGGCGCCCATCGCGCCCGCGGGACGGAAGAGGAGGACGCCGGGCGTCTCTTTCCGGCACTCGCGGATCTTGTCGACGTCGGCGGCGGCCGGCGAGACGAGCGGATTCCACGGCAGCCACGAGCGATCGCGGAGCCGCCCACCGCTCTCGATCGCGACTTGCAGCGCCTCGAGATCGCGATCGAAGTCGTACGCGAGGCCCGAGTCGATCGGATCGGGCAGCGTCGCCACGAGGAAGCGCACGCTCTTGCCCTTCCACGCGGCGGGCGTCGCGACGTCCGCGCCGTAGTATTGCGAGAAAGGCGCGAGCATCGCCGCTTCGCACGCCGCGGACAGCGCCGCGCCGTCCGACGACGCCGACGCGCTCGGCGCAGGCGCGACGCTCGCGCGCGCGGGGTCGACCGCGGCGTCCGGCGCCGACGCGACGATCGCCGGGAACAAAACGCCGAGCACGCCCAAGAGCAAGACGAGCAGCGTGCTCCGTCCGTCGGTCCCCACGGCGGCGAGCATACGAGCGCGCGCACCACATGGAAAGCACCGCGCGCGCCCAGGCGTGACACTCCGCGGCGCATGTACTAGCTTCGCGCCCGAACATGGCCCAAACGCGATCGGCAACGAGGCTCAATTCCGATGGGCGCGACGCCCGCATCGGCAGCGGTGCGCGCATCCGCGGGCGCATCCAAGGCGACGGCGACTTGACGATCGAAGGCACGGTCGAAGGCGAAATCGCGGTGCGCGGCGCGCTCGTCATCGCCGAAGGCGCGAGCGTCACGAGCGACGTCGAAGCACAAGAAGTGACGATCGCCGGCGCGCTCGAAGGCAACGTGAACGCGAGCGGCCAGGTGCGCGTCGCGGTCGGCGCGCGCGTGCACGGCGATCTGCGCGGCAAGTCGGTCGCGATCGACGAAGGCGCGGAGTACGCGGGGCGCCTCGACTGCGAGTTCGATCTCCCGCCGGAGCTCGAGGGTGGCGGCCGCCGCCGATAGACATTTTCTCACTGACGGAGATGGAGACATGGCGAGCACGGTGATCGGCGCAGGCATCACGATCGACGGAGAAATCACGGCGGACGAGGACGTGGTCGTCCACGGGACGATCCGCGGGAAGCTCACCGCGAAGGACGCGGTGACGATCGAGCAAGGCGCGGTCGTCGAGGCCGACGTGACCGGCGGCGCGATGGTCGTCGCGGGCGCGGTCACCGGCAACATCACGTCGAGCGATCGCGTCGATCTTCAGAGCGGCGCGAAGGTCGTGGGAAACGTGAAGGCGTCGCGCATCACGATCGCCGACGGTGCCCAGTTCAAGGGCAACGTCGACATGGACGTGTGAGGGAGCGATGGCAGAGGTGACGGTCATCGGGCGTGGGACGCGCGTTCGCGGTCGCGTGGTCGGCGCGGCGAGCCTCGAGATTCAAGGTCACGTCGACGGCGACGTGAGCGTCGAAGGCGACGTCACGGTCGACGCCGAAGGGCTCGTCGGCGCGAACGTCAGCGGGCGGCGCCTCGTCGTGCGCGGCGCGATCAAAGGCGACTTGAGCGGCAGCGAAGCGGTCGTCCTCGAAGAGGGCGCGCGCGTCGTCGGCGACGTCCGCGCGCCGCGCATCGCGATCGCGCCGGGCGCGCTGGTGCGCGGCTACGTGCAGACGGGGAGTGGCGAGGGACGTCCGCGCGCCGCAGCGCGGCCTGCCGTTCGCGCGGTCCCGACGCCGGTGAAGGCCGCGCCGAAGCCCGCGGCCGCACCGGCGCCGGTGAAGGTCGTCGCCGCGCCGAAGCCGGCTCCGCGCACCGCGCCGGTCGCGCTCGCGGGCGCTGCGCCACCCATGGGCCGGTCGCCTGCGGCGCCGGCGGCCACGGCTCCGAAAGGCCCGCCGCCGCCGGTCGTCCCCGCGCTGAAGAAGGGCGCGAAGGGCGCGCTCAACAAGAAGAAGGCGCACTGAGTGTCGGCGCGCGCGCGTCTGCTCGCGCTGCTCACCGAGCGCTCCTTCGAGCGAAAGCGCGTCGTCCTCGCGTCGGGCAAAGAGAGCGATTTTTTCATCGACTGCAAGCAGACGGTGCTCACGGCCGAGGGTCACGCGCTCGTCGGTGAGCTCATGTTCGATGCGCTGAAGCAGCTGCCGGCGCACGTCGCGGTCGCGGGGGTCGAGCTCGGCGGGTGTCCGCTCGCGAGCGCGGTGGCGGTCGTGAGCTTTCAGCGCGGCGCGCCGCTCGACGCGGTGTACGTGCGCAAAGAAGCGAAGGACCACGGGAGCAAGCGGCTCCTCGAAGGCAACACGCGGCTCGCGCCGGGCGCGGCGATCGCGATCCTCGAGGACGTCGTGACGACCGGCGGATCGACGCTCAAGGCCGCGTCGAAGCTCCAAGACGCGGGCTATGTCGTCGCCGGCGTCGTCGCGCTCGTCGATCGCCTCGAGGGCGGTCGCGAGGCGATCGAAGCCGCGGGTTTGAAGCTCGTCGCGCTCTTCTCGCGCGCCGACTTCATGAGCTGACGCTGCGAGCTGACGCCGCGGCGCCGACGCTACGGCGTCGCCGGCGCGGACGCGACGATCGACGGCCCCGGCCCGACCGGCCCCGGCGCGTCGAACGGACCCGGCGCGCGACGCGGCGGCGGCGGAGGCGCGCTCGGCTCGTCGTAAGGTCCGCCCGCGGGCTCCGGCGCCTCCGGCTGCGCGACGGGCGACGCCATGTCCACCGGCTTCGGCGGCGGCGCGACGTACACGACCGGCGGCTTCCACTTCGGAAGATCGCTCACGTTCACCACCGGGATCGACGCGAGCTCCGCTTGCGTCTGCGCCTCCGCTTGGACGAACGGCGCCATCAACACCGCGCAGTCTTCGTCGGTGAGCGAGCACGGCGGCGCCTCGATCTGCGACGCCGGCACGACCGGCAAGCTTCGCGCGGGCGGATGCGCCTTCTTGAGCGATCGCAGCGTCGTCTCTCCCCACGCGCGCGCCGCGCGCACTCCGCCCATCGCGTCGCCGCGCGCGAGCGCGAAGGCGACGATCCCCGCGACGAGCCCGATCGCGAACCAGCGCGCCGGCGGCGACGACGGGCGCGGGATCTTCGTCGTCGGCGCCGTGAGGTCCGAGCCATCGCCGAGCACGCGCGCCGCGCACGCCGGCGACACGGCCGCGCGCCGCGTCGTGATCGCTTCATCGTCGTAGAGAGACGGCAGGTCCCGCTCCGCGCTCGCGACGGCGGCCGGCAGCGGCGGCGGCGTCGCGCGCACCCGCCGCGGCCCCGCAATCGCCCGCGGCGCGTGCGTGGTCATCGACGTCGAAACGTTTCCCATGATCCGAGAGTCCCCTTCTGCGTGGCGCCGCCCCTCGACGCGGCACCCGCATCCGGGCGCAGTGCATCTTCCGTGCGCGCGCGTTCCGGCGCGTCGCATCGAAAAATTCGAGCGAGGCGCGTTCCGAGCATCGCAGATCGCATCTTGTAGGCGAACGCCGCCGATACAACGGCGATCCACCCATGGAGGCCGTCGGCTCCATGCGCCTCGCGCGCGGCTTTCGCGCGCGACGCTCGCGCTCGTCAGACCTCGCGATCGAGCCAGACGCGCGGACCGCGCCTCGACTCCGGTATCGCGTCGATGTGCACGACGCGCGGCTTGCAGCAGACCGCGCAGTCCTCGACGTACGTCTGGTGCTCGCCGCCGCCTTCGTCGACGGTGATCAGCCCAACCTCTCCACAGAACGGACAAGGAAGCTCGACGGAAGAGTTCAAGGCGCGTCGATTCATGATGCCTGCCCCTTTCCTGATCGGCGATTCGCCGACGATTCGAGCACGGGGCGATCGACGCGCGAGAGCGCACGCGACGCCGCCCCGAGACGGAGGTACACTTCGATTATGTCCTCTTCGCGGCGACGCGAAAGGGTCGCATCGAAAAACGATCGGAGACGCATTTTTGGACGCTCGGCGTATTGACGTTCTCAGCGACTCGACGGGTGAAACGGCGGAAAAGGTCGTACGCGCCGCCATGCTTCAGTTCCCGCACTCGGGCGCGCAGATTCGACTTCACACGCGCGTACGAACGAAGGAAGCGGCGCGGCCGGTGCTCGAGCGCGCGGCGAAAGAAGGCGCGCTCGTGGTGTTCACCGTGGTGAGCCCCGAGCTCCGCGAGTACATCCACGCGTCGAGCTACGAGCTGAAGATCGAGGCGCTCGATTTGATCGGCAGCTTGATCGGAAAGCTCGGCACCTTCCTCGATCGGCAGCCGATCAACATGCCGAGCGCGATGCTGCCGCTCAGCGACGAGTACTTCCGCCGCATCGAGGCCGTCGAGTTTACCGTGAAGAGCGACGACGGGAAGGAGCCGCGGAATTTCCGCAAGGCCGATCTCGTCCTCGTCGGCGTGAGCCGCACGTCGAAGACGCCGCTGTCGACGCTCCTCGCGCAGCGCGGGCTCAAGGTCGCGAACCTCCCGATCGTCCTCGGCGTGCCGCCGCCGCCGGAGCTCGCGGAGGCGTCGCAAGAGCGCATCGTCGGCCTCACGATCGAGCTCGACAAGCTCATCGAGATCCGCAAAGCGCGCTTGAAGCAGCTCGGAATGCCGGTCGACGCGAACTACGGGCTACGCGAGCAAGTGAAAGAAGAGCTCGAGTACGCGATGAAGCTCTTCCGCGATCACCCGCACTGGCCGGTCATCGACGTCACCGGCCGCGCGATCGAGGAGACCGCAGTGATCATCCTCGAGTCGCTCAAAGAGCGCGACGAAGCCGCGCGCAACGCGCGCGCCGCGATCATCTAGCTTTCGGCTCTCTCAGCAGCCGCACCCTCGCAGGCAGCTCGTGTCGCCGAAGCATTGCGACGCGCAGTTCTTGTCGCACTTCGTTCCGCCGTTCGTCGGCGCTTGCAGCATCGTGCAGCGATCTTCGGCGACCTGCTGGCAGACGCCGAGCTCGGTCTGCGCGTTCATGAGCTGCGTCGCTTGCGCGCAGGTCGTCGGCGCTCCCATCGGGCAGAGGACGCCGTTGCAGAGGCACTCGAGATCGATCGTGTCGCCGCGAACGCGGAAGCCGCAGTTCGGGAACTTGTCGTGATCGACGCCGAGCTGCGGGCAGATGCTGATGTACGTGCAGAGCTTCGTGCCGCCGCCGAGATCGCCGGTGCAGTCCGCGCCGACCGCGCCGGAGTCGTGTCCCGCGCTCGCGTCGGCGCCGCCCGTCGTCCCGCCGTCGGTGCCCGTGCCGAGAAAGTTCGGCGCGCATCCGGTGAGGGCGAACACGAAGACGAGCGTGCGCTTCATGCGCCGAACTTCCATCCAACGCGCGCGGCGGGCCAACTTCCTTGCCTGGCCGAGCGCGCGGCGATGCTACCTTCGCGCGGATGGCCGCTCCGCCCAACGCCCCGCAAGCCGAGCTAGGACAACAAGCGCTCGAGCGCCTCGTGCCGGTGCTCTGCGAAGACGCGATCTACGCGCTCGCCGCGGGCGGCGGCGATCCCGAGGGCGCGCTCGAAGGCTGCGCGAAGCGGCGCGCGGACGCGTACGGCGCGGTCGCGCAAGGGATCGCGATCCCGCGCATGTCGGATCAGATGGACCTGTGGCAGGTGCATCTTGCACGCATCATGGCGCCGATCGCGCCGCCGGTTTGGCTGCCGATGATGGAGGTCGTGCGCGAGAAGGTGACGCTCGAGATCGGCGCGCGCGGGCTGCGCTCGCTCTTTTCGTCGAAGCCGAGCGAGAAGGACGTCGCGCGCGTGCGGCGGTTCGGGACGATCGCGGTGCGGGTCTTGCGCGCGATCTTCGCCGCGGACGGGCCGCTCGATCGCGAAGAAACGATGGCGGTGAACTGCGTCGTGGCCGCGCTCGGACTGCCGGACGCGGACACGCAGGCGCTCTACGCCGAGCCGCCGATGCAGGCCGAGGCGATCGACGTGACGGGCGAGCCGGAGAAGGACGTCTACCGCGCGCTCGTTCGCGGCGCGTGGCTCGCCGCGGCGTGGGACGCGATCGATCCGCGCGAGGATCACGTGATGCGCGTGCTCGCGCACAAGCTCGGCGTCGTCGTCGACGAGCTCGAAGCGGCGCGCGCCGAAGCGCAGCAGCGGATCGACGCGCGGCGATTGGTCGGGCTCGCGGCGATCGACGGCATTCGCTTCGTCCTGAGCGATCGCGCGCCGGGGATCGGCGTGCAGCTCGCCGCGAGCACGGGGACGCTGATGCTGCCGCGGCGTTACCGCGACGAAGGGCTCGCGCCGATCGGGCACGGCGCGCCGGTGACGCTCGGGAAGCGCTACGCGTCGCTCGCGTCGGACGAGCGCGTGGCGGCGCTCGGGATTGCGTGGGCCGCGGCGCTCATCGAGGATCCGACGACGTCGCGGCGCGCATTGCTCGGCGCGCGATGGGAGAGGTTCGCGGCCGACGTCGGCGACGATCGCGGCCGCGGGCTGGTCGAGAATTTCGTGGGCGAAGTGCTCGCGAGCGTCGCGCGGGGGATGCGATGAAGTCGCTGAAGCTCGGGTTCCTCGGCGCCGGCAACATGGCGGGCGCGCTCATCAAGGGGCTGCTCCACGCGCACGTCGTCGAGCCGACGAGCATCGTCGCCAGCGACGTGAAGAAGGAGCGGCTCGATCAGCTCGCGAAGGCGCACGGCATCCGCACGACGCAGGACAACCACGCGCTCGTGCGCGAGGTGGACGTGCTCGTGCTCGCGGTGAAGCCGCAGGTGATCGACAAGGTGCTGACCGAGGTCGGCGGCGACGTCCGCGCGGAGACGCTCGTCGTGTCGGTCGCCGCGGGCGTGCCGATCGAGTCGATCGAAGCGCGACTGCCCGATGGCGCGCGCGTCGTGCGGACGATGCCGAACACGCCGGCCACCGCGCTCGCGGGCGCGACGGCGATCGCCGCGGGGACGCACGCGACCGAAGCGGACATGGCGAACGCGCGCGCGCTCTTCGAAGCGGTCGGGCGCGTCGTCACGCTCGACGAGACGCAGCTCGACGCGGTCACCGGTTTGTCGGGCAGCGGCCCCGCGTACGTGATGCTCATCATCGAAGCGCTCGCCGACGGCGGCGTGAAGGTCGGCATTCACCGCGACACCTCGCTGTTGTTGGCGGCGCAGACGGTGTTCGGCGCGGCGAAGCTCTTGCTCGAAACGGGCGAGCACCCGGGACGACTGAAGGACATGGTGACGTCGCCGGGCGGCACCGCGATCGCCGGTCTTCACACGCTCGAATCGGGCGCGCTGCGGAAGACGCTCATCGACGCGGTCGAAGCCGCGACGAAGCGAAGCGCCGAGCTCGGCGAGCAGATGGCCGCGAAGATGCGAAAGCCTTAGTCGTCGTCGCGCTCACTTCCTCACGACGTCGAACCACGAAACGATCGCGATGAGCCCGAGCAGCATCAGAAGGCCGATCGCGTGCACGTGCGTCTCGAGCTTCGCGTTCGGTTTGCGCCGCGAGGCCGCTTCGATCCCGAGGAACAGTAGTCGCCCGCCGTCGAGCGCCGGGATCGGCAGCAAGTTGAACGCGCCGAGGTACGCGCTGAGCGCGCCGAGGAAGCGCAGGAGCTCACCCGGCCCGAGCTTCGCCACGCGCGCCGTCTCTTTCACGATCCCCACCGGCCCGCTCACTTCCGCTTTTTCTTTGCCGGTGATCCAACGCCCGATCCCGCGCACCGTCAGGTAGACGACGAGCGGCGGCTCGATCACCGCGAGCTTCGCCGCCTTCGCGAGGCTGATCGGCGCGACCGTGTGGTACTGGCCGATCAAGATCTTTCCTTCGTTCTTCGCGCCCTTCGCCGCGGGCGTCACCGCTTTGTGGAGCTCCGCGCCTTCGCGCTCGACGACGACGTCGATCGTCTCGCCGGGGTGGCTGCTGATCGCCTTCTTCAGCTCGTCCCAATTCTTCACCGGCTCGCCGTTCACGCTCACGATCTTGTCGCCGTCGCGAACGTCCGCCGCCGCCGCCGGTCCTTCCTGATCGACGTCGACGCGCATGCTCGTCTCGTCGGTCACGCGCTCGCCGCCGACGACGAGCCCCGCGAAGATGAGCACCGACGCGAACAGGTAGTTCATCAGCGGACCCGCCGCGATCGTGACAGTGCGTGCCCAGAGCGAAGCGTTCGCGTAGCTCCCCGGATCCTTCGGATCGATCTCCTCGTACGGGTTCATCCCCGCGATCTGCACGTACGCGAGGAACGGGATGACCGCGACCTGGTACGTCGTCGGGCTGTCCTTCGGCTTGTGCTTCCACAGCGTCGGCCCGAACCCGATGCTGAACTTCGACACGCGCATCCCGAAGCGCCGCGCCGCGAGGTAGTGGCCGCCTTCGTGAATCACCATCAGGAGGGCGAGCCCGGCCGCAGCGATCAGGTAATACGCAACCGACATGCTTTCACTATAGACGGCCTGCCGGCGTTCGCCATTGGGCCGGTGGTCGAGCTTTCGGCGGTGGATCTCAGGGGAAGAACGACACGCCGAACGTCACCGACGGCCACCCGATGCGCAGCGTCAGCGCGACGTTCTCGTTGAAATGGTAACGCCCGCCGAGCCACAGCGCGAACGGCCGGAACCCGAAGTTGCTCGGCGCCTCGCACTGACCTTTGAACCCGGGCGGGCAGTTGTCGATGAAGCCTTTGTAGAGGAACAGCCCCGGCTCGCCGAAGACGCTCCATCGCTCGCCGACGTAGAAGTTCCACTGCATGGCGACCGGGAAGAAGAGGTACGTCGCCGAGCAGCCGTAATCGTTGCCGTAGTAGCAGCTGTCGTAGTGGATCGCGTCCACGCCGAAGCTGATCGCGACGCTGTTGTTGATCGACGAGACGAACCCGTTGTGGACGATCGGGATCGAGAAGCGCCCTCCGATGCCGAAGCCGCCGTAGCGGTAGTAGATGTTGTCGGTGCCGAGCGCGATGTGCGGCTCCGCTTCGACGTTGTAGCTCGGGTGATCGCCGGGGTGCTTGATGGTGCTGTCGGCGCGCGCGACGGACGGCGAGACTGCGATCGAGATCGCGATCGCCGAGGCGACTCGCGTGCAAGGCTTCGCTAGGAGTCCCATGACTCTCCTCTTAGTAGCTCGGCGGCGAAGATGAAACTTCGCGGCGCAACGCCGGTGAGGCGATCAGCGACGCTTGCGCGTGCCGCGCTCTTCCGCGCCGCTGCTCTGCGCGGCCTCGGCGCCGCGCCACCAGATGCCGTCGCGCGTGCTGCGCACGCGGCCTTCGCGCTCGAAGCGCGCGAGCAAGCGGCTCACCGTCTCGGTCGTCGCGTTCACCATGCACGCGATGTCGCGG
>Ga0100403_1003206_pt1 | contig 12327 bp, 11 predicted proteins | sample CryGeymet201501t_FD_83663 | JGI IMG/M metagenome (GOLD analysis project Ga0100403, IMG submission 83663) | Groundwater microbial communities from Crystal Geyser aquifers in Utah, USA - Crystal Geyser metaG 2015-01t | ecosystem: Environmental > Aquatic > Deep subsurface > Groundwater | place...
CTCTGGCAAGTTGGCACTTGCCATTCACCCCCATAGTCCTAAGCACAAACCAACTATTTAGAATGATTGAGAGCCCGAACTACGGCTTTTGAGGCTTTCCACTTTTTACCGCGCACAGTGAAAACTAAACGCCATTTTCGTCTAAAAAAAAAGCCTAGCTCGTCATCCTGACGAGCTAGGCTTTCTAACCATGAAACTCACAATCCTTAGAGTTTTTTTATTAATTTCTCAACTACTCTACTACTTACTTCTTCTTCATAAAACCAGGAGCACGTTTTTCAATACGGCATTTAGCTATATCAATGTTACCCATGGATATTCCAGCTTGTGAACAAACCACATAAGCGCCTCGCTCTTCACCAGGAACAACTCCTGAAGAAATTTCGAAACTTTCAAAAAGGTTCTCAGCCTGTTCAGCCGTAATCAAGAGGTTTTGACTAGAGTCAACCGCCACACCTTTTTCGATGCCTTTGTGAACCTTCTGTTGTTGAGCTACAGCTAAAGCAGCCATTTCAGATCGAATCGCATCATCACCTGCAAACGATACACTTGAAATCAAAAGACTCATTATTCCAAACATTGCTATATACTTTTTCATACTTTCTCCTGAGCCAAGGGCTCCTTGTTTCTTTGTTAATTGTGTGTCTGAGCTTGAATCTCAGCCAATAAATTCTTTAAGAAATGTGTTTGTGCTTTCGCATCCAAAACCTCAACCATCGCCTTATGACGAAGTTGATCCATCCAGTTAAGACTTGTTCTTAACGGGAAATCATTTTCATGCTCATAAACAAGAGATTCGAGCAATTCTTCATACGGTTGCTCTTGGTAGAAGTCTACCCAACGGATGTACACATCCTTTTCACGACGTTTTTGTTTGAGGTTTTCAAAAGAAATAATATTTTCCACAGCCACTCCTAGTTCTCGCAATTTCAACTTCAACTCTTCAATTTCGAGTGACACCATTGTATAGCAAATGACGCCTTGCGTCAAGCCGTGTTGTAAAGTTTATTTTGCTGACTCAGTCACAGACAAAAACACAATAATATCAAGTTATTATTCTGTTGAGATCTCGGCGCTCACGACACTGTTGATGCTAGTCGGCACACTATTCAGGCCGTGATACGATGTGTCAACCTTGCCTAACAAGTGACGTATTAGGGGCCGACGACTTTCCAAATCTCAGCTTGGCGATACTTCCCTGAATCAGGGTCTCCGGACGCATAAGGAACTTTGATCTTGGTTGTAACCCTTTGCACAGTACCAGGATATATATAGACAAAGGTTCCCTCAGGAAGAACCCTCAGCACCGCGTCCATATCAGAGTCAGTAGAGATACAACCATGGCTTCGGCCGTAGGTCGCGTAGCCGCACTTGTGAAAGACCTTCCCATCACGCTGGGCATTGTCATTAACCTTCGGCTCGAGCCCTGCCATAGTTCGCTGGTATCGCCCCTTGCCCTTGCTCCAATATTTTTCCCCAACAGTCACGTGAGCCCCAAATGTCCCCAACTTGTACTCTTTCTCATTTCCAAAATATTTCGGCTTAGTTCCAGACCCCGCCGAATTGACAAATGACTTGATACCTTGCCCGTGGGCCACATGATCACAACGAACAGCTTTTGTTTTTGTATTCAACACACAAATACGTTTCTGACTGTTGGTCATCGTAAAGTCGACCACTACCAACTGATCCGAATTTCTAATTCGTCCTTTGTGTTTCTTGCGAGCTTCAAATGCTTTTGTAATGGCTTTCACACCCAATCCACTTTTCTTACTAAACTCTTCGACCAACTTCTTCTCGTCCTCACTAAGAGTGGGTGAATCAATACTAGTCTTCTCTTCAAAAATCCCCAGAGGCTTGCTAGGAATTTGTTTTGGCTTCTCGTAAGAAGGCCAATGTTTTGCAAGTAGATCTTCTGAACCATGTGCTTCATCCTCTGACTCAGGATCATAATCAGCATCCTTTTGGTCTTGAGCTTTTTTCCCATTCAATTCCGGTTTTACAGTAAAGGCCTGCTCCTGCCCCACGGCCTTAGAAAGGTCTGCGATGAGCCTGTTAGGTTTCGAATTTACTCGAGCTTTCTGCTTCGACATTGCATGATCCATCGCCACGGCGATGTCAGCAGCCTCTTCGGTGCTTAATGCATAAATTTTCTTTTCATAAAAAGGCGACTCTTTAATTTCCTTTTCCTCAGCCAAAGCGCCTTGCCAGAAATACTCGTTAATCGCAGTCAACTTGGGAAGGAATCTATCGATGCAAGCTTTGTCCGATTGACATTTTTCAGTAAGGACTTCTTTCGTCCTACGATTTACCCCATCAAGACTAATATTATTCTGCCTGAGCAAGCGCGAAACTCGTGCACCGTGCACCCAGATTAGCTCAGAACGCATGTCCTCAGACATACTAATGGAATCAACCATAGCATCCACATACGCAGACGTGATTCGCTCATGCTCTACTTCTCTTTGTGCTTTGTCTTCAGGATTGGCTGGTCCCACCAGGTAATCAACATTACAAGTCATTGGAGCTCCACCTGCTATCAGATCTCCCTTAACTTTTTTCAAATGACTCAAAAAGTCTTCGTTCGGAAAATCTTTTTCCAAAACCACTGGTCCCTTCATGAGAAGCTTTCCGTTCTCACGGTCGGCGACTCTCCAAATATCCTGTAATTGCTTTACGCAGCTTTCAAACTTCTTGCCGTCGTCAGGAAAGCTCGCGTGACACCAATATTTTAGAAATGAATTGGAAATTTCATAAACAGATTGAGCGTATTGCTCTTTGGCTGCCATACCAGGCAGCCCGTTCAACTGCGTCCCAAACCTAGTGATCGCCTCAGTGAGTTTTTGAGACTCCAGGTCACAAAGGGATGACTCCATGACCGTTTTAAGATCTGAAAAGATATGAGCACTTCCATCAACTGCCTGAACTCCACCGATACTAGCTGTTGGCTGACCTTGTTTGGTGTGAGAATCCTCTTCAACAGCGCAAATTGAAAAGCTCAAAAACAGGGTCAAAAACGCACATAAAGCTTTAAATTGATAGAAATTCCTCATCCCCTACATATCGGTATGTAGAGGATGAATCCTTATAGTGAGATCGACTAATCTTGCCTACTAGTCCTTACCTTTGGACTGCATGTTTTTCGCAAGGATTTTCTTACGAATGCGAAGACTTTTCGGAGTGATTTCAAGGAGTTCTCCCCCGCCAATCCACTCAAGTCCGCCTTCAATCGTTACATAACGAGGATTCTGGATCACAATCGCCTCATCCTTGTTCACAGTCCTGAAGTTCGTGAGCTGTTTACTCTTCACAGGGTTCACCCAGAGATCTTGCTCCTTAGCGTTCTCGCCAATGACCATTCCTTCATAAACCTTCTGCTGTCCATTGATGAAGAGAATGCCTCGCTCTTGAATCGAATCCAAAGAGTAGTCATTGGATTCTCCAGGACGATCACAAACCAAAGCTCCGTTTTTACGGCCCTGGAAATCTCCAGCCCATGGTTCCCAACCGTCACTACTGAAGTTGAACAAGCCCTCGCCCTTCGTCTCAGTGAGGAAGCGGTTTCGAACGCCGATCAATCCGCGAGATGGAATGCGAATCGCCAAGCGAACACGAGAACCTTTGTTCTCAATATTTTGAAGAAGTCCTTTTCGCTGCTGAAACATTTGAGTAATCGCGCCTTGTGCAAACTCAGGAACATCGAGAATCGCGAGTTCCATAGGCTCCATTTTTTGTCCGTTTTCTTCCTTTGTAAGAATCTCGGGCATCGCTAGTGCAAATTCGTAACCTTCACGGCGCATTTGCTCTGCAAGAATGGCCATCTGGAATTCACCACGGCCTTTAAGAATGAATCGATCCGGATGTTCTGTTTCTTGGAACTTAAGAGCAACGTTGGTCATCGTTTCTTTGAGCAATCGATCACGAAGCTTTCGAGACGTAACATGATCCCCCTCAAGTCCGGCACAAGGAGAATCATTCACTCGCCACTGCATCTGCAAAGTCGGCTCTTCGACTTTGATACGCGGAAGTGCCAAGGAGACAGGCTCCCAACGATCTTCTTTTGCTGTCGTTTGATCTGGAACACCTACGAGCGTATCACCAATAGAAACGTCTTGGTCGCCAAGAGCAACCACAGCGATATCTCCAGCGATAATGTTGTCGTAAGGAACTTGCTTCAAGCCGTGGTAACTAAATAGTCCACTGACTTTCACATTCTTGGCGACGTTCTTTCCGTCTTTTTCAGTCACAAGCGCAAGAGGAGCACCGGTTTTTAAACTACCGGACTTTAGGCGACCGATAGCAAGTCTTCCAAGGTATTCAGAATAACTAAGGTTAGCTACAAGCATCTGAGCTTTTGAACTTGGGTTTGCTTCTGGGTGCGGAACTGTTTTTACAATTTGCTCGAACAATGGCTCAAGAGTTGCGCCTTCAACCTTGTCCCAACCTTCGAGCTGTTTAAAGGCTTTTCCATCACGAGCAACTGCATAGATCGTTGGAAAATCAATTTGTTCATCACTAGCTTCTAGGTCAATAAACAAATCAAATACTTCGTTCATAACTTCTTCGGCGCGTGCATCGTGCCGGTCAAGCTTGTTGATGACCAAAATGATTTTGAGATTTTTCTCTAAGGCTTTTTGCAAAACGAAACGTGTTTGAGGCAAAGGCCCCTCTGCCGCGTCTACAAGCAAACAACATCCATCAACCATGGAAAGAATACGCTCCACTTCACCTCCGAAGTCGGCGTGACCTGGGGTGTCCACGATATTGATCTTGTAGTCCTGATAAATGATCGCAGTATTTTTTGCTGTGATTGTGATTCCGCGCTCTCTCTCAAGATCCCCGGAGTCCATAACCCTGTCGTCTACAGCTTCGTTAGATCTGAAAGTTCCAGACTGCTGAAGGAGGCCGTCAACCAAAGTCGTTTTGCCGTGGTCAACGTGGGCGATAATAGCGATATTACGAATATTTTTAAGCTCTAAAGACATTTATGCACACGCTTTAAGTATGTCGACACCGTGCTTGCAATAGCTATTGTCCCCATAGAGCAATTATTCTGATTGCTCGCTTTGTAGACACTTTATGCCTAATCTTCAATTTTCCTCACAACTTGGAAGCTGACCAAAACTTAGCCGTAACGGAGGCGTAACAAAATGCCTCTTAGCTATCATTTTGGGATTAGGAATATGGAGCAAGTCGCGTACAATGAGCTTCTCTCCCTCGCACACCGCGAGTTTTAAAGGAGGGTGTACTGACCACCACAATATTAACCAGTCGTGTTCGCTGGCCACACAGTACACCCTCCTCAATGTTTTCAATTACTTACGATTTTAGGACCAAGTTTATGTTGCACCGCGTCATGGCCTCGTGTATTTTCTGCCCATGTTTTCTATTAGCCATCGATTGCGATCGCCCTTCTTTGCTTCTCTGCTGATGGGCTTTGTAGCCTTGTTTTCAATGAGCACTCCGGCCCAAATTCTTGAAGATCGGGAAGCCGTAGCGGCAGAACGCCTATCAGATGGCAAAGACAACGGAGGCAACTTAAGCTTCGACGCCGTCACAAAGCAATTTAAGGATATTCAGCACCAACTCAGACTTGAACTTTTTATCGCTCGAACAGCCCTATCTCTTAGCGAAATACCAATGAATACCGGCGCAGAAGTTGTTTCTCCCAATGATTTAGATCGTGTCATTGAGTCTTTTGAACATGCGGTGGTCATTCCAACCACAAAAAAACTTTTTGTAGAAACAGTCGCGAAAGATGGCATCGAAACCGTAAGAGTCTCCGTCGACGCTGTTAACAACTCCATGAGAGGTGACATCCAAATTAACATCTATTCATGGGCCGTGCTTGATTGGTGCCAAAAAGCACAACTTGTTCTTCACGAACACATGGGCCTTGAAAGAGTAGAGAAAAGTCTCGAGTACAATCTTTCGGCACCACTCATTGCACAAACTAGTTTTTGTAGAAAATAGTACTTTCCCCCAAGAAAGCCAATAACAGGAACAATCAATGAACGACCAGACGCCATGGCACGTACAAGTTCTTCAAAAAGAGCTTGAGACAAGAAAAAGTCGAAATGACAGTTTTTCAATGCGCGCCTTTGCCAAAATGCTAGACGTTCCAGCTCCCATCGTTTCTGAAGTACTAAGAGGCAAGCGCAAATTGCTACCAAAATATGCAGAAAAAGTTTGTTCTGCTCTCGGGTTTTCGCCTGAGAAATCCGCACTATTCATGAATAGCACCCTTCAACATCGTGAAGGTGTTGTTACTGAAAATCTTATCTTTCAACAAGCCCATGAAAAAACAGTAAGCAAGGTCCTTCTCGAAGAACTCTATTCAAAAGCCATAGAAGAATGGGAATACTTTGCCGTGCTGTCGCTCTTCAAACTTGAAGGATTTCAAGAAAGTGCCGCCTGGATTGCCAAGCGACTTGGAATCAGCTCCGACCGCGCTAAGCAAGTCGTTTTAGACCTCAAACAACTTGGCCTTCTAAAAAGAAACGACCAAGACAAGCTCGAAAGAGCCCATTCTAGGGTGAGCAGCACGATCGACGTTCCCTCTCGCAGCGTAAGACAATCTCACTTGGAAATGCTGGATATCGCAAAACAAAAGTTAGAAAATGTGCCAATGGAACAACGCTTTTTTGCCTCGGAAACCATGGCCGTTGATATGGAAAAACTTGATGAAGCCAAGCAGCTAGTGAGAGATTTTAAGATTTCGTTGGCCAGGCTATTGGAATCAGGCAACAAGACTGAGGTCTATCAATTAGCCGTTCAACTTTTCCCACTAACAGACGTCGAACCAGCTCAAACGAAAAAAGAGTCCTCAAATTAGATCGAGAAGCTCTTTTTTTTAAACCCAAAAATAAACGTTGCAGCTTACAAATACCAGATTTGTGCTTCACCCTTATCTTCTTTTGCGGTCTCAGAATAGGCGTGAATAAATTCAACCATCTTTTCAATAGCAGGATAAGAACTCAAATCTGTATCAAAAGTGCACCCGTGGTGACAGAAGCTCAATCCATTTTCAACAATCTTCTCTACGCGCTGAACCGTTAAAGTCATTGGCAAATAAGTGTTCTGTGAAAAGTAGAAACGGAAGTCGATCTCTTCTCCTTCGTTAAAGCTTCCTTCAGTTTCAGGCCACTTAAACGAACATCCAGACTTGGAAATATCAACGATGTCTACTGACTTGAGTCCGAGTTTTTCGATGAAAGTATAACACCCGAGAATTCTCTTAAACAAAATACGCTCATAATTACGACGTACTTCGTCCTGTTTTGCTTTTCTCGCCTCACCAAACTGAACAACTTTTCCTTCTGACATCTAGCGCCCCTTTCAACGGACCCTTTGGCCCTCAAGATACACATCGACACTTCTTCATGGGAACTTTACTTAGCGGCCCCCCTTAAAGGGGACTCTCAAAAGAAAATCTTTATTAAATGTTTCAAACTTTGATATACCGGGCGCAAGTGACGTTATTTTGACGAATCACCGAGAAGAGTCTTGGAGTCGCACCATTAGAGGGCTGTGCTCCACCCATAAAGAGGCCCTCATTCCATGAGGAAAAAGAGCTAAAACTCCACGTTTGGCTAAATCAGGGCTATACACTAGAGCAACTTCAAAGGGCCGAAGTTCAAACTGACTCACAACTTGGATCGACTGAGGAAACAAAACAAGGTTCCATGTTTTCTCGAAATTCATCGAATCAATGTTGTATATTGAGAAACGCAATTGAACAGCTGCCTCTGTATCATTTCTTAGATTTAAATTTTCACCCGATTCAATTGTTCTTTGAAGCTTAGAAAAACCGCATTCATTCCAAACCAACTCAGTAACGCCCAAAGCTTCCGCCGTGTTTGAATTGTACGTTTCACCATTTGGACGACTGCAACTATCTAGAAGGCTTTCTTCGACAAGCAATGCTGACGCTATTGATTCAACCGGAAATCCGCCCGGCTGCCCATGAGGTAGAATTTTTACACCGGTCCAGCGCGAAAGATTCTGAGTCATTCCTGCTATCTCCCCAGACCAACGAGCGTAGACCGGGATCAACAGAAGTGCCCTCAAAACAAAAAAAGCCAAACACCCCGCAAACAACCATCTTGCGTTTAGCTTGATATCACGACCTCTAAGCAACAGAAACATAGCCACAAGAAAGTGGAAGCTAGGTACAAGAATTGAGAACCATGAAGATTTTAAATTTCCTTCTGCCATCAAGGTCCAAACAAAAGCTCCATCTACGACAGAATTTAATAAAAAAGCCCCCAACAAGGCACTTCCAAACATTCCCAAAAGATAATTTGCCCTGAACCAAAGGATAAAACTGATGAGTACAATTAAGCTTGGACTCACATATGACATGCTCAAGCGCACATCACCTGCTAGCCAAAAACTCAACATGACTTCCAGGATAAGACAGACAAAAAGAGCCGTTAGGGGCCACTGCCTCAGCTTATCTAAATATGAAGAATTTTTTTCAAAACTTTGTACTGTCACCATTACTGAGTAGCCGACTCCAAAGCAGCAAGCGTGTCACACGTTTGAGGGCCCGAGACTTCATCCCCAACAAACGACAGACCGGATGCCCCAGAGACTCCCTTAAGCAACCAATTTGATCCCATAGAATGTCCAAGTATGCGATCACTGACCACCCATTGCTCCATAGGAATTTCTGCACCTTCGGGCAGCTCAAACAAGGTTTTGATCGACCGTCGCAATGCCTTCTGGAATGACGCAACTAGTTTTGGATCCGACAATAAATCCTGATGAACATGTGTCAGCGTTCTAAGCGTCACACGATTTTCATCACGGACAAGTGCGCCTAGCATCAAATAAAATTTTCCTTCAAAACGAGTAGGCACACCAAACAAAGCATTTTCCGGGAACCCTTCAGTCCAAATCGGCTGCACTCCTTTTGCAAACTCTAAATCGAATGCAATTCCACCGCGAAAATCTGCGGCATCCATTTGATATCTGGGATTCGCAACCAAATATTCTTGAGCCTCTTGTTTTCCAAAAGCATTTTGGAATGGCTTCAAGCCCGCAGCCCAAACAACTTTGGGCGTAAAATAGATGGCATCAGGAGATCTCAACTCCCAATGAGTCTCAGCACCATCTTCAGAACCCTCTGATGGTTTTGAAGGAGCAAGAAAATTAACTGGAGATTGTAATTTGGTCTCTAGATTTTCCCAGGATTCGTCAACACTCAAGTTAACGTCCATCAAAACCGTCTTCAAACTAACGCTCAAAGGAGTCCACTGAGGCAATACAGCCACCCAGTCTTTGGCCTGCCAATTGACTTGATCAAAGTCGACCCACTCCCTTTCCCATCGAACTTTCAATGGATCCAGAAAGTTGCTGGTCACTATGGCAAACGATTGAGAAGCATCAACATCAAGTAGGTGCAAAGCACTCTTTGAGCGTCCACCAAAACTAGGTGCGGCTTCCAACAAAACAACTTTGGCATCGTCACCCAACTGTTTTTTAACAGCACCCAAGGCAGCCATTCCAGCGGGCCCCCCACCAACGACGACACAATCAACTTGAAGTTCAGGAACTTTTTTTTCTTTTTTCATCTTAAATTTAACAAGTCAGCCTTCAACAAATCTTTATCGATCGCCGGAGACATAATCTTTTGTCCTTCCAAATTAGAAACTTCCGCCTTCAAAAAATCTTTATCTTTTTTCAAAGCATTCCAAACATCTGAATATCTAGCACCCGCACGTTTCTCGAAAGCAAGCCGCCCACTTTGATTGTACAAATCCATCAACCCCAAAACTCTCAGCAGTTCTCGAGAGTACTCAGCCATTTTTGATCGAACCTCAGGGTAATACGTCAGAGCCGCTCCCTCATTAAACTTCAAAGCCGTTTTATCGAAGGCCTCATTCCACTCAACCTTAGACTTATTCCAAGCCGCTCGACGTGCTTTGCCTTTCAAAGCAAATTTTGCACTGTTTTGCCGTAAGGCTTCGTACAAAGACTCAAAAGAGCGGAACGCCTCCTCAAGTTTTTGCAACTCCTTCGATGCCGCCATCAAATAAGTGTTTTGCAGATCTTTTTGAGCCACCGCCAACTCAGGACCAGTCGGAAACTCTCCAACTTTAAACGAGACTTCTCCTAAAAACTTTCCGTCTGCCTGAACCATGACTCGATAAACTCCTACAGGTAGCGCCATACCTTTCAGACTCAACGGACCGGCCGCAAAATATCCATCAATCACAGGAACGCTTAGCCACCATACTTTTGGTTCACTCATTAGATTCTCAGCAAGATCTGGGAAAATGACCAAATGCACAGCCTGAGCCTCAACCAATCCAGAAAGAGCACCGGTCAAGATGGGTCGGTCTGGAGAAAATATTTCTGACGACAATCGGAATGGAACGCCCTTAGGGTCCTTACTGCTACGAAGTGCAAAAAGTTCTGCCCAAATCAAACCCGCCTTATTTTCCTGAGCAACATTCTCCGTAGTCTTACCCAAACCACCATCTGCTTCTTTCGTCGCGATGCCTGCATCCTCAGAGGAGAACTCACTTGGCTCTCCTAAGATAAATTTCATAAATTCAGGACGGCCCGGGCTCGTGACTGACATGTAATCCACAAAGACACCTGCCACCGCCAAAAGAACAAAGCCCATAAAACCCCAGCGAAGCCACTTCAATCCCTTTGACCCTTTTGGTTTTTCTTGCGAAGTGCCACTTGAAACTTCTCTCAAGAATTCTGGAGTTTCTTTTTCGGGATCACCAGCACCTAAAGTTTCAACAGACAGACCTTTGTGAGAGTGAAGATCAGCAATCGATGCATCATCCGGCATTTCAGGATAGTCGGTCGCCTCACTTACTCCACCTTGTTCCAGGAACTCCTGCTCTTCTGCAAGTTCATCTCCACCACCCATCGCACCAAATGAACCGATAGTTTGGGCCGGAGTAGATTGGTCTGGAGTTAAAACCTGCGATTGGCTTCCGTCATCGGTAAAAATTTTAACTTCTTCGATGGCAGTCCAATCAGACATACCTTCCGTGAAGACAAAGGCTGATGAATCTAACTCTCCACCCTCTAGTCGACTCTTCAACTGGGACTCGAGAACCGGTCCCATTTCTTTTTCGTTGTGATAAACGTACCACTCTCTGTTTTCGTCAGGCGTCATATAGGCCCAATATAAACTCAAAAAGGCCCCGTTTGCGAGCCTTCAACTAGAGAAAATTGATTAGGAAAATTGAAAATTACGCAGCTTGAGAGGCTTTTTTATCAGCTTCAAGCTCGTCAGCGTACTTGTAGCTATGGCCAATCGATTCCCAGATCTTGCCCTCTACGAAGACTTCAAAGAATCGACGATCGAGTTTTCCGCCGTCAACCATGCTTTCAATAATTGAGAGTGTCTTTTCGATACTCAAAGCAGGCTTGTAAGCTCGATCGCTAGCCGCAAGAGCATCAAAGATATCACAGACAGTCATAATTCGAGAACGCAATGGAATCTCTTCTCCAACCAATTTACGAGGATATCCTGTCCCATCTAGCAGCTCATGGTGAGAGTAAGCGATTTCTGGGATGTCCTTGAGGTCTTCCCCCCAGGGAATCCTTCGCAGGAATTCCCAACTTCTCGTAACGTGAGACTCAATTTCATCTCGCTCTTCAGGAGTTAGACAGCCTCGCTTAATGCTAAGAGCCTCTATTTCCTCATCCTTCAAAAGGCACTCTTTTTCACCAAGAGCATTTTTAAATTCCAGCTGAGCTAATCTTACAAGCTGGCTACCGGCCTCTTCGTCAAGCACCGTTGGCTTGGCCAAGTTACAAATATCCGTCCAAGCTTTCTCCAGGACTTCACGACTTTGCTCTATGCGATGAGCATACTTTTGAAGCGACACCTCATCCAGCAAACCTTCTTTGGCCTGGTCAAGTAGCCTTTGAGTCCCTTCTCGTTCAGCTACAATCTGAAATTCTCGCATGCGGCCTTGAATTTCCAACTGCTGAATGGGCGTTAACTTCTTCTCTTTTTGAAGTGTAGCCTCTCGAACTGAGATCTTTCCAAAGTCATGAAGATATCCAGCCCAGAGTAATTCTTTAATTTCTAAATCTGAAAACTGAATTTCGCCCAGGTCCACTCTCGACGATTCACTAATGGCTTTCGCCAAGTTACAGGTCAAGTTAGCAACCCGATCAGAGTGACCTCGGGTTCCTGGGTCACGAGCATCAATAGCCACGACTGAGGCCTTCACAAACGATTCAAAAATATTCTCGATTTCGGCATACAAGCTTTGATTCTCAATACTAGCGGCCGCTACAGCTGCAAAGCTCTCCATAAGCTCCAAATCATCACGATCAAAGCTA
>Ga0100403_1003208_pt1 | contig 12327 bp, 11 predicted proteins | sample CryGeymet201501t_FD_83663 | JGI IMG/M metagenome (GOLD analysis project Ga0100403, IMG submission 83663) | Groundwater microbial communities from Crystal Geyser aquifers in Utah, USA - Crystal Geyser metaG 2015-01t | ecosystem: Environmental > Aquatic > Deep subsurface > Groundwater | place...
AACCTTTTTGACCTTCTTTTGACTTTTTATAATTTTGTAGCATTTTGCCCCCTAATTTATACGATTAATTGTATGTTATAAATATACTATTTTGAGAGGATAAACACAAGCGGAATAAGGAAATTATTGCTCTGCCAGAAATCTAACAGTATCTAGGGATACCCACGCTGAACTAATGTTGCCTCCTTGTAGGTATACTATACCGTTTGTTTCTATGTCTATTCTAAAATCAAGGCCTGACGACACACTTCCCAATAATTGTCTGGAGGTTGGCCTGTAGCCTGGAGGTAATGTGAAGATAGCTGTACCAGATGTTGCCGTGCCACTCTTTATTAATCCTTTTAGTGAGACAATTCCGTCACTTGACTTGGTATACTGAGGCGTTGCGTATATTGATCCATACCAGACCCAACCGTTTAATAGTGTTGGCGTTATCCAGGCGCTGTCGGTATATGAAGCGGGTATGTACATAGTATTAAGCGATATCCATGATGACCCTGAACCTTTAGCTACTATATCTGCCCCACCGTTTCTATACTCTAGGCCAATAAAACCCCAGGTTCCAGACCTTGACCAGATGTGTTGGTATTCTGACGGTATGAGTGAGTTGGGAATACGGACTATAACTGTACCGTTTGTCCATGTTCCGGCCCTAGCTAGACCTTGAACGTGTACTCTGCCTAGGCTGTCAACTGCGTAGGATGTTGGCGAGAAACTACCCCCGTAATCTGACCAATCATTCATGTATGTTGGTGTCTGAGGCGTATAGCCGGCGCTAGAAGAAATGAAAGATATGCCAGATAATGATAACCATGCATTACTACCAGATATATATGTTATATTGCCACTGGCGTAGATATCAATTCTACTAAAAGTATTTGAGCTGGTCTCTGTGCTAAACATAAGCAAAGTCGAAGGTCTATAGCTTACGGGTAGGCTGGAAATAATATCATATGCCGTTGGAGTAGTAGAGGTTTTTATGAGCCCATCCAGCATTACCACCCCAGCTGAAGTTTTCGTGAATCGTGCCGAACCGTAATTACCGCCGTATGTTTGCCAGCCGTTATTGAGTATGAGTGGTTGCCATGTCGGTATATTGAGACATTTTGTTGTCGTTGTTGCGGATTGCCCGGCGCTGTTGCGAGAGTAAACGCCTATACAGGCATATCCGCCATGGTTACTTTTGATAGTTGCCGATGTGTTATTTGAACCCGATGAGTCCATAACCCACCCAGTGCCTATATTTTTAGTTATGTCATAAGAGGTGGCTCCATCTGAACGATCCCATTCGAATATGACACTATCTGGTGAGTTTGGGTCTATTTTGGCATTAACGGTGGCGGGTGGTAGCGGTATTGATACAACAGGTTCATCAGCCGCGATTGCAATATTTGTATCGATTCTGGTAGAACGTACAGATTCTGACCTGTTTATATCTCTACCAGCTGAAACCGTGTCTATGTTTAATGATATAACTGCGGTATTCATTTTTTTCAATGAGGCGTCTCTAGTGCTATTAGATGACCCTGTGTCTATCGACGCCTGGTCGGCAATCTGTGATGACTCGGAGGAGTAATAGTTGATCACGAAATCTTGAGGATCTACATTGTCTAGGAGTTTTGTGTCTTGGGTCTTACAAAAACTATTCGTATAGCTCGGTGTACAAGTTGGTTGTTGCCAAGGTGTTGCACAACCTGCGCTTGCATAGTCGCTAGTCATTATCGTGCGTCGCCATAGGCTGCTATTTTTTACGAAGTATACGATATTAGTCGACATTGGTTTGTTTTGGTCGACGATTCCACTAGCACAGCTATTTGGTTGATCGGCTAGGTATACGTACCCAGAGTTTGTTGAAAAAGGGTTGGTTTTTGTTGCTATCGAATTTAATATCAGCATATTTCCATTTGCGCCAACGTTTGTAAAAGCCGATGTACCATCATCATAACCTTGAGGACTTGTTATTGAGATGCTATTTGTTGCCAAAAAAGATGTACTGGATTTTATGTCGTTGTCGATTCGCGACAAGGTGTCTTGGATGTCGTAGACTAGTATGTTGGCGGTTTTGTTGGTGAGAACCTCTCCTGTCATACTAACAATTACCGTGATAAATGCACCGATGAATAATACGACTATCGGGGCGATAACTAAGAGCTCTATTACTGTGAATGCTTTCGAGGCTTTGTGGTTTAATCGATGCATATTAAGCTGCTCCTAGGTTGTAAAGGGATGTTATTTCGCCTGGAGTTAGTACTCGGTTGTATATTCGTACGTCATCAATGGAGCCGTTGAAGTATCTAGTGCCATACCCACCAATTTGAGTTAAGTTAATAGTCGGCGCTATAGCCGATGTCCCGCTGTATGACCCGGCTGATACTCCGTCTAGGTATGCGGACGGAACACCGCTATTATCAATTGTAAATACTACTGAGTGCCAACCGGTTGATATAGTAGCGGACGTAACGACCCATCGTACGCTTTCAAATAAAATTATTAAATTATTGCCGTCAACATTGAAGCTAGTACTTCCCATTCCAACACCGTATCCATAGGAGCCAACCCCAACTCTTGCAAAAGCACCGTGATTGGTTGAAGTAGGACTATTAATCCACAGTGAGACGGTAACGTTTGTGTTGCCCAGGCCAAAGTAAGACGCTATATTAATAGTTTGGTTTAGGGCACTGTTGAAATTGTATGCGCTATTTGCGCTTCCATTTTGTCCAGTTGTTAATGTTGCGCCATTGACTGTGCCGTTGTTGCCGCCCAGCGCATCGTTGGCATTGCCATTGAGTGGCCACCAACCAACTAGACCGTATTCTAGTATTGGGGTATCGGTGCTGGAGTAGCTAGAAATTGAAGCGGTTTTCTGAGGATTATTATATTTAAGCGTAGCAGTTACTTTTGATACATTTGGAGCTCCTGCATATGGGCACGATATATTTATAGATATAGTACTTGCACTAATACCCGATACTGTTATTGGCAAATCTGTTAGTGGACTCATGCTGGTGCAAGGGCTAGTGGCGTTTGATTCGTATCTCTTGAGGTAGTCGTAGGCGACATTGTTTGCTCTTGCTTTCGCTCTTGTTTGCCCGGCGTCTTTGATGATTGCTCCGTAAAGTTGATAACCTGTAGCGAGGAAGGCAGCCGCTATAAATAGCGTTACCAATAGTTCTACTACAGTGAAGCCTGAATTATTATCTTTCATCATTGATTTTTACTCGTTACCATATAGACTGTGTTGTCTGCTTCGAGTCGGTAGAAGAGATTAAATTTGCGACAATCGTAGGCATGGCATAACTGGCCGTTGCTGTTTATTGGTTGATATACGTATTGTCCAGTAGACGGTTGAGGAGTTACACCAGCGACAGTTTGGATGTTGTTGGTTGCTGGGATGAATGATTCTGTAGGGCTACTGTCAGAAGGTGAGGTGAAAGATTTTATGTTGGCATCAGGAACATGAGTAGCTATTAATGATTCGGAGGCAAGGACTAGAGCCGGGTATGTACCTGGTGTTGTGCTTATGGGAGGTCCGAATGAAGTAGAGTTGTTTATAGTGCCGTTCCATGACCAGTTGGGGCTATCTCCGTATGAGAAATTATAGAGTGTGTCGCTCCTGATGACCATGAGGTCAGTGATTAACATACCATCAGCTCCAGCTCCGTCATCAACGTTGAGGTCAACAAAGCGATAAGTTGAATCGTAGGTGGCCCTACTGGAGGAGTAGCTAATTCGCTTTATCTCTCCTGGTTGAAGTGCAATAGAAGCCCCACTTGCGTCAACGAAGTCGGATGATCCAGTGATTGCTGATGGGCCAGAATTCCCGGCAAGGAATGAAATAGTGTATACCTCTCCGTTGGTTAGTTGGCTGAGGTCGATGAGATGACGGGATAAGTTATTAGAGGCAGTGTTGCTCCACACGTATCTATACCAGTTATTTATACCGTTCCACGATATACCAGTTGTTTTTGTCATGCCTCCGTATGGAGCGAAGAGACCCGTAGAAGTGTTTACTCCCTTCGGGTCAGCGACTATATTTGTCACGTTAGTGATTTGAGAGTCTAGCGACCCAGTGTTGTAAAAACTTTCTAGGTAGGCTTGAATACTTGCAATATCATTTTTTCGCTCTGCATCGCGAGCGTTGACTTGTGCACCACGCATATTAACTACAGCCAGGGTCAGGAGGACTCCCATTATTGAGATGACTATCAATAATTCAATGATACTAAATCCACGACGATACATACTATAAGCATAAGATTTTTGAGCTTAAACCGCAAGCTTTTTATATCTCTAGAGGTTCTTGTTCTATCTGTAAGCGGAATTTGTCGCGAACCGCACCTATTATCTCGTCTCGGGCTAGTGCTAGGTCTTGGTAGCCTGTTGCTGATTGATTGATCAGTACAAGACAGTTTTTATCATGAATTTTTATGCCATGTAGTATTTTACCTTTTAGGCCTGTTTGCTCGATAAGCCAACCGGTTGGAATCTTGTATTTTCCGTCCCCCATGTCATAAATCGGCATCTCGGGGTATTCGGATCGTAGTCCGTCAAGTTGCCAAGCTTCAATTATGGCGTTTTTGAAAAATGATCCAACATTTGGAAGAAGTTTCGGGTCAGGTAATTTATTGGTTCGAATATCTATGACGGCGTCGCGTACGATATCTTGTGTGAAGATAGTGGTTCCGCGTTCATCGAAATATTTTTGGAGAGCTTCATAAAAAGGTGGTTGTGGTAGGTTTTTGGATAACTTTAGAGTAATAGAGGTGATTATGTAGCGACCTTTTTGGGTACTACGAAAGATACTTTGCCTATAAGAGAATTCACATTCGGAGTTACTAAGCGTGATAAAAGAATTCGATTGGGTGTCAAATGCTTCAAGAGATACTAGCGTGTCAGCTATCTCTTGTCCGTAAGCCCCGACGTTTTGGACTGGCGCTGCTCCAGATGTTCCTGGGATAGCAGACATAGCCTCTATGCCACTCAGGCGCATATCTACAGACCTTTTTACTACTGAGTCCCATTCTTCGCCAGCACCTATCTTTATAGTTGTCGTATTAGTATCGTCGCCTATGACTTCAAAACCAGGTATGCGAATGCGTATTACCAGCCCTTTAAAACCTTCGTCTCTAGCTATTACATTACTTCCGCCACCAATTATAAATACTGGTAAGTTTTGAGTCGTTGCTGTTTTATACGCCAGAGATACTTCATCTGGAGTTCGGACCTCGGTTATAAAAGAGGCGTTTCCACCAAGTCGCATAGTTGTAAAGTTTTTGAGAGGTATATTTTGATGTAATTCCATATTGTGTATATTATAACTTACTTGTAAAAAGAAAATACGGCCAAAATTGGTCGTATTTTCTTGGTACACCCGGCAAGATATCGGTTAAAACCTCCTCCTTTCGTTTACTCAAAAATGTAAACACTTTTTCGTTTCACTCATTACGCCGAACTTCTTTTGTTTCACAAAAGCCAATTTCTCATCTTGTGCGATGAATACCATAGAAAAAGAGCCAGTGTTACTGACTCGTTTTCTATGGTACACCCGGCAAGATTCGAACTTGCGACACCTGGTTCCGAAGACCAGTGCTCTAATCCACTGAGCTACGGGTGCGCGTAGAGTCTATTATAACATGCATATTTACATTCTGACCTCTATTTGTTATAGTTTTTAGAGCTATTTATTAGCTGTATTGTTACGGGCCAGTAGCTCAGTTGCCAAGGCGAAGCCGGTTATATCAATTTAACACCAGGTGCTCTAACCGTTTCGACAAGAGTTGATATGCGAACCTAGTACATTTCAGATACAATAATTTATTATGGGCCAGTAGCTCAGCTGGTTAGAGCACCTGCCTCTTAAGCAGGGTGTCCGGGGTTCAAGTCCCCGCTGGCCCTCCAAATAAAGAACCGACCTTGTCGCTACCGGTCGGTTTTTTATTTGGAAAATTGGCGTATACTAATAAAAAAGGAGATATTTTATGCAAGAATCAAAAATTATTAAGTTCATATATACATTTTTTGTTGGTATTTTGATAGCACTTTTTGTAGGCGTAGGTGTAAATACATTTTACCCAGGTCCGGTAGCTCCAGAATATAGCTATCAAAATGATGTAGATACTAAAGAATCCCAAGAAGCACAAAATGACTACACTACTAGGTATGAAGAATATAACGAAAGTGCACAAGAGTACAGTATGATTGTATCTATAATTGTCCTATGTGCATCCGTCCTGTTGCTGGTTGGCGGGATTATCTACGAGAAAAAGTTACAATTTATATCTAATAGTATAATTCTCGGTGGACTTTTCACACTTATCTACAGTATTAGCAGAGGTTTTGCCTCAGAGAATAACGTCTACTCTTTTATCGCGGTTACTATCGGTCTAGTACTAGTTATTTATCTTGGTTATCACAAGTTTGTAAGAGTTGATAAAAAGAAAAAATAGCAGATTTATCTTACACTGTCGTTAAAGTGTTTGACAAACAAAATTAATAAGCGTTTTATAGATATAGGACAAGCTTATGGTAAAACAAACAGAACGAACAGATATAGAAAATGGACAGGTATTTGAACCTGATGTTTCGGCTGCGGCTCTTCACCATGCATATATTGATATGACTACCCATGCGCCAGATTTTTCGATAAATAAAAGCAGTGTTGAGACTTTACTGGGCGATTTGGAGCAATCTGGGGACCCATATTCTTTAAAGCTTCTTGCGCGTTATGCCATAAGACTCCCTCAGTATCAAGATCAAGAAGAGCGTTATAATGATAGTTACGAGCGTGCCAAAATTGGGGTTATCGAGTTGAGACATAAGTACGCTGAAGAGCGCAAGCAGAGAATCATGGCTAGGGCTACTCGCATTGCGGGTGTTATTTTTCCAAGATTTAAAACATCATAACTTTGTTTATATCTGTTGAAATTGATATAATAATACTCAATAACAATACACTTGGAGAATATATTTGATGAATTATGTAATTATTGATGTGCGTGAACCATATGAATTTGATACTGGGCATGTAAAGGGTGCGATTAATATTCCACCGGCAGATTTAATGAACGGATCAGATAGGCTTGCAAAGATACCAAAAGATGCAGATATTATAGTCTATTGTAAGACCGGCAGTCGCTCTAATGTGTCGGAGCATATATTACGATCTCAAGGTTATACCAATATTATAAATGGTATAAATAAAGACCAAGTTGAGGCAAGGTACCTGTCTTAATGAAGCTTCTTGATGGTTCGGAACTAGTCGGATACATAAAAGAGCGTCAACTAAAGCAAGTTCGTGCTCTTCGTTTGTCGTGGCGCGTTATACCTAAACTGGCGATAATTCAAACCATAGATAACCCAGTTATTGACACATATGTTCGTCTCAAAAAAGCATACGGCGAAGATATTGAAGTCGAAGTTGAGCATTACAAGATCAACCAATCAGACCTTATGCAAACTATAGATACTTTAAACAGTGACGAATCAGTTATGGGTATTATTATCCAGCTACCACTCGAAGATATATCTCAGACAGACGAGGCTGTAAAAGCCGTGAGTCAGTCGAAGGATGTTGATGGATTGGGAGAGGGAACTGATTTTACGCCTGCAACGGCGATGGCCATTGATTGGCTGTTGGCTGGATACAATGTAGAGCTTCACGGCAAAATTATATCTATTATCGGTAACGGCCGACTCGTTGGCTCTCCACTGTATAATCTTTGGTCAGAGCAAGGTTTGAACGTTCAGGTGTATGATAGAAACTCAGATATATCTAGTGTAGTCTCTTCTAGTGATATCGTCGTGACTGCTACTGGCGTGCCGAGATTAATAAACGCTGATATGGTAAAACCAGGAACGGTTGTTGTAGATGCTGGTTCGGCATCAGAGAGTGGCAAGATAATAGGTGATGTGGACGATGATGTTCGTTCCTTGGATGATATTACGATTACACCATTAAAAGGTGGTGTCGGCCCTCTGACTGTAGCTGCTTTATTTGACAATGTTATTAGATCGGCTCGTAGAATAGCCGACATAAAAGGTCAGCAAGACCTCTAAATTTGTTCTAGAGCTTCTTTGACACGTTGAGCTACTTGACGAGGTGTTAGTTCGGCTTTGACTATATAGCTGTGGATTCCAAGTGATCGAATCTCTTTTGGTGATTCTTCTTCGCCCATATTCGTGAGGATTATCACTGGTATGTCTTTTCCCCAGTCGTGGCTGCGAATTTCTTTTAAAGCTTCTGCGCCATTCATTTCTGGCATCTGTAGGTCGAGCAGTATCATATCGGGTTGAAAGGTTTCGACTAATGCTACACCTCGAAGGCCATTATTGGCAAGCTGGACTTCATAGCCGTCCGCCTCAAATTTCATGCGGTACATCTGGCTGATTACAACGTCGTCTTCGATAATGGCAATTTTGGTCATGTAAAAATTATAGCATAATCAATAACACCACTGTAATGTCTTTGACAAATACAGGTTAGTTTGTTATAATATGTAATAATTATGTCAGAAATATTAAAAACTGAGAACGAACTCCTCGAAGTACCTAGCGGACTATTAGATTCTGAAATAGATAGTTTATTAGAAAAGGGTTATGAAGTTAATGTCGGTTCTACTGAAGACTTAGCATATGAAAATCCCGAAAATATATCGAGAGTTTTATCTTTATTGGATAGTCTAGGTGAGGATTATAAACGTCAAGCTGGCGGTGCAAATATAGTTACTATGGCTACTTTGTCGCTGAACTCTCATGCAAATCGTCGCGGCATACCTATGCCTGGTGTTTTTGGACAAATTAGAAAAAAAAGAGATAAGCGCCTGGAGTCTATACGAGCCGACGTACTGTTTGATGAGACTAAGATGCCGTGGCATCTACAGCGAGGTAGGGCGTTAGCACTTCAGACTATTGTAGACGCTCATGATCTTAGGGTTGATAATGGTCCTGGCTTATATGACACAATGTCAGGCAGATTAGATTTAGACATAGATGATTTTTCATTCTCCGACAAAGATGGCTCGGTTGCGGGCATGTCTCTTCGTGATGCGTTTATTGACTCAAAACAAAGGTTAGATGGCAAGGATGAGCATCGTGCTTTAAAAGATGCCGACAAAGCTTTTACTAATTTAGAAATATTCCTAAATGCACCAGTCACTCAGGACTTTAAGGACATTGTTGCATACTGTCAGGATTCGCTTGGTATTAGAAATCGTAAAAATGAAGTTGTGGGTGCAATAGCTGATCATGTAGATGAGATGATAGAGGCAAAACTTGATCGTGAATCTATGGTTCTGCTAAGCATCGGCTGTGGTACGGCGCAGGCTATTTTGGAAGTTGCACGAGACACACTAGACAAAGGTATAACTCCTACGATTATACTTCTAGATCAGGATCCTATCGCACTTGCTAGCGCCAAAAAGCTTGCCGAGCAGATGGGGATTAGTGACTACGTAGAAGTTCACTGCGAAAGGTTGTTTGATAATTCGGGCCGTCCGTTTAATATAGAAAAAATTTTAGCTGGTCGTACGGTGGATATAGCCGAGGACACAGGACTTCGAGAATATCTTCCAGATAAAATTTACAAAAACCTAAGTAGTACTGTTTGGCGTAATTTGTCTGATGACGGCATGATGACTACTGGAAACATGAACCTAAATAGGCCTCAGCCGGAATTTCTTCACGGCCTAATGGGCTGGTATCCTAATGTGATTATGCGCAAAATCGAACAAGGTTTTGAGTTGCATGAAAAAAGTGGTGTTCCACGAGGCGCAACCAAAGCACAAGTTACTCACGATGGTGTTTATACGTTATTTTTCTCTTATAAGTAGTTTACTGATTTAATATACCGTTAATGCTAATATAATATATGTGATATCAATGATATTAATATTGACGGCTATTTCTTGTATAGTCTTGGCGAGTATTATAGCTTTTCAGGATTCTAGGAAGCTTGCGCATGTCTTATTCATAAGTATTTGCCTATTTTTTGCTATTTGGTCTATAGCTGTTTTGTCATTTTTGCAGACAGATAATGCCGATGTAGCTTTTGTATCTGCAAAGATATTTTATCTGGTAGCCGGTTTATTTCCGGCCTTTCTTTTCATGTTTGCAGCCTCTTTCCCTAAGCGACTAGATAGTATTTCAAGTAAAACGCTGCTTTGGGTAGGTGGTTTAGCTTTGGCTATGAGTTTGATCATCGTGTTTAAACATAGTTTTGTGATAAGTGGGGTCGTTATTAGTCCAGATGGAAATTATGGAATAATCGACAACGTAAGTTATTTGATTTATTCTGCGTATTTCATCGTTTTCTTTTCTGGGGCTATAGCAATTGCTCTGATGAATTTTTTTAAGTACAAAGATAGCCAGAAAATGCAGGCAGGTTTGTATGCGATAGGCATCCTTATAAATAGTGTGCCTGGGTTTATAACCAACCTTATAATGCCATTTTATGGTAATTATAAGTTGATATGGGTTGGACCTGCTGCCTCTATATTTTTTCTAGCTCTTACGGCCTACAGTATCGCGAGGCATGGACTATTCAGTATCAAACGTGCAGCCGTTAGAAGTACGGCCTATATAATTACACTAGCTACACTCTCGGTTGTTTATTATGGATTTGCACAGCTGATATCTGTAGCGTTAGAGGCTATCGGAATCGGTGCTGTAATCGGAATAGGGCCGATAAATATAGCCATAGCATTATTTTTGGCCTTTATTTTCCAGCCTATAAAGAATTTTTTCGACAAAGTTACCAACCATATTTTTTATAAAGATGCCTACAGTAGCGATAAGTTTTACGCAAGGTTAAATCAGATATTATCCTCAACTACTGACCTGAGACTGTTACTCAAAAGGACTTCTGGTGAAATAGCCAATACGTTAAAGGCGGAGCAAGCATTTATATTTACATTTTATGGTGATAATCGACATATATCTTCGGGGACAGAAAATAGCACTAAACTGCCAGTTAGGGATGCGTTAGATATCAAGAAATATGTATCAGAACGGGACGGCTCTATATTAGTATCTGAGCTGACCGAATATATAAAAATAAAGCGAATAATGACAAGCCATAAATTAGCTATTGTGTTGCCACTTGTTCGAGGCGGTGATGTTATAGGCTATCTGTGTTTAGGTGATCACCTAAGTTCAAGATATAGCAGTACTGATATACGAGTCTTAGAAACGATATCTGACGAACTAGTTATTGCTATTCAAAACGCTCTTTCTATTGAAGACGTAAGAGATATAAATGCCACCCTGCAACAGAGAGTCGATAACGCCACCAAAGAATTAAGAGCGAATAACGAACTGTTAAAGCATCTAGATGAGGCTAAGGACGAATTCGTAAGTATTGCAAGCCATCAACTCCGTACACCGTTAACGAGTGTAAAAGGCTATATAAGTATGTTGATTGAAGGTGATGCGGGTAAGATTACAAAAAATCAGAAGGTTTTACTCGAAGAGGCTTTTAATAGTAGCGAGAGAATGGTTCGGCTTATAAACGATTTCCTAAATGTATCGAGGTTACAAACTGGTAAATTTATGATTGATCTAAAATCAGTTAATCTTGCTAAAGTCGTTGAACAGGAGTTAGATAGCCTCAAAACAAATGCCGACAGTAGGAATATGAAGTTTTCGTACAAAATGCCAAAAAATATACCTGTAGTAAACCTAGATGAAGGCAAGATACGCCAAGTAATCATGAATTTTGCGGATAATGCCCTGTACTATTCGCACGAGAAGGCTAATATAAAAGTTGAGTTAAAAGTTGAAAAAGACGACATAGTATTTACAATTAAAGATACTGGAATCGGAGTTCCACGAGCTGAGCAGTCCAAACTATTTACTAAATTTTATCGAGCTTCAAACGCACGCAGACAGCGTCCTGACGGTACGGGAGTTGGACTATTTATGGCCAAAAAGGTTATTGATGCCCATGGAGGACATGTAGTATTCGAGTCAATCGAAGGTAAAGGAAGTGTATTTGGGTTTCGCTTGCCTCTTAAAAAAGTATTAACCGTTAACGATTCGAACTAGCTCAACTAATAACCAAATTATAATCAAAACTATCCCACTAGTTATTAGTATTGGTTTGAGAAGTTTTTTGCGATCGAACCACCATTGACCGATTTTGCTTCGATCTGCAGCGGCTACCCTGGTGATTATTGGTCGGCTAACTGATGCATCGGCACCGGTATATACTTTGTTGCGTTTTTTCTTTTGTTTTGCCATGATATTCATAGTATAACAAAAACCCCGCTTTTTAGGGCGGGGTTTTGTGGTAGTCTGAATCACTTCAGATGAGGAGCGGTCAGACTCTTGTTA
>Ga0100403_1003210_pt1 | contig 12325 bp, 10 predicted proteins | sample CryGeymet201501t_FD_83663 | JGI IMG/M metagenome (GOLD analysis project Ga0100403, IMG submission 83663) | Groundwater microbial communities from Crystal Geyser aquifers in Utah, USA - Crystal Geyser metaG 2015-01t | ecosystem: Environmental > Aquatic > Deep subsurface > Groundwater | place...
TCAAAGACCTCGACAGTGAAGTTGGATTTGATTCAGTTCTTCTCGATCTGGGAGTGTCTTCACCTCAGCTGGATGAGCCAGAGCGAGGCTTTAGCTTTTATCATGATGGTCCTTTGGACATGAGAATGGATCAGTCTCAGGAGTTCAAAGCCTCCGACATCATCAATCAATGGAGTGAAGACGAGTTGGTTGAGCTTTTTAGAGAGTATGGTGAAATTTATAAACCTTACCGAGTGGTGAATGAAATTGTTAAAAGGCGGGAAACGAAGCCTTTTGAGACCACCATGGAGTTGTCGTTATTGATTGAACGGACCTTTGGCTGGCGAACGAAAGGCAAACATCCAGCTACAAATTTTTTCCTTGCTCTGCGATTAGAGGTGAATCAGGAACTGACGGAGCTCCACAGCTCGCTTTTAAAGATTATCACTCATGCACTCAGGCCTAAAGGCCGGTTGATGGTGATCAGTTTTCATTCAACGGAGGATCGTATCGTTAAGAAACTTTTTAAAAGCTCGACCCACTTGGGATTGAATTTAACAAAAAAGGTGATCGCGCCCGAGAGATCAGAAATTCTCCTTAACCCTCGCTCAAGAAGTGCTAAACTAAGAGTGTTTCAGCGGGAGGATTTGAATGAGCCAGAGACTATGGAATGACTTAGGGCCATTTTTAAGTGTTTTTATCGTTGTGATTACACTGTTTAGTTTGGTTTTTCTTAAAATGGAAGTGCGTCGCCACAGTTACTCCCTTTGGAAAGCCACGAGGGAATATCAAGATTTACAGAATCAAAATCGATTGGCCAAAATGGAATTGGCTCAGGTGATGAGGCCAGACCGTCTAAGAACTTTAGCATTGAACCGTCTCACTTTGAGCGAAGCAAAAAGAGGACAGGTGATTCAGCTCGATGGTGAGCAGATTGCTATTCCCCAATGAAGTTAAGAGTTCTTATTCTCTTTTCGGTCATGCTTTTGGGTTGGGGATTCTTAGTGCTTCGAGCCGCACAGATTCAAATTTTTCCAGATGTGCGTTTAGCCAAACTGAAAGAGCGACAGTTTGAAACCGCATTGACCATTCGATCTCGCCGTGGAGCCATTGTGGACCGCTATGGAAAAGAGCTGGCCGCCAGCGTTCCTTCCTACTCTCTTTTTGCGGATCCAAAGGTTTTAAAAGACCCGACACAAACCGCAAAGAAGCTTGGAATTTTACTTCGGAAATCTAGATCCAATTTAAAGCGAAAGCTCTCGAAGAAAAACAACCGGTTCGTTTGGATCGCTCGTCAATTGGATGAAGACGTCGTAGATAAGATTAAAAAGCTTAAAAATCCAGGTCTTGGCTTTATTGAGGAGCCAAAGAGAATTTACCCCAATGGATCCTTATTGGGACAAGTCATTGGATTCGTTGGTCGTGATGGAAGGGGCCTTGAGGGTCTTGAAAAGAAATTTGATAGAGATTTGGCAGGTGAACTTAAAGAGGTGATGGTCGCTCGGGATGCCCGCGGCAGACCTCTTCTTCCCAGTGCCAGCGTGTTCAATGAAATTCCCGATGGCGCCGATATTGAATTGACGGTGGATTCTGAAATTCAATTTGAGCTGGAAAAAAGGTTGTCGGAAGCCGTCAAAGAGTACCAGGCAAAGTCAGCCCTTGGCGTGATCCTCGATGTGGACACCTCGGACATTTTGGCGATGGGCATGACCCCGCAGGTGGACTTGAATCGACCATTTAAAAGCACAACTGTGGACCGCCGGAATCAAGTGATTTCAGATGCTTTCGAACCAGGAAGCACGTTGAAGACTTTTGTGATCGCAGCCGCTCTTAAAGAGAAGCTGGCTCAACCCAACACAAAATTCTATTGTGAAAAGGGAAGTTTTAGAATTGGCCGTCGAGTGATTGGTGAAGCGGACACCCATCACAAATTTGAGTGGCTCTCTGTCACCGAAATTCTGGCTCATTCTTCAAACATCGGCACAACAAAAATTGCCATGAAGCTAGGCGCGGAACGTTTGCGAAAAAATCTCTTGGATTTTGGCTTTGGAAAGTCCACGGGTGTGGACTTTCCCGGTGAGGCCAGTGGAATTGTTCAACCTCTTCCCTGGGGACAGCATCTATTGGCCAATATTTCCTTTGGCCACGGGATCTCTGTCACGCCTCTTCAATTGGCTAATGCCTATGCGGCGGTGGCCAATGGAGGGATATTAAGGCAACCTCGATTGGTTCGCAAAGTAAGGTCCTTTAAAGACGGCAAAACAAAAGACGTTGAAGTGGACGCAGGAAAGAGAATTTTTGATGAGTCGGTCGCTTCTCACCTTCGCATGATGCTTACAGTGGCCACAGGGGATCAGGGAACTGGGGGAAGGGCGCGCATTCCAGGCTTTCTGGTTGGTGGAAAAACAGGAACCGCACAGATGGTGGACTTTAAAAGTGGGGGTTACAAAAAAGGCTCCTACATTTCAAGTTTTGCGGGCTTTGCACCCTCTCACAATCCAAAATATGTGATCTATATTGCAGTCAGTGATCCTCAAACGGCCTACTATGGTTCAGAGGTCGCTGCTCCGATCTTTTCTAAAATGGCACAGTACGCTTTGAGAAGACTTTCACTTCCACCGGTGATTCTCACTCAAAAAAATGTGGTTGAAGAGGAAATTCCAAAGCGTGAGTTGTCAAATGTGCAAGATCAGGCGATTCAAAAAGCGCTACAGGTTTTTGATGGCGAAGATTTTCCAGATCTTAAAGGGTTGGCCTTAAGAGAGGCTTTAAAAAGAATGGGTCCGACAAAGTCTCAAGTTAAGATCAAGGGGAGTGGCATCGTGTCTCGCACCATTCCCGCGCCAGGATCAAAGTGGGGGAAAGATCAACCCATCACCATCTACCTCAATGAAACGCAGTGATCATGAAGTTTCTCAAAGAGATTTTTCCTGAAGCTCAATCTCAAATCCAGGTCAAGAATCTGGTTTTTGATTCTCGTCTCGTAAAAGAGGGTTCCGTTTTTTTCGCCATAAAAGGTTCAAGTCAAGATGGGCATTTGCACTTGGAGTCGGCAGTTAAGAACAAGGCCAGTGCGCTCGTGGTTTCTTCTGCTGAGCGAGTTCCAAAAGACTTTAAAGGAGAGGTCCTTGTGGTTTCGGACACTCGCCAGGCCATGAGTGCGGCGGCCAGAGCCTTTTTTGGGGATCCGTCCAGCACAATGAAGCTCTTTGGTGTCACCGGCACAAATGGAAAAACAACCTGTGCCTATATGTTTGAAGCCATGATGACGAATCTTGGATCTCCCACCGGAGTGATGGGGACCATTGATCATCATTTTAAATCTAAGGTTTGGAAGTCCTCGCTCACCACTCCGGACGTCATTGGCGTTTTTGAAAGGCTAAAGGATTTTAGAGACCTTGGCTCTCGCTCAGTCGCCATGGAGGTTTCCAGTCATGCCCTCGATCAGCGTCGTGTCGAAGGCCTTGAATTTGATGTGGCTCTTTGGACCAACTTAACGAGAGATCATTTGGACTATCATGGCACTTTAGAGAAGTATTTCCAAGCCAAGGAGATTCTCTTTAGAGATCACCTTAAAAAAGGTGGAGTTGCACTGATCAACTCAGATGATTCTTTGTTGTCCAAGGTTCAGGTAAGTAAAAATGCTGAGATCTTTAGATATGGAAGACAGGGGGATTTTCAATTCGATAAAGTGGATTTGAGTCTCGCCGGCTCAACTTTTCAATTCTCTTCACCCTTCGGGTCGGACCTTGTGGAGATCTCTACCCCTGGACTTCACAACGTGGCCAATGCTTGTGGAGTTTTGGCTGCGGGCCTTTGTTTAGGTCAGCCTTTTAACAAGGTCACTGAATCTTTGAGAAGCTTCAAAGGCGCTCCAGGACGACTGGAGCTGGTGCATTCAAAGCCTTATGTTTTTGTCGATTATGCCCACACTCCAGACGCCTTGGCCTCAAGCTTGTCCTCTCTTCATCATCTTAAGAAAGCGGGCCAGAAGATCATTGCAGTTTTTGGTTTTGGGGGAGATCGAGATCGAGGAAAGCGTCCGCTGATGGTGAGAGAGGCTTTGCTCTTTGCCGATCACGTGGTTTTGACCTCTGACAATCCTCGCCACGAAGACCCGGAGCAAATTCTTCGAGACGGGCTGCCTCAGGATCTGTTTCATCTGAAAGGAACAAAGGTTGATCTCGAGGTGGATCGTCGCAAAGGAATTCACAAGGCCTTGCAAAGAGCTTCTGAGGGTGATGTGATTCTGATTGCGGGAAAGGGTCACGAAGATTATCAGATTATCGGTGATCAACGTCTTCCCTTTTCGGATCATCAAGTCGTGCGGGAGTATTTCATTGACTGATAAATTTTCCTTGGATTTTGTTTCTCAAGCCACTCACGGCACCATCAAGACCTCTGGCTCTACACATTTCAATCGTGTTGAGACCGATTCTCGCAAGGATTTGTCTGGCTCTTTATTTATTGCCTTAAAAGGGGATCAGTTTGATGGCCATCATTTTATAGAAAAGGCCATCGAAGCCGGAGCGGCTGGTGTTTTGACCCACCAGTGGAGCGAGAAGCTGAAGGCCTATGAGGGGCGAGTATCGATCATTCTCGTTAAAGACACTCTCCTAGCGCTTCAGGGATTGTCCCATCAGTGGAGGGTTTCTAATCCTTTCAAAGTCGTTGGAATCACCGGCTCTAACGGAAAGACCACGACCAAAGAGATGGCCTATCAGATCTTAAAGAAGGAGTTTAAAGTTTCAGCAAGCCCTGGAAGCTTTAACAACCACTGGGGCGTTCCTTTGAGTTTGCTTCAAGCCGATGCGGATGATGACGTGGTCTTGCAAGAGATGGGTATGAACCACAAAGGAGAAATCACAAAGCTTTGTCAGTTGGCGAGGCCGGATGTTTCCGTCGTGACCATGATTGGCTCAGCCCACATTGGCGAGTTGGGCTCTATAGAAGCCATTCGAGATGCAAAGAATGAGATCTATGTGAACTCCCCTGAGGCTTTGCATATTTATAATCTGGACAACGAGTTCACTTTGGATCTTTACACAAAGGCCTTGAAAAATGGCTTTCCCAAAAACCGAACTCTGACCTTTTCCTCTTTTAATCAAGAGGCAGACATTTATTTACGGAGTGGCAGTTTTATGGCTGAAGGCTTGGAAGTCTCTGGATTCATTCGGGGTGAGCCGGTTCAATTTCAGCTGAAGGCCTTTGGGCGTCAGGCAGTCGTGAATCTTTTGGCCGCCAGTGCCATTGGCCTGGCCTTGGGGCTTTCGCCAAAAAAATTGATTGAAGCTCTCTCCTCCCTCGAGTTTCAAAGTTGGGGTCGAAATCAAAGACTCAAACTAAAATCCGGGTCTTCGATCATTTTTGATGGTTACAATGCCAATCCAGAGAGCACTCGAATGCTGCTGAAAAATCTCTATGAACTGGAGAGCCCCGGCGAGAAAATTTTTATTATGGGGGATATGTTGGAGCTTGGGGATTTTAGCGAGTCCGCTCACAGAGAGATTGCTGAGTTTGCCGGGCAGGTGGGTCTCTCAAAGATTTGGTACTTTGGATCTCATCAGAAAAGCGTCAAAGAGGGGCTAGTGAAATCCGGATTTTCTGGAAAGAGTTATTTTTCTAAAGATTTCGATGAGGTCCTCTCCAAAGAGCTCCTTTCTGGTTTGGGGCCTGAAGATGTGGTTGCCCTGAAGGCCTCTCGGGGGTCCCGAGTCGAGAGAGTTTTACACTCATGGGGCGTTGACGGCTTCTAAGTTCGGTGTCACTTTTACGGAATGCTTTATAAGATTCTTGTCGAATTTTCCGCAGACTATTCCGCACTCAATGTCTTTAGATACATCACCTTCCGATCATTTCTCTCCTTTTTTACTGCTTTTTTAGTGTGTTGGTGGCTTGGCCCGCGCTACATCAGTCAGCTCATTAAAAATCAATGGGGACAGAGTGTTCGAGATGATGGACCTCAAACCCACTTGAAAAAGCAAGGAACTCCCACGATGGGTGGAGGCCTGATTCTCCTCGGCCTTTTTGTTCCAGCGGTTCTTTGGTTTGATTTGAGCAGTTGGATGGTGTGGGGAGTCCTTTTGGTGACTTTTGGCTTTGGGTTGGTCGGCTTCGTCGATGATGCTCTCAAGGTTTGGAAGAAGAACTCAAAGGGCGTTCCGGGAAAAGTCAGGCTTCTTCTTGAGTTTATTATTTCGGCTGGGGTTTTGGGCTTTTTGGTTTGGATGGAGGTTTTGCCCACAGAGCTTTATCTTCCATTCTTTAAAAACACGGCCTTTGAGTTGGGTTGGTTTTATGTGGTTTTCGGATCTTTGGTGGTCGTCGGTTCCGCAAATGCTGTGAATCTGACGGATGGGCTTGATGGGCTCGCCATCGTTCCCGTGATGATTTCGGCGAGCACATTGGCTCTGTTTGCCTATGTGGCAGGCCATTTTGAGATCGCTGGGTATTTAGGAATTCCTTATATTGCTGGTGCAGGAGAGACGGTTCCGGTGGCGGCGGCACTGGTGGCAGCCGGTTTGGCCTTTTTGTGGTTCAACTCCTATCCCGCTCAGGTTTTTATGGGAGATGTGGGATCCCTCTCTTTGGGAGGATTCTTGGGAATTTCTGCGGTTATCAGCCAAAACGAGCTTTTGCTGGTGGTGCTGGGTGGGGTCTTTGTGGTAGAAGCCTTATCAGTGATCACCCAGGTGGCTTCGTTTAAACTGACGGGCAAGCGCATATTTCGCATGGCGCCAATCCATCATCATTTTGAATTGAAGGGCTTGGATGAGACCAAAATCATTGTGCGGTTTTGGATTATATCGATCCTTCTGGCCGTACTGTCATTAGCCACTCTCAAATTGAGGTAAAGTTTTATGGAACTCAGCGAAATCAAAGGTAAGAAAATATTAATTGTGGGACTGGCAAAAACCGGTGTTTCCATGGCTCATTTTCTTCACGAGCAAGGGGCTGAGGTGACGGTGAGTGATCACAAGTCCAAGGCAGAGCTTTTAAATCATCTCGAAAAACTTGAAGGAATTCCAATTAAGTTGGAGTTGGGTGGACACACTCCCAAAACCTTTCTGGCTCAGGATTTAATCATTTTGAGTCCAGGGGTGCCTCCTCATTTAAAGATCTTTGATTATGCGAAAAATCAGGGAGTTCCCGTCACAGGAGACCTTGAGTTTGCAGCTCAATTTGTCAAAGAACCGATGATTGCCGTGACGGGGACAAACGGGAAGTCGACAACTTCCCATTTGATCTACATGTTTCTAAAAGAGTCGGGAAAAAAGGTTTGGGTTGGCGGAAATTATGGCGAGCCATTGAGTGAATATCTTCGAAGAGGCGAAAAGGCGGATGCCCTTGTTGTGGAAGTTTCTAGCTTTATGCTGGAGCATGCAGAGAAGTTTAGCCCTAAAAATATCGTCTTTATGAATTTGGCCGAAAATCATTTGGATCGTTATCGCTCCATGGAAGACTATGTGAACGCAAAAAGAAAAGTCTTTCTCAACGTCAGTCAATCCACCACCAGTGTGCTGAATGCGGATGACAATGCGGTGGTGGAATTGGCGAGAGATCCCATGGTTCAGAGAGGGAGAATTTTCTACTTCTCTCGAAAGCCAAGCCTAGAGCCCCAGATCATGAACATCGGTGGGTCGGTGGCCATCAAAGACCAGCTCAAAGTGCGGACGGGACCTGAAATTCAGTACTTCTCTGTGGCTAACACTAAGATGCGTGGGACCCATTCCCAAGAAAACATTATGGCTGCGGTTCTCGCCGCAAGAGAGCATGGGGCGAGCACAGAAAGCATTCAGAAGGTCATAGACACCTATAGAGGGATGCCTCATCGCTTAGAGTATGTTCGACGAGTTGGTGGAGTTGAGTTCTATAACGATTCAAAAGCCACCAATGTCCATGCCGTGATGAGAGCCTTGGATGCTTTTGATGAGAATGTGATTCTGATCATGGGTGGCAAAGACACCAATTTAAATTACGCTCCTTTGAGAGAAAGAATTCAGAGAAAAGTAAAGTCTTTGATTTTGGTCGGCGAGGCTAAAGAGAGAATCAATCGGGACATCGGAGATTATAGCGAAACCTTTTTGATTGGAACTTTTGAAGAGGCCGTTTTGATCTCTTATCAAAAGTCTCGAATTGGGGACCGTGTGTTGCTTTCCCCGGGAGCCTCAAGCTTTGATATGTTTGACTCTTATGTGGAGCGGGGAAATTATTTTAAAGAGCTGGTTCTTCAGTTTAAATAATCATCTGATTTTAGGACGGGTCTTTTTTTTAGAGCCCATTTTTGAAAAATATAGATAAAAAAGGAGAATTTATGGCACTCAATTACAAGTTTGATTACGTGAATTTAGGTCGATCAGAGACTCTTGAGAACTTGGTCACAAGACGATTGGCGTCTTTAGAGAAGCGTGTCGAGATGAGAGACAGCTCCAAAAAAGTCACCTTGAAGGTCAAGTTTGTAGTGGATTCTAGGTCCGCCTACGGACACCTGAAGGACTCTCATGTAGTGATCGAAGTAAAAATTCCGGGTATTCCTAAGGCCTTGATTGCAAAAAAGAAAGATGCGGATCTAAGAAAAGCCGTGACGAAAGCGGCCGACACTCTTTTAAAAGAAGTGCGCAGATACACTGAAAAACAAGAGCACTTGCGCAAGCACTAATTAGCTCGTTGAGTTTGCTTTCCCTTTGAACGTAGCGAAGAAGAGTTTTATTTTAGGGGCTCTTCCCTAGTAGATAGCTTTAACAATACCAAAAATGATCTTTTTTCCCTTTTCCTGTTTGAGCTTCCTCCCTCAAGCGTGACGCGCTTTTAAGGCCTTTGGGCCTTAAAATGAGGGTGAAGGCATGGAGCCTGAGAGCTCAAACAGGAAAAGGGAAAAAAGATCATTTTTGGTATTGGTAGATTACTTTCACTTTTATGAATTTTGTTTTTTTACGATGGGCTCAAGCTTTTTAAGAAGCCCTGGGGAGATGCTCCCGGTCTTTTTAATCTCTTCAAAAGCTTCCTGGATACTGAGTTTTTTTGAGCCTTCGATTTCAGTGGTGAGATAAAACAATTGATCAACGAAGGAAAGAACTTGGGCCTGAACGCAAATTCGGTCTCCGGACAGCTGTTTTGGAAAACCTTTTCCATTAAACATTTCATGATGCTGAAGAATAGCCAATTCAACCTTTGGGGGAAGAAGCATTTTCTTGGTTTTTACGATGTTCAGAGTTTCCTGGGGGTGATTGAAGTAGGCTTTCTTTTGCTCTTCGGTCCATTGCTCTTGAGGGAGAGTTGGGAGCTCCTCCGGAAGCTGTGACCGACCTAAATCATGAAGAAACCCGGCCATGGCAAATTCCTCGGGATTGGCTTCGCCCAGAGAAATTGCGAATAGGGCGGCAAGGGTTGAAACCGTGGCGGCGTGATCGTATGTGTTACTCGCTCCACTTAGAGCTCGCACCATCTCATTGTACCAATTTTCGGTGCCTCCCCCAGTGATATAGAGGGAAACAATTTTTTGGCAATCGGCAACCAACTCTTTTCCACTTTCAAAATCAGTCTTAGTAGCATCGATGATATTTGTAAAAAGGCCTCTGACAGAGGAGTTCAATTGCTCTTTTCGCTCGGTTTCAGAAATGCCCTCGCCTTTTCCTAGGCTGACCAAGCGATCAGCGGAGTACTTATAAAAGGCGGCCATGTCCTTTTTGTCGATATGAAGCTTGCCCACATCCTTTGTTTTGAGTCGCTTGAGTCGGGAGTCTTCGATTTGTGAGTTTGCCGAGCTGAATTTGATGTGTTTCTTGTTGAGCGGAAGGTAGACAAAAGTTGAAAAACTCAATTCCGATTCGCTATCCAAATCCATCACGTAAACGGGCTTAAATGACCTTCCGGCTTGTCCCATTTTGATTGTGGCATCTTTGATTTCCTCTGAAAATAAGCCCTTGTCCATAGGAAGCAAAAAAGCCGTGGAGTATCCGTTTTTGATAATGCTTTTTTGATCAAAGCCTTCAGGAGTGTCGGCGACAAAAATAATGGGAATGCTACCACACTGCTGGCGGGCAATTTGCCCACACTCTATAGGAAAATCTAAGCCTAGCTTTTGACCGGTGACGATAATGTCAAAGTTTTCTGAGGTGAGAGAGTCTAACTTCTCTTCAAATTCTTCCTCTGAATTGATTTCAGAGAAAAGACAGCCTTGAGCCAGCTCGCGAACCATATTCTTTAATGGGTCCGAAAGAGCGACCAAGCAGATTCGAACAACGTTCTTTTTTTCAGTCATTGCCTAATAGGCTACACCAATTTTATCAATTAGGCAGCGTGCTTCTTTGCGTAGACCTGCTTAAGTTTAGTTTCGATCGCTTCGGCCGTAAATGGCTTTACAATGTAGCTATCAACTCCAGCAGCCACAGCCGTTTGGACCTGGCTGGCTTCGGACTCCGCAGTTAAGAGAAGGAAGGGGAGAGCTGAGGTCTTCTGATTTGATCGAACTCTTTTAAGAAGGTCTAGTCCAGTGGCGTTTGGCATATTCCAGTCGGAAATCACTAGACCAATTTTAGAATCTGAAGCGCTCAAAAGACTCCAAGCTTCGGCACCATCGCCTGCTTCTGTGAAGTTGGTGAAACCCAACTGTGTACAAGCTCTGATCACAAGCTTTCTCATTGTTTTCATATCATCAACAACAAGAACAGGTGTATTTGGGTCAAACATAGTCATATCCTTTCTAGTAGATGACAATTTCAATTCGCAACTTCCCTTGATCTGAATCAAACGGAATCACGATGACTGGGTGGGTTGATTTTAAAGGTTTAGGGTTAATGATGGCTTTCGGAAGGGCTGGCTCTAAGACCATGCCAAAGTCCTTATTCAGGATTGTTTTTGCATGACCATAGATCATATTGAGGAGTTCGGACGCAGCGTCCGCACTTTCTTCATCAATCTGAGTGATTTTTTCGCCAAGAAGGGCTTCGTAAACTCCAATAAAGCCTTCTTTCGAAAAGCACAGGGAAATTTGACCCTTAAAATTTGGTAGACTGATCTCAACCTGGCCAGCGATGGCATCCGACTCCTCAAAAATGTGAGTTTTTGAAGATGGAGTTCCGCTTTTGAGGGTGATTCCCACCTGCACCTGAAATGCATTTGCAGCCCCATCAATAAAAGGCTTAAGCAAGCGAGCATCGACCTTTTGTCCAGGAGCAGCCTTCTCTGAAGGCCTATTGAGCCCGTCTTCAAAGCTCTTTTTGATATTGAAGGCTGTTAAAAGCCCTTTTTCCTTTAAAAGCTTTGTCAGATTAGGATTAATATTAAGACTAAAATGACTCTTTTCGACCTTCTTCAATGACTTCTGAAAACCAAGGAGCTGAGTGATGCAAGCTTGGTCCAACATTGAGACATTGGCAAAGTCAAAAGCATGGACTTTTTCAGGAAGAATTAGCCATTGTTTGATTGAGGTCTCAAGAAGTTCAAAAAGATCTTTTTCTGAGACATTTGGTAAAACAATGAGGTTTGCGCCGTCTTGAATTGAGGTGTCGATTTTTTTAGTTCCCATATGAAACCATCTCGGCTAAAAGTGTGATTGCCTTGACGAAAAAAAGTCATTTTCTGACATTAATCACAATTTTTATTTTATTTACATAATAAGCCCAAGGTCTTGTTTACCTAGATTCTTTCTCGGCCGATAGATTTTCATGGATGAATTAGAACTGGAACTAAAAAGAGGTTTTCTCGAGGAAGCCACTCAGCTCCTCGATGAAACAGAGCAATTGTTTTTATCTCTTCAAGAGACTGGCGGCGACGATGACTCCTTAAATGGGATGTTTCGTATGGCTCATAATCTAAAGGGAACCTCACAAGCTGTTGGATTCACCGAAATTGGGGAGTTCACTCACAAGCTTGAAAATGTCATTTTAAAATTGAAGAACAAAGAGCTCAATGTAGATGACCATGTTATCAGTGTCTTACTGGCATGTATAGATAAAGTCAGATCTATGGTCGACGGTTTAACAGAAGACCTATCTGCGACTTTTGACACTTCAGAGCTCACTGAAAAGCTTTTAAACTTGAGTAATGGAAATGTTGGAGAAGCGTCTGATACATCAGAGATTTCGTCCAATATATCAGACTCGCAAGAGGCTCCTCTGGAGTTCCCTGAGCAGATGGAGTCCGAGAATATTGAAAGTGTTGTAGCCTTGGAGCCTGAGTTTTCAGCACCTCCTTCAGCAGATCTGTTTGAAGAGTCTGAGCCTCAAGTGAGTGAGCCTATTCCAATTCCTGTTTCCACGCCCAATCCGAGCCCTCAGGTTGAGGCTCATGACAAAAAAGATCCTGTAAAATTAAAAATCGATGAAAGCATTCGAGTCAGTGTTGA
>Ga0100403_1003212_pt1 | contig 12324 bp, 5 predicted proteins | sample CryGeymet201501t_FD_83663 | JGI IMG/M metagenome (GOLD analysis project Ga0100403, IMG submission 83663) | Groundwater microbial communities from Crystal Geyser aquifers in Utah, USA - Crystal Geyser metaG 2015-01t | ecosystem: Environmental > Aquatic > Deep subsurface > Groundwater | place: USA...
CTGCGATATATAGTTACCATAAGACTGCCGGATCTGTTCCAAAATCCATAGCTCCAGTCCTGATAGACCTCTCAGATAGAACCAAGGATGATAGGCTCACAAGTGGGAATGTGCCTTTGGCAGTTTCAAGTCTTGACATTTTTCTCATGAAACAAGGAGTATCGGCAGAACAGTACGATAAAAAAAAGGTGGAAATAATTCAACAATCCAAGGAAGCAAATCAAGAGATGTGGGGAAAATTCAAAATATGGCACAGAGATAGGGTAGGAATATTGCCTGAAGATCTAGATAGTAAACCTGCAGACCAGGTAGCTTATAACCTTGATAGATACTTGAATCAACGTGAGAATTCTGAAGAATTGGTTAGCGTGGAATACTGGAATGATTTTGTGGGTGAAGAACCTGTTGAAGTGGAAAAGATCGAAAGGCTCAGAATATTAAAAGAAAAAGCGAGGGATGCTGCACTGCGCAGAGTACAAAGAGAATTAGCAAAAGAAGCGATGGAAGAAGATCCTATTCCTGATCCTATACCAGAACCTACTCCTGAACCCACTCCACAAGAACTTGCTGAGATTGAAAGAAGAAAAGAGGAAATGGCCGATATTTTTCGAGAGACAATTGTTGAGTGGATGAATGGTCGACCAGCAGAGGTAGCTGGTGGATATGAAACGAATATATATATTTTAAAAGAAATTGCAAAGAGTCAAAAAATGTCAGTTGAGGAATGGGCCAATTCTCTTACCCGTGCCGAGCTGGCAACTCTTGTCGTCAGAGCAAGTATGGAAGATGGAGGCGTTGATGAATTAAGATCAAAAATAACAGCAGACATACAAGATGGTGGGATTTTGATTCGACCGAGCGAGAATCTCAACAAGTGGGACGAAACACTCTATTTAAAGTATCACAAAGGGTCAGTACTCGATAAGGCAATCGATAAATACGATGAACATAGACTGAGCGACTACGATTATGACAACTATACAGTTTCCTACGACATGGGTGACAAAGGCTTGCAAATTGAGAAATATCATCCTCAAACAAATATACTGATGAAATCGGGAGTAAGTCTGAGAATTCGTGGGAGAACAGATAAAAACGATCTAGAAAATATAATTCAAATCGATAATCTAGAGTCTAGAGAAACTAGAGTTGTGTTATCCAATGTTTCAGTAGGTAGAGAATTATCTGCAAAAGATGTTGAAATGAGTAACTCTTCTGCAAATATGGTTGCATTAACTGGTGACGCAGCTTCGATAGTAGGAGATGAATATAGTGTTTCCGAACTCAAAATTTTGGGAAAAAGTGCAGGTGTCAATCTTATTTACAATTCCAAAATTGCTAGAATATCATCAGAATCTGGTGATGCCGATGTTGAAATCCAATCTGCATCGGGCTCAGAAGTAGGTGCTGTTCAGAATGTTGGAAATTGTGCCACAAATGCGTCATGGTGTTTCTTCGAAAATGTGGGTACGCTCAAACTTACAGAGAAAAATCTAACAGTCTTGTCAACCGGACTTCTAAATACTGTCGGTGAGCCCCCTTCACAAATCATTGGGTTGCAGGAGAACTATGAAGAAATCCTAAGCCGATTTGATCCAGAAGAAATACAATTATCGTCACATGATACTGAAGCGGGAGCACTATTTCAGTATAAAAGAGGCGATACGGGGCCTTTTAGAGTTGTTTTGCCAAATGGAGAAGAAGAAGATTTTGTCTTACTGCCAGTAATGATTGAAGAGCAGCTGAGAACTGCAATTTTTACTATGAATAAAGGATTTTCAAATTCAATAGTATTTCAACAAAGAGAAGCAGTTCCAGTGAATGGACTTGAAGTTTCGGTAACCTGTAACCACAAATTGATTTGTTCGGAAGTATTAGTCCCTGAACAACAAACTCCAGTAGACCAACTCGGAATTGCTCAACTACTAGAAAATGCCCCTACGGAAATGAGAAACATCTCAGAAGCAACCGCCAAAGATCATATTTTTTCAAGACTTCCAGATAATGCATCAAATCTAAGAAAAATTATTTCATCACAAAGAGCGCAAAAATATGAAAGGGAGAATGTGAAAGCGATAACAGATGAGCAGTTTGCTGCAATGGTTGATTCTCTTCGGTCAAACAGTCAGCAAATCGGAGTAAGTAGTTCTCAGATACTGATTCATCCAGAGAATCAGGGCGTTGTCGTAAAAATTGAGGAAGGAGATCAATACGATAATGCATTAAGCGCTGGTTTAAAACCTTTGGAGCATTTTGTTCTCAATGAAGCCAGAGAAGCCTTGAAAAAAGCTGGGATGGACCCCGATGTTCTACCACGTCCTATTGATACGGCTTTGACAGATGAAGGAAAAAGGATATTTATGATGAGTAGGGTTGACGGAAGGCCTAGATTTAAGAAGGAAGGTAAAAAAAACGAGGATTATAATTACTGGCAATATTATCAGTATGATATTCGAGAAGAGCTTGAGATTTTCCAGAAACACCTGAGGTTTATCGCAGAAACCTTTCCAGTATTTGAAGCAGCGGGAATTCAGCCAGCATACGATTTTAAACCAGACGAACTACTTTATTCTGAGGCCGATGGGAAGGTGAGAATGGTAGATTTTGATATCAAATTTCCTGTTGGGGAAGGGAATAATTATGATCTGAGAGTCAAAGAAGCTTATGGAAAGATGTATACGTGGTTTTTAGATACATTTGATCGTGCGACTAAATTTAATAATAATGGACCGATCAAGGAGTATAACAGGGAAGGAGAATTTATATCGTCTTTAGTTCAGGGTGGCCTAAGTGAAGAAAAAGCAAAAGATATTTTTAATATTTTAAATAATGCAAGGAAGGATGGAGAAGTGGCAAAAAAGGACGACACGCATTCAGAGGCAATGAGAGTCGCAAATCAAATCCAGGAACTTCTTTCTGAAGTAGGGCCTGCTCCAGAGCCAATTTCTCAAACTACTACAGCAATAAATAACTTAATCCGAAGATTTGGAGTACCCGATGAGGAAACTGGGCATTTTGCAACATCTTTGGGAAGTACTGATAAAAATGCTGAAATAAAACGAATACTCCAGGGCTTATCTAGCAAAAAAATAGATCTGAAACCAGGTGAAATAAGTTTGAAAGGTGCTCTTGACATGGCAGAATCTTTTCATATTGAGTATGAAAAGGGGATCGATGGTAAACAACCTACAATCTCAATCGCAATGAAATTGCATGATGATAGGCAAGGCAAAGATAGAAGAGTTGTTTTTGGAGTGGGTGGAATTTACGCAGAGGCAACTCAAATTGCCGAAATAGATCGATTTGACAGAGACGGGGTGCAAATATTCACTCATGTATCAGGCGGGAAAGTATCTGCGATGGTAGGTGGGAACAATATGTCCAATATCAGAAATGGAGATAGAGGCCCCCATTACAACGTGTACTGGGGAACTGAAAAAGGGGTTGTTGAAAAAGATTGTGGGTTTGGAAATCATGTTGGAAGGGTGCCAATAGAAGGTGCTGAGAACCATATCTATTATGTGAAAAGTACCTTTGATGGAGCAGAAGTGTATTACGTTTATGGAATAGTTGGTGGCGAATCAAAAATAATTGCAACAACTTCCCAAAAGCCAGGTAGAAATTTCATGATACGTCAAAATGGGAAGTTGATTTGGAGTTCTTCAGAGGGAAGTTCAAGTGTGCAAGAACAATACCTATTTTCGCTGGAACATGAACAAATTGTAAAAAATAAACTACCATATCCAAAAGATGTTGAAATGGAAAGAATAGAAGATAGAGGAGATGGATTTTTGGAAATATATGGAAAAAAAATGGATATACAACTTCCGAATGAAAGAGATGGAGCACTTCGGGGAAGGCATTTTTTAATTAAAGATGGAGAGTATTTAGGCGAACTTGATCCAAGTATCGTTTTTCCAAAAGGGGCAACAATAGAAAGAACAAAAAATGGGATTGTCTGCAAAAGCAAAAACGGTCAGAAATTATTCGACGCACATTTTGGACCACTTCCAAAAACAGGCGAAAAAATACTCCTCAGAGATATTAACCTTGAAAAAGAGCATCTAGATTTTGATGCCGGTGTATCGATATTGGCCGACATTATCCGAGAGGGAGGAATAGAGCTTGATGAAAGCGCTTCTGAAGTCCACCCTGCCGTCTTGGCAACTGCACTTGTAGCGGATCTTGATAGTTACGAAAGTACTGGAGTTCAAGTACTCGAGTATTTTTCAGGAATGCAAGGTCTTCAAAAGAGATATCTGAATTATTCCAAATTTTTACCTGCACTTGAGAAAGTGATTGGTAATACAAAATCCAAAGTCCAAGCTTCTGAAATCTCTGAGGAAAAGAAACTCGTCTTTCTTTCTGAACTTGGCGAGATGGAAGGCTTTTTCAGTGAGTTCATACGAGAGAAAGCGGTACGTCAAGAATTCGAACCAACTCCAGAAAGCTTGGGGAAAGACCCAACTATTAATATTCGAACTAATATAGAGAAGCCTGAGGAAATAGAAATACCCGAAGAATATGGTGCAAAGTTTTATGATTTTAAAAATTATAAAAGAGTTGCTGATACTGGTACTGTAATAGAGTATTTACCTACTGCGGGTGACATCTATGGAATGAGAGTTGAAGCTGATGATTTTACTGTATTGGGGGGAATAAACGGGACCCAAACGTCCTTAATGATGAGTCAATTTTTTTCTCCAGAATATGGAAATTCAGGAATGAAGTCATTTGGGATTATGTATGCAGATGGATCAAAGCTCATCGAGTTTGACTCTGTAGATTACCGCAAAAGTCCAAAAGCACTTGGAAAAACACTCCGCATGGTCCATGATACGGCAAAAAAATTGAGTGATAGTGGGGAAAAAGTTCGCCTTTATACACGAGTCGAACATGTTGACATTCTCCCAGGTCAGTCGAAAGAATGGATGGAGAATAGTTACGTAAGTCCAGCAGCGCTTGTGGCCATTGACAGGCAGAAGTATAAAGCCGCAATCATGAACGGTTTCAAATTTGTGAAAAAGTTATATGAAAATGGCGAGTGGTTGGGAGATACTCACAATGATCCATTTTTGATTGGCACTGATGGAAGCCTTAGAGTTATGGATTTGAACGGTTATCATCCGATTTCTGGAACTGCAGCTGATCGGTATTATCAAGATGCGTATAACGAATTTATGGAATCGGGAGAAACAATAATGGAAAGAAGGCCAGAATTTAGAGGCGCAGATACGGTGCCTTTGAAGGATGTTTACGAGATGTTTGACACAATATTTTTCCATCGTTTTGTAGCAAAATCACAAAATCAAGAGTTAATTGAATTGTATGCACAGTTAAAGGATGAAAACGAAAGGGAAAAAATACAGATGACGGTCCCTCAAATACTGGAGAAATTTATTGGATTACTTGGGGATATTGATAGTTAATCCGCATACTCCTCAAATTCATCTGATTTTGAGGAGTACGAATCCTTAAAATTTGACAAATTTATGTATGAAATATACATGAGCTTGACAATTTTTGTGTATGATATATACTTGAAATATGATAAAAAGATTTTATGGTGATTTGTCACCTTATTTAATACCTGGGAAAGTGCTCATCATACAAGGACCCAGACAAACTGGCAAAACCACACTTATCCAAAATAACCTCAGTTCAATGAAACAATATAAACAAATCTACCTCACAGGAGATAGCATTGAAGCAAAGACAATATTTTCATCTCAAAGTTTAGACACGATATCATCGTTTGCGAAAAATTACGACCTCATAGCCATAGATGAAGCACAAAAAATAGAAGGCATCGGCTTGGGATTGAAAATCCTGGTCGATCATATCCCAGAAATCAGGGTGATAGCTACCGGATCATCGTCATTTGATCTAGTTAACAAAATAGGAGAGCCACTAGTAGGACGTGCTACCAGGTTGAACTTGTACCCGATATCTGTGGCTGAACTCCAGTCAGATGGGCTCAATGCCTATGAAATTCAACAAAATCTCCAGCAATATTTAATCTATGGTTTTTATCCTGAGGTTATTACTGCGGAGACTATTCTGCAAAAAAGAGAATATTTGCGCAATCTTGTTGACATGTACCTTTTGAGAGATGTACTTGAGTTTGCCGGTATAAAAGGATTAAAGTTCATCGTATCTCTTCTGAAACTTCTTGCTTTTCAGATCGGAAATCTTGTTTCTCTCACCGAACTTGGACAAAATCTTCAGGCAAATGTTCGAACGGTTGCAAAATATCTTGATCTCTTGGAAAAAACGTACATTATTAAATCTCTTTGTGGCTTCAGTCGAAATCAAAGAAAAGAAATTACAAAAAAAAACAAGTATTATTTTTTCGACACTGGAGTGAGAAATGCCTTGATTGGCAATTTTAATGAAATGCAAGTAAGGAATGATGTAGGTGCATTATGGGAAAATTTTCTCGTCATGGAACGATTAAAAAAACAGGAATATATGAGGCTACATGCAAACAACTATTTCTGGCGCACGTGGGGTGGCCAGGAAGTAGACTGGGTAGAGGAGCACTCAGGCAAAGTATTCGGGTATGAATTCACCTTTTCAAATACACAAGCAAAAAAGAAAAAAGAGCCGAAAGACTGGAAAAAGGCATGGAGTGACACTTCCTATGAAGTTGTTACCGAAGAAAATTATCTGAGTTTTGTGACGTGATTACTCTTCTCCAGTCTCGCCCAAAAGCCTCAAAATGACCTCAGAAATTGAGGGTTAGACCCCTATTTGTACGGCCTGACTCAATTGATCCAGTCATATTCTTCAAATTTATAGGATTTTAAGGAGTACGACTCCTTAAAATTTGACAAATTTATGGAGTTATGTTATATTAGGTAATATGATTCCTCGAATATATAATAATTTAGAGGATTATATTGACCCCAAGAGGGTGCTTGTAATATATGGTCCACGGCGAGTAGGGAAAACAACACTCTTGACGAAATATCTCAAAAAAACACCCTATCGATATAAATTTGATTCTGGAGAAAACATAACCACCCAAGATATTTTAAGCTCACAAAATTTTGATAGAATTTTTGAATATGTCGGATCATATGAGCTTATTGTTATTGACGAAGCACAAAACATTCCCAATATTGGCATGGGTCTTAAGATTATCATAGACCACAAGCCCGGCGTTCGTATTATTGCAACGGGTTCATCTTCATTTGATCTTTCTAACAAACTCGGCGAGCCACTTACTGGAAGAAAGAAAACACTGACTTTATTTCCTGTTTCTCAATATGAGTTAAAAAATATCTACTCCCCCTATGAATTAAAACTCAAACTAAGCGATTTTCTTATCTATGGAAGCTACCCTGATATTATGACAGCAGAAATTCGTGAAAAGAAAATTGAATATTTGCACGAAATCGTAAACTCATATCTATTAAAAGACATTCTTACACTTGAGCAGGTAAAAGGGTCAAAAATACTTGTTCGGCTTTTGAAGCTCTTGGCGCTACAGATTGGGTCAGAAGTCTCGCTCAATGAGCTTTCTAATAAGCTTGCAATAGATATTAAAACAGTAGCGCGCTACTTAGATCTATTTGAAAAAACATTTATTATTAAGAGTGTCGGAGGATTCAGTAGAAACCTGCGAAAAGAAGTAACAAGTAAATATAAGTATTATTTTTATGACACAGGAGTACGAAATGCAATTATAGACCAATTTAACGCTCTCGACGTGAGAAACGACGTAGGTGCGTTATGGGAAAATTTTATTGTCATGGAGCGATTTAAAAAGCAGTCGTATCTTAATGCTTATGGGTCGACATACTTTTGGAGAACATACGATCAACAAGAGGTTGACATTGTCGAAGAACGAGATGGAAAAGCACATGGCTTTGAAATTACCTGGTCACCTAAAAATAAAAAGAAAGAACCAAAAGACTGGAAGCGTGCATGGAGCGAAACTACTTATGAAGTCGTAACAAGCGAAAACTATCTGGATTTCGTGACGTAATTTCCTATTCCTCCACAGTCTCACCCAAAAGCCTAAGAATTACTTCCTTCTTATATCTTCGGTCGCCGCGAGAGTTTATGCGGATTGCCGGAAGCTTTCCTTTTTTACCCCAACGTTTTACTGTGAGGGGAGAAACTCGAAGAAGCTCTGAAACTTCCCTTATTGTCATAAGATCGGGTAAGTTGTCCAGTGATATAGTTGGTTTGTTTTTGGAGGTGTCTGACATAGTATAGAGGGGATTATACGAAGAAAGAATCTGATTGTCAAATAGAATATATTAAGTCAATACGCCCTAACTTTGGACAACGCTCAATTAATAGCAATAAAACATTATTGGAAAATTTTTTTCAATATGCTCAATTTGAATCAAAAAGAAGATGAAACGAGTTTGAAAAATTGGTATAGTTAAGATCGGTAGTATTATTTTAATAATGAAAAAAAGACTCGTTGATGGAGCTGTGATTAAGGCACTGCTATTTTTTGCGGTGATATCTTTTTTTGCATTATTTTCTCCAAGTATAGTAAATGCTCAGAATTGCTCAAATGTAAACACATGTGGCGCTGGTGATTCTTGTCCATCTGGTCAGTATTGTCAGTCGGAAACAATCTGTAAAGATGATACTTGCGGAGGTTGTCAGGCAGGGAATATAACTCGCAAAAAATGTGTAGATAATTACGTCCCGCCAACTTCAACTCCTTTTGTTGGTACGTGTGGTACAGTCCACAATAATTGTACTACGGGTAATTTGGGATGGGCTGCCGAATATACAACTCAATGGGCGTGGTGGTGTCAGGGATCAAATCCAGCCCACCCTGGCACGGGTAGTGGGACTGGAGACGTATTATGTTCTGAGGCCAAACCAACAGCTACGCCAACAATTACACCAACCCTAACAGCCCTATCATGCCCAACAAATTTCAGTGTTTCTTGTAACTCGGCAGGTACCAACGCTACTATTGACTGGAGTGATCTAACTGGAGCAAGTGGGGGATACATGGTTCGTGTTAATCGTGAGCCTTATAGCGATTGGGCAAATACCTCCCAAGGTGATTTTGGTCAAATGACAACTTCTTCATCTATTGCAATTAATGTTATGCCTGGAACAAATTATAAATATGATGTTCAAGGAGTAAGGTCTGGCGAGGACTATCCATTTGCTGGATTGAGATGTCCATTTAGTGTTGTCAACTGCGCAGCCCCGACCAATACACCAACTGTAACACCAACCCGTACTCCAACTCCTACTATTACCCCAACTGCTACTCCTACCAAAACTCCTACTCCCACCATTACTCCAACAGCAACACCAACTAGAACGCCAACTCCTACCGTTACACCAACATTGACTCCAACTATTACCCCAACTGCTACTCCTACCAAAACTCCTACACCAACATTGACTCCCACCATTACTCCAACAGCAACACCAACTAATACGCCAACTCAAACACCCACACCTACCCCAGCCACAGTTAGTCTTTCAATAAATCAAAACACATCTCCTGGATATATTTCAACAAGTGCTGATGTTTCATCTATCCTTCTTGATAAAGAGATACAATTTAACTTTATAGTTCCAAATATTCCAGGAACCTGTGGAAGAACAAATACCAATTTAGATGCATATCAGATTCAAGCAAGAAATATTAGCACTTTGCAAGTGGGGGATTGGGTTACCGACGGGACCATTATTCTATCAAGAACTAATAATTTGGTAACCGCCCCTGTATTTTTTAGATCAGAAAGTAATAAAGAGGTCAGAGTCATCTGTAAAGAAGGTCAGAGCTTACGAGTTGACTCAAATGTATTATCATTAACGATCTTAGCACCAACATCGACACCTACTCCAACAATAACTCCAACAGCAACTCCAACTAATACTCCAACGCCTACAATTACTCCAACCCAAACACCTACAAGCACACCGACACACACGCCAGTGCCTCCAACATTGACAAGTACTCCTACAAACACTCCAACCAGTACTATTGTGCCAACATCAACTCCTTCACCTACGCCTACAACTGAATTACCAACCAATACTCCAACAGTTGTTGTAGTATCACCAAGAATGGAAGATAACTGTCCTGATTTTGCAAAAGGAAATGCGAACTGTGACTTTAATGAGGTTGATGGAGTCCGAGTTGGAAAAATAAATTCAGCTGATTACGTTTGTTGGAGAAGTGCAAAGCTCCAAGGAGTAGTTCCTGCAAATTGTGCAGCACATGACGTTGATTTGGATGGTTCAACAACAGTACTTGAAGCGACAGATTTCAATAGCGATGGCGAAGTAACAATTTTGGATTATGTAATTTGGCAGATAAATATCTCAAACTAATGGAAAAAGAAACTCAAATTCACGCAAAAAGTATCAGGCATTTTACGATGCCGAAGTTTGCTATGCCAAAAAAGAGACATCTCCTTTTGGGATTATTTGGACTAGTCGTTATTGCAGCAATTCTTTGGTATATGGCTCCCTATCTTCGTAACTTTTTTGCTGGAAACGATCCTGCCATTTCAGCCGAATTTACCGAAAAAGACATTACAGCGGGGGTTGGAGATGAATTTAACATTTCGATGCAAATTGCTGGAAAGGCAGTCGCTTTTGAACTTTACCTAAATTACGATGGCGATATTGTTGAGTACGCGCGAGATCCAGACACAAATAGTGGATTTACACAAGTGACGACAGATTATTTCATTGATCCACTAATTGAGGAAGTGACAGATTCTGAAGATTTAAACAGTACTCAAAAACAGCTTCATTTGTTGATTGTCTCTCAAACTGGACAGCTTGATGCGATACAATTTAACTTAGCCTTTAAGGCGTTGAAAGTTGGCGCCACAGATTTTACAAAAGATGAAAAGTCGATGATTGCTGGAAAAAACCAGGATGGATCAGCCACTTATTTTGAGCTCCCACCAGCGGCTGTTCTTTTTACAAATGTGACAGTCGTTGAGGCTGAGATTTCTCCAACAACAACACCAACATTTACACCGACTCCAACGCCATCTCCTGAGCCTGATGCGACTTTAACTCCAACTCCGTCTCCTGAGCCTGATGCAACCGAAACTCCAACTCCAACAGTTACTCCAACTCCGACAGTCACTCCGACACCTGCCTTGCTTGCAAAACGTGGAGATGTCAAACTCGTCATGAATATCAAACTTCAAGGAGTTACGAGAAAACCAGCCGATGCATATATAAGGTTTCCTGCCAAAGTAATTCTTTCGGCAACTGATAATTCATTCAAAAAAGAAGCCGATGTTATTTTTGACGCACAAGATAATGGTCGCTGGGAAGGGAAGTGGGAGATTAAAGACGTCCCACTGGACTTGACGTATACGTTATTTATTAAGGGTCAAAAACATCTGATGAAAAAGATCTGTGATGCAAATCCAAAAGAGGGAATTTCTGGACAGTACACTTGTAATGAGGGGACTGTAAAACTGGTAGCTGGCGAGAATAAGCTCGACATGAGTAATATATATCTATTGGCAGGAGATATTCCAGTCCAGGACGGTATCATAAATGCGGTCGATGTCGTTTATGTGCGAAATAATTTTGGCTCTTTGTCATCTGAGAAAATTGCTCGGGGAGATCTGAATCTTGACGGCATTGTTGATACACAAGACATGGTATTGATGCTTAAAGCACTCGAATTTAAGTACGATGAGGATTGACTCCGTGCCAATTATCAGTTACTCTAATATTATGGAAAATAACACAACTTACGGATCGATAGATTCGCCGGAAATGATTACAGAGTCAGGCAAATCATCACACAAAAAGGGCGTGATGATGGCATTTATAACAGTTGTTGTCCTTCTGCTTGCAGTTGGCGGCTATATGGTGCTTTCAAATCCTTCTCTAAAAAGTCAAATGAAAGAGACTTTACGGCTTTCAGAGGTGAATATTGAACAAAATACAGATTATGAAAAAGTTGAGGTTTTTGAGTCTGATATAACTGATCGTATGTCGCCGTGGATCGAGGTTCGAGGCGGTGAAACGGATGCGATGGTTGGCAAGGACTACGAGGTGACGGTGTATGGATACTCAGGTGGAAAAGATATTACGGGTTATGACATGCTTCTTGGCATAGATCGTGATATGTTTGATGTGGTTTCTGTTTCCTCAAAATCAGATGCTTTTCAAATATTTGAATTTGACAAAGACACGCATTATTCCGTCACGGGTATTAAAAACATTCAAGTTACAGAACCAACTATTTTTGACGAAACACCTCTCGTAAGTATTATTCTTCGTCCAAAGATGAAAGGGGAGGGTCTTCTGACAGTCACGTCAACAAAAGATAAAGAAAAGACGCAG
>Ga0100403_1003213_pt1 | contig 12323 bp, 10 predicted proteins | sample CryGeymet201501t_FD_83663 | JGI IMG/M metagenome (GOLD analysis project Ga0100403, IMG submission 83663) | Groundwater microbial communities from Crystal Geyser aquifers in Utah, USA - Crystal Geyser metaG 2015-01t | ecosystem: Environmental > Aquatic > Deep subsurface > Groundwater | place...
ATTTCCAGCGGTATCTGTTTTTCTAAACCAAAAAGATATAGAAAAAGGATATTCAAGCCCGGAAATACTATTTGATATTCCGTATTCATCACTAAAACCAAACGGATTAAAAGATACCCCGCTAGTATTATTAGGAGAACCCACTTTAACCCCATTAGTTTCAATTGTTCTAGAAGGACTAACAAACTCTAAAGGGCTTTCATTGACAGTATCTTTAAATATTGTTCCTGAAGTTTCTGAAAAATCCCAGTGATACAATAATCCTGATGTAATATTCGGCATTATATCATCCTATATATATCACTATAATTACCAAAAGAAGTTTGGGGATCAAAACTATCTGAGGTAAATGGACTAAGAATAACATGAACAATATTAGATAATCCTTGACCACCAAATTGCTGTTCTTCTTTTAGTTTTTGATATATCCCGCATGGACCCATTTGTAATAATGTTTTAAACCCCGGTAATTGATTAATTGTTTTCATAACTGCCGGTCCACATCTGGCTTCTAATCCAGAAGTAAAAGCCTTTTGTCTAAATGTGCCTTGATCTACAATACAGGCCGCCTTCATAACAACCATATTTTGAAATATAACATCATTAGCGTTATATGGATCAGGAGAGATAATAGAATTTACCACATCTATAGTATAAGTTGTACTGAAATTAATTTCTTGAACAACATACATAGCCGCCACTACTAAAATTTCTCTTAATCTTGCATCCGTATATATATAGCTTCCACTATATGGGTTGTCATCTATAACTACCCTTAGCATATTTATCATTGCGCCAGACCAAGGTTCTAATGTACCAAGCGACATATTAATCTCCTATTCTCACATAGCCATCACCTTCAACTTTTGCGCCGTTAATTGTGTGAGCTACAACTTCAACCTTATATGTTTTATGTGGAGTTCCACCACTAATCCACATACAAGTATATAAACCGCTAACCGCCACATCTTCTATAACAAGATCAGAGGTAAATCCACCCCTTACTTCAGAGGTTACTATAGGAGTACCCGAAATACTATCTAAGGGAGATATATTAGGATGAGAACTAAAGTCCATACAATAATAATATCTATCATCATTATCTTGATAAAAAATATCGTTCATAATTCAGTTATTAACCTTATATCTGGTTCCAAAGGATTTTCATAACTACTCGGAATAATTCCTACTTGCCAAATCCTCGCATAAACACTACCGCACCCAGGTATCGGAATATGCGTTGTTAATATTATACATGTATCGTCATAAGTTTTAATACAATTTCCTTCATAATCTAATATATTAGTTACATTTACCGCCATTATATAACCCCTGCAAATCTTGGTGTTCCAGCAGATGTTGTCTTAAAGGCTATTATAAATGGAGAATATGTTGGTTGGGCAAAGCCGGTACCAGGATCGTGTACACCAGAAATAGTTAATAAATTACCGGTGTGTGAAACTTCTAAGTAATAAATCCTATCCAGCCCTGAAGGTACAGAACCAGCAAACCCTAGTGTCCTATTGCTAGTTAATGTGGTTGTTTGAGATGGTGAAGTTCCTATTAAATCTATAATGGCTTCTGTGGTGACGGGAACCCAAGAATGTTGCTGTACTCCAAAGGTATATGTATTAGCAGGATTAAACGATCCACTTACATCTTCCCACGCCAAATTACCAGCACCATCAGTAGTTATTGCTTGTCCAGAAGCACCATATCCGGTAGGTAACACTAATTCTACATTGCTATTTAAACTATTAACAGATTTTAAAGAAATATAATTTGAGTTATCCAAATCATAAAATCTAAGAACTGGACTAGAACCAAATTGTGTAGTTGAACTTTGTAAATTGAAAATATTACTCTTTAAATCTATAGTGTCTGGAGAAGGAACAATAGTGGAAAATCTCGTTAGGGCTATACCTAAACCACTAGTACTCCAAGAGCTACCAATATTCATAAATTCATCTGACAATCGTAAAGCTTCTCCATAAACCCCGGTTATTACAAATGACCTACCAGCCAAATTATGAGAACGATTATTTGTCAAAGTCAAATTAGTATTAGCAAAGTTGGTTCCGGTTCCAGGTACATTAATTGTAACTGAATCACCAACATTTGTAGCAGTAACTCCACTACCAATAAAATTCAATATAGAGGCTTTATTGGTTAATGTATTACCTTCATCTCTAACGGTCAGATTACTATTAGTTCCTATGGTACCATCCCACTGTTCTCTAAAATTAAGAGTTGCATTATTAAATAAAGAGGCGGAATTTGTTTTTGTTATTTCTACGGTATCTAAAGACGAAAAATTTCCCTCATATACTAAATTGAAAGTGGAAGTGTCGTCATTACCTAAGTCCTGAACAACAGACTCAGTAATAGGTGTACCGTTTATTTTAAGTTGAATATTACATCCAGAAGAAACATTGCTAACACTACCATTAACATCTAGTATATATCTAGCGGTTTTTGGAACTGTAATATACCCACTAGAAGCAACATGCATATCAAATGGGTCTTCTACAATAAATCCGTTGCTTCCAAAGAATGTACTACCAGAAGTTGGAGTAAAACCAGTCGTTGTATATGCATAATAATAATTTGGATCAAAATTACCACTAAGAGTTCCACTAAGAGTTCCACTACTTGGATTTATCCATGACATTTGACCAGACCCATCCGTAGATAATACTTGTCCAGACACGCCATCAGATAAAGGAAGAGTATATACTACATTACTAAAAGACTGACTACTATTAGCCCTGAACCCAACATAGCTATTTTGAAAACCTAAAAATCTTAATTCACCATTATTTATAATATCGGTATGATTAGCCCTGATAGAAATAAGTCCACTCTCTCCAAATTGTCCTTCATTAAACAATGTAATATTACAATTTGGCAAATTAATACTACTTTGTTCGTCTCTTAAGATGATTCCGTTATTAGGACTAGTAACAAATCCAATAGAAAAAGCGTTATGTAGAAATATTATCTTTTGGTTACAATCATGCGATCTATTATCATTTAATAACAAATCAGTATTAGCAAAATTTTTGTTTAATCCCCAACTTAAATTACCACTTCCGTCTGTAATTAATTGATATTCATTAGTACCACTATCTGATGGTAAAACAAAATTGATATTAGAAGATAAACCCGTTGGAGCTTGTAGGTCAATATAATTACTGTTATCATTATCTCTTAATCTTATTTTTTGAGTTGTTCCATCATAACTCTTGAAATCAGCAACAGTAGATGTTAATTCTATTACATTAGTGTTCTGATTTAAGTTAATATAAGATTTTGCATTGTTCCCAATTCTTTGAAAATTTGATGATAATTCTAGTCCAACAGAGCCACTAGGAAAAATGGAAACCGGCGAATTTGTGCCACTATTAGAATTAGATAAGGTTAAACTATGTGAGTTTAAATTATGTATTCTCTCACCAGATAATGATAAATCACTATTAGCAAAATTAGTATCTGAAGATAGAGAAACTGTTTCCCACCGCATAGCTCCACCACCAGCGGCTCTAAGATACTGTCCAGGAGAACCTAGACCTGTTGGCAAAGTTAAATCAAAACTAGAAATAGGTAATGTTGCAGGCGCTCTTAAACTAACATAGTTAGTGCCTGTAGTATAAAACTTCAATATTGAAGATGTAGTACTACCATTAAATGGCATAATTCGTATATCATTACATGTAAGTTTAATATTATCTGTTGATACTGAACCATCGTGATTCACAGACACTGAAGGGCCTAATGAAGAGTTTCCTCCTAATATACTAGATGAAGTATTTAAAAACAAACCCGTTGAATCATCATTTGCAATCCATAAAGATTTGTTATTTAAATCATGAGTGCGAGAGGAGATAAAGGTTAAATCTTCTGTTGTAAAATTGGTATCTTGAGATGATGCGGATGACCATTCCGTAACTCCTCCACCAATAGCTTTTAGATATTCACCAGAGGCACCTAACCCAGTAGGTAACGTTAATGTAATATCGGTCGATATAGTATCTGGAGCTTTTAATCCTATATAATTACTATTATCTCCGTCGTAATATTTTAATACGGAGGCATTTGCATTTGTTGTTAAAGAAAATAATCTAGTATCATTACTTCTTAAATATATAATTGCGGAATCATCTACGTCAGGATGGGAAATATTAATGTTTCCTCTAATGGTATTATTAGCGCCCAGCATACTAGTGGTGTTATTTAAAAGTAAGCCAGTAGCATTATTATTTACTAACCGTAAAGTATTACCATTTAATTCATGAGTACGATTCGCCGTAAGTGCTAAGTTTGTTGTGGCGAAATTATCGCTGATAGTACTATCTACGTATAATCTACCGTCTGTTCCAGTGGTTAATATATTATTAGAATCAACAGATACAGGAATATTAAATGGATTTGTTGTTCCGTTACCAGTAATAGTAAGGCCAACATTAATATTTGGAACGGTAACAGTTACTATCGCGCCATTATTTGTTGCTGTTACACCACCGCCAACAAAATTTATACTACTAACTTCGCTAGTTAATAACGAACCCTCATCACGAATAGCCACCACGCCACTACCACCACCACCACCACCAATACCACTTCCTGTTGCAGCAAATAATCCGCCATCCGTTCCTATAATTAAACCGTTACCTTCGTCGGTAGATATATTAACATTAAGATTAGTGGTTATACCATCACCAACTAAAGTACCCCCTGTTAGAACACCAGTATAATCTGGCGCAACATATAATCTACCATCTGTACCTATACTTAAATAATTATTGGCATCCACAGATAATGGAATATTAAATGGGTTGGTTATGCCGTTTCCTGTAATTGTAGGACCGGTTAATACTTCAGTGAGAAAATTTCCGGTTTCTATTGATGCAGTATAAATTCCATTGTCAGAACCTAAACCTATGCTATTATTAGCGTCTGTAGAAATATTGATATTAAGAGGTACGCCTATTCCATTACCGCTTAAAGTGTTGCCTATTGATATGCTACTATAAAGTTTACCGTCGCTACCTATCTTTGATAAATTATTAGCATCACTAGAAAAATCAACACCAAGAGCCGTAGTATCTCCATTTCCCGAAAGAGTATTATCGGTAGTAACTCCACCAAAAGAACCACCAAATTCTATAGTATCTATAACGCCATTATAATTATATGCTAAATATCTAGTATCACTATTAGAATCAACATGAACACCCCAACCACCGCTATTTGGATATTGAGAAGTGCTCGGTGCAGCATTACTGCTTGTCGTTTGATAGATATTTTTGAATTGCTTACTAGTAGTTCCTAGGTCATACTGACTGTTATTTTCTGGATATATACTAGCAGAACCAAAATTTATAACTGGCGTAGTAGAAAAATATATAGAAGGTATTCCACCATTAACACCAAAACCATTCAGAGATGAATTTAAAATCCACCCACTTGTGCTGGTAGTGATTATGATGCCTTGTTTATTAACACCAAATTTACTTACGCCATTTAATAGTAAATCTAATAATCTGGAATTTGAAGCACTAGATATATCATTGACATCCATTTGGATACCAACTTTATAATTTCCTGTTGCGCTCCAAACATCTGTCATATTGCTGATATAAACAGAATTGTTGCAACCCATTATTTTCTCTCTAGAAAGGTATATTTATAATAGAAACTACTATATACTACACCTTATTTTGAGAATTTAGACTGACCGCAATCCCAAATGCGATCTAGATTTATATTATACCCTGAATTGCCGGGATATTTCATTCTGTGATATGTATTATTATAATCGGTCCATTTAAAACTCAACCCACAACGAACAAATTTAAAACCTAACCCGGTTAAGTAATCACCAACACCATATCTATTATCAATAAAAGTAATAATTTCAGACGGATTTAAAACTTTTTCGGCATATTTAACTAATCTAGAAAATCCACCAACAACGGAACAATTTAACTTGTTGCAAAAACGAGATATCTCATATATTCCATTTCCACGATTACACACTCTTAAAGCGCACAAAACCTCCTCGTCTTTTAAAACAAACGTTTGACCTCTGCCCGATTCCATTAGGTGATTTTTATTAAAAAATAAATTAGATTCTTTAGTATTCAACTCTGAGATAGTTAATTTTCTAGCGTAATATTTTTTTGACTTATTTAATTTATTTAATATAATAGAACAGACTATAGGAAACTTGTCTCTTAGCTCATCTTCTCTGAAAAACAATGGATTATATCCACTTTTAATATACTCATCCCTCTTTAACTTATGATAATTCTTATCCAATTTAGATTCACTATGCCAATATAAACCATCACATTCTATTACTATATCATCAACGACAAAATCAGCAACAAAATTACCTATTTTTACTTGAGATTGATATGTAATTTTCTTGCTTTCAAAAAAATCCTGAATAATAGACTCTAAAAAGGAAAAATGTTTTTTTCTAGATATAGCTTTTTCTAAACCCCACTCTCTAATTCTACCATATAATCTACAAGGGTGAATACCAATTGCTTCAGCTATTTCCCTAATGGTTTTATCATTATAAATATGTTTTATTCTCTTTTTATCAAATTCTTTTTGTCTTTTAGGATCATGTAAAACTACAGGAATACCATATTTTTTAATACAAGTCTTTTTAGATTTCTCTATAACTCGCTTTTTATATTCTTCATTGTCATACGGATTTTCAGAACCATATCTTTCCTTTAATGTTTGCTTATATTTCTTTTTACCCTCTTCAGATTGCAATATATGATCTACTCCATATTTCTCCTTTGTTGTTTCAATTCTTTTCTCTACGCTGTTCTTAGAGGTATCTAGTCCCCATTCCCTCATTGCTGATATTAATACGCTCCTAGTTAATCCAAACTTTTTAGATAGTTTATTAACAGAAAAATTAGGATTTGTATTATATATATCTATTATTTCTTCTTTATATTCAAGAACGCTTTTACCATTACCTCCTTTTGATAAACTAGTCTTTTTTCTTGAATCACTAGTTTTAGCTACATTTTCAACGCCGTATTTTTTAATACAGGTTTCTTTTCTTTTTTTAGATATACAATTCTTACATGCATCCTTATCATTATTTTTATTGGTTTTTACTCGTGATCTCCACTCTTTTGTAAAATAAACACCGCAATAATCACACTCTAAGTCTACTTTAACTGTAGAACCGTCAGTTAATCCTAAATCTTCTAATAACATTAAATCCTCATTTTAAAAAAGTTCTGATTAATTGATATTTCCTATCTAAATAAATATTGGCGTCCTTATATAAGCAATTAATAAAAGGAATAATATTTTCCTGCTTAGTAATTCTTAAAGTGTGGGCACATTTATCTTGTTGTATATTTTTGTTAGAAGCATAAATTTTAGGGCTATAATTGACCAAAAATTCTGATAATGAAGTTATAAAACAATATGATCCGGTTATTCCAACATATCCAATCTTATTGCTCTTAGTAATATGAACTCCACCATCACCGTCAAAATATCCTCGTAAAAAATGGTAAAAAAGTTCTTGAGGGACCAAATCAAAAGTAGGAAGTTTAAGAATAAGAGATTTGTTATTATAACAACCTAAATTAATAAGATCATTTACCATAGTTTTTCGTGATATAACCAAAGAAACCTGATCTCCACAATTTACTTTTTTTGTTTTAATATGTTTTATCGGTCCTTCATATTTCAATATTTTACGAATCTTATGTAATATTTCTTCATCTTTAACATGTATAGATATCCTAAAACTCTTATTTGCGCATATATTTCCATCAGAATACATCCATCCTAGTACATAAGCTTTTTCTTGGGTATTTATTATCTTAAAAAATTCTTCATCAACAGAATATTTATAATCAGACATACTTATGCCTAATTTATTCAATAATTTCCAAGTACAACAACTAGAATATCCTAAAATTCTAGATATTTCTCCGCAACTTTTTCCTTCTTCAAATAATTTAATAGCTAATTCTTGTTTATCTTTTAATAAATTATTTAAATTTCCTTTATGTCCAAAATTAATTTTTTCATCAGAAAATCCCCACTTTCTAAGTCTTCTTATTAATGTAGATTTTGGAACATTTAAATCTTTAGTTATTTTATATATACTATTTTCGTTACTATAAAGATGTATTATTTTTTCTTTTAATATATCAACTTTAGTCATATGAACCTCACGCCAATAAAAATCCCCCACAATATTAATATACTGTGAGGGATAATTTTTACAAGAAAAAAATATTTAAAAGGCTATTTTTATGAGTTATAGACTACCCAGCAAAACCCTTCTGTTATCAAGGATCGCACAACCATATTCAGTCCATCCATATAGACCCGCCCTTTGTTGGCGATGCATATTGTCATCAGAGAATATTGTCACCTGTTCTCTAACTGGCATCATAAACGAATCATTCTTAGATAGATCAAGACCAACAACGATTTCAACGTCACCAGCAGCAACGGCACCACCCAAAGTATTTAGATAGTAATTGTTATATTCTTGACCTTCACCAAGTTCATCAAGATCGTGTAGATTAACACCAAACAAACGACTAATAGCTACATCACCAGGAGCAATAAAGATTTCTCTACGAGTAGTTTCATCAACCTGGTCAACATTCCAGTTACGAATATCTTCAATAGCTTCTGGAGAAACATAAAGATCAGTCAACATACCACGATTATTTGAGGTACTGTTACCACCACCATTACGTCTCATAACGGTTTTCATCAGATTCACAAGACGCTTGGTAAATTGACCTTGACTAGCAGCAGAGTCGAATACAACAATATTACGATCAAAAGCCGCAGTAATAATCGTTTGCCAACAATCATCATTAATCTTTTTTGTAAAACCAGAACGCAATACTTCGATAGCACGATTTACAACGTCCCATCTAGCATCACGAGCATATTTCAGGTTCCAGTCAATTGAGTTACCAACTGGGTATACTGGAACCATAACAAAGTCACCTTGAACCTTACGTTCAGGGATATAACCATGATTAGGAAGCGTAAACGCAACAAATTCTTTTTCAGTTCCTGGTTCCAGAAAATCAAGAGGAAATTCCGAACTAGCATTTGAATCCAAATTAACTATTTCAAAAATACCATCAGTGATATCTCCAGAAAGAACACCTTGACGTAAAGGAGTTGTCAGGGCTATGGCCAACTCAGCCAAAGCCGCTGCTGCTTGTTGACGATCATGTGAACCAGACGCTCTAAGCAGATCGCTTACTTCTTTTCCTGGTGTTTTAATTTTAGTACGAGGCATTTTAAATAACTCCTATTTTATAGTCTAACGTCTACTACAACATAGCCGTCAGCATCAAGAGCAGAAACAAATCTACCAACTTGTACAGATGCAGTTGCTGTAGTAAACTCGCCATTAGTTGTATAATGGGCTGGATTGCCAGGAACCGGAGTAACGCCGGACGCTACCTTATTGGTATGTACTTGCCCAATTTTTAGAACAGTTACTTTACCATTCACTTGAACTTCATCTTTATGTGCATTAAGATGAGTACGTGTCAAATCAAGGTTAACCACATCATTCATCAACACACCAACAGGTACACCACCGCTATTAGTAGGAATAGATACTGCGCCATCTGGATCGTCTAGGTTACCAAGATTACCAGTTGAACCAGCAGCATTTATAACTACAATACCGGCTTCCGCTACTTCGTTCATAAAGTAACGAACTGAATCACCACCATATACGGTTGTTCTAGTAGGTTTCAAAGCCATTGGAAATTTCTCCTATTAAATTACTCGTCCGAGCCACACGCGATACCCAAACGATCAGCAAAATAACTTGCTGCTGTTTCACGAAGCTGTTTAGTATCATCTAGTTCTTCCGATTCGGCTGCACCAACTTCAGCTTCACTATCTTCTACTTCAGCACTTTCTAAAGTTTTATTCAAATCATCAGATTCTTCTGTTTCTGATACTTTGGTATTTGTTTCAACGAAAAGACTTTTAGCTTCTTCAAATTGTTCATCACTAAGAGCCTTAAATTTTTCAACAGCCTTTTCCGCTCTCTCTTTGCTAAAACCAATTTCTACAAGAGAATTAACTCTTTCAGCGAAAATCTTTTCTGATTTAGCTTGTTCAACGGCTTCTTCCAACTTTTCTTTGGATTCAGCAACTTCTTTCAAACTAAGTTGAACTGCATCCAGAGAAGCTTTTGTTTCAGTTAATTCTGAAGATACAGAATCTTTTTCAACAGACAAAGAATCAATCTTAGACTTTAATTCTTCAATTTCTGCCTTTAGTTGTTCTACATTAGCACTAGCAACACTAGAAGTTAATTCCTTATTAGCTTTCGCCAATTCAGTAATTTCTTTTTTAGCATTAGCTAATTCTTCTTTATAGAAATCATTTGTTTCAGACATTTTTATCTCCTTTGAATCATTTAAATTCGCAGCGGACATTTGTGGTGTCTCACTCATAGTAATATTTACACCATTTTTTAAATTAAACTTATTTTTGTAAATCGCTACAGAAAAATTAAAATTTGGTTTATCTTCAGTAAAGATAATACTTTCAGGATTTGCTGGCTCATCAACGTAGCCTTTTCCCGAAAAAACCATACTTTTTATATATCTACCAACCTTATACTTATTAAAGTTTCCAGTACCACCATAAGCTCTTAAATGTTTAGTTAAAAAGGCGGTGTCTTGATTTCGAGCAATTATATAGTTATTGCCTTCTTCATCAATAACGCCATAATCGAAGTCAGGAAATAGACATTCCATAGAAACATACTTCTCTCCAGCTTCAATTTGTTCAATAAGTTTTTGAGCGCGTTCGGTTAAAGTATCGGAACTATAATATTTATATATAACAGCACCATTGCAAATATGAATATACTCAGGTAAATCATCTATTACTGTTCCATCATCAACAGTATTACCTTCAGAATCAATAACCCAAGTATCTGTAATATGACCCACTATCTGATTGTGGTCATGGTCAATATTAGTTGGTTTATGTACTGGAGTATGTCTAGCAGTCCATATTTCTTTCAGTCCAAAAATATCATCATTTTTATTCCAAGTAGAACTAACTAATACAGAACGAGTTGGATAGAGAATATCAAGATCAAATTTTTTAGACCCGGCAGAAGTATATATTCTAAGATTATCTTCATTAATTTTTACGGGTTGTACTAATGAACAGTAAGCAATAGAACAATTAGACCTGATCGCATCAACAAGTCCATCGACGGCTTCTGATTTATAAATGGGTATCTTAAACATAATTATTTACCTGGAAAATATTGAGTTAAAGCCTTACCAAAACTAGCATAAGTATCTGTATTTATAACTTGCCTAGTTTTTGTTTGAGAATTATCAACGACCTCTATTTCACGCAAAGAGATACTATATCTCTTATCCCCATCATAAGACGGATATACTTCCAAACTATGAAAATCTGGTAACTCTGCCCCGTCCTTCAATACTTTAACTTCTTTAGTATCGGTGTCATAAGTCATACTAATTATCATAAAATTTCTCCATATAAATATCACTATATATCTTATGAACTTCTGCTAATGTCAGCTTCCTATTTAAGGTGGCCACAGCACTAGTTATCTCACCTTGTATTAACAGTTGTATATCTTTTTCTATGTCTTTACTTTTACTAAACGCTTTAATTATGCTTTCATCCGATAAAGAAGAAAAAGGTTCTATATTAAATAAGACACCTAATTTCACTTTTTCGGCCTGTTGTTGTTCTTGTACAGTAAGGCTTCTCATATTCTTTTTGCCAAAACTATGTAAAATGGCGGGGTTTATAACTTCAGCAATTCTATCTTGAGCTTCATCGGCCCAAATCTCAATAGAAGCTTTTGTTTTTGGTCTAAATGTTTTTGTTTTTCTCTTTTGTGTATCCTTAGAATTTTTAGGTCTACCTTGTTGTGGTATACCTTTATTTTTTTCTTGCTGAATACCTTGTTTTATCTGTAAGACATCTTTGGATTTACCCTCAAATTCAAGACCCACCTGTTCAGGACTAAGCATATTGCCTTGTAAAGCAATTTTAGCAAGCTCTTGTTCTGGTTGTGGATCATAAAATGGACCAGCTTTAGGAGGAATTTTTTCATCCTTTCTTTCTTTGTGTTCTCTAGTAATACGGCTATTTTCCAATCTGGTATTATGACCAAATCTTTCTTGCAATAATTCGTCACTAATAAGATTACGATCCGACATTTGTATTAATAAGGCTTTTTCGCTATCTGAATCACCAAGGTCTGGATAATCAAA
>Ga0100403_1003216_pt1 | contig 12322 bp, 11 predicted proteins | sample CryGeymet201501t_FD_83663 | JGI IMG/M metagenome (GOLD analysis project Ga0100403, IMG submission 83663) | Groundwater microbial communities from Crystal Geyser aquifers in Utah, USA - Crystal Geyser metaG 2015-01t | ecosystem: Environmental > Aquatic > Deep subsurface > Groundwater | place...
TAGTTTGAGTGCATGAAACGACTATTTTCCCTGCTCTGTATCTTAGGAATCATCTCTCAGCTCACAGCTTGCTCTAGCCGAAGCAGCGAGGAAAGCCGCCTCACCGTGAACGCTCTCTACAAAATGGGCCGGGCCAAATACGAGCAAAAGCTTTTCGAAGAGGCACTAAGAGACTTTAGCCGTGCCAGAACTCTTGACCCCAAAAATATGGATGTCGAGATGCAATACGCCCTCGCACTATTTGAAGTCGGAGAAGAAGCAAAGGCCATCGAAACACTCAAGACACTTTGTGAGAGGTTGCAAAATTCACCCAGCTGCTTTGCAAGCCTGTCCTATCTAAGTTTTCGGGACAAAGATTATCAAAAAAGCATTTTGTACGCCGACCGCGCTCTCACCGACCCCACATTCACCTTCAAACACCAAGCTTTGCTCACCAAAGGTGCGAGTTACCTGCAGTTACGCCAACTCAAAAAGTCACTAGAGATCCTTCAAAAATCAATCTCCAACCAGGCCGGTCAGAACTCATGCTTGAACCGCATGCTCCTTAGCCGTGCCTACTTAATGCTAGGGCGATTCAAAGAAGCCATCTCCGAAGCCAAATTGGGAAGGAGCCTCTGCGTCTCAAGTTTTGAAACCTACGAGTGGCTCGCCTATGCGCAATACAAATCTGCCGAATTCAACAGTGCAACCAACACCTACGTGGAGGCAAGAACTCGCTTCAAAGACCCTCGATCGCAAGCTGTCATAAACCAAAATATCTCTCGACTTAAGCAGAATGAAGCTTTAGCCATACCCGAAATCGTACTATAAGAACTCGAGAGTCATCATGAGCAAAAAAAAGAACGGCGATAAATCCAAATTCAGCGAAAACAATCCAAATCAATCACAGTCTAGAACTGACGCTCACGCGGATACAACTGACGCTCACCTAGATACGTCTGACGCCAACGCGGCTACGACCACCAACTTGCCAACAGAGGCTAAAACTCAAAATATCGTTCAAAACGACAAAGACTCTAAACCCATGTCAGAACCCATGTCAGACAAGGCCAAGACTAGCTATACCTCGCCGGAGCCAGAAAGCTTTGGCACGTGGCTTAAAGCTCAGCGATTAGAGCGAAACATTTCACTGGAAGAAATTGCTGCCGTCACAAAAGTACACATACACCAATTAGAAATTATTGAAGAAGACAAATGGAGCGAATTGCCTGCACCAGCCTTTGTTCGAGGGTTTTTGGTTTGCTATGCTCGTCACCTCGAGCTTGATGAAGAAGAGATTCTCAAACGCTTCAAAAGTTCGATGGGGCCAGGATTCAAAACCATTGAAGCCGTTCTTCCTGATGGGCTCAGTGGAGTCAAAAGCGCTACTCGACCCAACGTTAGGGTCGCCAGCTCGCCCAACTTTCAAAAAGCACCTGGTGCAAAAAATATGGACGTCAAAACAACGCCCTTATTGTCTCCCAAAAAATTGGGGTTATTTTTCGGAGCCGTTTTGATTGTAGCTTTTATTGTCACGCTCATTTCAGTAGGCAAGGAAGAGCAATCCCAAGAGCAGGCCCAACAAAACTCGGAGCTTGCTCCAGCAGTGGAGCCTCAACCAGCCGCAGATGTTGAGCCGTCACCGAGCACCGATGCTGTGGCAGCAGAAGAAAAAGCCACCAAACCACCTCAAAATGAACTCATCGTTTATGGAATTGAAAACACTTGGATTAAAGCCAAAATTGACGATGAAAACTCAAAAGGAACTTCTCTCGCCAAAGGCAAAAATCAAAAATATTTCGTCCATGACAAAGTACGACTCGTCCTTAGCAATGCCGGAGCTGTTGAAATCAAATGGAATGGAATCCACTACGCCTCGCCTGGATTTAGAGGTGATGTAAAAACGCTAACTCTTCCGCAAGATCTTTCGAGTTTAGAAAAAAAGAAATGGCCCCCAAAGCCAGTTGCCACCCCAAAGCCGGACACCTCGAATTTGCCTGGAGCATCTCCCGCCAACTTACCCGGAACCGAAACTAACTAGCTTTTCCTATCTTGCTGCCACCCACAACAGTCTGAATCGAATCCTGAGGCGCCCATTGCAGGAACAACTTTTTATCATTCGCGTATTCCCAAGCATCATGCCCCGTTATCTTCTGCGCTCTTATGGCCTCTAGAAGCTCTTGATCCATAACCCTCATGCCTTCACGCTTTCCGGTCTGCATAATAGATGGAATCTGATGAAGCTTGCCCTCACGAATGAGGTTTGAAACAGCAGAATTGTTGATCAGAATATCTTGGACCAAATAGCGTCCACCACCAATGGCTGGAACCAGTTTTTGAGTAAGAACTGCCTTCAAGCTTTCAGATAGCATACTGCGAATTTGTCCTTGCTCATCAGCAGCAAAGGTATCAATAATACGGTCAATCGTCTTTGGGGCCGAGTTGGTATGTAACGTCGCAAAAACTAAATGTCCTGTTTCAGCTGCCGTTATCGCCAATTCTATAGTGGCCTTGTCTCTCATCTCTCCGACGAGAATGATGTCAGGGTCTTCACGCAGCGCGGACGTTAGTGCAGACGAAAAAGTTGTGAAATGTGTTCCCAATTGTCGCTGATTCACCATACATCTTTGAGATTGGTGCTGGAACTCGATCGGATCTTCTAACGTCAGAATATGAGACTGATGATTCTTGTTGATATAATCTATCATCGCAGCGAGGGTCGTTGATTTTCCCGAACCTGTGGGCCCTGTAACCAAAACCAATCCCTGGGGGTAGAAACAAGCTTTTCGGCAAACTTCTGGCAATCCAAGCTCTTCCAGCGTAGGCGGTTTTTCCTGGAGTGCACGAAATACAGCAGATAACCCCTGTCGTTGGAAGAAGACGTTAACCCTAAAGATACTCAAGCCAGAAACCTTAATCGCAAAATCTGTGCTTTTATGTTTTTTGAGGTCTTCCCTCTGGGCTTGGTTTGTAATTTCTGCAATGACCTTTTCAACATCTTGTGTCGTCATAACAGGAGCTTCAACCTTGTTTAGATCTCCAGCTAACCGCATCATGGGAACAGATCCCGCAGCAAGGTGTAGATCAGAACCTCCTTGGTCGACGAGGGCCTTTAATAGTTTCACAATAGATGCGCTCATAGTTCCTCTCTCTTCGGCATATCTGGAGTGAAAACTTAGTCCCTATCCTCATATCGCCAAAATCCAGTCTAAATCCCTCAAAACCTTCATTTTTTTGACAAAATGGACCCTACGCATTGCCGCATCATACATGCCAAAATGATGGAATGGGCGCACAAATTCTAATCAGCCAAAGCTTTCGGGAAACACGTGTCGCACGCATCGAAAACGACAAGCTCGTCGAATTTTTCGTGGAACGTAGAAAAGAACAAAATCTTGTTGGAAACATCTACAAAGGTCGCGTGAATCGCGTATTGCCAGGCATGCAAGCCGCCTTTGTCGAGATAGGACTTCCAAAGGCTGGATTTCTCTACGCAGGCAACGTGCAAGACAACAGTCGAGAAACCATCGCCCACGACGAACTCGAAGAGCCTAGCGAAAATCACCGTCAGGTAGAGCCCAGAAAAATCTCCGAACTGGTTCACGAAGGAGAATCCCTGCTTGTCCAAGTCCTTAAAGAGCCGATGGGAACAAAAGGGGCCAGACTCACCGGCCACATCTCCATTCCAGGAAGATTCCTAGTTTACCTTCCACATTCACAACACCTTGGCGTTTCACGACGCATTGAAGAAGAATCAGAACGTGCACGCCTTAAGGGGATTGTTGATAAGCATCGTCCCAAACAAGGTGGATTCATCATTCGAACGGTCGCTGAGGGCGCAAGAGACAAACACATCAAAGACGACATGGACTATTTGGTGCGCAGTTGGGGCTCAATCAAGAAGGCTGCCGACAAGATCAAAAAGCCAGGAGTGGCCTATTCCGACCTAGACCTCGCCTCTAAAATTATCAGAGACCGTGTTGGTGACGATGTTGAACGCATCGTCGTAGATGACCTGGAGCTATACAAGAAGATCACAAAGTTCGTTCAGACTTTCCTACCTCGGTTTAAAAAAAGGATCGAGATTCACGACAAAGACAAAGCCTTGTTTGACCTATACGGAATTGAAACTGAAATCGCGAGAGCCCTCGAAAGAAAAGTATGGCTAAAGTCCGGCGGCTACATCATCATCGATGAAACTGAAGCTCTTACAACGATCGACGTTAACAGTGGTCGATTTGTCGGAAATCGCCATCTTGAAGATACGATTCTGCAAACCAATCTAGAAGCCGTAAAAGAAACGGCCTACCAAATTCGACTACGCAATTTAGGGGGCATCATCGTTCTAGATTTCATCGACATGCAGAAGCAGCAGAACCGTGAACGAGTTCACGAGATGCTGATTGAAGAGCTTGAAAAAGATCCGGTAAAATCCAACGTTCTTCCCATTAGTGATCTCGGCCTTATCGAGATGACAAGGAAGAGAACTCAAGAGAGTTTGAGAAAGAAGCTTATGAGTTCTTGCACTTACTGCAATGGAAAAGGCTCCGTAAAATCCAATGAAACGCTCGCGGCCCAGCTCATCCGCGCCTGCCTAAAAGAAGCCGATATGGATGGCCATCAGTCACCGATCCTCATCGTTTATTGCAATCCGCATCTGGCAGAATATTTTGCGGAAGAAGATCGCGAAGCGGTCGAATACATAGAGAAGCAAAGCAAAGCAGAACTTGTCATTAAAGCGGATCCCAATTTACACCTGGAGGATTATGAGATTTTTTGTAAAGACGCTTAAGCTACTCATTTTCGCAGCAACTTTAAACGCACACTCAAAGCAATTAGATGTGAAGCGACTTCCGGGTTCTCAATTCGCAAAACGAGATCTCTACCAGGGACTTAGCATTAAGAATCTAGAAGTTTTAGAGTTTGACCGCCCCCAAGACCCCTACCTAAAAGAAGCCTTACTGAAACAGTACTGGTGTGCGGGGGAACGCGGCCTAGCTCTCAATATTAACGAATGGATTCAACGCCACGGACCAAGTTCTATGAAGCTAAAATGGCAAAGAAATCATCCCTATATGCGAGGTCTCTACGCCAGGGCCCCAGCAGACCTTTCGAACTGCCAAGCTTCAAATGACGCGAAATAGGCATAAAACCACAATTATCCTCAGACATAAGTTAAGGCCCATTTTAAGTGCGATTTAGTGGCCTCGGGCGACTATGTTTCTTTGCTAGTTTCTGCAAATTTTAAATTGAGGAATACCTAAATTCCTCAGCCCCGACAGATTTCAGTACTTAGCAAAATTAGCCAAAATCAACCAAAATAAGACAATATAAGCCAAAATGATACACACAGGGAATCCTCACTCCAATGTGGACAACTTAAGGATAACTATGGTCGGGCAGCTCAAGTGTCAGTTTTTTGGCCTCCTACATTTAGACTGTGGATAACCTGTGGATAACCTGTGAAAAGAACTGACCGGTAGACACCGGGCACCATAGACCAATCCAAGAGGAAGTCACTTCACTTTCGTACTATGAAGGCCTTCACTTTAAATCCGGGGGGATTTTACTAAATGTTGCAAGGTACGGCCGAATCTTCGGTCCAAACTGGGGCCTATGAGCCCAGAGAAGTCTTGTCTTTCCAAAGACAGTCTTCCGCTAAGCCAGCGAGCTTAAAAGCCAACGACGAAGGTCGAGGGGCCGCTGCACGCCTACAACGCCACCCCGAAATCGGTAAAATCTTCAATCGCTATTTCGGCCTCGCCAAATTCGTCGAAGACTCCTCCAATTTGTCCATTGAGGTCCCGACACAGTTTCACGCGAGAAAGATAGAATCGCTCCTCCCAGCCATCAAAGATGCGCTAAGCCTTGTCGATGTTAGCGTGGCTATTCGTCCGGCTCAAAAAGATCCAAACTCTGAAGGCCCTCTTTTTCCGGGCGCCTCTTCAGGGCACTCAGACACGCGCAAGCTACCGAACGCCTCCTATCCAAGCTCTCAGCACCAAATGCACATTGCCATGCCTCCAGGCCGCAATGCAGGCCTAGACAAGCACAAGATTGAAAAATCAAAGCGTCTTGATGCTCCAAAACTGATTGAATCACCTCAAAATGCCGTTGCCGTACAAATGGCCAGACAATGGGCCGAAAGAGTGAACTCAGGATCTACTGGGCAATGCCTCTGGCTCTACGGTGAAGGTGGAAGCGGTAAAACTTACATGGCTCGCCAACTTCACGAATGGATCACGCTTGGAAAAAGACTCGTTCATGTTGATGTCGCCTCATTCTTCCAAGAATGGCGCACGGCTCTAAACAACAAAGATACGTTTCGATTCATTCAAAAGTACCGAAGAGACACTGACGTACTTATTTTGGAAGACCTAGACGACCTTCAAGGCAAACCAGGAACCCAAAAAGAAGTCCTCATCACAATCACAGCTTTGCTCGACCGCGGAGCCAGTGTGGTCGTAAGCAGTGCAGGCTCCCCTATCCTACTCAGAGAATTGTTACCTGAAGCTCTTTTTAGCCGACTCTTCTCCGGCTACTGCCTGGACATGCCAAAACCCGACCGAGTCTTCAAAGAAAAGCTTTGGCGCTCATTGCTAGAGCAGAATGGTTTAGCCAATTGGTCAATGGACATCCGAATTACAGATCGAATTCTTTCATTAAACCTCGAGACACCTCGCAAAGTTCAAACTTATTTCATCAATGCCATCGGACGCCTTTCTCTGACTCAAAAACTCGAGATGTCCGATCTCCAAGAGCTCGAAGCGATTCATGGCCCAAGAAAAGCTATGAACCCGACAAATACCAACAAGACTCCAAGTGAGTTAATCGACGGCATCACCAAGCTTTGCGGCGTCAGTCTCAGTGCTTTACAGGGCAACTCAAGGCGCCACAACATCACCTTGGCTCGTCGATTTGTCTGCCTAGGACTTTCAAAGTTCCTAGGATTAACCAATGTCACGATTTCTCAATATATTGAGAAAGACCCTTCAACCGTCTCACACGCCCTAAACACCTTGGAATCTGACCTGGAGTCCCAAAGGCATGTGGCCCAACAATGGAATTGGATTTGTGACGAACTAGGCCTTTTACAGGCTGTTCGTTAACAATTTGCCTCCAGCACCGCGAAACGTTACTTCTCCCCCATTAGAACGTTAGCGGTGCTGGGCGGCAGTTTTTTAGCCCATTACTTAAAAGTCCTCTACAGCGCTAGGTGTTTCGCCAAAACACGGTTAGACTTAAGCTACGGCCGATGACAAAGTTTTTTGTTCTAGACACGAACGTTATTCTTTATGACCCTCAAGCCATACTTAAGTTTGGCAAAGGAAACGAGGTGGTGATTCCGATCACCGTCATCGAAGAAGTCGACCGATTCAAAAAAGACCAAAACGAAAACGGACGCAATGCGAGACACTTCTCACGCATGATTGACGAGCTTCGTAACGACGGCCACCTCGCTGAAGGAGTTAACCTCAGCAATGGCGGAAGGCTCAGCGTCGGCCTTTCTCAAGCAAATGCCATCAGCCAAGATCTTTTTGAAAACACCGCCGATCACCGCATTCTCTCAGTCGCCTATACCCTTATGCGTGAGCACGGCTCCGAAGCCGTACATTTCGTCACAAAAGACATCAACCTTCGTATCAAAGCTGACGCGCTTGGTATTCCATCAGAAGACTATGATTCTTCAGGCGGGATCACTGTTGACGAGCTTTATTCTGGTATCGGTATCTTCGAAGTTTCAGCTGCAGATATCACGACTTTTTATGCTGACAAAAAACTTCACATGGAAGATCCCAGCGTTTTCCCAAATCAATTTATTATTCTTCGCGACCAAGCCAACGCAAGCCACTCGGCCATCGGACGCTTCGACGTCAGACAAGGCGCCGTGGTTCCACTCATTCGCAACACGGAAGGCGTCTGGGGACTGCACCCGAAAAACGTCGAGCAAAGTTTTGCTCTCGATCTTCTCCTCAACGACGACATACAACTCGTTTCACTAGTCGGTAAGGCCGGAACCGGGAAGACCTTGATGGCTCTTGCCGCAGGCCTGCACAAAACTCTCGACGAAGGTCGATACCAGAAACTTCTCGTTTCAAGACCTATCTTTCCTCTTGGCAAAGATGTCGGCTACCTGCCAGGAGACATTGAGCAGAAGCTGAATCCTTGGATGCAGCCGATTTTCGACAACATTGAATTTTTGATGGGCGGCGCCGAACGTAGCCACAGAAGAAGCGCGGCAAGGAGTGTTCAAGAACTGATCAGCCAAGGCATGCTCAATATTGAGCCCCTTACCTATATTCGCGGTCGCTCGATTCCCAATCAGTTTTTGATTGTCGACGAAGCACAAAACTTAACCCCTCATGAAATCAAAACGATTTTGACTCGTGCAGGTGACAACACAAAGATTGTTCTCACTGGTGACCCATACCAAATTGACAACCCCTACGTGGATAGCGCGAGCAATGGCCTTGCACACGTTATCGAACGTTTCAAAGGTGAAGACATCAATGGAACGGTCAACCTCGTAAAAGGTGAAAGATCTCCACTGGCTGAACTAGCGTCCAATCTTTTGTAGGCCTGTATTTTAAGGAGAAGAGATGCTTGAGAATAGAAAATCATATCGCATTCCTTTTCGAACCAAATTTGTTTTTGGCTTAGGGCAAGGGGTCTATACCGGCAATGCAGTGAATATTAGTGCAGGAGGAATCTTTGTTTCCTCACTACGTCTTCTTCCTCGCGACGCTCTTTGCACGATTCTCTTTCAACTTCGTCCAGATGAGCTACCTATCAATTTAGAAGCCCTTGTAAAACGCGTATCACAAAGCACGGCTGACCCGGAGCACATTCCAGGACTTGGTTTTCAATTTGTGGGTGACGGCAAAGAAGAAGTCAAAAGGCGCATCGAAGAATATATGGAAGAAAGTCGAAAAAACTACGAAGTGGCTTCTACCATTCTCTCCACTGGTGAGCCTGATCTAAATTCTCTGCAGCGCTTTTTATCGAACATGCATTTGCCGCCCTTTCAGGATCTTGGTGAGCTTAAGCAATATTTAGAACGCGTGCTTAGATCAATCGAATTAGTTGAAAGCTCACAAGCACAACAAGATCGTTATTAGAACGGTCGCTTTTTTCAGTGTTGCTCATCTAGCCCGCCGGCGCCTTCTTTGTCCAAAGTTTCTACTCCAAACAAATTCTGCTCTTCCAAAAAAGTTTTAGCTTTGCGGGCCTCAGCATACTCCCAAGATTCGGTATCTTTATTATAAGCAACAATCATCGGAAAGAACAAAACACCTTTTGTTTTCTTAACGATTGCTTCGACACAAGCGTTGGCCTTACCCGAACTCATATCCAGCGCATTGACATTAGCTTTTGATCTCGGGATCCCCTTTTGACCTTTTAAACCAGGCCCAAGAAGTCCGATGCCATTTTCTCCAGCAGATTCAAAATCTCGGCAAGGCTGGCACCACGTCGGAGCGGTTAGTAGGAAAACCGAGACTTTTCCATTTACAGCAGGTCTTTCTACAAGCGAGAGGCACTCCGCGAGTCTTTTTTGTTCCCCTTTATCAAGCTCACCGCCCTTGGACTCAAAAACCCCAAGTCCATTTTCCAAATAAATGTTATTCTCACCTGCGTGACTTTGATTTCCCCATACAAAACTGAGAATGACTAAAAACATAAATTGAGAGCTAAGCCTCATATCAAACAAGTATGTCAAAATTTGGGATAGGCCGCCAGTTCTTTGATGCCCCAAACAGGTAACTACGTCTTAAACCGCTAAAAACATTGGAGCCTTAACACAAACTTAAAGTTGTTAATTCTTTCAAGAAAAGCTCCACAAAATCCGATTCATATCAGTGAGTTGGGCAACAAAAATTTCATCCCTTGGAGCAAGGCTTTGGTCCTCAAAGCAAAGTCATGACATCTCCCTCGAAAGCACCCGTTGCGGGCGATGCACTCACATTCTTCCGGATGAAACATTGAGCTACTGCCCGAGATGCGGGATTCCATTTTCAACGGTCCCTCCGACAAACTCTTTTCAAACCTTAGCGGAGAGATCACACGAACTCTTGCTTCAGAAATATCGCCGAAGGCTTGTTGCTACCACAACTTTTGTCTTCGCCGCATTTTGGGGTGTGCTTGCAGGGATTAGCGGACTTCAAACAGAAGCCCAACTTCAAGCACTAAAACCAGTAAGACCAATAGAAATATTCTTTCTGGAAGACCCTGCCTATCCAAGCATTTCCAATCACACAAAACTCATGAGCATTGCTCACGCCGTTCAATCTTTTGATGACCATTTCGGAATCAAACTTAGTGAGATCAGTATTCACCAAAACAAGATCCCACAGGGGATCCGCGATCGCATTCCAAACTTCTGGAATTCTGCCGAACGTTCATCCCTGAGTTACTGGGAGTATAAAGTTTATCCCAACATTCAAAATTCATGGGAGACTCACGCCACAGCAAGTCTTCCTGTGATTTTTACCAACATCCCCATCATGAATGATCTCGGCCAAAGAACTCAATTAGAGACTTCACATTTGAATTCCAAAGGCTTGGTTTCAGGCCTAGGGCATCCTAGCTTAACGATTATCAGCACCTACAGACTTTTGAGAGAAGAAGAAGTTCTCATCGGCTCCAATCTCAATAATCCCGAATTGCGAAATGAAAACCTAGCCAGATTCATGGGCGAGTATGTGCTCGCTCACGAACTAGGTCACGCCTTCCTTGCCTTGGGAGACTATGTTGAAAAATCACACGCCCCGACCATGGCAGCGATGAGAGGACCGGCCTCCGTTGGCGATGATGTCGACTATTCGCGTTGTCTTATGCACACAGACAATGGCGGCGGCTATAAAGCCTGGGATGCCCTAAGCCAAAGACCCTTAGGTGATAGCGTTGAGTCTCCTTGTCCAGAATACTCACAAGTTTTAAGTGCCTTTAAGCTTCGGGTTCAGGCGATTGAAGCTTTAAAAGCTGGCGATCGCAGCACCGCAAAAAATCTCTACCAAGAATTGATGAATGTTTATCAACCCTCCTCTAACACTTGGCTTCATAGTCAATGGGAGAATGAAAGCCGTCTGTTTATGTCAGTTTTTAAGCGTTGGTGGAACGGAATCTTCATGGTTGAATCTACCCTATGATCTCTTTTGATTTAAGTGATGAACAACGTGCCTTAATTGAACTCGCAAAAGAATTTGGGGAAAAAGAAATGGACCCCCACGTCGAGCATCATGACACCACGGGAGAATTTCCGATGGAAGTCATCAAAAAAGCGCATGCCGTAGGACTTCTCAACACTCACATTCCTCAAGAGTTTGGCGGACTAGGACTAGGCGTTTTAGACGGATGCTTGCTTGCGGAAGAACTCGCAAGCCACTGCTCCGGAATGTACACCGCAATGGAAGCCAACGGACTTGCCCAAGCCCCGCTTCTTGTTGCAGGGAACGACGAACAGAAAAAAGAATTTCTGACTCCCATGACAGAGAAACCAACGCTCGCTGCTTATTGCGTAACTGAGCCCGGTGCTGGCTCCGATGTTCAAGGAGTCAAAACCAAAGCTGTAAAGAAGGGCGACGAATACATTATCAATGGATCAAAAATGTGGATCACAAATGGCAGTGTTGCTGATTGGTTTTTTGTTCTCGCCTACACCGACCCAGATGCTGGAGTAAAAGGCATGACGGGATTTCTCATGCCCACCAATCTTGATGGTATTGAGGTTGGAAAGAAAGAAAAGAATATGGGTCAGCGCTGTTCTGACACGCGTGGAATCACCTTCAACGATGTAAAAATTCCTGAGAAATATCGACTTGGCAGCGAAGGCCAAGGTTTCAAAATTGCTATGGGCGCCTTCGACCACACGAGACCACCCGTTGCAGCAAGTGCCGTCGGCGTTGCACGCGCGGCTTATCAACATGCCGTTCGCTATGCCCAGGAGCGAAAAGCTTTTGGAGTTCCAATCGCCAAACACCAAGCCGTTAGTTTCATGATTGCCGATATGGCAATGAACATTGATGCCGCAAGAAACCTAGTCTGGAAAGCAGGTTACGAAATCGATCAAGGTCGTCGCAATACCTACGCAGCTTCAGTGGCGAAAGCTTTCGCTGCCGACATGTGCAACAAAGTCTGCACCGATGCTGTTCAAGTTTTCGGCGGATATGGCTATTCAACCGAATACCCTGTGGAGAAGCTCTACCGAGATTCCAAGATTTTCCAAATCTACGAAGGCACTTCTCAGATTCAGCGATTGATCATCTCCAAAGAAATTTTTGATCGAAGCTAAATCTTGGCTCAATAACCCGTTAAAATCTCACTACTTTCGCCACTTACCCCGCCA
>Ga0100403_1003218_pt1 | contig 12317 bp, 19 predicted proteins | sample CryGeymet201501t_FD_83663 | JGI IMG/M metagenome (GOLD analysis project Ga0100403, IMG submission 83663) | Groundwater microbial communities from Crystal Geyser aquifers in Utah, USA - Crystal Geyser metaG 2015-01t | ecosystem: Environmental > Aquatic > Deep subsurface > Groundwater | place...
CTACGCTTGGGATCTTGAGACAAACAACCGATCTTCCAAGATCTTCCGAGTTCCTCACAAACGACATACCAGAAACGGATCCTACGACCTCAAAGACCCCAGGGATATCTACGAGACAGTAGCGAACGCCGCGGCTCGGAGGATGCGAAATTGTATCCTCGCGCTCATTCCTGGGGATATCGTCGAATCAGCTGTCGAGGAGTCAAAAAAGACTCTCAAGGCTAACCTCCAAGACCTTCCAGCCTTAGTAACCAAAATCCAGGAATCATTCTCGAAGTTCGGAGTTACCCGGGGCCAGATCGAGGAAAAGTTAGGTCACAAACTCGAAGCAATCACAGAGAAAGAGTACTTAACGATGCAGGGCTGGTATCGGGCGATTAACGACGGGATTACCAAACCAGAGCAGATATTCACCCCGAAACAATCAGCTCAGGAAAGACAGACAGCGGGCCAGGTAGTAACCCATGAGCTCACCCAAGATGGTGAGGAAGTGTACGGGATAGATCTATGAGTACCGCAAGGCTTAGGCGAGAAAGTAGGGTCTACGCAAAGATCTACTCCCAGTCATTACAGAAATTTCTACGAGCCAAGATGAAGCCTCCAATACTCGTGAATATCATGGGAACAATATTCCCCTGGATCCGTACCGACTGGGAAAACCGCTGGATGCTCGCAAACGAGAAGGAAGTCCGGAGGATGGCTCGGATCGCAAGCGATGTTTTTTACGACGACCTAATGGGAGGGGAACTCGATGAGAAGAAGTAGTTATGACCTATTGGCTTTTTACATTGGGGCAGTATTAGGGATCCTCGCTGGTTTATTGCTGGGGATAGCGATATGAGAAGAAAACTCACTACTCCAGAAAAAAGAAACCTCTACATGGACGAGAGGATCCCTCAGGTTATCGAAATGTTTTTCGACTTTCCTAATGGGCTCACCCAGTTAGATATCTGGACCCCATTGGATCTCGTGAGACACTTCAACCTATCACCACAGTCCATGAATATGCTGGTCAAAAAGGTAGAAAAGCTCGGGTATTCGATTTTAGAAAACGACGGAATTTACTCGATTTCGATACCAAAAAAGCAAAAAACAGCCACAAATGGAACCCTTTTACGATTCGCACAAACCAACGGAATAGGCGGTTCGTGGATGGTCCCAGAGCCAGAAAGGAGCCCGTATGTCTCAAGATATTAATTCAGTCGTAGTAATCGGAAGGCTTACCCGGGATGCAGAGCTGAAATACCTACCATCGGGGACGACTGTTTCAACCTTTACCCTGGCGAACAACTATCGACAAAAATCCGGGGATCAGTGGACGGACAACGCCAATTTTCTTGACTGCTCTTACTTCGGTAAAGGGGCCGAGGGCCTGCTCCAGTACCTAGTGAAAGGTAAACAGGTGGCAGTACATGGGGAGCTAAGACAGGAGCGCTGGGAGAAGGACGGGAATAAGTTTTCCAGGATAAAGATTATCGCCTCACACGTAGAGCTCTTAGGCTCAAACGAACCAAGACAGGCGGGGAATACTTACTCAGAGCCCAAAACTAGCCAGCCACAGCGACAGAGCGAGGTATTCGAAGATGATATCCCGTTTTGAGAAAGTAATCCTCTGGGTATGTCTTGTCGTTCTTCTGGTGGCAAATCTATTGCTGTTGATCTATGCGGATTCGGCAAAGATCGCTGGATACATGGAAGGATTCGACGAGGGGCAGAAGTGGAAGCAAGAGGACAAGTTTAGAACCTGGCAGGCTTGGCAAGAGTACGGTCAGGCCAGGATGGAATTTTTCATGGAGCTCTCTCGTAGAGCTCACCTGGAAGCGGTAGAGGCGAGTCGGGTCGAGTATCTGGAAAGGATGCTGTCGGCAGGGAAAGAAGGCTTGGGATGGGAAACCGGAAGGAGTAATGCGCCATGAGAATTCAATTTGAAGAAATTTTCTCTGATGAAGAACACCACGATGCAAATCTAAAAAAATTAGGGAGGCCTATAGCTATATACCTAGATGGCGAGGCTATCGGCCACATATACCCAGCGAAGGAAGGAAACCTCCTCCAGGAGTACTCGCTTTATTTGGAGTGTGATGGTTTGGATTTCGGCAACTACCAGGACCATTACTTCGATGTCAAGTTTGCAAAAGAAGCAGTTAGGGATCTGGTAAAGATGGCGATCGCGGCCAGGGATTCAGAACTTGTCGAGGATCCAGACCAGCTGACTTTGTTTTAGGGGTCCGTGGAATGATGAGTTTTCGGGAGTACCACAGAAGGAACCCAGAGGATCGAGAAGCTCTTGAAGAAAGGGCGGCGATCCTAGAGTTCCTTGCTTGGTACTCTCGATACAAGGCTGAGGAGATGGCAGTTCAACTAGTCACCTCCTCTAAGATTATTTGGAAGGAACAACGAAATGGATAAAGATGCTTACTACTTCCCGCATTTTGCAAACGCCAAAAGCGATAGGAAGATCCTAAGGGTAAGGAAAGAGCTGGGCCTCGAGGGGTACGGTATTTTCTTTATGCTCTTGGAAACACTTCGAGATCAGGCCGACCTTCGATATCCAATGGAGGACGTAGATCTTTTAGCTGACGAATTTGGAACCTCTGAACAAAAAGTCATGGCAGTAATAGGTAATTACGGCCTGTTTGAGATCGACGAGGAGGAAAGGTTTTTCTCTCCTAAGCTGATTATTTACTTGCAACCTTACTTCACAATGAAGGAACAGCGAAGAATAGCTGGTATCGAATCAGGGAGGAAGCGAAAGGAGTCTAGAGAATTGAACGACCGTTCAACGACCGTTCAACGGATGATGAACGAAAACGAACAAAGTAAAGTAAAGGAAAGTAAAGTAAAGAAGAGTAAAGAAGAATATATATATGCACCTTCTGACGAAGGCGCTGGACAACAACCACAACAACAATCCGCAGAATATCACGAACATTACGAACAAGAATCCGAACTTCACGAACAACCTACTCCAAAGCCGGTAAAGACCCAGAGATTCTCAAAGCCAACACTTGAGGAAGTATCTGCCTACTGTCAGGAAAGATCGAACCGAATCGATGCACAACAGTTTGTCGACTACTACGAGGCGAACGGCTGGAAGGTAGGACGAAACTCGATGAAGGACTGGAGAGCAGCAGTACGAACCTGGGAGCGCCACGAAACAACAGTAACGACTACCAGGGCAAGCCCGAACGTACTTTCCTTCGAGGAGAGGGCAAAGAAACAGCGAGAACAGAATACCGCCGAGGTATTGAAAATGATCGAGGAGGGGACCTTATGAAGATTCAAGAATTTTTATCCGAGATGACCGAATACTGGCCTCGGTCAGCAGAGAACAAGACGATTACAAAAACGGTAGCCAAGATCCTGCATTCGGTACCCGAGGGAAAGCTCGAGGATATTTTGCTTACCCTCCAGAAAAACTTTACCCCGTCAAAGCCTATCGGAGTTTATGAGCTCAATAAGGCGATGGATGAGCTCGGTATTACCCAGGTTTCAACCATGGAAGAAAAGTATCTGGTCGAGTGTGACTGTTGCGGGAATCGATTCGAATATTCCATGGGCGTAAATGATAATTGTGGGCTTTGTTCTTTTCCCTACGAATGGACCAAGACAGTCATAGGGTATCGAGTTACTGGAGGAGGTACCGTACCGAAGACAATCGAGGATGGATACCACAAAAAGCTGGAGCACTACCGAGCTCAGCTCAAGAGGAAGCGAGCGAGCTAGATGCCAGTAGTAAAGCATCGGGATCATAACGAGATTCTGGGAGAATTACAGGACAAGTACCTCGTCGCCAGGGACCCCGATGTCTTACTGAAAATGTATTGGGTTTTTGTTTGCATGAGTCGGAATATGATCAGGGATTACTTCGGATCTAGGAAACTGCACATTGTTCAGGAGGATCTGGACGAAAAGAGTCATGATATTTCGGCGATGATGATCGAGCGGTATCTGAAAGACAAGACGTTTCGGATCCAAAAGAGTTTCTCTGGGTACCTTCGTAACGGACCATGGAAACGGATCATGTACAAGAACGTACACCATGATAGAACAGCGAGCCTTGATGAGATCAACAACGAGCGCCGCCGAAAGGATGAAGAAGATGGCAGTTAAATATATTTGTAAACACCCAGGATGTCAGGAGACGGTAGATACCCGGGGGACCTATTGCGAGGACCACCAAGACCATGCAAAGCGGGAGGAGGCAGAGCGGAAGCCTTTCGCAACTGCTACCAGATCGAACCAGAACTACTACAATACCCACGAATGGAAAGAACTGCGGAAATCCACGGTAAAGAAACAAGGGTTCTGTCAGCGATGCGGGTCTACCAAGGAACTACAGGTCCACCACCTACAACCACCTCGAGGATCCGAGAAACTATTCTTCTCGCCGTGGAACCTAGAGGTTATTTGCGTCGATTGTCACCGACTGGAGACAGCTGCCGAGATCCGAGACCGTAACCGGTATGGGGGTTTGAAAAAATGATGCGCCGAAATATATACCACACCAACCACACATCTGTACGACTTTTCAATCCTGTAAAGTTTGATATATAGGAAAGTCCATATATGACGGAAAAGCCTGTCGAGTTAAAGAAGTTACACGGCACCTATAACGCAACCAGGGATGATGGGAAAAAACCTATGGCTGAAGTTTATCCAGGGGGACAACTTTCGAAGATCGAGCAGGCAAAAGAGATCGAACACCCATCAGCAAGAAAGGAATGGGAGATCGTAATAAAACGGCTTATTAGCCTCAAGGTAATTTTCCCCGAAGATATCCCCACGTTGAAAACTCATTTTGTCACACTTTCAGAAGCCTACAAAACTTTCGACCAGATCAAAAAGACCAGGAGGGAGATAAAGAAGCTCGAGCGAGAGAAAAGAGCTGCGGAGAATAAAGACGAGAGAGACTGGGCTTTGATTAAGATATTCATGGATCAGATTTCCTGGAACGAGGACTACATTCTTAGACTACAAACGCTCTGGATTAAACTTACCAACCAGTATCAGACCATAGCCAAGGACTACCTAGCTACACCACTACAGAAGACCAAGATCATCGGACTCCTGGCAAAAGAAAAAGAACCAGATAACCCTATTTTGGCAGTTCTGGAGGATGACTAATGGATCCACGATTTGAGAAGTATTTACTCGAGGTAAGTAAGAATATAATACCTACCGGTAGGTATACAAAACTGTCCATTCGCAGACACCTAGAGGACATGAAGCGAGGGGAGGAATTTCAGTATTATTTCGATGATAAGAAGGCGAACAAGATTATTCGATTTGTCGAAGCCATGAAGCATTATGAGGGAAGATGGGCGGGGACTCCGATAGTCCTGGAACCCTGGCAAGTTTTCATTCTGGCTAGTGTCTACGGCTGGCGGAGAAAAGAGGACGGGACTAGAAGGTTTCGAAAGGCCTTTGTTTTCGTAGGTCGTAAGAATGGGAAAACGCTTTTAGCCTCAGCTCTCCAACTTTTCGAGCTTCTGACAGAACCCGGGGCTCAGGTCTACTCGATCGCTACCCAAAGAAAGCAGGCCGAGGTCGCTTTCAACAACTGCAAGCAATTTGTAAAACAAAACGCTGACCTGGCGGGAATGATTGACGCTTATCGAAACACTCTGGTCTATGAAAAAACAGCAAGCAAGATCGAGGCTCTCTCCAGCGAGTACAAAAAGTTCGACGGGCTGAATCCACAGTTCGTCCTGGCCGATGAGGTCAGCGCTAACCCGAACTCTAGACTCATCGACGTAATGCAATCTGGAATGTACTCGCGACTCCAGCCATTGCTTTTCATGATTACCACAGCAAACCACAGCCTCGAGAACCCTGGGCGCTGGGAATGGGAACGATCTAGGAAGATCCTGGAAAAGAAATTTGAGGATGATACTTACTTCTGCATACTTTATGAGCTAGACGAAAAGGATAATTGGAAAGATTCAAAGAATTACATTAAAGCTAACCCGAACCTAGGAGTAACGATAGACCCAGCAAACCTCGATACAGCGCTCGCCGAGGCTATCCAACAACCCAACAAGCAAACTGAATTTATGTGTAAAAACTTGAATCTTTGGTTAAATTCTTCGACTTCCGAAGAATGGATACCAGCTGATAAATGGGAAAAGTGTCACCAATTCCAACCAAGTGAAATATATCATTTACCTTGTATAGGGGCTTTCGATCTGTCAAAACGAGAGGACTGGACCGCCTACACAAAATATTTCTATGACCAAGAAAATAAGAAATACTACACCGAACATTTATTTTTTATTCCAGAGGAACAAATAGAAATCAAGATGAAAAGGGATTCTGAAATGGTTAGATATTGGATAAACGAAGGGCTAGTAATCGCTACTCCTGGGGAGACTGTCGACTACGAATATCTGAAAGATTGCCTTAAAAATGATATCAAAAAAATTCCTTTAATGGATGAAGTCGTATTTGATGGATGGCGCGCGGATGAAATTATTAAAGAACTGAAAGAGATAGTAAACGTTACTGAAATGCCGATGAGAATGGAAAAATTTTCCGAGCCGGCCAAAGCATGGCACGAAGCTGTTTTCCATGGTGATATTGTTGATAACAACCCGGTAATGTCCTGGCAGACATCTTGTGTGACTATTTACGTCGATCCAAACGACAATATTAAAGTAAAAAAACATGATTATAAAAAAAATACAAACAGAATCGATGGCGTTATAACATCGATCATGGCATACAACCGACTAAAGGAATCTCTGTTAAAAAAAAGACGGCCAAAAGTTTCCCCTGGAACGATCAAATACTAGGTCTATGACTATATAAGCATGGGCATATTTAGCAAAAAAAAGCCGATGCAAAAAAGAAATACCCCGGGTTCGATGGTCATTCCGTGGGGAGCCTTCGGGACAAGTTGGTCCCGAGCGCTGGAGCAGAATCCTAGCGTCTTCTCCTGCGAACAATTAATTTCTAATGCCATCGCCAGTCTCCCAGTAGATTTGTTATTCAGGAAAAACGACGGGTCAAGAGTAAAAGCCTACAGTCACCCGATGTATAAAGTCCTTAAGCGTGAACCTAATCTCGAGGAAGTTCCTCAAGTGTTTTATGGCCGTCTCGTTCGGCACCTGTTACGAGGAAACGCCTTTCTTCGTCCTATCAGAGACAGCCAGGGCCGAGTAATCGAAGTATTCCTTCTAGAACCTACGGCGGTATCCGTAGAACGGAATGAAGCTGGGAAGAAGATTTTCAAGCAAGGGAAAATCGAGTACACCTCGAAAGAGATCCTCCATATACCCGGGGTTGGGTACGATGGAGTCAGGGGATACTCGCCTTTAGAATTTGCAAAAAGTACCTTGGAAACCGCTTCGAATATCGAGGCCTATGCCGCCAGAGCTTTCGAGGGTCGAATAGGATCGAGGGCTTTGGTCGATATCTCTGGAATGTACCCAGATGGGGCTACCGACGACGATATTCGGGAGATGGCAGCCTACCTCCGAAACAACTACTCGGGGGAAGAAAACGAAGGGAAGCCGTTAATTCTCTGGGACGGGATGAAAATCTCATCGATTGAGGCTACCGATAACCGAGAATCACAACTTCTCGAGAACCGACAATACCAGAACAAACTGATCGCTCAGATCTACCAGGTACCTTTGTTTCTCCTCGGTGAAGGGGAGAACAAATACAACAGCCAGGAATCCCAGAACATAAACTTCTTACAATACACCTTGCTCCCATGGATTCGAATAATCGAGCAGTACCTAACACTACTTCTTGACGCTAACGAAAGGAAAAATCATTCGGTGAGTTTTAATACTGCGGGATTTCTTCGAGGAGACCACAAGAGCCGAATGGAGGCTTACGTTAAAGGGATCCAGTCGGGTATTTACTCGGTCGACGAGGTACGGAACCTCGAGAACCTTACCGCTCTCCCGGAATCCGGGGACGTTCACTTTATCCCAGCTAACCTCATGCCACTAAATAACGAAACAATCGGGGCGTATATGGCAAGCGCAAAACTCAAAGCCCAAAGCCTAATTGGCAAGGAATCAGAAGGAGTCGGTGATGATAAACAGTAAGCAACGAGAAAAGGAACTTCGGCAATTTGATTTTCAAAAGGTCGAAATCAGAAAAGCCGAAGAAGGACCGACCAAACTTGTCGGGCTAATTCCCTATGGAAAACGATCGGTAAAACTCGGGGGTTTTTATGAAATCATAAAGCCAAGCGCTTTTCGTAGGACTATGGAGAATGGATCCCGGGTAGTAGCGCTTCGCAACCACAACGACGACCAGATTCTAGGGTCCACCAAAAGCGGAACCCTGCGGCTTATCGATTCGGAAGATGGGCTAGTTTGTGAGGTCGATCTACCTCGGGCTGTCTATGCTCAGGATCTCGCCGAATCCGTTACCCGTGGGGACGTTAATACGATGTCCTTCGGGTTCTATACGATCCAAGACGACTGGTATCAAGACGACAAAGGCGACTGGGTACGAGATCTTCTGGAGGCTCGATTACTCGAGGTTTCCTTCGGAGTAGTCTTTCCTGCCTACGAAGATACAACCACGGAAGCAAGAAAAAAGCTCCAGGACTATATAAACAGGGACTCAAACGAGGACTCGACTGAAGTCACTCCTCCCCAGGATCCCAAAGTACAAGAGCCACAGGAAGACGATTCGGTAGATTCCACTCGTCAAAGAACCCTAAGGCTAAGACAAAAATTTCTAGAGGAGGTTCTTCGATGAAGAAGCTAAAAGAAAAACGGGCTGCGCTGATTAAAGAAGCGGGCGATATTTTGAAAGGGGACGTTACCCCAGAACTCGAGGAGCGGGTAAACGCTATTCACCAAGAGGTAGAGCGGATCAACGTTCTTCTGGACGCTGAGGAGCGACAAGCGGCTTTCGAAGCTGTTGCAGCTGAGCACCGAGTAGAAAAGACCTCGGGAGACCTCAAGGATGCAATCGAGGAGTTTCGATCGATCTTGAAGGTAGAAAAGCGGGATATCTCGTACTCCGAGAACGTATTCGCGCCGAAGGGCTTTGTCGCCGAGCTCATCAAGAGCCTAGACGAGCGCCTCTTTATTCGTGAAACCGCTCGAAGATTTACCCTTACCCAGCAAGAGGGAATCACTATTCCTCGTCGAACCGTTCGGATGGGCGCTGCTACCTGGGGAAACTCTCCAGCAGCCGATACCGATTTGGCTCTCGGGTCTGTAATCCTGAAACCCGCACCACTTAACGGTCTGGTAAAGATCGACAAGCGAGTCGTAAAAGTTTCGGCGCTGCCAATCGAGCGAGTAATCTCTGACGAAATGGTAGATCGATTTGCAAACGCTCTCGAAAGCGCTTATTTGACCGGAGCCGGGGCAAACGATACTCCTTTCGGAATCTTTAATACTACAGCCGTTCCGGTAGCTCGGGACGTAACCCAGGGATCGGGAATTACCGCTGAGGGCTTTATTGCCGCAAAGAATAAGCTCGCCTCTGGGTATAACCCAGTCTGGGTAATTCATCCCGACGTACTAACCTCGATCGAAAGCCTTAAAGATGGCAACGGACAGTATATTTTCATGCACAGCTTCCGAGCAGGCGAACCTGATACGATCCTCGGAATCCCTGTAATGAAAAGCGCTCACGCACCCAGCGCAACTACTACCGGCTCTTATATTGCCGCTCTCGGAGACTTTGGCCGAGGTTATGCGATCGCCGACGTAGAAGCCATGGAAATGCAAGTTCTCTCCGAGCTCTACGCTGCTACCAACCAGATCGGGTACAAGGGCTATCTCCTGACCACTGGTAATGTAATCGATCCCGAAGCCTTCGTTCGGGTCAAAGTAGGGGCCTAGTAACCTAACCCCGGGGCCTTAACGGTCTCGGGGTTTCTATCTTTGAAAGGATAAACAATGGCAAAAGAACGAGCAGTACAACAGCGGCCAGAAACCCCAGAGGGAGAAGTACAAAGTCAGGGAATGGTAGAAGTAAAATTCAAGAAGACCATGGCTAATGAAAACGGCATTTATCGGGAAAACGAGATCCATAAACTCGACGGAAACCTGGTAAAGGTACTAATTAAGGCTGGAGTAGTAGAGGTAATCTGATGGCATTCGCTACACTCGCCGAATATAACGCCTATACCCAGAAATTCGACGACGATGTTCTGGCGGCTATCTACCTTGGATCAGCTGAGGACGTTATTAAGGCATACCTCGGATATAACCCAGAGTCTCTTTCCTACGACGAAAGACTGGACGGATCTGGGGCAAGGCGGCAAAGACTAGCCTCAAAGCCTATCATCGCCTTGACCTCTGTCGAGTTCGATGGAGTCTCCCAGGACGTAGCCGATTTCTATCTAAAAAACGAATGGCTCACCTATTCGGATACCTCGAAAACATTCCCCCGGGGGGATGAGAATATTCACGTTACCTATACAGCTGGATATGCGGTACTCCCGGAAGTGATAAAACTCACCTGTCTACGAATTGCCGCCTTAATGTCCACCGAGGCAGAAGGGAATATAGGTATTACCTCGAAGTCTTTCGGAGACTCAGGGACTAGGACCTTTATCCAGACCACTAAATACGATCGATACCTTGCAGTCCTGAACGATTTCAGGATTACCCGCCTATGATCTCAGTAAAAGCAGACTACGACGAAATAAAGGGGAGAATCAGCGAGCTCTCGGATCCCCGGATAATAAAAAAGTTCGGTCGAAATATGCTTAGGGCCGCCGCCAGGGAAGGGGCGAGGGTAGCAAAAAAGAGCCTTAACTCTACAGCGAAAAAGAGTACTGGATCCCTTTATAAAAGCCTGAAAGGATCGCTTTCCAGAAAAGATCGAGCGGTCGCAGTAATTGGGCCCAGCGGATCCTTTAACTTTATGAAAGCCTGGCAACTGGAGCATGGAGGGACCAGAAGCGCGAAGAACGGAAAGTACATGACCTTCCAGGTAAAGGGGCTCTGGGTAAAGAAGAAATCAGTTACCCAGCCTGCAAAACCCTGGTTTGCTGGTCCTGTCGGATCCTACCTGGAGAGTCCTCGCCTAGGTCAGGAAATGGATAAACAATTTCAGAAGGACCTGTCTAAGCTCATGGAGGGCAAGAAATGACCCTAGAAAAGATCATCGACGGGTTAAAGACCTACTTAGTCGCAAACCTCCCCGGGTACCTGGAGGGTCTCTCAACAGTAGAGATCGACCTGGGGACAGTAGTCGCAAAGCAGATCGTCCTATTCGATATGGACCCAGACAAATACAAAAATCCTTTGACAATCTACATAATTCCGGACCAGGAGACTTTCGAAGCAACCAGCATCGAGGGATACTCCTCGGACTCTAGCCTTTCGATCTATGTCGTTTGGAGGGGAGATACCCGAGAAAACCTGTACAGGAAGACGCTAAGAACGGCGGCAGCGTTGATCGAGGCTTTACGAGCAGACCCTACTCTCGGGGGATTCGCCGGGGACGTTCGACTAGATGGAATGGACTACTACCAGGCGGTAGAAGGAAACGAGGATCTAAAAAGCGCAGAGCTAAGATTCTCGCTTCTTTACGAACTTTGACTATAAAGAGGGGGTACTAAAATGGCATATTCAAGAGGGGCAGGAAGTCAGCTCCAAATAGGCAAGGAGTCTACCTGGGGAACAGCGGTTACTCCTACAAGACTACTCAATTTTTTATCAGAAGATCTTAAACTAAACATCAACCGAATCGAGGAAGAAAGCCTCCTAGTTCAGAAAACCGCTCGGTCTATGGACGTAATGGGCTACACTGTCGACGGGTCGGTCAGTGTAATTCTCAAACCGGAAAATATGAAGGAAATTCTTTTCCTGACGATGGGAGTAGAAGCAAACCCAGCGCTCAAGGCTGCCACAACTGGAGTTTACGAACACGCCTTCACCCTGGCAGATCATAACGCAACCTTACCCAGCTTTACCGCTATCATCGATAGAAAGGCCGCTACTCCAGCCTATACTGGGCTTAAAGTCGCCTCCCTCTCGATCGAAGCAAAAGCACAGGACTATCTACGGTCTACGATCTCGGTAAAGGGAAAAGCTGAATCGGCTGGATCTCTTGCGGTAGGGCTTACTTCTCCAAGTCTCAAGAGCTTCCGGTTTGTAAACGGGACCATGACGATCGACGCTGTTGAGTTTGCAGAAGTTACCTCGGTAGACCTTTCTATCGATAACGCTCTGGACGATGGAGAGCAAACCCTAGGTTCTGGTTACTACACTTCCGAAATGGAGCATAACGAGCGGGTCGTAACGATCAACTTCGAGGCTTTTTATAACACCGCCTCGAACACGGTACGAGAAGACAAGTACAAGATCGACGGGGCGAGC
>Ga0100403_1003221_pt1 | contig 12307 bp, 14 predicted proteins | sample CryGeymet201501t_FD_83663 | JGI IMG/M metagenome (GOLD analysis project Ga0100403, IMG submission 83663) | Groundwater microbial communities from Crystal Geyser aquifers in Utah, USA - Crystal Geyser metaG 2015-01t | ecosystem: Environmental > Aquatic > Deep subsurface > Groundwater | place...
AAACGGAAACCGCGCCCTTTAGGGCGGTTTCTTGTTTCACCCGCTGCACCGCGTTCCAGCACGTCTGGGGATTTCCAGAAACTCTGGGGTTTCCAGAGTGGCGTGGTATGCCGCATGGGTCCTTCCCGGTTCCGGCGGCTTGCGGGGGGCGCGGAGCCCCGGCTTTTCACGCTTTCCAGATTTTCTGGAATCGGGAATCCACCTTGGGCGTTCCAGCCCGTTCCAGAAACTCTGGAAATCCTATAAATCCTGAAAACGGGAGGCGGCATTGACCCTTTACGATTCCGAAATCGAAGCCGTGCTTGGTGGAGCGCCCGAGCCCGAGGCATCCGGCACCGTCACCGCCGCCGAGCTTGGCGAATGGCTCAACCTGAGCCCGGCCCGGCTTCACGCTCTGGCACGGGAAGGCGTCATCCCCCGGCACGACGGGCGCTTCGATCTTCGAGAGGCCGTCCGGGCCTATGTCGAGCATCTGCGCGCCGGGCAGAAGGGGAGGCTCACGTCGAATCCCGATCTTGCGGCGCAGAAGCTCCGGCTCGCCCAAGAGCAAGCCGACAAGCTCGCCATCGCGAACGCCAAGACGCGGGGCGAACTTCTCGACGCAAAGGCAGTGGCGACGACGTGGGCGCGGACCTTGACCGACTTGCGCGCCGCGGTGCTCGCCATCCCGCAGCGGGTGGCCGGGCGCTGCGCCCTTGACCGCTCTGTCGCCGGGACGCTCGACGACGAAATCCGCGCCGCATTGGAGGCCCTGGCCGATGAAACATGATCCCTATGAACGTCTCCGCCGCGAAGCCTTGCAGGTTCTCCGCCCGCCGCAAAAGCTCGCCCTCTCGGAATGGGTGGAGGGGCATGTCTACCTGCCGTCCAGCATTGCCGCACACCCCGGCAGGCTCCGCCTGTGGCCTCACCAGCGCGAAATTGCCGATTCCATAGGCAACCCTGCCGTCGAGCGGGTGAGCGTCCTCAAGAGCGTCCGCGTGGGCTACACGCAACTCCTGACCGCCGCCATCGGGCACTATGCCGTGAACGATCCTAGCCCTATCCTTGTCGTCGTGCCCGCCGAGCAAGACGCCCGCGACCTCATGGTCGGGAACATCGAGCCGACGTTCGCGGAGTCGCCTGTCCTGCGGGCCGCACTGGCGGCGGATGACGGCGGGCGCGACACACTCTTCCAGCGGCGCTTTCCCGGCGGCTCGCTCAAGCTGGTGAGCGCCCGAGCGCCGCGCAACCTTCGGGGCCACACGGCCCGCGTCCTGCTGCTCGACGAAGTGGACGGGTTCGAGATCAGCGCCGGGGGCGAGGGCGACCCCGTGACCCTCGCCGAGCGGCGCACCCTGTCCTATGGCGACCGGAAGATCGTCATGGGCTCGACTCCCGTTGATGAAGCCACCAGCCGGATTCTGCGGGCCTATGAGTCGTCCGACCGTCGAGTCTTCGAGTGCGCTTGCCCGGAGTGCGGAGCCCTCTCCGAGCTTTCTTGGGGCATGATCGAATGGAAGTCGGGCGAGCCCGACTCGGCGGCTTTCAGGTGCCCGCATTGCGAGGCGCTGGTGCCGGAAAGGTTCAAGCCCGAGATGGTCGCGAATGGCGGGTGGCGCGCGACCCGGCCCGAGGTTCTGGGGCATCACGGCTATCGGATGAACGCCCTCATATCGCTCTTGCCGAATGCGTCGTGGGGCCGCCTCGCCGCCGAGTTTCTGGAAGCCAAGCGGAGCCCGGAAACCCTCAAGGCGTTCACGACGACCCTACTTGCCGAGCCGTGGCGCGACCAGTCGGGCGACGACCTGGACGAGTCCGCGCTCGCTTCAAAACGGGAGGCAATGGGCCTTGACCGGATGCCCCCGGAAACCCTCTTCCTCACCGGCGGAACGGATGTGCAGAAAGACCGGATCGAACTCACGTCGATAGGCTGGACCGCTGAGGGCGAGGCACTGGTGCTGGCGCATGAGATCGTGTGGGGAGACCCGCTGGAAGGCGAGACGTGGGCGGAGCTTGACGACCTCTTGCGCCGCGACTTCCGGCACCAGCGGGGCGGAACGCTGCGCTATGACGCCGTGCTTGTCGATTCTGGCGACGGGGGTATGACCGATCAAGTATACGGCTTTTGTCGCCCGCGCATCGCTCGGCGAATCTTCCCGCTCAAGGGCGTGGGCGGTTTCAAGCGCCCGCTGGTGGAACGCTCGAAGACGCGGGGCATAGTGCTTCAGCTTGTGGGCGTGGACGTGGCGAAACAGCGCCTCCTGAACGCCCTTCAAGCGGGCACGGGCTGGCGATTCAGCGACACCCTGTCCGACGAATGGTTCGCCCAACTCACCGCCGAGCGGCGCGTCGTCAAGTATAGCCGGGGCCAGCCCGTCGCCCGCTTCGAGCGGATCGTCGGCAAGCGGGCCGAGGCGCTGGATTGCGTCGTCTATGCGCTCGCCGCCCGTGCCCTGGTGGGCATCGCCCCGGAACGTCGAGAAGCGGAAGTTGCGAGCGTGACGACGCTCCCGAAACCGCCTAATGTGATCCGAAGCAAATGGCTCAAGGGGTAGGTCTTGGAAGACGACGAAGAACTCGGGAAATTCCCGCCATGGATAGACCGGGACGCCTTCTATAGCGATTTGGCGGCTGTCGTGGCAAAATACGAACTGACCCTCGGGCAATTCTATGATGGACTCGGAGTCGATGTGTATTCCGATGACCGGCCCGTCACGGGCGACACGATGACCGGGCCAATCAACCGAATCGCGGACTTCACGCGGGCAATACGAAAGGGCAAGTGAATGGCGACGACTGAGTATTTCAACAAGGACGTGATCGACGCCGCCGGGGGAGAGGAATACAACCTCGAAGTCGGCACGACGAACTTTGCGGGTGAAGGCCCGCAGATGTATCTCAACTTCGGAGGCAAGGGGATGATCCTTTCGCACAAGGACGCGAAAGAGTTTGCCGGGGCCGTCGAGAGCATCGCCTCCTATTTCCGAAACTGGAAGGAATAGGCCCCGCGAATGGGCTTTCTTATGTTCTGTCTCTTGGTCTACGTCGTGGCAATCACGATTTGGGGCGCGATAAAGAGCCATGAGGAACGGGCGAAACTGGCGGCAGAGTTTTCAGCTAAACCCGCCCAAAGCATTTTTGTGCTTCTGTGGGTTGCCGCCATTTTCATGTTTGTGCTTGGGATATTCGCCCCGATCTTCGGCGAGGCGGAATTTTTCGATACCGGCTGGCCTATCTGGCAAGTGGGCGGGCTCGCCTCGCTTGCGGGCTGGATCGCCACTTGGTTCTGGAAAATCGACTAGGCGGCGAGCCGGGACCGCCAGTCACTCACGTTGCCATCGCTCAGAAGCCCGCCCGTCGTGAAGGCGAACACGTCTTCGGGGGGCTCGACGCCCACGCGCTCGAAATTCCGCACGATCACCAGCCGGATTTTCCACAAAGGCTCGCCGCGCCGATAGCCGACGCCCCAGATGTCCTGGGCTTGCGTGTGCAGCTTGTCGATTACGTCGAGCATTGCGGGTGGCTCCGGGTTGCCGGGGGCGGCTCGCACCCCGCCCCCGGCTCTGTCGAGAAGGAACACGCGGCCATGACACCGCGCGCCATACGGATAGCATGTCAGCATCCATTCCGCAAGCAAAACAGCTCAGTCAACTGTCTGTTTAGTATTGTAAACCAATAGGTTATTGACCAAGCGACCCCTACCGTTACGTTGTGCGAGCGGTCCAAATGTCGTAAGATTCGGCTTGTTGAATGCCAGCCGGGAGCCGCACATGTCCAACACCCTGAGCCTTCGCGAGCAAGCCGACCTCGCCGCCGAACTTGACGGAATCGACGATGAAGAGGGGCGTCGCGCCTATTTCAATCGCTTCCGCACCCTGCGCGACAACGGGGCCATGTCGCCCGACCTTCCGCCGGAATCAGGTAACGTCGGGGCCTATTCCCGCAACGCCTGCGCTGGCGCGCGGATCGTCTTCACCGCGTATGAAGTGTCCCGCAGTCGGGACATGCCCGTCCTTCTCGCCCGCTGGCTGGCCGAGCGTCCTGTTGACCCTACCGCCGAATATCCGGTGGGCGAGACGTTCACGCCGCCGTCGCGCCTCGACTCCATCTTCAAACGGGTGGAGGCGGGCGAGGCCGTCACCCTCACCGCCGAGCTTCGCCACCGCAAGGGCGCGAGCGGCTTGTCGTGGGCGTTCCGCGTCTCCGAGCCCGAGGCCGATACCGAACTCGCCCGCGCCGCGCGCCGTGTTCGCGCCGAGACGCAGGCGGCGGGCCATGAGCCTCGCGCGTCCATCGTCCTGCCCGTCTCCGACCTCATTGCGCCCTTCCTCTCCGGGGGCGTGTGATGTCGGTTTGGTCGCGCCTCACGAAACCGTTTCGGCGTACCGCCGAGCCCACCCTTCGCCGGTCCTTTGAGGCCGCGACGGGGCGGCGTTTCGGGGGCGCGACCTTCTACGGCCCGCATGGCCCCGAGACTTCGGCGGCGGCTCCGACGATCCGCGCCCGCGCTCGCCATGCTTATGCCAACAATGGGCTCATTCGGAATGCCATCGGCGCGATTGTCGCCGAGACGGTAGGGGCCGGAATCGAAGCCAATTCGGCGCATCCCGACCCGGCGACGCGGGAGGCAATCGACGCCTTGGCGCTCGACGCCTTTGCCGGTATCGACGCCGAGCGTCGCACCGATCTTCGGGGCATCACGGCGGCAATGGTGCTCGCCGAGCATGTGGACGGCGAAGCGTTCGCCATCATGGAAGAGCGCGACGGGCGAGCCGTGATCCGGCAAATCCCGGCGGAATGGGTGGACGAGTCCCATACGACCGAATTGTCGGGCGGCGGCTACATCGTGGCCGGAATCGAGTTTTCCGCATTCGGGGAACGGGTGGCCTATCACGTTCGCCCGACGCGCCCGACCGACCTCTATCCGACCGCCGCCGAGCGCATTCGCGTTCCTGCCGACGACATGCTCCATATCTTCCGCCCCCTCGGGCCGGGACAGGTGCGCGGCGTCTCGGCTCTCGCCCCGATCTTGCTCAAGCTCAACGAATACGACCAAGCGTCAGACGCGCTTCTCGTGAAGCTGAAAGTTTCCGCGATGCACGTCGGTTTCATCGTGGACGTGAACGGCTCCGCCGGGGGCGTCTATGAGGGCACGACCGGAATCGGGGAAGAGGGGCTAGAGCCGGGCGCGATGTATCGCCTCGGGCTTGGCGAAGACATTCGCACCGCCTTCCCGGAATCTGCCGACGACGCCCCGGAGTTTCTGAAGATCATGCGGCGCGAGATTGCGGCGGGGCTTGGCGTTCCGACGCATCTTCTCGACGGCGACTTGAGCAACGCGAACTATAGCTCGCTCCGCGCCGGGCTTCTGCCCTTCCGCGCGCGGGTGGAGCAATATGTCTATCACGCGCTTATTCCGCAATTCCTGGACCCGATCTTCCGGCGCGTCGTGACCGACGCCTATTTGGCGGGCCGTCTCGACGTTCCCGACCTCGCCCCGGCTCTGCGGGCCGAATGGTTGCCCCCGCGCCCCATGCAGGTTGATCCCGCCAAGGACGCGGAAGCCGTCCGCGAATTGCTCGCCTCGGGCCTCACGTCCCGCCGCCAAGCCGTTGCTGCTCTCGGGTGGAACGTCGCCGCACTCGACGCCGAGATTGCCGCAGACCGCGAGCGCGAACGCGCCCTCGGGCTCACCTTCACCGCCGGAGATTCCAATGCCCCGACAAATGGCTGACCCTACCAGCAAGTATGAAGGCCCGCCCGCCGCGCGTGGCCCCGAGACGGCGAATCCCGTTCCCCCGGCGTGGCAGGACGCGGAGACGTTCCGCCGTTCCATGCCCGCGCGCCCGGCGTCGTGGGATGACGCGACGCTCACCTTTGAAGCCGTCATCGCCACCGAAACCCCCGTCGCCCGGCGCGACCGTCAAGGCGGCTTTCTCGAAGTCCTGTCGCTCGCCGGGCTGGACCTTGCCCGCGCTCAAGGCGTCCCGCTGGTGGACAATCACCGTCTCGGGAGTGCCCGCGACGTGGTGGGCATCGTCGAGTCTGTGCGCGTAGAAGGCGGCGAAGCGATTGCCCGGCTCCGCCTGAGCCAAGCCGACGATGTGGCCCCGATCATGGCCCGCGTGAAGGACGGAACGCTTCGCGGCGTCTCCATTGGCTACACCGTCGCCGAGTGGCGCGACGGCACCGATGCCCAAGGGCGGCGCACCCGGACGGCCACCCGCTGGACCATGCGCGAAGCCTCCCTGACCCCGAATCCGGCTGACCCCAACACCGGCACCCGAAGCAACGAAAGGACTGAAACCATGCCCGACACGATGCCCGAAACCGTTTCGCCCGAGGCGGCGGAACTCCAGCGGCGGAGCGACATTCGCGCGCTCTTCCGCAATGCCAACCTGCCCCCGGAAGAGGCCGACGCCCTGATCGACTCCGGCGCGGACCTGGACGCCGCGAAGGCGGCGGCTTGGGATGCCCAACAGTCCCGGCGGCGCTCGCAACCCGTCATCCGCGTTCACGGCGGCGGGGCCGACGATCCGGCCACGATCCGCACCCGGCAGGCCGACGCGCTCGCCTATCGCATGGGCGGGCTCGACAAGCTGCCCGAGGCATCGCGCGAATTTGCCGACACGAGTCTTCTCGACATGGCCCGCGCCAGTGTTGAGCGGGCGGGCGTCTCGACTCGCGGCATGAGCCGTGACGAAATCCTTCACCGCTCCGCCGCCCACACCGTCTCCGACTTCCCGCTCAGCGTCATGGACGCGATGAACAAGACGGCGATGCAGTCCTATCAGGCGGCGGAATCCCCGATGAAGGCGCTCTTCCGCAAGCAGACCGTCCGCGACTTCAAGGCGAGCACCGCCATTCGTCTCGGCGAGATGGGGCAACTCGAAGAGCTTGCCGAGAACGGCGAGTTTACCGCGACTTCGCGCGGCGAAGAGGGGGAGTCGATCAAGGCCAAGACCTACGGGCGGCGGCTCGACGTGTCCCGCAACCTGATCGTCAACGATGACCTCAACCTTCTCGGCGACACGACGCGGGCCTTCGGCGAGGCGGCGGCGCAGACCGAAGCGGCGTTGATGCTGGCCATCATCACCGGCAACCCGAACCTGAACGACGGCACCCCCGTCTTCGACGCGAGCCGGGGCAACCTCGGGAACGCGGGCGGCGGCGCTGCGGGGGCCATCGGCTCCGCTGGCGTGGACGTGTTCACCGCCGCGCGCCAAGCCATGCGGACGGCGAAGGGAACGGACGGCAAGACCATCGTGGGCGCGGCTCCGCGCTTCATGGTGGTGGGGCCGGAGATCGAAACCCTTGCCGAACTAATCCTCGCCGAGACCTACCCGACGAAATCCGACGAAGTGAACGTCGCGGCGAGCAAGCTCACGCTCCTGGTGGAACCTCGCCTCGAAGGGGATGCCGTCTACATCTTCGCCGATCCGGCGCGACTGGCGGCGCTCCGCTACGTCTACCTCGCCGGGGCGGAAGGCGTCCAAATCCAGCGGCGCGAGATGTGGGATTCCCTCGGGCTGTCCTTCCGGGCCTATCTCGACTTCGGCGCGGGCTGGCTCGACTGGCGCGGCGCGTATCTCCACGAAGGCTCGTGATCGTGGCGACGCTGACGACACAAGAGCGACTGTCCGAGGCCCGTGAGGCGCTGCACCAGCTTCTCACGGGCACCATGGCCGTGAGCGTGACCGACCAGAACGGCGAGAAGGTGGTATACCACCCGACCAATCGCGCCGCCCTGGAACGCTACGTCGCCGACCTCGAAGCCGAGCTTGCGGGGGCCATCAAGCCCCCGCGCCGCATCATCTTCCAGACCTCGAAAGGACTCTGACAATGAAGAACTTCGTTCAACCCGGTGAGAATATCACCGTGACCGCCGCCGCCGCGACCTCGGGCGCGGGCGTCAAGGTGGGCAACCTCTTTGGCATCGCCTCGGGCGACGCCGCTATCGGCGAGCCGCTGGTGCTGGTGATGGAAGGCGTCTTCGAGATGCCCAAGGTTGCCGCCGACGACTTCACGGTCGGGGCCGCCGTCTACTGGCGCGCGAGCGACGGGGCCATGACGACGACGGCGAGCGGCAACACGAAAGTGGGCACCGCCGTCTCCGCCGCTGGCACGGGCACGGCGAGCGTGCGCGTCCGCCTCAACGGCACCTTCTGAGAGAAGGGCAACCGGGGCGATGACCGTAGCGGCTGACAGGATCGAACGCGCCTTGCTCAAGGTAGCGAAGATGCTGGAAGTCGACTCCGGCGTCGCCCCGGTTTTCGAGCGCCTCGAAGCCGAGCTTGCAGACGCGCGAGCACGGGAACGGGGCGAGACCGATGTGCAGCGCCGGGCGCGGGCGCTCTTGGCTCAGAGGGCCAAGCCTTCCAACAATTCTCGGACGTGGGCGAGCGACGCCCCGGCCCCGTAGCGTTCGCGGTCAAGCCGATGCCCGAACACGTCGCGCCGAATCCGATCATCTATCCCCGCCTCAAGCATCCGGTCCTCGAAGCTGTGGCGCAGCGAATACAAGCTGTGGGCGGGCGTCTCCAACAGCCCGTTCGCCCGCATGAACTTGTTGACGGTCGCGCTCAGGGTGGCGCTGTCCCGGTAGCGGGGAAAGCCCTCGGGGAACGCTTTGAAGGCTTCCAGCGAGACGCCTGTGAGCGGGATGACGCGGCGGGCATACTGACTCTTGAGTTGCCGCCCCTCGGGCTGAATCGAGATGTGGGGCAGGTCGCAGTCAAGCCGGATCGTCTCCGCCGTGAGCGCCGCGCCTTCCGAGGGGCGATAGCCGGTGTTGACCATGCCGAGCACCAGTCCGCGCGCATCCGGGTTGAGCCCGTCGAGCGCGCCGGGGGCGAGCAACTTGTCGCGAATCCAGCCCGTCGAGAAAGGGGGCCGTGTCCGGGTTTCACCCTCTTTGAACGAAAGCTCGCCCAAGGGCAGGTTGAGCCCGAGGCGCTTCATCGTGTTCACGGTCTTGAGCACGTCGCCGAGATGTATCAGGTCCTTGTTGGCGGAATTGGCCGTGACCTCGCCGCCTTCGATCCGCTCAAGCCAATGCTGGCGGAAGTCGAGCATGTCGTCGCGGGTGATGTTGTCGATTGCCTTGTCGCCCACGACGGCGACGAAATTCTTCACCGCCTTGAGCCGGGGATTCTTCCAGCGGCGAAGCTGATCCTCGCTCTTGCCGAACGTCTTCTCACGGGCGAGCGTCCAGTAAAGCTCAAGCGCCTTCTGCACCGTTATTTGCGGCTCTGGCACCGTACCCATGAGCGCGGCGACTTCGGCCTTGTCGGGTTCACCAGCGGGCGCAGAGACGGCTTCCACGCGCTCGACAAGCTCTTCCACGGGGAGGCGAGCAACGCGCCCGGCGTCGAGATAGCGGAAGCCCCGGACGCGGGCCAATTCCTGGGCGGCGGCATAGCGGGCTTCCGCGTCGTCGGTATCCCCGGCAAGGCGGGCTTCCCAAGCCTCTATCATCTGTCCCCACGCCCGCTCCGCCTTGCTCTTGGCGAGCGTCGCGGAGTCCGTGTGCAGGCTGATCCAGACCGTATCGCGCGGCTCTACGCTCCGATAGCGCCGGGGAACGCGGCGTCTCAGGTGGAACGTGTCGCTCCGCTTGGTGATGCTCATGGTGCCGCGCCCTTCGCTGGTGTGCGGCAGATTGTGCAGCAATGTGTGCAGCAAAACAAGCGGATTTATCAATCCGCAGTGGGCGAAATTGCCAAATTCCGCTTCGAAATCATCACGTTAGCCGATTTTTTTATCTGGCAAAATGGCGGAGAGACAGTCCGTCACATCGCCGGATCATATCTTGTAAGTATCTGTATTTACAATGTTTTGAAAAATCGCGCGCTGCAAGTTGTGCAGCAAAGTGTGCAGCAAAATCCAGCCTGCCAGAGAATCGCAAGGTTAGAATCACCGAACGAAACCGCCGCCCCGAGGGCCATCGGAGCGGCGGGAAGAGCATGTCGAAATTGTCGGATGGAAGGAACACCCGATGCCCAATGTTATACCGATTCACACGGCCCGGAGCAAGTCCGCGCCGATCTACACCATCCCCGAAGAGGCGGAGATGCTGGCCGGTGACGCCCTGTCTTCGCCGTTCCCCTTCACCATCTTCCCCGACACGAAAGCCCGGACCAAGCGGGGCAAGCGCGCTGACCTGATCGCCCTGGCGAAGCGGGTGGAGCGCACTACGGCGGCGGAGAAGAGCGCCCTCCCGCTGGTGAGCCTCGGGCGCTATGGCGACCTCAAGTCCGAGCACGGCAGTCTCCGGCACCGGAAGAATCTGCGGGAGGTTCACGGGCTCGAAGCCGACTATGACGCGGGCGAGATGCCCCCGGCAGAAGCCGCGCGGCGGCTCGCCGAGGCCCGTATCGCGGCGCTGATCTACACCAGCCCCTCGCACGGCTTGGAGGGCAAGGGGCACCGTTGGCGCGTCGTGTGCCCCTTCTCGGGACCTCTCTCGCCCGAGGAACGGGAACGGCATGTCGCGCGCCTGAATGGCGTTCTGGGGGGCATCCTGTCCCGCGAGTCCTTCACCCTGTCGCAGTCCTATTTCATCGGCGGCACCGGGGGACGTGAGCCCGAGACGTTCCTTGTGGACGGCGAGCATATCGACGGGCGCGCGGACCTCGACGCGGGGGCCGTCCATGCCCGGAACTCGGAGCCCGGAGAAACGGTTTCGCCGCCCGGCGACTGGCCTCTTGAGACGATCCGCGACGCACTCTTCGCCGTGCCCCCCGATGCCGACTATGAGACGTGGTGGAGGTGCCTCGCCGCCGTTCACCATGAGACGGGCGGCTCGAAGCGGGGGCTTGCCATTGCCGAGGCGTGGAGCGCCTGCGGCGAGAAGTGGAAGGCGGGAGAGGTTCGCGCCAAGTGGCGCAGCTTCGGCGAGCGGGAAGGCCCCGTCGCGGCGGCGGGAACGCTCTTTCGCCATGCCCGCGAGAACGGATGGGAAGGCCCGACCGAAGACTTCGACGACGACTTCGACGCCCTCCCGGATGACGACGATCCCGACGCGGAGATTGCCCGGATTCTCGGGCTCGACGACGCGCCCGAGCCGAAGAGCACCGGGGGCCTTGTCTGGCGGACGCCCGACCAATGCCGTGTTTCGGCGGGCACCGACTATGCGGTCAAGAGGTTCATCAACAAGGGACAGGTCGGGCTGATTTACGGCTCGCCGGGGCACGGCAAGAGCATGATCGCTCCGGCCATTGGCTATGCCATCGCCCAAGGGCGCGAGACGTTCGGGCTCAAGACGAAGGCGGGGCCGGTGTTCTACCTCGCAAGCGAAGACCCGCTTGGGCTTGAGCGTCGAGTCCGCGCCCTGGAAGCGGAGCACGGCCCGGCCCCTGACTTCCAGCTTGTCGGCAATGTCCGGGGGCTCTTCGAGAAGGGGGCACCCGACCTCAAGGAACTTCTGCGGGAGGTTCGGGCGCAACAGCCCCGGCTTGTCATCATCGACACCTTGGCGGCGGCGTTCCCCGGCCTCGAAGAGAACGCGGCGGAGAGCATGGGGCGGGTTGTCAGGATCGCCCGCAAGATCGCGGCCACGGGCACCGCCGTCATCATGGTTCACCACACGCCCCACGCGGCAAAGAACCCGAGGGGGCATAGCGTTCTCAACGGCGATGTGGACATGTCCCTCTTGCTTGAGATGGACGAAGGCTCCGGCGTGATCCGGGGCGAGATGAAGAAAAACCGGAACGGCCCGCTTCTCAACCTCGCCTTCACCATCGGAGTGAAGGAACTCGGCACCGACGAAGACGGCGACCCGATCACGGCGGGCTTCTGCGAGGAATTGCCCGAGGGCGGCGAGAAGTCGGGGCCGCGAATGCCCCCGCAACAGCGCAAGCTCATGGCGCTCTTCCAGACGCTCGCCGGGGGCGGCGAGACAGTTGACCGGGAGGCCATGCGAGAAGTGGCCATCGCTGACACGTCGATTTTCGTTTCGGACAATCCGCGAAACCGGGGCATCGGATTTAACCGGGCGTTGAATGGACTCGTGGAGTCCGGGCGTCTCTTCCAGACGGGTGACATGATCCGAAGAGCCCCGTCGCGAGTGGAGGTTGATGTCGATACCGACTTTGACGACCTCGAATCCGGGGAGTGCGAGGCATGAAACAGGAAACAAACGGAAACCGAAGTGAAACCGTTTCACCTTGTTTCACCGGGCATGGCGGCAGGGTGATGAAACAAACGGAAACCGCGCCCTTTAGGGCGGTTTCTTGTTTCACCCGCTGCACCGCGTTCCAGCACGTCTGGGGATTTCCAGAAACTCTGGGGTTTCCAGAGTGGCGTGGTATGCCGCATGGGTCCT
>Ga0100403_1003232_pt1 | contig 12281 bp, 27 predicted proteins | sample CryGeymet201501t_FD_83663 | JGI IMG/M metagenome (GOLD analysis project Ga0100403, IMG submission 83663) | Groundwater microbial communities from Crystal Geyser aquifers in Utah, USA - Crystal Geyser metaG 2015-01t | ecosystem: Environmental > Aquatic > Deep subsurface > Groundwater | place...
CCCGACACCCTGTGCGTAAGTGCTTGATACAAAACAACATAATGAGGGTGTCGGTCTAAAAATACCCCCCGACACCGACACCCACACCGACACCACCGACACCCCACCGACACCCACACCGACACCCCCTTAAGTACTTATAATATATATAATTAAGTCAAAAGGGTGTCAGGGTGTCGGTCTTTCCAGAAAATGCGCTCAAAACTACGCCTCAAGGCAAAAAAACAAAAAAAAAGGGCAAAATCGATGAATTTCCGGGTAAAATTGTATCTGGTTGAAAAGTGACGGGTAGACCGACACCCTGATTCCGGATAGACCGACACCCTCTTTTTTTCGATTATCTGACTATTGTTTTTCGTAGTTTCCAAAATTTTACCCCCCTTATTTTTTTATAATGAGGCTCCATGCCGGGCTTCGTAATTATTTCCCAGCCACTTTTTTTCATTATATTTGTATCGTTCATCAGCCTGGATATAAATACCGCCACACTCTTAAACGGGTTTGCTAAACCATTGTTTTTACAGAAGCGGTCCAGCGCCTGTACGATATCGGTTGCAGTCGCTATGAACTCTATGGTGCTTTGAGTGTATGATTCTCCATTTTCTTCTATTATAATCTGCGGTTTTGTCTTGATAAGCTCAAGCAGGTATTCAGGATGTGTGTACACAAAGATTTCTTCCTCATACCCGCTGTTGTATTCAGGAGAAACATCTTTCATTTTCGCCAGGTATTCACGGACCATGCTATCGAGCAATTTGATTATAGAATTTGAAGACGTCTCCGTTTCTTTCGCCTTTGCATTTTGATACTCGATCCACGCCTTGCGTATATCTTTATCGCCCGACTCAATCCCGCTCATAATATCGGTATCAGGATCATAATAGGGTATATATTTCAAAATCTTCTCAAGCATGAGCATTAATGTAGATAAATACTCATCGGTTCTGCACTTAGCATGCCCTTTATACTCCTTTTTCAGCACGGTGATATAATCTTTCCTTTTTTCCAGACTCGGCAGTACGTCTATCTGCACAAATTTCAGTATTGCAGTTAAAATGATATCTCGCTTTTTTATAAGTTGCCGTATAACCTCATCCTCAAAAAAATCATCGCTTTTGTTTGAGGATGAAAAATCTATGTCGTATGTGCGATTAATGAGTTCCGCTTTTGTAAAAGGCTCTATCGCTGTCACCAAAACAAGCGCTTTCGGGTCTTCTTGAGTTGTATCCGATTCCGTGCCGCCGGTCCTTTTCTCTTTTTGTCCCTTTGTCGCCGATAACAAAAGGAATTTATTGAGTGTTTTGGTAAGGTCTTCGCTTTCAAGGTTATCAATAATGAGCAAGGGATTTTGAGAGGCGATTGCATACGCAGCCGCTCCGGTAGGGTCACCAAGGTGTTCATTGCCATAAATCAACAAAGATAAAAGCCTCGCCGCGGTAGTTTTTCCGGAAGCAGTTGACCCGGAAAACTTCATCAAGGCCATATAAGGCGCAAAGTCCAAGAGGAGCGCTGATATTGTCCACAGAACAACTAGATATCGTTGTTCCAGGTCACACGTAAGGTTATCGAATATGATGGATTTAAGGAGCTTCATTCCTTCAAAAATTGAGGTGTCCGGAAGGAATTGGAATGGCATGATCTTACGAGAAGATTTTAGGAAAACCCCTTCAGGATTTAACCCGTTTGGTATTTCATCAAGACCATGTTTTGATAGCTTAATAAGGATGTTTTCAGGGCTGTTCAGATTGACGTAAATAGTGTCTGTGTTGCGGTCTGTAAATATCCATGAAGCAATATCTATCCTCCTGCCGGAATTATACGCTTCGGACGCCAGCGATTCCCACACCGAACGCCCTGGCTCTTTCGTCGGCAACATGCCGGTCATCCGCTTTATCAATGCATTGAACGGTCGATTATTTCCAATTTCATATGTAAAATGCTGGTACAGGAGAAAAACATCATTCATTCTGTCGTAAAAAAACCTTCCATTTTTATTGAAATAGGTGAAGATTTTCAAAGCGAGTATGTTTGGATCGGCGTCTTTTTTATTACTCAAACATGCATAATAGCCATTAATATCTGCAAGTAGTTCATGGTGAAATTCTAATTGTTCTTCGACGGCAGACCTTGTAAAACCGAGTGCTTCGATCTTTGAAATGAATACAAGCTTTTGAGCCTCTACCATTTCCGCTACTGCTGAAAAAATACCCCGCTCTTTCAAGGCATTTAATTGTTTCTCAAGACTTTCCAGCTTGGAAATTTCACATATTTCCCACGAGAGATAATCCAGCGACTCTTCCTTGAGCCGTTTTATCTCTGCTTTTTTATTCCCACTATATCCCAAAAGGTACTCATCTGGGTCTTTTGTATCGCCAGGGTGAGTGATAATTCTTACATGTGAAATGCCGCGGAGAGCGCCACATATCTTTCTGATAAATTTTTCCCCTCCAGCATCATTATCAAGCCACAAATATAGATGTTTGCTTGCGGCAAAACTTTTCAAAGACTTGATTTGATACTCCGCCGGTTGACCGATAAGCCCTATCACATGATGTACTCCGGCATCCATTACGCTTAAAAGATCATTCTCTCCCTCCACTACAATGACCTCGCTAAACGATTGCAAGGCATTTTGATTGTAAAATCGCCATTCTTTAGCCCTAGCCTCGTTCGGGAGTTGATACTCTAATTCATCAGCCGGGTCCTTGAAGGTAAAGTGTGCTACCCTTTGTCCGCTATAATGTGGGAAAATGGCCGTCCCTTTCCGGAAAAAATCGACCAAAAATGTATTGCCCTGATCATTGGTCCACTCTTTCGATAGGTGTGATTTTACGAGGTCTTTTTCTGCAAAGCCTTTTGCTTTCAGGAAGTCAGTAAGATTGCCGTCCGACCATCCGACCTGCATCTTCTTTAACACATCTTCGCAATGCCCCCGCCTCTCTACAAGATAGTTACTACCGCCATTTGTAAATATGTGCGAATGGTAGTATTGTGCCGCTTCTGCGAAAATACGCTCCTTTGTGGATAATCGGAGAGAGGAATCACCGGTGGTACTTTTCTGTATTTGTAATTTGACGCCGGAAAGTTTCGCTGCCATTTCCAACGAGGCATGTGAGTCAATGCTATGATACTTTTCCAAAAAGGTAAAAACATCGCCGCCAGCATCGCACTGAAAACACTTATAATACCCTTCAGCCTCATTTATACTGAAACAGTTGTGTCCGTGGCAAAAAGGACACTCTTCCAAATGCTGTCCTTTCATCTGCAAGCCTGTTTCGCGGGTAATAATTTCCAAAATATTTACTGACTGCTTTACCTTATCAAAATCGTTCATACTTGGATACCTGGCTTTTTTGGTAGGATCAGTGGGACGGGTCTCCCCCTTTAGGTGAAGCCCAAGGGGTAAAAGGCTGCCAGTCTACCTGAAACACCACCACAAAGCACTGCCTATCATTGCCCCAAGTATGGCGGCATAGATGAATGCCCGCCTCAGCAATACCGCCCCATCTGTCGAATAATCATTGCAAGCCTCTTGTGTTTCAAATCCAATGATATGGCACGGGATTCCGTCTTGCCCTAAAAAATTGCAAGACACTTCCCTGCCATCATGTGACGGCGCTCCCCAACAGCATGTATTTTTCATAATCTCTCCATTAAATAAAAAAACCTTCTACCACTGATGGATCTAGCATCGACAGTAGAAGGTTCGGGGTACTGCTATTCTTAGATTGCGCCTAGATCGCGCAATTGCTTTTCAATCCCGGCAAGGAAAGGTGGTCCGGGCGCTAACCCTTCACCCCACCTCTCCCGCCTTCGGACCCTTAATATATCACGGCTTCTGTTTTTTACAAGTTTTTTTCTTTACTTACTATCTTCAGCCACGCTCCAGCCACGGTTTTCCGCATACAGATCAAGGTCTTCCTGCGCTTCGTTACGGGTATTACGAATAGGCAGGTTTTTTGATTTAATTCTTTGCAAGGAACCGGATTTCCTGACACGGCAGGCCATGTATGCATTGCCGCCGGAAATCCCGGACGAGACTACCACAAGTATGCCGTTTTCGTCAATATATTTACTCACCGACACTCCGTTTCTTTGTAGAATTTTTACATTTTTCAAAAATCTTTACCTCTAACTCCGCAAGCGCCTTTACTGAGGGTTTGATTTCTGCCGGATACTTTGCATAATCCATCTTGTTTAATCGGAAATGGACATTGCGTTTGACCATTTCCAGATTATCGATAGTACAATTCTGTCTATTATTATCCTTAAAGCGTACAATATAGCCATTCTCAAGCTTGCCATGGTGTCTTTCCCATGCGATGTGATGCAGAAACCTCCATTTGTCCGGATCCGCAACTTTTATTTGTATATAACCCTCTTCAAGTGTTCGAGTAGACCCAATGGGACTATAGTTATGGGGCTTACATCCCTTCCGAAAACAGCCCTTGTTTTTTTCTGTGAGTCCTTTTGTACCCGTATTCCACGGTTTTTGTTCTTTTTTAAAGCAGGTATTATTTGGTTTGCAGCCTTTTTCAAAACGCCCTGTCCTGCCGGTACGCCAGCCCATGCGATGGCATTTTTGAGACATGGATTGTCCTGACACATAAATACCGAACTCTTTATTAAACAATATTGCAAGCTCTTTATGCGGCAGTTTACTGTGTGCCCGGATGAACGCCAGTTGTTCTTCTGTATAGCGCTTATTCATTTTGGGGTATTTGTGGAAGCTAACATTGGAGCGATATCTTTTAACTCCAGCCCCCACTCCTTCCTCGCTATGGCTGCGTCCATCGCCAGTTTTGCATTACTGATAATTTCCCTCGCAACGCTTGTGATTGCGCCTGCCCTGGTAATTTCCACTTTCAGTTCTTCCCCAAGTAGGGATTCTTCCGATAGGCGTTCAAGCTGAGCGAACAGATGATCGTTCAAGTCTATTAATTTATTTTTCACTGCCATCTAGCACCTTCCTTAAATATATAATTTTATTACACAGGAGTTTAATTTGCGCACGTTGAGGTTGCAGTCCTCGTCCCACATCACGCCATTGTTGTTGATTGCAGCATAGCCCTTGTATAGCCCTACAACTATTGTGTCGCGATATTCTTCATCAGTTATTATCCCGTATTCTCCTCTCTGCAAAGACCCCATTGGTCTAATATGCCTGTCGTCTTGTATTATTTCCGTTTCAACCATCATTTTTCCCTTTCGCTAAAAGCCTTATAGATACTCAAAACTGCACGTCCCCAGACAAGAACAGACTTCTCAAACCTTTTCATATCCACGCCCCATGCGGTATTTACTTCCTCATACCAGTAATTTTCTATTTTATGCAAATCCGTGCGAAATGCTGCCGCCCATGAAAATGCGCCATTGCCAACAGCGTTCGTCCATAACTCCGATGCTTTATTTCCGACCCTGCCCGACATTTCTATAAAATGTGCTTCAAATTCATTGGCCATTTTTAATCCCGAGTCTTCCTTCCATAAGCAGTTTCTCCTAATTTTGCTCAAAAAGTTTTTGAAACCACTGCATAGTATCTCACGCCGGACTGCGAATTTCCGGCATGGGTATCGATATTTATGTAGTTAATTAAAAAGCCACTCTCAAGACGCGATTGTATAGTCTTTTGGAAATCATCTATGGTTTGCTCAGATATTACACGTACAGTGCTGAAAAGATTCTGCCTGTCGTCGTCTCCGCGGTCAACATCATTAGCGATTGATGCCGCCAAGTCCTCTTTCTCAACATTTCCAGCAGTAAGCGAAATTTTGCCAGAGACTAGGTCTTTGTGTATTTTCACAAGTTCGTCGAGAAAATTTTGCAAAAGCAGACTATCCGCGCTGAGTAAGCCGTTCACGAATTTTACACGCTTTTGGCCGATAAGCCCGATATACTTATCAATTATTTCTGTTATTATCTGTGTTTCCCTTTTCACCGTTTCCTCCTTTTTCAAATTCGGCAAGATAATTAATGATTGCAGTGCGTACAATGTAGCATCTGTTCCTGTCTAACTCCCGCGCAATCCTGTCCAGCCTATCCCTCACATCGACCGGCAGAATTACACTTACTGTTGTTTTTCCCATGTTGCTCCTCCTCCTTAATAATTAAAAATATCCTTCCCCATCGTATTTTGTTATCCATGCCCATGCCTCAAACGCCTCCTTCTTCTTGTAGAAGGTATCTCTATACTCCCCCGCGTACCTGCTAAAGACTTCATTGATGTGCCTAATGCCATACCGCGCCCCTTTTCTAAAAAGTATTCTATCCACTCCATACTCGTCGTTTATTGTGTCTATTATATGCACATTCCATGCTCCTTAAAAAAGTATTACAAAGCTGTAAAATATATCATATTATAATTAATCGTATAAAATAGAATTGAAACAACTCTGGTGGAAAAATAAAAAAAAATTAAAAATATGTTTGCAAAACATATTATAATATGATATATTAACAAAAGTTGATGAGTCGAATGCGACTCGAATTTGGAAGGATTGAATAAAGAGGAGGAATTAATGGGAATGAGGGCTGGAAAGATGAGATATGGCGACTCAGTCGCCAGAATCCTGCTTGCGGGAGGAAAACTCCCACAACAGTCCGTTCCGTCCGAGGACGGACTGTCGAGCCGGTTGGTAGAAAAACCGGTCCCGGTAGTTTTGCAGGAATCGGACATAAAGGCAGAGGCTCTCTCTGCCGAAGCTATATTACAGAGGGCGCATGATGAAGAGGCGTGGGAGTAATCCCACGCCTCTTTTTTTATTGTGTCTATTATTCCAGGAATATTTCAGAAATATTTTAGAAGGGAGTGGAAATATGTTTAATTTAACACAACATACCCCCACCGCAGAGCAGATTGCGGCGGGGGTGATAGAGCCGGACAAAGAAACCAAAAGGGAGATCATCGAACTCATGACTTTCGAGGATCTCCCCACTCAGGGGGAGATGGAACGCCGGGCAAAGGGGCTGGCTTTCCTCACCTCGTGGCGCTCAGCCGAAAAAAGGGCGCTGATCGGCGGGGCGCCCTTTTTTATGAGCACGCTCGAACGTGTGCTCAAGGGAAGCGGGATACTCCCCTTCCACGCTTTTTCAGTCCGTGACAGCGTGGAGACGCCATGAAAAAGACCCTATACCGGGCAATCGCAATCCTATCAATAGGGGTCGGCCTGTTTTTTTCAGGTCGTGCCCTGAAACATTTCCCGAAAAGGGATCTCCCCGAAAAATGGGTGAGAGATTTCACCCCACCAGCCGAGGCAAAGGCTGTACCATGCGGCGAGATAAGGGTTTACGATGCTGTAAAAATTTCGACAAATACCTATAAAATCAAAGGAGAGATAAAATAGTGGGAAAAATCGAGAGTATGAAAGAGCAGTTGGAGGTGCTGAACCTGCATGCGCAATTGCGGCAGATGATCAGAGAGATCGACTCATTAGCGGATAAAGAAGCATGCGAGTATCAGGGCATGCTAATTAACTGTCTGAAAGAGGTTGAATCTGCGCTTGAAGGGAAAAGGAGGTGGAAAGATGCCTGATGCCAGCATTAAGAAAGGGGATCGCCTTATTTGGTGGGTGGTCAAAAGGCATTTCCCCTTCCTCTATCAGAGGACGAGGGGGGATAGCTTTTTAAGAGAGGATATTAACCAGATAGGGTTGCTGTGCGCCCTGCAAATTGCCCAGACAGGACCGCAATATTTTCGCCTCGTGCAGCGGGAGCTATACGGATTTGCAAAAACCCTGGGATATCGCCGGAAACGGCAGGGGAGTTGGGAAAACAGGGAGATATCTATAGAGGATTCGGGATTGAAATAAGCCTTCTGGAGTGTTCCGGCAGGCTTATTTCGGAAGTTTTACCCTGCAAAGGGAAAAGGAGTATGCGCATGAAGGTAAAGATCGAAAGAGGGGTCGGGCATAACGGAGTAGCATTTTGTATATGGAGCGTAGGGACCCAGCAAGGCGAAGGGGATTTTTACACAGCCGGAGAATATTCCGCACTAGTGGGATATCCCCTCCTCAATGTTCAAGAAGCGGAGGGAAAAACAGAGATTAAATATGGAGAGCAGAAAAAGATCTTCGACTTTCCTCAGCGCATTTCCTTTGCCATGGCGACGATGGCAGAGATTGAGGATGGCTTACTTTTGAGAAAAAAGGAGATCACGAGGTTATGGAATTTGAAATTTAAAAACTAATACTTAAAAAGGCAAGTGCCGTCGCCAGACTGCACTTGCCTTTTTTTATCACCACTTTTTTTTCAGCCGCAAGGATGATCTTTGGCTCTTTGTCCCATAGTGGACAATATACGATTCACCCTCAGAAATTATCGTTAAAATCTCTCCCACGGTTAGTTCTTTTAGCCTTTGTCCTCTCCTCTTAATGGTGTGTGTCTCTGGCAGATTGCCATTTGTCTGTATCGAGAATGTGCGTGAATTTGGAAATTTAAATTTTGCAATACTATTCCCATTGCCGTCCATGCCAAAACCCACAAAGATGATATTGGAAGTATCCGCGGCAAATCCTTTTGTTTTTTCATTCATTTGTTTTCAATTACCTCCTTTTCTTCAACTTCTTAATCAAGAAAAACGCCCCGACCCCGGCGCCGAGAAACAGTACCGGTACCCCAAAAACCTTCTTTTTGCCAGTAAGCACCTGACGGAGCGTTCCACGGCTTAGTCCTTTGCGGGAAGTAGGCGTCATAGAGGTGGCGCTTGTTGTTGGAGCGATAGACGGCGTGAAACGTGATTTATTGCCTGTGGTCGGTTTCGAGAAGATAGAAGAACCCCTGCTTGCCGCCTGACCGTAGGGAGTTGATGCCGCGTATGTTGTACCGGCATCCTTAATTTTGCTTACAGAATCCTTGATGCTAAAGCCAATATCTTCCAATAATCCATTCAATCCTTCTAACATATAATCCTCCTTTTGCTAAGTTCGGTTAAATTACGGTAAATTCCGCATCCTGGATACTATCGTTTCTGTGATAGTCTTTTTTCACTTTTATTTTTGTGCTGAGTATTTTTTTTAGCGCGGGCATGACCACGGGAGCGATGATAAACCGATACCCAAGATATGCCCCGCCGATATACCCGGCATATACAACCAATTTTCTATAATTCCCGACGTCGATTTGCTTCCCAAGGATCCTGAGAGGCTTTTCCTGCGCCTTGAGCAAACGTACTTCGTCCGCCTCCAGATTGCCAAAAATTTCTAATCTTCCGGCGAGCGATTCCAATTCTGACTCAATAGTCTCCGTCTCGATGTCGCCCAAGGTCTTTGACTTACCGCGTAAATATTTGTCGCGGGTCTTCAAAAAGGTGTCAAATTCTTCCTTCACTGTGTTAAAGCCGAACTTTTGCCTTAAAGTGTTCAAGCGTCCCCAGATGTTTTTCAGCGCACGGTCTATAGCGCTGGCGCTTGAGGCGTCCGGGCGTGCCTTGCCGGAAGTTTCCTTACGAATGCGCTCTTTTATCGGTTTGATATTGCTAACGATCTCTTCGTAAGCGTCTTCCAATTCGTTTTCAAAGTCATTATCTTCGTCATTCGCCATGCCGAGTTCCTTTCTTAATCTTTCTTTTTCCACAAGTCTTATCACAATCAAAGCACCGGCCCTTATCTTTCAGCTTCCGGAGACGCCTTTGCCTTGCTAATTCTTTGTTGATCCATGCGTTGTTTTCCATAAATATTTAGTTAATCGATTTCAGATACTTCAGCATTTTTGCCCTGAATGCGCTTAATTTGTTAGCCATCGCTTCTTTTTTCGTCTTGTCTTTGATATAAAATTCTGAGAATCCAACCCTCATCTTTTCGGCGCCTTTAGTCTGATTCCTCAGTGTGTTCCATTCGGTTGCAAAGGTTTTATATTGCGCCGACTCGCCTACACGGTCTTTAATCATACCCATCAGCTTATCGATTTGAAACACCGTATTTTCGATTATGTCCCCTTCGGCAACGGAAAATTCGCCAGGGGCTTTTGCGATGGTCTTTACATTTTTGCCAAAATTCTTAAAGAACTTAAAGCTCCCGTATTTCCAAAAAAAATAAAAAGCGGCGCCGCCGACGATAAGCAATGTGCCATATTTTGAGAGGGTAGCGGCATCGCGGATAGAACCGAGTTCTACGTCGCAGCCGATGCCATGCCTTGTGCCGCGCCTTGGTTTTCTGTTTTCAACGAGTTTCAAAAACATATAAGTATCCGGATATTTCGTTTTTAATTTTTGGAATGCAATTTTACTGCCAGCGCTATTGCCGGTGATAATAGTGCGCAATATTTTGCCGTCTGCGTTAATTACCAGCCATTCTTTCATTTTGCCTTTCCTCGCAATCTTTTTTTATGTTCACTACCGCTAATTGTCATACATCAGCAACGCCTTCTTCGATCTCTTTCCATGTAACATATCGCATCTGAGCAGCTTCATCCGCTAATACCAATATATCGCTCCCATTTTTCAAACGCACTACAACGCCGTCCCCTCTGGCATACCACCCCAAAACACTGCTTGCCGATATGACAAAGTATGCCCTTAAAGCCTTGCGGTAGTTAATGCCTAAATTATTGTATTTATACATAATATTCCTTTCTTTGTAATCTCGTTGATTGTCAAGAGTTGGTCAGACAACAGTTAAAAATTTGCCAGTATAGGGCGGGAGTATGGAGCACCCTATACTGGCTGTTTAAGCGCAAGAAAGGAGAAAGTTGTCATGTCAACTTTTATGAAACTTGCGCCCGACCCGTTTCGTACTTTTTCCTCAGCTTCCTTATCTCGTGATATGCAGCATATATCCCATACGCAATCGATACCCATTTCGCCGCATTCAATATATTCTTTTTGTTTATCTTACCTAGCACATTAAATCTCCTTGTCAAGCGTATTTTTAAAGCATTTATCCACCCCGTCCGCTTCTGTAAATATCTTCTACAGCCTCAACGAAGTCCTGCAATGTGCAGGACTTGCTTGCGGCAAATGCCTTTAATCTTTCTATCACATAATCTCCATGCACGGTATCCGGCAATACATCCCTTATCATGTCCTTGAGATTCTTCTTAAACAGCCTGAAGCACCCATCTTTCTTATCAAGCAACCTGTCAGACATATGGTGAAAGTTTGATAACGCCATTGGCTTAAAATGGAGATGGTCTTGTATGTGGCGTTTAAATCTCTCGATATAAGTATGTATTTGGCGTTCTTCCCTATTCATCAGATTTCCACAATTCCAAAAACGTATATGCTTTCAGCCAGAATAGTGCCGCGGGGAGCAACGTGCAGCCCCAATCTTGTTGTTCCGCTTGTTTCAGCGTAGTAGCCTTTCCCATAGCGCGACTTAACAAAGTGTGGCGGCAATTTTTTCCACATTTGTGTTTTATCACTACCTACGCACAGGGTATACCCAACTAATAATATTTTACCTGAAGACTCCATGCGTTCCCTGAAATTTTTTGCCGCTTCAAGCGATGTAAAAACCGCAAAACACCCAAACTCGTCTTTTTCACGTGCGGTTATCTCGTCGAGTTTATACCTGATACGTTGCAAAGCTACGTCAGTAGCTGGTTTGAACGACCTAACGCCGCTTACGAGCTTATAGCCTACCTTTGCCCGATCATCCTTCAATACCTTCTTTGCAACATCTCGCCAATAATCAATATTCAATCCCACAGTGACGCCCTCCTTAAAAAAATCTAACGATATCGTGTTGCATCAATCCCTTCAAGGAAAGCATGCATGCGAAGATAAAGCTCTCTGGCTGGTATGTGACCACTGTTGAATATCTCTCTCGCCCCACCACCCTTATTGGTTACTTGGTACAATGCATATCCGCCGTAACTGCCATCTATATAATAATGTCCGATAGCAGCGTCGCCAGAGCGGGTGATCAATTCTGTAGGATTTCCAGTAACTTTGTTAATTCTATCGGCTACTTGCTCAAGCATGTTTATTGTAATTCTACGGTTCATTTTCGTATGTCTCCTTTATAAAAATATATTCTTTGTCACGATATTTTGCATTCTGCGTCTTTGATTATCTCCCCGGATGCCTGGGTATGCGATGTTCTGGGATTGATACTTACCTTTGCGGCAGCGATAAGGCCGCGCAGGATATTTCCTTTCACAGGGGATATTGTCCCGGCATAACCATCGGCAACATCTAATATAGTGTTTAAATCGCCCTTAATTTTACCGTCGAACAACGCCTTTCCATATTCTTTTCCCTTTTGTACTAATATTTTCTTAAACATGATTCTCTATTTCTCCATTACAGGGAAAATAGCCTCTCAGCCGAAAACGAAAAGAAGTGC
>Ga0100403_1003237_pt1 | contig 12262 bp, 10 predicted proteins | sample CryGeymet201501t_FD_83663 | JGI IMG/M metagenome (GOLD analysis project Ga0100403, IMG submission 83663) | Groundwater microbial communities from Crystal Geyser aquifers in Utah, USA - Crystal Geyser metaG 2015-01t | ecosystem: Environmental > Aquatic > Deep subsurface > Groundwater | place...
GCGAGCCCCGCGTTCACGAGCTCGACGCGCTTCCACACCGCCGCGCGGCTCCAATAGCCCATGACCTCGAGGTAGACCTTGTCGTCGCCGCGCGAGAACACGAGGTCCGGCACGCACACGCCGACGCCGGGCAGATCGAGGATCTTCGTGCTCGCGCCGACCTTCCACTCGGTGTCGAGCGCCGCGAAGCTCTTCGCGAGGGCCGCGACCTCGTCGGGGAGCGGCGCTAGCTCGGCGTCGCTGACGGCGCCTCCTCGCAGCTTGAAGACGAGCGGCTTGCGATCTTTTCCCCATCGCACGTTCGCTTCGAGCTTCCACGACGCGCAGCCGTCGAGCGCCGGCAAGAGCATCGCGAGCCTCAGGCCGTACTTCGTCACCGACTCGAACATGCTGAACGGCCCGTCGACGACGACGCGATGGCCGCCGTCGGTCGCGGCGATCGTGAAGAGGAGGCGCAAGAACTTGAGCTGTCGAAAGAGCGCGCGCGTCGCGCCCGCCGACGCACGGACGTCGATCGTGACGTTCACCGCACGCAGGAGCACCGCTTGCGCTTGCGCGCGATCGTAGAGCTCGACGAGCGTCGCCGGGCCGATCGGATCGAACGCGAGGAGGACGTGCGCCGCGCGAAGGTCCGCGAACATCGCGCGCTCGATCACCGCCGCGTCGACGCCGCGCGCCGCCGCGACGTCGGCGACGACGCGCCCGCGATCGAACCGCTCGCCCGCGCCGAGCGCGCGCCGCACCTCCGCCGCGCGCGCGAAGAGCTCGTGCCGAAGGGCCTCCGGATCGACGTCGTCCACCGCGTCGAACGTGCAGCGATCCTCGACGAGCTTCGCGAGCGCGTCGCGCAGTCGATGCTCGCGCGCCGACACGTCGATCGCGAGCGCCGCCTCGAGATCCTCGCGCGTCTTCCCGACGTGCGCTTGCGCCGCCGCGACGAGGCGCGCCGCTATCGTTCGTGCGCGCGCGCGCTGCTCGTCGTCGAGCGCGACGAGCCGCAGCTCCGTCCTGCGCCGCCGCGCGCTCACGAGATCAGCGGTAAGCACTGTGCTCCCTCCGCCGTTCGCTCGTGTACGTCTCGGTCGTCGCTTCGGTCACGAGCTCGTAGAGGATCGCGCGCTTGCCTTCTTTCTTGCGCAAGATGCGACCGAGGCGCTGCACGTGCTCGCGCACCGATCCGCTGCCGCTGAGGATGACGGCGACGTTCGCGTCGGGCACGTCGACGCCTTCGTTCAGCACCTTCGACGTCACGACCGCGCGGTACGTCCCTTCGGAGAGGCCGCGCAAGATCGCGCTCCGCTCCTTCACCTTCGTTTGATGCGTGATGACCGGCACCAGGAATCGCCGCGCGATCGTGTACGCGGTCGCGTTGTCTTGCGTGAAGACGATCGCGCGGTCGTCGCGGTGCTCGAACAGCAGGTGCTCGAGCCACTCGAGCTTCGCCGCCGGCGCGAACGCGATCGCGCGATGCCGCCGGTACGCCGCCATCGCGCGCCGCCCCTCGGCGCTCTGCGACGACAGCATGACGAACTCGCCCCAGCCGCTCGGCTGCGACATGCGGATGCCGTGGCTGCGCACGAACTCGCGGTAGAGCGCGCGCTCCTGATCGTGCTCTGCGCGCTCTTCCTTCGAGAGCTCGACGCTGACGTGCTCGACGTCGTACTCGGCGAGCCAATCGCCCGCGAGCTCGACGATGTCCTTCCGATACGCGACGGGCCCGATGAGCACGTCGAGCTCCGCGTCGCGCCAGTCGGTGCGCTCGGGCGTCGCCGTGAGGCCGAGCCGATACGGCGCGAGGCACGCGCGCGCCGCGAGCGCGTACGCCGCGCCGGGGAGGTGGTGGCACTCGTCGAAGACGACGAGCCCGAAGCGCGCGAGGTGCTCCATGTGGATGTACGCCGAGTCGTACGTCGTCACCGTCAAATCGCGGACGTCGTGCGCGCCGCCGCCGACGAGCCCGATCGGTACGCCGAACGTCGCGCCGAGGAGGTCGTACCACTGCCGCACCAAATCGAGCGTCGGCGCGACGACGAGCGTGCTCCGCCGCTTCTCGTCGATCGCCATCACCGCGACGTGCGTCTTCCCCGCTCCCGTCGGCAGCACGACGACGCCGCGGCCGCGCGCCGCATTCCACGCCGCGATCGCTTCCTTCTGGTACGGCCGCGCCTCGCGGTGAACGCGCGCGCCCGTCGCGAGCTTCTCGTAGCGGCGCGCGTCGTCGGCGTACGGCGTCTTTGCGATGCAGAGCGCGCGCACGATCTCCGCGTAGGCGATCGCCGGCGCGCGGTGACACGCCGTGCGCTCGTCCCACGCCGCGCCCGGCGGCGCGCCGCTTTGCCAGCCGCGCACCTCGATCGTCCCCGACGCGAACGACAGCGAGACCTCGGTCACGAGCGCAAGCTAGCGCAGGTCACGCGCCGCCGCGCTTACGAAGCTCCGCCTCGAGCTCCGCGACGCGCGCCTCCGCCGAGCGCTGCGCGGCCTCGGCCGACCGCCGCGCGCTCTCCGCCGCCTCGATCGGGTGGAGCAACAGATCGCGTCCCGCCGCGTCGCGCGCGAGGCGAAGCGCCGACGAGAGCTCCGGCGCCGAGGCGATCACCCAATGGAGCCCGAGCGTTCGGCACGGCGTCGCGTCGTGGCTCACGCTGCGCCGCACGAGATCGTCTTCGACGCGATCCCACGCCGACAGCCGCTTCCCCGGACGCGCGTCGACGTCGAACCTCACGACCTCCATCGCGCCGAGCTCCGCGAAGCGCTTCATCTTCTCCGCCCACGTGAACGGCTCGCGATCGTGCCGGCTGAGGATTTCGACCACGAGCTCCGGCGCGCCGCAGAGCCACGTCTTCCATACGTCGAACTCTCGATCGGGCACGCCGATCTTGACGAACGCGTCCGGCGCGCACTTTCGCTGCGGGTCGCGCCCGTTCCAGTAGACGAACTGATCGGAGCCGATGGTGTGCTCCGGCGCGAATGCGCTTTTCAGGAGCTGGTAGACGAACGTCCGCAGCTCGAGATGTCTCTTCGTCTCGCCCAATCTCTCGCTCTCCGGCTCGCTCGACGGGAAGTCGAGCGGCCGCACGGCGCGCGCGTGGTGGATGACCACGTTGCCGAGGCGAGTCGAATGCGGCGACGCCATGGGCATAGTGTAGCGGTCCTTTCCCCGTTGCGGCCGTGCGGACCGCTCTGGCTCTTCCCGGAGCACCCGCCGTGCCGCGCTCGAGGCCGCGATTTTCCCGACGTACCCGCGATGCCGGGGGTGTCCCGGACAGTTTCGGGGGTGTCCCGGACAGTCACATCGGCGCGAGCACCATGGCCGAGACGCGAAGAGTCCCGTTCGACGGCAACGTCGGGATCCCCGCGGCGCTCGCCTGAATCGTCTCTGGGCGCGGGAGGACCGCGAACCCGGCGCGCAGCTGGTCGTAACCGGGCACCTGATCGCTGTCGAAGATCGCCGCCGACGGTGCGTCGAACGACATCTCCAGCGACGGCCCCAGCGCAGCGAGCGCCGTCGGAAGCTCCGGCGCCGTCACCGTCGTCGTCGAAGGCGGCGCGACGATCAACCATCGTCCGGACGTCATCCCCGCCTCGGGGTTGAGGCCGAACCACGACATCGAGACGAGCAACGCGTCCGCGCCCGTCGGCGCGCCCGCGAGGGCGATCGTCACCTTCGGCCGCGCGCCGTTCGTCGTGTCGCTCGTCAGCATGGTCATCGCGGGCAGCGCCTGCGACAGATCGATCGACTGGGGCGCGGCCGGCGCGCTCGCGCGCTTCACGATCGAGACGACCGGATCGTACGGTCCGACGAGCGCGCCGATGCGGGTCACCTCGTACTGCGCGGCGTCCGCGAAGCCTCCGTAGGTGTCGAACGTGTGCGACGCCGTTCCGCCCATCGGCATCACCGATCGGCCCACGGCGTAGCCGATGCCGTCGGCGATCTCCGCGTAGCCGAGGTCGACGGCCGCCGTGCCCGCGTTGGTCGCCGTGAGCTGCACGCTTCCCGCCGTCGCCCACGCGGGCAGACCGGTGATCGGCGTCGTGCCGCCGTCGGGCGCGGTCACTGTGTTGCCCTTCTTGAAGCTGTACCCGATCGACGCCTGATTGATGTCTTGCGCGAAGACGAGCACCGGGAATTTCCCCGCGCGCTTGCACTCCGGAGCGACCGAGTAGCGGAGCGGCCCCGCTTGATTCAAGAACGAGCCGCACCTCCCCGTCTGCGCCGCGTAGTAGACCGTGCCTTGCGGAGGCGTCGCCAGCGGAAGATCCACCGCGACCGCGTCGATCGTTCCGGTGTCGTCGATCGCGGTGAGGACGTCGCCCGGCTTCACGCCGACGACCGTCACTAGCTGCGAGCTGACCACGCTCCCGAGCACGACGGTCACCATCGCTCCCGCCGTCACCACGCGCGACGCGCTGCCGTCGATCGCGGTCGTCTTCGCTTCGAGCACGGCGCCCGTCGCGTCTTGGAAGACGACGTTCACGTTCGCTTCGGGCGCGCCGTTGCGCAACACGATGACCTTCACCGGCAGCGGCCCCGCGTCCACGTCGGGCGACGAATCCGGCAAGACGACGTCCGGAAGCGCGCCGTCAGGAAAGATCACTGCGTCGAACGTGGGCGCGTCGAAGTGCCCGGCATCGAACTGCGGATCGGCGTCGAGCCGATCGAAGCAGCCGATCGCGACGACCGGAACGAACGGAACGCAACCGAAGAGAAGGAGCGCGGCCCTCACGGTCAAACGCCCGGATTCTCGGTGCCCGGCTCTTCGTCCTTCTTCTTCTTGCCGCTCTTCGTGCCCGGCTCCTTCTCTTTGCTCGGCATGTCTCCGACCTCGAGCGCGCACTCGCCGAAGATGACCTGCATGCGCCCCTCCGCGGGTTGCAGCTTCACCTCGAGCGACTTCGCGCGGATGACCGTGTTGTCCTTCACGGTGCCCGAGAGCTGCACGACGTCCGCGTCGAACTCGCCCGCGAGCTCGCCCTGCGACTTCATCTCGCCGACTTTGACTTGGCCGCGCACCGCGCCGGACGGGCTCACCGTGAGCGACGGCGCCGAGAGATCGCCCTCGACCTTTCCGCGCACGACGATCGGGCAGCTCGACGTGAGCGACCCTTTGAACTGCGTGCCCTCTTCGACGTACGTCTGCTTCTCGCCGCCGCCATTCGGATCAGCCATCACTGCCTCCCGTTCTTTCCGTTCTTCTGCGTGATCTTCATGCGCAGCCTGCATCCAGGCTCGAAGGCGAAGCGCGTGGCGCCTTCCGGTTGCTCGACGGCGCCCACGAGCGCGCCGCCCGACGTGACGATGAGCTGGCTCGCGCCGGCGATGCCGGGGCTCGCGCGCTCGAAGAATTTCCCGTGGATGGTGATGTTCCCCGCGCCGGTGATCTGGCATCCGGAGAGCGTGCCCTCGGCGCCGATGACGAGCTCGGTCCCTTGGCCGAGCGCGATCGAGCACTGCTCGAAGAGCGACTCGATCTCGACGCTCGCGCCTTCGTCGAATTGGAGCGACGCGTTCCGAAGGACGTCGCCTTTTCCGAAGTAGCGCTTCGTCGCGACCGGCGTCGTCACCTTGCCCATCAACGTCGCCGCGACGACGTCCGCGCCGGTGACGCGGTTTCGTCCGTTGCCGTCGGGGCTCCCGTCCGCCCAGTCGGCGCGCAGGTTCGCGAACGACGCGCCCGACGCCATGACGCCGCTGATCTTCGCCCCGGTGAGCGTCGCGCCGTCGAGCTTCGCGTCGTCGAGCTTCGCGCCGCGCAGATCGACGTTCGCGAGGTCCGCGCCGGTGAAGTTGCCCTTCGCGAGCGTCGCGCGGTGGAGCGACGCGCCGCCGAACTTCGCGCCCTTCGCGTTCACCTCGCGCAAGTCCGCTTCGGACAAATTCGCTTCGACGAAGCTCGCCTCTTCGAGGTTCGCCGACTCGAGGTTCGCGCTCGTCAGATCCGCTTTGTCGAGCTGCGCGATCCCGAGATCGCACTCGACCAGATCCGCGTGCGAGAGGATCGCGCCGCTCAGCTTGGCGCCCGCGAGGTTCGCCGAGTCGAGCTGCGCGTGCGTTAGGCGCGCGCCGCTCAGGTCCGCGCCGCTCAAGTTCGCGCCCTCGAGGTTCGCGCGCCCGAGGTTCGCGCCGGCGAGCATCGCCGCTTCGAGGTTCGCGCCTTCGAGATCGGCGTTGTCCAAGTTCGCTTCGCGCAGATCGGCGCCCGCGAGGTACGCCTCGCGGAAGCTCGCGTTCTTCAGGTTCGCCTTGGCGAGCCGAACGCCTTCGAGGTTCGCGCCCTCGAAGTCGCATCGCCGAAAGCTCGCGCCGTCGAGCACGGCCTTCTGCATCTGGATGCCGCGCAGATCGGCGCGATCGATCTTCTCGCCTCGTTTGATCTTCCAAAGGATGACGTCGGCTGTGAAATCCGGCATCGCTCGTTTCCCCTCTCGATCAGTCAGTGCCCAAAAGCTTTCTCGGCCTCCTCGAGAAAGAGCTCGAGGTCCTCCACCTTCTTCCCGAACGGCAAGCGCTCGAGCGTCTTCAAGCGATCGACCTCGCCGAGGCGCGCGAGGATCACGTTGACGTCGAGGAGCGTCGCGGCGCGCGCCTCGCGCATCGTCTTCTTCATCTTGTCGGCGTCCGCTCCCCAACCGTTCGACGCCTTCTCGAATTCGTCGTGCTGGTGGCGCAGGCGCTTCACGAGCTGCGCGAGGCGCTCGCGCTCCGCCGTGCGCGTCGCGTCGGGCACCGCGCTCTTGAGCTCGCGCTTGTAGATCTGGAAGCGCTCCACGATCCGCTGCGCGAGCTTGACGTCGATGCCGGTCGTCGACGCGATGTCCTCGGGCTTCGCCGCGAACATCGGCTCGAGCGACGACAGGCCCGCGGCGTAGAGCTTGTCGATCACCATCTTCCGCACGCCCGGCACCTGCAAGAGGAGCGAGTGCACGATCACGCTCTCGCGCTGCGAGTGATCGACCTCGAGCGCGAACGCCGCGGGCATGACCTCTTCGAGGCGCGCGTACGCTTTGACGAGCATCTCGCGCGCGTCGCCGATCACCGTCGGGAGCTTCACGACCGCCGCCGCCGCGAGCGCGCTCGCGAAGCCGTCGAGCGCTTCGGCCAGCTCCTTCAGGGCGAGACGATCGGCCGCGCCGCGCAGCGATCGCACCGCGGGCTCCGACACCGAGAGCCACGTCTGCGCGGCCTCGCCCCACTTCAAATCGATCATGAAGTCGCGCACGGGGCGCATGTGCTTCGCCGCGAGCTGCGCGAAGAGCTCGCGCATCTCGACGAGGTCCGCTTCGCTCCCCGCGCGACCGCTCGGCGGCGGCTGCGACCCGCGCACGCTCGCGACCATGTCGTCGAAGCTCGCGTCGACGTCGTTCAGCAGCTTGTCGAACGTCGCCTCGATCGACGGCGACGTCTGCGGATCGAAGAGCGACGGGCGATCGCGATCGAGGGTCGCGCGCGCCGACGCCGGGCCAGCGGCGACGCGACGATGGTAGTTCGGATCCGTCGGCGGCTCTTCGTCGTCGGCGTGCGCCGGCGACTGGCCGACGGGCGGCGGCGGCTTCGACGGCGCGAGCGGGTTCTGCATCGGCGCGGTGATTCGCTTCTGCGGCGCGGGCGCCGCCGGCTTCGCGGGAGGCTGCGCCGCGGCGGGCGCGGGAGCAGGCGGCGCTTGAACGCGCGGCTGCGTCGTCGACGGCGGACGCCGCTCCCAGCTCACGTTCACGACGCGCGACACGACGACCGCAGGCGGAGGCTGCGATGCCGTGTCGACGTTCTCCTGCTTTTCCGAAGCGGCCGAAGCGTCCCCCTTCTCGCCTTCCTCCGAACCGCCCTGCGGTGCGCCGCGCGAGAAGGTGCTCATCGACACGCCTCGGAGAACATGCGGAACATGAATTCCCTCCGGGCTGACGAGTCCCGAGGGTCGATGATAGCAAGGTCGCCTCGCGTCCTTCGTAAACAATCTCGATGACACGCGGCACTGATCACGCGTGCGGGTGAGGAGGCCGGCGCCGCCCATCGGCCGGTCGCCTTCGCGCCGGCGCCGCCCATCGGCCGGTCGCCTTCGCGCCGGCGCGATCAGGCTCGCTTGAGGAAGCGCGCGAGGATCTTCTTCTCGCCCCAACCCGGGAAGAACGCGACGACCGCCGGCTCGCCCACCGTGACGATGCTCCGGACCTCGCCGTTGCCGAAGCGCTCGTGGTGCACGCGCGAGCCGCGCCGCAGCGGAAGCTCGTCGTCTTCACCGACGTCGTCGCCGAAGAACTCGTGATCGACGTAGCGCTCGCCCGGCTCGACGCTCGGGGCGCGCGGCGCCTCCGACCCGCGCTGCGGATGACGCCACGGCGACACCTGCGCGGGCGCGCGGCTCGATCGATCGATGAAGCGCTCGCTCGCGCCCTGCGTGAGCGACGACGTCCCCGCGTGGCGCACCACGTCCGCCGGCATGTCGGAGAGGAACCGGCTCGGCCGCCCCCAGCGCGTCGTCCCGAAGATCTGCCGCGTCTGCGTGTGCGTCACGATCAGCCGATGCCGCGCGCGGGTGATCGCGACGTACGCGAGGCGCCGCTCCTCTTCGAGCTCCTCGGCGCCGCCCGGGTCGAGGCCGCGGTACGGGAACATCTCTTCTTCCATTCCCGTCAGGAGCACGAGCTCGAACTCGAGGCCCTTCGCGCCGTGCACCGTCATCAGCGTGACGCGCGGCGCGTCCTTCATTCCGTCCTGATCGCTCTGCAAGCTCACGCGCTCGAGGAACGCTTCGAGCGTCGCCGGCTCGCCCGCGGCGCGCGCTTCTTCTTCGTAGTCGAGGAGCGAGCCGTAGAGCTCCTGCAGGTTCTCGATGCGCGCGTCGCTCTCGGCGCTGTTCTCTGCTTCGAGCGCGCGGCGATATCCGGTGCGCTCGAGGATCTCGTTCAAGAGCGGCCCGGGCGACGACGTCGCGACGATCTCGCGCAAATCGCCGAGCAGATCGCGAAACTGCGCGAGCTTCTTCTTCGCGGCGCCGGCGAGATCGTCGATCTCGTCGAGCATCTCGAGCGCGTCCGCCACCGACACTCCGCGGAGCGTCGCGAAGGTCGTGAGGCGGTCGATCGTCGTCGCGCCGATCCCTCGCGCGGGCGTGTTCACGATGCGCAAGAGATCGACGTCGCTCTTCGGGTTGACGAGCGCGCGCATGTACGAGAGCGCGTCTTTGATCTCCGCGCGCTCGTAGAACTTCATTCCGCCGACGATCTGGTACGGCACGTTCGCCGCGCGCATCGCCTCTTCGAGCACGCGCGACTGCGCGTGGATTCGGTAGAAGACGGCGATCTCTTTTGGATCGATTCCGCTCTCGCGCGCGTCGCGGATGGCGCGCACCACGAGCGCCGCCTCGTCGCGCTCGTTCATCGTGCCGACGACGTCGATCGCGGCGCCGTCGTCGTTCGCCGTCCACAGCTCCTTCGGCTCGCGATCGCGCGACGGCGAGATGACGCCGAGCGCGGCGCGCACGATCCGCGCGGTCGAGCGGTAGTTCTGTTCGAGCTTCACCACCACCGCGCCGGGGAAGTCGCGCTTGAAGCCGCGGATGTTCCGCACGTCGGCGCCGCGCCAGCGGTAGATCGACTGATCGTCGTCGCCGACGACGCACAAGTTCGAGTGGTGCTTCGTGAGCTCGCGCAAGAACTTGTACTGCGTCGCGTTCGTGTCCTGAAACTCGTCGACGAGGACGTACTCGAAGCGCCGACGAATCCGATCGCCCTCCGGCGAGTCCGGGTTCGCGAGGATTCGCCCGGTGTGCAGAATCAGGTCTTCGAAGTCGACCGCGTTCGCCGCTTGCAGCTGCTTCTCGTACGCGACGTAGACCTTCTGGACCGCGTCATCCATGTACGAGTCGAGGCTCATGTCGTGCGGCCCGCGGCCCTCCTGCTTCTCCTTGTGTATGGCGGAGAGCATCGCGCGCGGCGGGTAGCGCTTCTCGTCGAGATCGAGATCTTTGAGGGCGCGCGTGACGACCGCTTTTTGATCGGCCGCGTCGTAGATGACGAAGTTTCGCTCGAGGCCGATCGCGTGCCCGTGCGATCGCAAGAGCTTCGCGCACGTCGCGTGGAACGTGCCCGCCCATAGATCGCGCGCGATCTCGTCGCCGAGCAATTTCTGCAGGCGCGCGCGCATCTCGCCCGCGGCTTTGTTCGTGAACGTGACCGCGAGAATCCGGTACGGCGGAACGCGCGCGCACGCGACGAGGTTCGCGATGCGGTAGGTGATGACGCGCGTCTTGCCGCTCCCCGCGCCCGCGAACACGAGGAGCGGCCCCGCGACGTGCGCGACCGCTTCGGCTTGAGGCGCGTTGAGCTCCGCTTCGAACATGCGAAGCTCTACATACTCATTTCTTGGCGCGCGCGACCACCCTCGGATGCGCGAACGCGCCGACGATGCTCGTTCGGCCGTGCGTCACGAGATCGCTCGGCGCCGTCGCCGGGTCCGGATGCTTCGGATCGAGGTCGACGCCGCCTTTGCGCGCCGCCCACGCGACGAGCTCCGAGCAGAACCATGCCTTCGGATCGATCTTCTTCGCGCGCAAGTCGAAGAGGCCGAACGTGATGAAGTCGAGCGCGAACCAATAAATCGGCGTCATCGCGTACGGCAGGCCGACCTTGGAGCGCGCCTCTTCGATGCACTTCTTCGCGACGTACTTCGCGACGTACGGCTCCGTCACGCGCCAGTGCTCCATGCCGCCTTCGAACACCTCGAGCTCTTCCGACAAGAGGCGCGTGTGAACGCCGCGCTCCTTCGTCGCTTGCACGAGGTAGACGCGATCTTCGCCGTCTTTGTCGGGCTCGCGAAACGCGAGCGCCGCGTGGCAGTAGAGGCCGTGCGTTCCGATCTCGATGACGAGATCGTGCAGCGGCCCTTCGCGGAACATGACGAGATCACCGTCCTTGATGGCGTCGCGCGCGGCGGTGCCGCGGGCGTACTCCTTCACCTCGATGCGCATCGTGACTCCGTTAGCCGTTAGCCGTCAGCCGTTAGCCTCACCAAACGCCCGGGACGAGGCGCCACCGGACCGCGCGCGCGTACGCGGCGTACGCAGCGGCGAGCGCGCGCTCTTCCGCGACGATGCGCGTGGCGACCGCGGCGATCGCCGCGAGCATCACGCTCGCCGCGAGCGCGTCCGCGCGCGCCGCGCAGCACGCCGCGATCATCGCGAGCTCACCCGCGTACGCCGGATGGCGCAGGACGCGGTACGGCCCGCGCGTCACGAGCGCGCGCTGCGACGGAAACACCGCGAACGATCGCCCGAGCGACGCGAGCGAGGCGATGGTCGTCGCGGCGCCGACCGCCAACGCGATCTCCGCAGCGAGCGGCCAGGTCGCCGGCGCGATCTCGAGCGCGACTCCCGCGACGACGACCGACGGCAAGCTCGCGACGACGTCGCGCGCGCTCGTCTCGCGCACCGCCGGCGCGCGCACGAAGAAGAGCACCGCGACGCACGCGTTGAGCGCCGCGATCGCGAACGTCGGCACCGACGCGGGCGCCTCGACGACGCGCAGCACCGCCCACGCCGCCGCCGAAACGCCGAGCGCGACGTCGAACGTGCGCGCCGAAAGCGCCGCACCGCCGAGCGAGCCCGCGCGGCTCAATAGACCCAGAACCCCCAGTGAAGGAGGTAGGACAGAAGATTCACGACCCCCAAGATTCCGACGAAGATCAGAATCCGCACGCCCGCGTTGCTGCCGCCTTCGGCCATGGCGCCCTCCCTTTGGCGGGGATCATACAGCGATTCGGCCGCGTCACTCGCGCCAGGTGATCTCGATCTCGAGATCGCGCGCGAAGCTGCTCTCGCCCGCGACGATCCGAAGGCTCGCCTCGGGGATCGCGACGCTGTCGAGGAGCCCCTCGGTCGTCCCGACGAAGACGTAGCGCACGCAGAGGCTCGCCGCCTCGAAGCCCAGGACCGACAGCGCGATCTTCCCCGGCGCCGCCGACGCGGCGACGACCTTTCCGAAATCGAAGATGCGCGCCCATCCGGTCGCCGCGCGCTCGAGGAGCTTCGGCGGATCGACCAGGCGCGACGACGGCCGAAGGATCGTCCCGAGGTCCTGCGTGAAGTTGTCGCGCGCGAGCTTGCGCCACACCGTCGCGTCGTTCGCCATGAGCTTCGCGGTCGCCGCTTCCATCAGCATGTCGGCCGGCTCGAGCTCGTGCCAGACGAGCGCGTTGAAGGCGTCGGCGCGAAACGCGTTCGCGTGCTCTTGCGGCAACACCGCGAGCACCTTGTCGAGCGCCGCGCGC
>Ga0100403_1003239_pt1 | contig 12259 bp, 12 predicted proteins | sample CryGeymet201501t_FD_83663 | JGI IMG/M metagenome (GOLD analysis project Ga0100403, IMG submission 83663) | Groundwater microbial communities from Crystal Geyser aquifers in Utah, USA - Crystal Geyser metaG 2015-01t | ecosystem: Environmental > Aquatic > Deep subsurface > Groundwater | place...
AAAATGTCTTGATATTGTTGTTTTAAGGTATCGTTTTGGGGATTTTGATTATTATTATCTTGGGGGTTCATATTAAAATATCTCATCTTTAAAAGTGACTGTCAATGAATTCTTGAAGAGTAGATTTCTTTAGCATATGATAGTGGTATGAAAAGAATAATTTATGTGGTTTTAGTAGGCTTAGTATCTTTATTTTTATTTGGTGAAGAAGTGAGGGCTGGTGGCTTTAATTTAAGTTCAATAGGAAATCTTGATACCTCCGGAAAACAGATAAGTCAGTGGTGGTATTCAGGATCGAGTCCAGTTTTACGAGGTGAAGCAGGAGCTGGGGCAAGCGTGACAGTGAATATTGATGGTAGCGAGAATAGTGTAAGCGCGGATGAAAGTGGAAATTGGAGTTATGATCCGGGAGCACTTAGTGGTGGAGATCATCAGATAGTTTTGACTAGTGGAGGAAGTACGATTTTTTTTACTTTGACAATGGGGGCAGAGAACGTGAACTGGGATGCTGTCGAGAGTGGATCAGGAGAGGCAATGCCAGCAGCGGGAAATCCAATACCAACAGCAGGACTACTAATTGTGGCCGTGGCTTTGCTTTACTGGGGTAGAAAGAATCTGGCCTGAGCTTAAAAAACTAAGAAGGATTTGAGTTATTTTTAATATGGACTACAGATATAGTTGTTTATGGACTAAAATAGGGACATGAGAAAAATATTCGTAAAGACATTCGGTTGTGCCCAAAACACAGCAGACTCAGAAAGAGTAAAAACATTTTATTGGCAGAAGGGCTATAAAGAGGTAGATGACTGGAAAGAGGCTGATCTAGTAGTAATCAATACTTGTATTATCAGAGAGTCGGCAGAAAACAGAGCTTATGGACTGATTAATAATATTGGAATAGAGAAGAAAAAGGGTAAAAAGATTAGACTGGTAGTGACAGGCTGTTTAACTGGGCTGGCTGATAAGGATGAAAGTGGAAAGAAGATGAAAGCTCTTAAAAAGAGGTTTCCAGCCGTAGATAGATTTTTACCAATAGAAAAAATTAGTTTTAAGATAGACCCGCTAAGAGATGAAAAGAAGGCAGCCTTGATCCCTATTTCTTCAGGATGTAACAATTTCTGTTCTTATTGCATAGTGCCTTTTTCGAGGGGTAAAGAGATATCGAGGTCTTACGATGAAATTATTGAGGAAGCTAAGAGAGTAAAGGATTTGGGCTTTAAAGAAGTAATCTTGGTGGGACAGAACGTAAACTCATACGGAACTGACATTGTGGAAAGAGGAGAGAGTGACCTAAAACCAGTGATGGTTAAATCGATGGGCAAGGGAAGGATTCCAACCTTATTCCCCTACTTACTGGAAGAGGTGGCAAAGTTGGGTTTTGAGAAGGTATCTTTTGTGAGTAGTAATCCTTGGGATTTTTCTGATGAGCTAATTGAAGTGATAGCAAGAAATGAGAATATCGACAGATTGCTGCACTTACCAATACAGTCGGGAGACGATGAAGTTTTAAAGAAGATGAACAGAGGTTATACAACTAAGGAATACTTAGATTTAGTTAAAAAGATTAAGACAAAGGTTAAAGGAGCAAAGATTAGTACAGATATTATTATCGGTTTTCCGGGAGAAGATGATAAGGCTTTTGAAAGATCGATTGAAGTATATAAGGAGGCTGGCTTTGATATTGCCTACCTTAATAAGTATTCTCCACGAAAAGGAACGGTTTCAGCAAAGGTAATGAAAGACGAGATAAGCAGAGCTGAGAAGAAGAAAAGGTGGTGGGTGCTGGAAGAGATAATAAACAGGAAAGAAGCTTAAAGGAAATCTCGAATATTTCGATTGTGCTCTTCTAGAGTTTTGGCGTAGTGCATAAGATTGTCGTTGCCAGTGATGTAGTAAAGATAGTCGGAGGGGGTGGGGTTAAGAGCAGCTTGGATGGAGTCTGAGCCAGGATTACAGATAGGAGAAGGAGGAAGACCTGGATTGAGATAGGTGTTAAAGGGTGAGACTATCTTGAGATCTTTAGGATCTAAGGGAAGCCAGTATTTTTCAAGGGCGGGGAATTGGGAATCTCTGGCGTACTGGACTGAGGCATCAAGTTGGAGAGGCATGCCAATTTCTAGGCGGTTTTTTAGGATTCCGGAAACCATCTTTTTTGATTGAAGAGTTCGAGCTTCTCTTTCGATGAGGGAGGCAAGAATGAGGGTTTCTTTAGTGATGTCTGGGTATTTCTGGGTGAAGTGAGAATGGATGTAGTCAATGAGTTGCTGGTTGGTATAGGATTGGGGAACAAGATATTTGTCTGGTAAGAGTTGACCTTCATAGTCTCTGGCAAGAATTTCGAATTCTTTGTCGGGGGCAAATTCTTCAAGTCTTTGTCCATCAATAATGGTGAACCAGTAGTCAAAGGAACCGGCTTTGGAAAGACGGTCAATGACTTGGGAAAGATTTAGACTGGATGAAAGCTCAAAGGATCCAGCCTGAAGTTTCTTGGAAAGACCGAGACGATAAGACTCTAAGATAAAGAGATACTCAGACTTAATGAAGCGATTGGATTTTAGTCTAGAGGCGATTGATTTTACTGAGTCTCCTTGATTAACAACAAAGGACTGGGGGGCTGAATCTTTTGAGGGGGCTTGGCTTAAATTGGCATAAAGTAAGACAAGGGCCAACAGAAAGAGGATGGGGATAAAGATGAGAAAAAGGATTATTTTTTTCACAATAGTCTAAACTTCGTCAAAGAGGGCTCGGCGATAGTTTTTCTGTTTGGAATCGTAGATGAAGATGCGGCCGCAACTACAGGTAACAGTAGTCTTACCACGGACTTCTTTTTGTTTACCTTTTTCTAGAGGGGCACCGCAGCCTACACAGTGACCTTTGGCCATTAACCAGGCTTGGATGGGGGCTATTAAGTTTTTGATCATTTTATTAAGTATAACTGATAACCCGCCTTAAGATAACGGCGGCGGCTACGGAGTCGATGTGACTTTTATAGTTTTTCTTTTTATTCTTATTACTGATAAAAATCTTTTCGGCTTCGATAGTAGAAACGGCTTCTTCAACTGTTTCTATAGGTAATTCTAGCACGGAAGAAAGCTTGTCGACAAAAAGTAGAGTCTCTTTAGCAAAGTCCCCTTCCGAAAGGCCGATATAAATCTTTTCAATTCGGTATTCTCGAATAATTTTGAAGAGGTTGTCTAAGAAGTGATCGTCGTTTTTAAGGACAGGGAGAGGGGTGATGATGTCAGAAATGGAGTAAGCCAGACCAATTCTTTTTTGGCCATAATCAATAGAAAGAAGATTCATAAGCTGTATTGTACTAGAAATCGACGATTCTAGCTCTGACTACTAAGCGGCGAAGATAGGTGCCAGGAGGAGAGCAGGTTATAACGGTCAAATATTTAGCATCAAAGCGTTGTTCTAAAACAGAAAGGTTAGTGGGTTGGACTTCAAACATTTCATCGACAAGGTAGCGATAAGAGACACCATCAAAATTAATGAGAATCTCATCTCCAGGCTTAAGTCGGTAGAGAGTAGAAAAGATGGTTAGGTAAGATTTCGGATTAAAGAATTGAGGGAGAACGGAGTGGCCAAAGACAACAGCGTTGCCAGGTTGACCAGGAAGAGCCGTCTGAGGGTACTGGATTAAGGATTTCTTAAGATCCATGGAACCAATTTCAACAACAGCGTCTTTGATTTTTAAACTAGGAATAGAGAGGGTGTAACTTGAGGAAGTACCAGAAGGAAGAGAGGTAGAATCGCTGGGTGGAGTGGAGACAAACCAATTGGAGAGCTGGGTGTAATCGGTGCTTAATTCACCGAGAATGGAACCGGACTGGTTGTAGAACTTATTTGAGAGTGGATTGATGAGCTGATTAAACCTAAAGGAGTATTCAAACTGAAAACGAAGAATGGGAAGGAGGGCTGAGGAGAAAAAGAAAAGCCCAGAAAGGAAAAGAAAATAGGCAAAGATTTTTCTTTGCTTAGGAGTAAAGCCTTTTTTAGCAGAAGCTTCCTTTTTTAGATAGATATAGCTCACAAGGACTCTGTCTTAATAACTAAGTTGATATTGTTATCTCTAAAGGGAAGAGGGTTAAGGGCAGAAAGGAAGGAGAAGTTTCTTTGGATGTCAAAGTTGTAAGCCCTGGGAACCGAATCTTTAAGGTACTGAAGAGCCTTTTTGGTGGATTTTCCAGAGAGATCTTTTTTAATCTGATCTTGATCAATTTTGGGGAGGGCATTACCTTTGATGGTCATTTGAGAGAGGGCGGTATCCCCTTCTAACTCGGAAACCTTAAAGAGGAGGTCGAAGTCGTCATTGTTAATCTGAGCTTGTTGATAGTCGGGCTGATCACTAAGAAAGGATTCGATTATCTGAGTTTTTAAGGATTGATCAAGGAGGAAGGCGGTGACTTGAGCATCAATGGAGGCAGAAAGTTCATCAGCTTCCTCGCCGATTTCTCGACTGTAATCAATTCGGCTTTGAGTGGAGGTGATGGAGTCGACGATGAGTCCTGAAAGCTGATCAATATTACTCTTTATTTTTTCATCAACAGATTCCTTAAGTGAGCTAGTGAGGGTGTCTTCAATCTTGTCTTTATCGGCTTGGGCGACAGCGTTAATTTCTCTTTTGGAACCACCACTAAGAGCTTCTTGGACTTTGGAAATTAGCTGGTCTGAAGTGTAATCGACAAAACTAAGCTCAACGTCTTTTTCGAGATTGTATTCAGGACCGATGTCTTGAGCAGTAACTAGTGCTTTTGTTTTACCTAGGTTGATAACACCCTGGTCAAGATCAGAACTACTGGCGATAACGGAGACAGGATTAGTGAGCTCGAATTTCAAGCCAGAACTAGTTTGGAGAATAGCCCCTTTGGGAAGAGAGATATCCTTGTTGGTTTTATTGTAGACAGTGATCTCCCCTTTTGATTTTTCACCAACAGTTTTTTTACCGGTGGTGGGAACGGAAATGGAGGAAGAGACAGTAAAGGCTTTTTTAGTGACGGGGATAGTTTTTTTATCGAGAGAGATTTGAGTTGTGGTCGAGTCGAGGGTAACGGGTGACTCTACCGAGAATTGATAAGGATTAATAAAAAGAGTGATATCTGCCTTTGAGAAAAGAAAGGGGATCAAGATTAAAAGAGGGCTAAGAGCTAAAAGAAAAAGGGGTAGTTTTAAGGGAAGTTTAGTGTTTTTAAGAAAGGCGGGTAGGGCAAGTTTGGGTAATTTGAAGCTTGGTTTTTTAGGTGAACTTAGAGGCGGGGCTTCAAAAGTCATTGCTTCCATAGTAGCTTCTTCTGAAAAAAGATCTGGTTGTTCTTGATCAGAAAGATTGTCAGGGTCAACAGTAGAGAGAGGTTGAGGGAGGTCAGAGCTTGGAAGAGCAAAGCCTAAAGTTTCAGGGCTGACTTCTTGAAGACTGGAGGGAGCCTCCTCTTCATTCTCTGATAGGTCTGTGGCTTGCTCATCTGACTCCTCGACTTTAGGGGACTCGTCATCGAGAGTTTCCAGCTCTGGAGCATACTTTGTCGATCCTAGGTCTTCTGGGAGTTGATCAGAGAGATCTGGATCACTGTCTTCTAGAACCTGAACTTCTTCATTCTGGGTGGCCGAAGATAAGGCGTTGGGATCGAGCTGAGAGAAAATGACCCGGGCAAAGATGAGGGTTAGTTCTGATTGATTGATAGCTTGAATCTGAGGAAGGTGTAAAAAGGTTTCAATAGACTGCTTTGAAAGCCAAGGATAGTTATTAAGATCATTGATGGTGTTGGCCTCAAGATTGCCATATAACCTAATTTCGGGGGGAAGGGCGGAGGGAGAATTAAGGTCTAGGAGAGCTTGTTCTAGATGTTGAGGTTGAAAGGGGGCTTCAAACTTTTTCTGAAGCTTACTTTTAATCTTGCCAAAGTAGACAAGGGAAAGAGAAAATTGTTTTTGGGAAAGACCGAGAAGAATAAAGGAAGAAGGTAGTTCGTTGCTGGCCTGACAACTTTCAACAATGGCGTCGTCGGAGGCAATGAAGCCCATAGGCTTAAGTTTTAGCTGTTTACAAGCAGAAGAGATAAGAGTGAGTTTGTCTTTTAAAATTCGACCATCGTGTGCAACCCAAAATGGAGGAAGAATAAGAGAAACTTGAGAGGGCTCTTTGTCGGGATCGAGAGAGGCTGATTCAGCGGCTTGCGAAAGGGATTGGTCAAAAGCGTTGAGGAATGATTCAGGATCAGTTATTTGCCAGGGAAGAGAGGGGCCTTGAGAAAGAACCTTGGGAGAGGAGGAGGAAATATCGACAAGACTGATAGAAAGGGAGGCCTCATCAATAGATAAAAGCCAAAAGGAAGTAAACTCCATATTATTAGAATACTATGAGTGTGGCCTAATTCCAATTTGCTAATCGGAAAGAAGGGCGTAAAGCCTTCTCTTTCCGGAAGAAGCAGATTCTTCCTTTTTGATCTTAAAGGACTTGAGCTCTTTGGTGTTTAGGACATGAGGACCAGTACAGACTTCTCGAGAAAAAGGATTTTCCTCTGGGCCAACGGTATAGACGGAAACGATTTCAGGATACTTAGCCCCGAAAAAGGCAAGGGCGCCAAGTTCTTGAGCCTGGGTAAATTTCATAGTCTTTGAGGTAACGGGGAGAGCAGCTTTAATTTGTTGATTAACTAAATCTTCGACCTTTTGAATCTCTTCTTGGGTAAGTTTTTGAGGGTGAGAGAAATCGAAACGAAGTCTTTCGGAAGTAATGTTTGAACCAGCTTGCTGAACATGGGAACCAAGAATTTTTCTGAGAGCAGCATGAAGTAAATGAGTGGCAGTGTGGTAACGAGTGATAACTTCAGAATCATCAGCAAGACCAGACTTGAATTTGCCAGCAGAAAGAGTCTGTGATTTTTTGGTGTGTTCGTCTTTGGCTTTATTAAAAGCGTCTAGATCTAAGGAAAGATTGCTTTTAGAAAGCTCTTCTTGGATCATTTCAACGGGAAAGCCGAAGCTTTGATAAAGATCAAAGGCTTGTTGACCACTAAGTTTCTTCTGGGAGTCAATGATTTTACCGATTTCTCGGAGACCTTTTTCAAGGGTGCGATTAAACTTCTTTTCTTCAGCTTCGAGAAGAGAGAGGATCTTATCTTTGTTTTGATCAAGTTCTGGATAGGTACCAGCGTAATTGGGCTGGTTGTCGAGAACTGATTGAGCAATGGCGGCGGTTGCCAAAACGTCGACACCAAGAAGTCGGGTGTGGCGAATAGCACGACGGATAAGACGTCGAAGAACGTAACCAGCCTCTTTGTTGGAGGGTTCGACACCGTCAGCAATTAAAAAGACGGCAGAACGGAGATGGTCGGCAATAACACGGAAGGAGGCTTGATACTGGGGATCTGAATAGCTTTTTTGAGAAAGCTCTTCGATTTTTTTAATGATAGGTTGCCAGATAGATGTTAGGTAGTTATCGGAAAAGGAGTTAAGAGCAGCAACGGTTCTTTCGACACCCATACCAGTATCGACATTTTGTTGTGAAAGTTTGGTGAAGGAGTTGTCGGAATTCTTATTGTATTCCATGAAAACATCGTTCCAGATTTCAAGATAGCGACCTTGTTTGTCACCGGTTTTAAAATCGACGAGAGGAAGCTCGGGTTGGGTATCAATGAACATCTCTGAATCAGGACCACAGGGACCAGTGGTGCCAGCAGGACCCCACCAGTTATCGGGGAGGAAGATAATTCTGTCTTTGGGAATACCAAGGGATTCCCAGACAGAGGCGGAGTATTCGTCTTTAGGAGCATCTTTGTTGCCAGCAAAGCAAGTGACAAAAAGATTGTTGACATCGATATTTAGTTTTTTAGTTAAAAATTCATAACTAAATTCAATAGCTTCTTTTTTAAAGTAGTCACCCAAAGACCAATTGCCAAGCATTTCAAAGAAGGTGTGATGATAGGTGTCACCAACTTCTTCGATGTCGCCGGTGCGGATACATTTTTGGACATCAACAAGTCTTTTACCGAGAGGATGAGTTTGACCGAGGAGGTAAGGAACAAGGGGGTGCATGCCAGCAGAGATAAAAAGAGTGGTGGGATCGTTTTCAGGGACGAGAGAGGAGGAAGGAATTTCGGCGTGAGATTTAGAGACAAAAAATGAGATATATTTTTCTTTAAGTTCTCGAGCGTTCATAGGGGAATTATAGCAAGAAGACTAGGCTTTGGCTTTTCGAAACATTTTGACAGCTTTAGTCTTTTTGCTAGCGACTACAGGGCTATAAGTCTTGAGGTTTTTGGGTAGTTCAACTTCAATTTTTCCAGCGTCTTTTTTGGGAGGACTAAGTTTACTGGGAGAAGGGCTCTTGGCTACAGAAGGAGCTTTTGTCGCAATTTTTGGAGAGGAGTTTGTCTTGGGTGAAGTTTTTTTGGCTGGAGCAGGTGTGGGAGTTGGTGTTTTTAGATAAGGTGAGAGAAGGTCACTGAGATATTTTTTGAGTTTTTCAAAGACATCGGTCTTTTGGTTTTTATAGATGAGAATAGCAATGAGAGAGGCGATGATGGCTCCAATAAAGATGCCAAAAAGAAAAGAAGAATTAGATTCTTTTTGCTGGCAATCTTGACACATGAAGACTATTCCTCCTTTTTATCTTTTTTATTAAAGAAAGAGTTGAAGACAGAAAAACCATTTTTAAAACCCATTAAAAATTCAGAGATGGAAGAAATTGGTTTTGAAACAGAGGAAGTAATGGATTTAGCATCTTCAAGAATATTGTTGGTGGTACTAATGGTGACACGAAGTTCTTTGAGGATATTGATGAAGTGAATACCAGAGATAACGATAACAGTAGAAATTGACAGTAAGGAAATAATGATGACTATTTGTGTAATATCCATATTATTAGTATAGGTAATTAGTGAGAAAAGGTCAAAACTTAGTAGGATTTTTCTAGCTGAAAGCTTTTACCGGCGGGTGAAGTAGCTTCAACAGTAATAGTGGATTGGCGTGACTGATTAACATAGACCCTCTTTGAAAATGAGCCGTCTGAATTGACAATGACGAGATCGTTGTTGATCCTAACAGTGGACTCAGGGTCGGTCTTTCCTGAGACTTCGAGGGTGTCATCCTGAAGAGTAGAAATGTTGGGCCAATCGACATCAAGAGGAGGAGGACGATTAAACTTGAGATACTCTGAAACTAAATAAAAGGAGAAGATAAGAACTGAGAGAGTAATGAGAATTTTAAAGGTAAGCTGGGGGGTGAAAGATATTTTTTGGGACTGATTGTTGGTAATGTTTTTTTTCTGTTCGTAATCTCGGCGAAAAATTGAAAGGGTTTCGGGACCGTTTAGCTGAAGATAGTTAGCATAATCTTTAACCATCAAAGAAAGGTAGGGCTCTTGAGGGAAGGACTTATGATCCTCTAACTCAATGGCCTTAAGATACTTGACGGGAATTTTAAGCTTTTTACTAATTTCTAAAAGCTCTAATTCTTTGTCGAGTCTGGCGTTTCTAAGAATATCTGAAGCACGGAACATAGTTACTCAACATTATCTGAAGGATTGTTATGGGGAATGAGAATGTCTCTGGGTTTGGCTCCCTTACCTGGACCAACAATACCAGCTTGTTCAAGTTGATCAAGAAGCCTGGCAGCCCTAGCGTAACCAATCTTTAAGTGACGCTGGAAGAGGGAGGCAGAAGCTTTACCGGTCTGAGATATTAGTTCAGTAGCCTCTTGGAAAACAGCATCTCTTTCCTCACCATCGACACTCATGATGTTTTTAGATAAGGAGGTAGGTGAGTTAACAGGTTGAGCTAGGATTTGGTCATCATACTCAGACTCAGTATTTTGGGCCTTAAGGAAGTCGATAAGATTTTTGATTTCTTTTTCGGAGATCCAGGTACCTTGGACACGAATAGGTTTGGCAAGTTCGGGTGGAATGTAGAGCATGTCGCCTTTTCCGAGAAGTTTTTCAGCACCAGGGGTATCGAGGATGACACGAGAGTCGGTCATAGAAGAAACAGCAAAGGCAAGTCGGGTAGGAATGTTAGCCTTGATGAGACCAGTGATAACGTTGACGGAAGGTCTTTGAGTAGCAAGAACAAGATGGATACCAACAGCACGAGCCATTTGAGCGATACGACAGATATTATCTTCAACCTCGGAAGGTGAGAAAAGCATGATTTCGGCTAACTCATCGATAACGATGACAATGTAAGGAACTGATTGGAAACCAGCCATGTCGTTATAGGACTCGATGTTTTTAGCACCAATCTCAGTGAACATTTTGTAGCGTCTTTCCATTTCAGCAACAGCCCATTTTAAAGCGGAGACAACCTTCTCAGGTTCAACGATAACAGGGGTGAGAAGATGAGGAATACCGTTGTAGGGAGTAAGTTCAACTCTCTTAGGATCGACCATAATAAGTTTAAGTTCATCAGGAGAAGCCCTAAAAAGCATGGAAGTAATCCAAGAGTTAACACAGACGGATTTTCCGGAACCGGTTTGACCAGCAATAAGGACGTGAGGCATCTTGGCGATATCGGCAACGCGGGCTTGGCCAGCAACATCAAGTCCAAGAGGAACGGTGATCTTTGATTTGGAGTTTCTCATAACATCAGAGTCCATGATGGCGCGGATAGGAACAACTTCAAGAGAGTGGTTAGGAACTTCGACACCAACGAGAGAACGGCCAGGAATGGGGGCTTCAATTCTGATTTGACCTCCAGGAGCAGCCAGAGCCATAGCTAAATCGTTACTGAGAGACATGATCTTGGCTAGCTTGGTACCTAAGGCGACTTCAAGAGCGTACTGAGTAACAGAAGGAGAGTTATTAACTTCAGCAACTCGGGCAGTAATCCCGAAAGAGTCTAGAGTTTGTTCAATGATTTGGGCATTTTTACGGACATCACCACGGTTAGCTTTGGCACCAGGTTTATCATCAAAGATAGAAAGAGGTGGGTATTGCCAAACTTTGTTACTAGTGGAAGAGCTGGGTTTGATATTACTTAGTTCGGAACCTGAATGGGAAGGATTTTTGAGGACAGGAGCAACATTGACAACGTTAGGGTCAACTTTGGATTCCTCTTTTTTGGAAAGTGAGGAGTCAAGGTCTGACTGAACGTAGATAGTCTCTTTGTCTTCTTTTTTCTTCTCGGCATTAGCCTTAGCTTTGGCGGTGGCACCTAGGGTGTACTTTTTAATGATCTTAAAGACTTTGACAGTAAATTTGATGATCTGAGCAACAGAGGTATCAAAGAGAACGACGAAACCAACGATAAAGGAGAAGAAGAAGATAAGGAAGGCACCAACCTCTTCAAAAAGATAAGAGAACTGTGACCAAAGGAAGGATCCAGAAAGTCCTTGACGGAAGAGAGTAATAAAAGAAATGAACATGATGGAGAAACCCAAGAAGATATTGGGTTCTCTTAGAGGGGTCTTAATCTTGGCAAAGACGAGGGATAAGAGAAGGAAAAGGAAGGGCACAAAGGCAGAGGCATAACCAAAGTAATTGACCAGCAAGAGATTAAACTGAGTAGGTATGGGACCAAGCTGCAAAAAAGAAAAAATCGAAAGAATAGAAAGAATTAAAAAGAAGATAAAAAATATCGATTTAACTGTTTCTGGTTTTAGTTTGAGTGCAGGAAAAACCTTATTTTTCCTAGAACCTTTTTTTCGTACACGTTTAGCCATATAAAGAGTATAAGGTTAAAGAAGAAGAAAGTAAAAGGTTTTATCCAAGTTTCGAAAATAAATCTGAGTGACTAACAATTTGAGAGTCGGTCTCGCTTCTGAATTTTAGCTCTAGACCACCACTTTCAAGAGAGCGCTTACTGATAAGGACCCTGACAGGTATACCGATAAGATCGGCATCTGCGAACTTGGCACCCGGAGAAACATTGTCTCTGTCATCAAAGAGAACTTCGATGCCTTTATCGAGTAATTCTTGATAGAGATCAAAAGCCTGTTTTTTGATATCAGGATCTGAGAGATCAAGAGCGATAAGATGAAGCTGATAGGGAGCAATGGATTTAGGCCAAAGCATTCCCCTTTCGTCTGAATGGATTTCAATAACTGAGGCGATAGCTCGACCGATACCAATACCGTAAGAACCCATATAGAGAGGCTTACTTTTACCATCTTTATCAACAAAGTTACCATCCATGGCTTGACTATAGGTATAGCCAATATTAAAGATATTGCCAAATTCAACAGCCTTAACTAGTTGAAGCTGCCATTTAACACACTTAGGACAATCAAAGCCTTCTTCAGCTTGAGCGATGTCCCCTTCTAG